>JAABVA010000264.1_pt1 | contig 69210 bp, 49 predicted proteins | sample 5560331 | NCBI WGS metagenome assembly JAABVA01 (sample SAMN12812661, study PRJNA571458) | rock metagenome | isolation source: Antarctica rocks | place: Antarctica: Victoria Land, Mt New Zealand sud | collected 2016-01-07
ATTATAAGGTAAATATATGATAGATATAAATGCTTATATAATAAGCTACGTTGGCCCTTAAGGCTGTACGGTGGCCATTTCCAATACTTTAAAGCATCACCTCGTATGTACTGTGTACTGAATACGGAAATTATAACCAAATATCCATGTCGAAGAGTAAAAACCCCATTGTGTTTCAAGCTAAGGTATCGTTGTCCGCGAGTAGTAGGTACCTAGTAATGCTAAGGTAAGGTAGGTAAGTAAGGTAGGTAAGTGGCGTTGGCGTCCTTCAAGCCAATCCAGCCCGTTGGTCTTGCGTAATGTTACAATGTTATATTGGTACACAGGAGAGCAAATGATTATTCGGTTTACCAAACGCTCCTGACTTTAATCTTTATGCAGGCTGGAAGCTGTTCGTCCGTCGACCATCCACCGTTGTGTTTCTCTCGAGCTCCCAAGCTCCCAAGCTCCCCGACACCCGTTCAACGACACACGTGGACGGAACTCGAGGGGAGTTCCACGACATGATGCAGGCAAGGCAGGTTCACACGGATTGGCAGTTTCTGTTCGTGGGGTGGGGCATGATGGCATCCAACCAGCATTCATCCAAAGCGTATTACCATCTTATTCTCCCATTCATGTGGTTGTTGTCTCACTGCAGGGATAATGCGAGTTATTGAAATCTTTGAAATCTATCGACTGGAGTCACTAGCGCCATCGGTTCGGAGAATCCGGGACTCCGGGGACCCCCAATCGAGGCATCAATGAATGAATGCATGATCCCTGCGACACATCGACGTCGGGAATTCGGGATGCACCGGCTATCTGCTCCGTCATCGATTTCCGCTTGGTCATCGCACTTTGAGTGTCCTTGATTGGCCAAGGTACTAAGCCCCCCCCATAAGGCTGACTCAAGCTGCGAGGATGGTTACGTCGCTCACCGGTTCGTGCTCCCAAAGCTCCCAACGCTTTCACCCATATTCTAACGCAACGCTTCAGAAAAGCGAAGGTTGACGCGGGGTCTGTTGCGTTGCTGCTGCTGGGCGGACGAACCAAAGAGTCATGAAGTCACTCTGCCGGATAGGAAACGCTGTGGGTACGCGGCCCGTGGTGGGTCGCTCCTTCTCGTATTCACTCCCAATGTTTACCTCCCTTTTGCTCCAATGATGTCCGCTCGGGAGTGGAGTGTGTCGGTGTTTTTGCCCCTTGCCTTCCGTAGCTTTCCCCTGCTATAAGGAACCTGTTCCTCTCTAAAAACGGATTCATCCTTCGTTCCAACTCATATCCCACTCTATACCACTAAGCCCGAGCTTCACCATGTACTCCAAGCTCGTCCTCACCTCTGGCCTGTTGGCTGGCCTCGCTGTTGCAGCTCCAGCGCCTCAGATTTCCGCTGCTGTAAGTTTTTTGAAACATCTACGCCCCCCCGCGTCAAGCTGCAGACGCAGGCATTGATAAGATTGGCAGGCCATTACCGACATTGGTTACGCGGGTGCGTCAGATCCCAACGTCATTCAGTCCAATGGCCCTTCCGGGGATGTAGCATCGTCTTTTGCTCCAGACTCGACCATTGAGGCTCTGGCAGCGACTCCGGCTACCTTGCCACCGATCAGAAGCAGCCAGGTCACCGGCGCCACCAGTCATGGCCCTTACTCGGGCACTCCCACCACAACCGGAGCAGAGCAGGCACCTTCGACCGTCGCCAAGTCGATTGGCACCTTGCCACCAAACCCTACCGCCACCTACTACAACAAGAATGGCAAGCTTTTCCACGCTGAGCCAGCCCCGTATGTCCCAGCCGGTGGTCTGGGTACGAATGGTAGTCTCCCTCGTTACATGGTCGAGAGTGACTTTGACTACGAGTCCATCACCCTCGGTCTCTACCAGGAATGGATCGAGCTCGATCTCTTTCACAATGGTCTCGCAGTCTTTGATGAGCAAGCCTTCCTCGACGCCGGTCTCACCGCCGAGGACCGCTCCTTGATTGAGTTCATGGCCGATCAAGAGGCTGGACACGCCACTCTTTTGTCCAACATGCTTGGCGAGACTGCTCCTCCCCAGTGTACATACGACTACCCATTCACGACCGTCCGCGAGTATGTCGACTTCAACCAGCGCTTGACTCGCTTCGGTGAATCTGGAGTCTGGGGTTTCATCAACCACTTGGACTCCCGCGAAGTTGGTCAGCTCCTTGCACAGTCCATTGCGACGGAGGCCCGTCAGCAAATGATATTCCGCCAAATGAGTGGTCTGCAGCCAATGCCAGTTTGGTTCGAGACTGGTATTCCGCAGAGTTGGGCGTGGACCTACTTGGCACCTTATATTACCTCGTGCCCCGCCAACACCACTCGCCTAGCATGGCAGAACTTCCCCGGCCTTCATTTCGTGAATGGTGCCAATATCAATCGATTCTCACCCAACGATACTGGCAATTACGAGTACACCGACAACCGTACCTCCAGTCCATCCCTTTCAACTATCCCAGCCAACCAGAGTTGTCAGAACGTCAATGTCACTGGCTACGGATGTGATCCAGCCATCAGCCGCAACCGCTCCGAACCTCTTTCCTTCCCAGGCAAGAAGGTTTACCTTGAGTGGGAGAACCCAGGGTCGCCGGTTGGACCCAATAATAGCTATATCACTGCGACCACCGCCGGTGCTCCTCAGTTCGCCGCCTGGGTTTCCCAGTTGAACTTGACCTACACGCCTCTCACCAAGACTGGTGCCAACTCTGGATTCACCTTCCAGCCCGACTCTGTGGTTTACGCCGGTGACCCCGCTGCCAACGGTACCATGTTCGTTGCCCTTACCGACTCCGACCTTTTCCTCACTCCCTTTAACTTGTCCATGATGAATCCTCACGTGGTCGCCTTGGGCTTGTACCAGGCTGGTTGAGCTAGTCAGACTTGAGAGGTTGAATGTCTGGCAAAGAAAGGGGTCGAAAGATATGATAATGGTAAGAGATTAATGTGTAGCTTAAGCACTGTATCATACGTAATAGTGATAGCATAGACGGCGGTGCATGTAATGAAAAGCGATGATTCTTTAACTCAATAACACTTTATTTTCCATACTTCCTTTTTGACATTGACAACTTTAAACCCTGTAATAATCGATTGCATTAAAGTTCCCAGATCAATTCCTCATTCAACCTAACCCATCTCATTCCTATTTTTTTCAATTGTAAAGAAATTGTTTATTCGTGAAAAACATCAACCTCGTTCCTCTCGTCCATTCCCCACCGTCCAACTCCCAACTATCCAACTCCCAGCTATCCATGACACAACCGCTCCACCACCCCCTACTACCACCCCCTACTACCACCCACAGCACCCACCGATTCAACCCCATATCCGCCATTCAATGCAATCATTAACTTCCAGATATCATTATTAGAAGCAGCAGAAGAGTGATGTCTCGATTTCAAATAGCACGAAAGATCGTTGGCGGGCGATACAAGCCTGTGGTGAAATCCATCTATATCTACATCCATACGTCCAACTTATTCCCTCGCCGTCTTCGGCAGCCGAATCAACGTCGTCTCGCTAACCACCGCCTCCTTCCCGTACTTGCGCATATCCACCACCGTCGCCCCCACCGGTTCCCAGCCGTGTCTCAAATACAACGGCAACCCTTTTGCCGAGGCCTCGATGTAGGTGCGTGCGTGGTCGCGGTCGGCGAGGTCGAGACCGGCTTTTATGAGGAGGGAGCCGAGGCCTTTGCGGTGGTGGGAGGGGTGCACGGCGAGGATTTCGAGGACTTTGGTGGGGGCGTTAGACGGGGTTTGGTGGTTTGGGAAGGATGATGAGAGTAGTAGAAGGATGGATTTGAGAGGATGATGAGAGTAGTAGAAGGATGGATTTGAGAGGAAGGGGGTTAGACGCTTGTGAGATTGTGGGTTTCGAGATGGCTAAATGGCTGATTGGAAAGGTGTGAAATTGTAGACGGCCAGAGGAATTTAAATAGATCAACTTGGTAAATAACAAACATGAAACGTCATGAGAGGCTGTAAAGCACAACTCGACAATAACGGGTTGCCCAAATAAAGGAGTAGAGAAAAAGATCGTAACCCAGCCATCGACCTGAAGCGTAGTCGAAAAGAGTTCGAACAAACTGTGGCATAATCCCCTAGAACAAAGAAACAGAAACTCACAATACTCCTCCTCCCCAACCCACCTCCTCCTCCCCTCCCTCAACTTCCCAAAAAACTCCTCACATAACTCCACATTCGCCCCCTCCGGCCACCCCCCAATCTCCCCGCTTTTCCTCTCCTCCTCTCCAATCTCATGCGGCACCACCCACTTCGCCCACGCCACAATCTCACCGTCCCCCTCCCCTTCCCCATCCTCTCTAACAACCCACCACCTCAACCCCTCCGCCTCCCTCCTCGCCCACTCTCCCTCAAATTTCTTGACGTCATTCTCGAGACGTGCCTGCGGCGGGGTGTGCGGATAGAGGTAGGGGATGAGGGGGTGGTCGGAAAAGGCGGCGTCGAAGGTTTGGGCGAGGCGAGGGAAGGTGAGTGGGGTGGGAGAGTGGAGGGGGGACAAGGTGTAGCCCATTTTCTTTTGGTAGTGAGAGGAGACAAGCCCGACGGGCCGTATTACTACGTAGTACAGGAGTGGTCGGAATACTAAAGAGACTGTCGATTTACTCCGGGGAAGCTCTGCACTCTAGGGCACGGGCCGCTTACGCTTGACGCTCCCGAAACGTTAGCCCGCAACCTTCTTCCTTCTTCATCTAACATCCTCCCACAGACTATTACTGTCATCATCGTCAATGTCGCTGTCAATGCAATACCCTCCTTCAGCGTTCAATGCTGAAAATGCGTACAATCCGCCTGAAAACCAGGCCAATGTAGGCGCAAAATCTCGCGCGCCAGCTCTCTTGGCTTGCACAGAATGTCGGACGAGACACTTGAAGTGCGATGCTGCACAGCCTGTCTGCGGCCGCTGCATTTCAGATCAGCGTGAATGTCGCTATGTTCAGTCGCGAAGGGGCTACAAAGGTCCAAGGAAACGCCCGTTCTCTTTCGCCTTTGATATCCCTACCGGAGAGAGAATTGATCAAATGGAGCAATTCCGTGGCGTCCCGCAGACTCCTTCACAGTCTTTCCAGGAGCAGGGCGTCTCTATTCAACAAAATCAAGCGATCCTGACCCCGCCAAATCTATTCGCTGGATCACTTTCGAGGCGCGGGTCGGATAGTAATCTCCGCCAACGCATCCAATTTCCAAGCCCCCCCGAGACTGAAAGATCCGAAGTCTGTGATAATGCTAGTAGTAATGGAACGACTCAAAATGGATTCAACTGGCCTCAAAACATGCTCTACTCTGAACGCCACAACGTCGACGCCAAGCATATGTTCAATCTGTACTATTTACACTTTCATGATGGTCATCCAATCCTACTACCCAGAAACTATTTCGCTGGACATAACCGCTATTGGCAATATCCAAATTATCTGGAAACCATAATGCAATTCATCGGTTCGCATTTCGACGGCGCTGCGCCGACTGAGGAATACCGCAGTCTGGCCAACCAAGTCCTCTCGGATCAAATTCCGAAGGATGGCTTCAAAGTCCAAGCTCTACTTCTCTTCGCCATCTCTCTTCATGCACGCGACGAGCAGAAACTGGCCAAGGAGATAATGGATAGTACCATTGACATGGCATTAGAGCTCGGGATGCATCGAAAAGAGTTCTGTATAGAACATGGAGAAGGGTGTAGAAGCTTGCAAGAGAGTTGGAGGAGGACTTGGTGGGAGCTTTACGCGATGGATGGCATGTTAGCAGCTCTTCATCAGCTAAACTCTTTCAAGTTGTTCAAGGTTGAGACGAATGTCCCGTTGCCATGCGAAGAGGCTGTATTTGAGGCTGCAGATGTTCGTACTCCCTCGGGGCTTTTATGGAAAGTGCTAACCCATGAATGCAGTGTAAATCAATCCCAGAACCCCATGCTATGAGCCTGTTTCAAGGTCGTGTCTTTGCAAGCCACGAACTCGCCTTTTCGTCCTTTGCATATCGTATCGAGGCCATAAGGTTGCTTGGCACCATTCTTGCTGTTGGTCAAACGGCACGTGCAGAGGACAATGATAGAGTAGAAGCGATTGATGCTAGTCTGACCAGCTGGCTATTGAACCTTCCCTACTCTAAGCGCGAGGTTGTCGATCAGGATGGAAAGATTGATGAGATGCTGTTTCAAGCGCACATGATCATCAATGCGTGAGTCTAATGCCCATAAGCGGAAGACCCACCACTTATTTTCTTCTAGAGGGTCCGTATACCTACATCGACCTCGGTCTGACCTGGTGTTTGCCCCAATCGAGGAAAAGACAGCATGTACTCGTCCCGAAAATTACACCACCCCAATTACAGCACATCACATCCACTCCACCAAAGCCATCCAAGCAGCCAACAAGCTCTCGAACCTAATCTCACTTCCAGTCGAACTAACAAAGCACAGCCCATTCTTCACCTGTGCCATCACCCTGAGCGCCATCGTCCACCTCTCAGCCTCTTCGATCCCAATGTACAGCGACAAAAGCGCCGTCATGAGGGAACGTGTCCTTTTAGCCACAGGAGCTTTGAAATCCCTCAGTGTGATATGGGCCGTTGCTGGGTCGGTACTGCAGCAGGTCAAAGAAGTTGCTCGCGGGGTGTTGGCTTTTGACCCGAATAATCTCAGCACGGCGGTGTTTGCGGAGGAGGTCAATAATGGCGCGAGTATTGACGTTGATCATCATTTCTTGCAGGATGCGATGGCTACCCATCTGCCTGAGGAGGGGATCTTTGATCTTATTTGATGACTTCATTCGGATTTCGAAACGCATAGGTGATGGATGACGCTGTTTTGAAGCTACGACTACGCTTAATGGGATATTTATCTTCAAGGACCAGCTCGCAGCAGGCTTTCCCTAATCTTCTGATATCTTTCCCGGCGCTGCGGGCTGCTTCTTGTTTTCCAGAACCAGGTCTTAGCCACGATTCTTTTTGTGGGTAACGGACCAATGTTCTATTCTCCCTGTATTTTCGGCGTATGGCCCAGATACAAAATCACTCCTCTAATACTACGAAGAGAAAAAGAAGCGTTCGTTTCTACAGCGATATAGCTAATAACACTATTATTTCATGACGCCTCTTATGGAGAGAGAGAGGTGCAAGGCTTTAGGTACGAGCCAAAGCACATGTCGAATCAGATTATCAGATTTGACATCTGCCCTACAACGAACCTGGCTCTTCTGCAGGGCGGTCATCGTGCATCGACTGCGCCTCAGCCTTCTTCCTACGAGAAGGCTGTTAATGCAGGTAGAAGGGCATGTCGAACCGGCTTCCGACTGCATCATGCAGTTTCTGGGATTGGTCCTCGCTTTGTGCGGCGGATCTACGTGGATCAAGTGCGCCTCGGCGTCAACGGCCTCAGCCTCGTCTGGCAGAGAAGGCTGCGGAACTTAAAAGTTGATGTCCAACATTATGCTTTTTACTTTTCAACTCTTCATGCTTCAACATACTCATTTACGCTAGAGGAACCTGAGTTCAACATAGTTTTGTGCTTTGTCTTGTTTGTTAAGCTCTCCTTTAAGTCGTCGAAGACTATTTGCAGTTATTCAATACTAATCCTGAGCATCAAGGGATCACAATGCCCCGCAGTATTCCGGAAGTCGTGCAATGTGGTGATACAATACGGGACGACGAACGCTGCTCTCAAGCTGATCAGCTTACAAGCATTCGCCAATCCTACGTTGCTGCGACCGTCGAGATCAATCCGGAGTGTATTGGTCGCGAACAAGCTGAAAGCATTGACAGCAAGCGACGTGAACAAGCTATCGAGTTTAAAAGACTCGATCATTTGTGGGGTGTAAACGGAGAGAATATAACGAGTATGCATGAGTCGCGTCAACGAATTCAGCGTCTGGAGTTGGAGATAAATTACCTCTCGTCCCGTAAACAGTTGCTCAGACGAAATGATGATGTCTTGCTAGACGGACTCATGATCTTACCGGGGTGTCAGGCCTTGACTATTGGTGGTCTTTGTTGGGATTCCATCGACATTGATCACCCTAAACTAACGGAAGGTGTCGAGGTATATGGGTCATCCTATAACATGCACAAGGGCTCATCCGGTGGCCTTCCGCATAATCAATTATCGCCATTGCATCCAGCCAGTCTAGATGGGCCGTGGCGAAACAAAGCACTGTTGCAGGCTGCTCGAAGTAGAAAGTTTTCCGTAGGGCTTCGGCAACATCACAAGGATTTGATAGTCGGACGGAAGGCGAAGCATATTCAATTCAGTCAACTGACTGGAGCCGAAAACCGCCAGCCACGGTCCGATGTCACTGGTCCTGTTACACTTGGTAAGACAGTTTCGGGCCTCTTGTTGCTTGGCTAAGAGTGGAAAATACAGAGCGCTCCCCACTTCGATTACTTCTGAAACAGTATAACCTACTCGACGCAATTTGTAACCTGTCCGTGACGGTTATAAATACCTCCCTAGATATAGTCGACGCTATTCCACCCTTTAGGCCATTGGTTGAGAGTTTAACCTGGATGACTGAGAGTACCCCGCGACCCTGGCTGGCCTTGCTGAAATCTATCAAGGATTTTCATACAGACGTCCTGCATGACTTCCTGGATATCTTGGATCATGCCGTTGAATACACCTACCAAATCTTTCAGCACACGTCAAAAAACCCAGCAATAAGTTCGAAGGACAAGGTCTTACTCAACAAATCCCATTTAGATCATATCAAAGTACGGGGATACGTACTATCAAATCTTCAGGCTGCAACAACTAATCGCATAGACTATCTCTCATCCTCGCATGGCGGAGTAACTCCCCTAAGCTACTTGGCTCCATCGCGGCAACTGCTGAAGGGTGGAACAGGCGGTATACGGTCAGGTTTGAAACGTGCACTAATTCAGGATCGTGACAGTCAAGACAGCACCACACTCAAGACTCAACGTAATACTAGCAAAAATATCCAAAAACTGGGGAAACCACCCTCAGGAGGCCGTCTGAATCCTGATTTAGCGTTCGAGCATGTAAACGGTTGGTTGAATCTTCGATATCATATCGTCGTTCGACTGACATTCTACATCGCAAGGGATCGTGTTTCAATATTGTCTTTTAACGAATGCTTGGGGAGTAATGCCTGCTATCGAATCCTTAGGGTCTCTAGGATACCTGCTTCCTTCCTCGGATCAAGGGCCTCTATCAAAGGCACTTCAAAGACAACATACTAAATTATCTCTAAGCCACATCGGCGCAAAGCTGCCGCTGAGCATACTTTTACTGCGAAACGTCAATCTCATCGCTTGCGGTAAGGTCCGTGATACACACTTTCAGAAGGAATAATTAACATGTTCAAGGAAACCCATCTAATTTCTTGTTGAGTAACATTTATCGATCAATCCAGAAGCTTCTAAACGGCAATATTCGTCGGATACCCTGCAGAATTCGACTGAAGGTAGCAGATTGTTCCTAAAACCTTTTCCTGGTATTTGGGAATGTCGTTCTGGGCTTATCTTTTGGAGAGCTCCTGGTGGTGTTGAGTCGTCGCTGTTGCCTGTCAAGGAGCTTCCGCTGTCCGCTATCCGTGGGACTATACTGGATGAGCTTATTACGACCCATTTATACAAACGCCCTAAATGGCTCAGGCCGCTAGAAGCTTGCCGTATTGCGAACTCCGAAACACTGCATTTCATCAAGTCACGGAGAATATTCTGCGACTTGCGCAAGTATCTCTTGAAGCTTACAGAGCTCTTTTTATTTCTCGAAGTCACGGTTAACCATTATTATCTTCGGCTTTGCAGGCACGCTACAGTTCGCTTATGCAGTGTCCTTCGTAGACTCTCAAATCCTCTGAAGCCAAATGAAGAGCTCTACCTGTCACGACGCGTCTCATCACACTTCGTATTTCTTGTCCTTGTTATCGACTGCTTGTACATGGGTCTCAATCCTTTCACTATCGCACAAACTGCTTCTGCCGAGTTCTTTCAACATTTTGTCCGTTTTTCCAACAGTCAAAAAAGTTCAACATTGACACCTTTAGCGGAACCTCAAGAAAAGAGCAGTCGTCGTTTAATAGCAGCTGAGGCACGTCTCACGACATCTTCAGAAGAAATACCTCATCGCCAGAACCTCGGCTTTGTAGAGAAGGCAGGATGTGCTTTATCTCGAACACTGCAAGCTGTAGGCTTCTCAGCACCAGCGGTAGAACTCGGGAAAAGAAGGGTAAAGTGGACTTGTGTAGGTTTAGGAAAGTTTGCTATGAGTCTTTATAATTAAGATCACCATGGCTTTTGTAATCAGGCTGACACCAATAGCGCTGCGGCCGCGAAATGTACGACGACTATCGAGAAATTCGCCCTGGTGCTGCCAAAGACTTTGAAGAGTTTCTAAATGGTAACATTCGGCATAGACCTAGCGACATACAAAGAGAGCACACAACAAGTCTGAAGGCCGTGGATTTCATATATCCAGCCAGCAGATCCGAATACCCAACAAGAACATTCTCTAGTGGTTCCACTTCTAGTTCATCACAAGCCTACGATCCACGCCCGGGTTACAATCAAGCAGTATCCACCACCATCCAATGCGACCCAGAAGGTCGGTGGCTATTAGTCTGTAGTCAGGCAAAGAAACGCCCAACCAGCCTATCGCAGATCAATGTATGCTCGGTCGCATCAGACAAAGAGTTGTTCGGCCAATTGGAACGGTCTTACACAAGCCTGAGGGGCAAGTGGTCAGGGTTGCTGTCTCTCCGGACGATCAAAAGTATTCGTTTTGTCCAGGTGTGTTTTACTCTTTGTCTCTCGGACTATATCATTCGATGAGCGTATAACTGATAATCTTGACTAGTTCGAGCTCCATTTTAAAGACTTTGTCGACATTCGGAAGGTGCCAGACATGCCCCCAGAAACCACAAAGGACGAATATCAGTACCAACCTTGTGATTTGATTCCACCAGTAGGAGAGAACTTGATGGCCCATCTCTTTCATCACCCAGAGGACGCAAATGAGATTTCTGTCACATGTCTCCGAACCCCGAAGAAGCGCAAAGCCAGGCTAGCAGTCTGTCCACAGATGGGAACAAATGTCGGCTGGGGCATCCATCTAGTCGAAGGCTGGGCCATGACGCGCGTCTGGCTACTCGCTCTCTCAACTTTCGTGCTTGGCAGCCTTGTCTTTGGAATATGTTGGTCGATCCTCAAGCACGATGTTCAAGGAGCGTTTGGGGTCTCTAGTTACATTATAGCGCTCCTGACTCTTGCCATGGGAACGGTACAGGCCTACTTTGCATGAAATTTTCAAACTTCTTTGTATGTCCGTACAATTGGAGCTCAATCACAAAGATCGTGCCTCGAACACTTCTACCTAAGGTACGCAAAACAACCTAAACGTTGATTCAGCGTCTCTTCCTTTTAGCCTGGATTATAACATTGCGGTTGATACGCCATATCGTAATCTTGCCGCTTATACCATTACCGACTATGGCGATCTCGATTTGTTGAGATTTTACAAAACTATTGGTGCTGGCCCCAGTAAGCCTTCCTGGGCAGTTGACTGGGGAGACTCGTAGCATATCACCTTGGGTATCGATACGGTAGAATCCCCTTTCTGCGCATCTGGTAATCCGACAGCCGATGCTTGCTTCGAAGGTGGCGAACTGTCAGTCAATGGACTACTAGTCGAGAAAGTCGCAATTATAGCGAAGTCTTGTGTACCAGGATACTATCAGGAGCTAGAGGGCAAGGACGACCCTGTCAGAGAACTTTTCCTCAAACAGTGCAAATTATACGAAGAAACCGTTCAAATCACCCAATCGTGCCAATAGCCCCATCCCGAAGAAGTACGTTCAAAAGCACTATAGCGAACACTTATCAGCGGAAGATACAGAGACAACTTCCGAGTTCTTCCAGAGGACGAAGAGGATATTCTCGAATATTTCCGCGTCATCCAGCGCATGAACTCGGATTGGAAAAACCGAGCGATTATGCCCAAGGGAGGCATCCGCCAAATAATTACAATCGAACGACGCTTTCTTCAGATGGCAACAGGGCGTAGTTTTACATGACCGAAAGCGGCCGGACGGACTAGGTACATGGAAGCGCGGTTGCGGGCGACCTTGTGAGCGTCCTTTGCGGCTCTGCGGTTCCTGTTTTGTTGAGACCATACGAAGATGCGTTTCGGGTGATTGGTCAATGCTACGTTGAAGGAATCATGGACGGTGAAGCTGTTGAAGCTGCAAATGAACCTATGAGGCAGATTGATTTGGTTTAATTGAGGTTTACTTGTTGGGTCTACTGATGGGTTTATGCTAAAAGCCAGCTTAGACAACCTACTGTAGGTCGTTGATCGGAGTAAGATGTTAGGCAGAGTTGTTGTATCGTTTTGATCGAGAGCCTACTTGAAAGCAAGGTATCAACGCTTTCATCGGCGTTATCAAGGGTCTGGACACATTATAGCGTCCCACGAGAACTGATATGCTCAGGCTGCATTCAACAGCAAAGAAAGAAACGCATGAATGACCGCTGCATGTTGCAAGCTTGAAACTTATAAGTTCCTTGAGGAGTACTCTACCTCAAGCCCGCTCCCTCTCCCAGGTCGCTATGTACTCAAGCGAGCTTGGTTCTCCGTTTGCAGCAATTCCCACAAGACCACAATAAATCCACTCTAGTGCCTTCAACAACCGAGCTCATTCTATTTAACGGTCAAGCCTGGATGCCAAGGAACTTGATGGCCTTTGCATCAAGGACTTAAGACTTCACGTGTCCACATACCCACTGCGAAACCCCCATAGTCACCATCATGGCAATAGGACTTACTAGGCGATACGGCCAGATTGAGGTCGACGAAAAATGATGCCGGACATCTAATGTACCCTTTAACAAGGAAGTTCTTGAAGCAACAGAGCTACGCAAGCAAATCTATCCCGAACCAGGGCTACAAGACAGACTTACGACATGAATCATGAGGTGAAGGGACTTTGAAAGAAAGCGTGATAATTCAGGTCTACTTCTACTACCAATACGCTGAGTACGCCTCGTCGATTCGGGGGGGCTTCAGGAGATACACAACGGCAACCGTGAACCATTAGAGGACCCTCTCAACCATAAAACTGAAAACACCAGTGCCCCAAAAATCATCGACAGCCGTACCCCGCCTACCCTTGAAATTTGAAGATGTCTATCAATTCAACAAGACTATCAAGCCTTCTGAGGAGAATGGTAAAGCTCGAATGCTACAGGCCTTGGATACCTATTTATTACTTCTTCAAACTCACCAACGATCAACTCATCACCCCACTGCGTCGCCCAGCGCTTGAGCGCCTCAATACGAGATTAGCAGCGTTCCCGGCCGGCAGGAATCGAGCAAACGAGACTTTCGAAGCACATCTCGACGGTTGGAAACCAGACGCACAACTCCGACTTGGATCCAACACTTTTTCTTGTCTAAGAGCTATGCGGATTCGCTTTTGAAGAAGGCGATGCGCGTGATTGTTGTAGGCAAGGAAATTATCATCGATTCTCAACTTGAATCTATGGGATGGATGAGCCTATCGAGGCCGACTTCAAGTATCGTCGTACAAATCTATCCATTCCGATCTACCTATCGCTGCCTAGCAACCATCAGAGTCTATAGAAGCTCAAAAGTCGCCTTGAGATGCTCTCTATTCAAGCGACTGAGAAAAGAAGTGTGCAAAACGATATTATTTACACGTATGCGTCAAGCGTGGCTGCTCGACCTGAATCATAAGCCGGTAGAAGATGGGCACATGATTTGGTACAGCTGCAGCTCTTCATATTGTGGGTTCGAAATTAATCTCAACGTCCGCAGTACTCAGGTTCCTCAGCCACAATTCCATCAACACATACACTCATCTCATTACCTTCACTCACGCCATTCATTCTAGGACTTCAAACACAACCATCACCCAGAACAACGACCCGAGATACCCGGAACATAAACGTCTCCCTGGCGCTGCTCCTTTCATAGGACGCGGCGGTGATGTCTTGGCATCAGTACTTCCTGGTACACTTGTCTCTGATATTTGTGCGGAATTGGGGGAGAGCTCAGCGGTGCTCGTTATGGCGGAGTTGAGAGACTGGGCGCTTGAGTTTGAATTGGGTAAAGGAACAGTACTGTTGCCGACTACAATATCCGAAGTTCCGAGGCTGACTATTGTGCCTGATATGGTAATCTCTGAGCCGGGCAAGAGGGTGGTGCCCGCTATGGAGAAACCAGTCGGATTAGGGGTAAAAGTCTGGCCGGCTATTGTGAAGGCTGATTTATTGAGTACGTCGAGAGATGGCCTGGGTAATGGAATTGTGCTGGTGCCGATGACGAGGCCTGAGGGTCCTAAACTGATTGGCGTGCCATCAACGGTCACTGCCGATCCACCGGGTGAGACTGATTTCCCACCAATCGAAAAGCCTGTGGGGTTTGCAGTAAAAATCCGGCCTGCTTCCGTGAATACAGATCCTTCAGCTTGAGTTGGAGGTGTTGTGATCAATGCAACCGTGCTAGTTCCGACTACAAGACCCGAGGGGCCCAGACTGATTGGTGTACCCGATATAGTAACAGCGGGGCCCCCAGGTGACACAGTTACGCTGGCTATGGCAAATCCAGTTGGATTGGCAGTAAACATCTGATCTGCTACGGTGAAAACTGATGGTACTCGGCCTGGAAATGGCGTTTTTATCGCGAATGTGCTACCTCCTATGACGAGATTGGAAGATCCGAGACTCACCGGTGTACCCGATATAGTAACAGCCGGGCCATCAAGTAATACGGCTGTGCCTGCTAAATTAAAGCCAGTTGGGTTGGCCGTGAAAGCTTGACCAGCAGCTGTAAATACTGAAGGGATCTGGTTCAAAGAAGGTGCTCGGAGAGGCATGGTGCTGCCCCCAATAAAGACGCCGGAAGGCCCAAGACTGACAGGAGTGCCAGAAATAACAGCAGGCGGGCCACCGGGTGTCACGGTTGTCCCTGCGATGATGAAGCCTGTTGGATTGGCGGTGAAAGTTTCCCCTGCGACGGTGAATACTGCGGGACTCAAGTCTGGAGGCGGCGACTGGAGAGACACTGCACTGCTATCAGCCAGATTAAATACAGGCATTGTATTAGAGACAACTGCCGCGTCCACTCCAGCTTGATGTGCTATTGTTGAAGCTGGCATTACCAAGGACGGCACTACCACTCCCGAAGATCCAACCTCTGGCGGCTGAGACTCGAAAGCATTCATGATCAATGCCTCTATGACTGAATTCGAAGCCTTGGGTAATGGCCGCAGTATTGAAGTTGCAGTCGAACCTTGTCCCGCGGCCGCCAGAGCAGGATCTACCACGTTCGCAACTGTCGTCGGTAGGGTGGCGGCAGCATTAGCGATGGGTTGAGACACCGGCTCTGCAGGTGCTGAACCGCCAGAGGTTGTCTTGACAGCAGCAGGCATGGAAAATGGTAGCAGAACACTGCCGGAAAAGGATTGGCTAGAGTCACTTGCATCTGCTGTTGAGTCATGGGTTGCTTTGCTGGATTCTAAAAGTGCCGAAGTGGGGCTCTTATCCGAAAAGCTCTGAGTTGGCACGCTATTTGCCGGTGGATCTCCGTTCGAAGATGCTCCAGTTGAAGTCTCCTGCCTGAGCGTTTCCGTAGGTCCAGCACCTGAAGCTGCTGTTACTGGAGCCGTGATACTGGTTACAGGGGTAGCAGGTATGGATTCGACGTGAGTTGAGCTAGCAGGTCCTATCAAACCCGACACTCTGCTGTGATAATGTGGGTAGTTTGGATGCACTCCATTTCCCCATCGATCAACACAACCTACTGGTGTGGGAGATATTTCGAGGTCGAGTGAGTGATCTTCGGTGAACGTAGTGGAGGCCGACAAGAAAGAGTTACCGCACGAGGGCATGGGATTTGATGATTCAGTGGAGAGAGTCATGTTGAGTGAAGACGGATCCTGCAATGTCGTATCCTTTGCGAGTGGTATACTTTTAAATCCTCGCCTCGTAACGCTATCTGTGATGAACTTATCTGGGGAGGGTATGGCAGTCTCCATGGTGGAGTGGAGGAAAATACTTGATATTTCGCTGGCGATCCCTGGAACGTCATCTCTACTTTGAATCGACGTTGAAGGAACAGCATAATGGCTTTCGGTCGATGCTAGCTGTGCTGGTACGGCTACCAAAGGTTTGAGAATCAGCACGTAAGCCCGCAACATGGAATATGTTCTGAAGAGATAGGAACTGCAACTGACCACAGGTCGGCTGCGAGAAGTTTATCAAGATTGTAATGAGGACTCTAAGAAGGTTGTTGAGTGTGTTCGCCATTGCGTGAACAAACGTAAGTGCTTGAATCGAATATGATCTGTTCGCGCTTCTGATGAAACTTATATAGATAGAGTAGACAGCCGTTCTGTGGACGAAGCAAAGACATTGAGATTGCAATCTAATCCAGGCAGCCTGAGGTAAACTACTAGCAACGGTAATGCCGACAAGGCAAATGAGCACGAGCCCAGCATAGCCTCTATGGATTTGTGGCTCCGTGGTCCAGAAAATTAGATGTTGCGGAAGACAAAGATAATTTTCCTTGCAGGCGCACATATCAGCATGCTTGACAGTCGAGCCAATTGTCTAGACTGACGCAGACAAAGTGACACAGGAGAACAACACTGCCCATGAGCGCGCAGGTAACATTACACAAGAGCTTAAAATGTGTGGCTGGAAAATTCGACAGGCTTGATTGGAGAGCTTGACGTTTGCCGAATCCCTATTTCCGGGTTGCACAACATCTTGCCTCCATGAAATGGTACGGTCTTGACAAGGCGTCCAACCCGCTGATCCCCTACACCAGGCTGTGCTCCTGCGCACGCCCCGGTTTTGGACGTTGCGACATTTTGAGACCCGGATTCTGCCTTGGTTTTTGAATAAGAATGAACGACGACGTCATTCCATCCCACTGAACCGAATCTCCCCAGAGTTCATTTTCTTAAAATGTCCCTTTCTTGAGCACCCAGAGCCGCCATTCCCCGACGCACCTAAACGCAAACACCGCTTTCCATGCTCTTTTCTTCCATGTGGGTCTCTGCTTAACACGAAAACCCATTCCAGAATCCAATAAGAAGACTGCCAAGAATAGTACCAAGCAAGGATAGGAGCCATGAGGGTTTCATCCTGCCCATCTCGCTCTTGGCCTCGGCCGAGGAAGCAGCACTGCTTGCGCCCGCCACTTCTGCAGGCGTCGAAGCTGGAGTAGACATGGGAGTGGCAGTATTTCCCTCTGTTGACCCCGTCGATCCCACGCTAGAGCCGGTGCCTTCAATGCCCTTGGGCCCTGGTAGTAACACATTTGGCTTGTTACTTGAAGCCACTACTCCCGTCACTGAGATCCCACTGCCTGCGGACTCCGAGCCAGTTGTTGGGGTAGTGTATTTAGTACCGCCAGACGTAATGATTTTGTAATTCTCTAACAGCAACCGCGTTGGCAGCGTTATGGTGCTAGTTCCAATCACCAGATCTGCTGCAGTTCCAAGACTCACAGGCGTCTCAGAAAGCACAATCGCGCTGCCGCCGGGTGTGAGCGTCATGCCACCAACAGCGAACCCAGAAGCGGCAGCTGTGAAAGGCTGGCCCGCTATTGTGAAGATGGAAGTGAGAGCGGGTGATGGGACGGTTTGGGAAGCGAAAGCGAACGGAATCGTGCTGGTGCCGATGATAAGGGTGGAGGGATTGAGGGATATGGGAGTACCAGAGATGGTCACGGCATTACCATTAGGAAAGAGAGTTGTGGATGCGATGGAGAAGCCGGTGGGGTTGGGAACGAAATTTTGCCCGAGGGTTGTGAGGGCTGATGGTTGGCTTAGGAAAGGGGTTGGTAAGTTGATCGTGCTAGAACCGAGAATAAGACCGTTGGAGGCGAAGAAGGCGGGAGTGCCACTTGTAGTGATAGGAGGGCCGTTACGCGCGAGAGTGCCTGAACCGAGCACTAATATGGATGGCGCTAGGTGACTGGTTTGCCCTGGAATAATGGAAAGACCTGTACTTCGCGTTGACGAAGCTGATACTGCTGAAGATTGGACTGAAGTGGTCGAAGGTGTGGTTGCTTGATTCTCGAAAGGATTCGCGATGAAAGCCGCCAATCCTTGATTTGAAGACGGCGTTACTGCAGAGAATATTTGGACAACTTGGGTATTCGAGCCTTGTGTTTCTGTCACGAACGTTGCAACTATAGAAGGCCCTAGATTGCGAGCAGGTGGGCTAATGGGCGAATCGCCTGAAATTGGGTTGGTTGGGATCGAAACTTGCGGCAAAGGTGCGATTTCTGCTTTTGGCGAAACCGTATTGGACGTCAACGATGTCGTCAAACTCAACGATGGAATTGTAACGTCAGTCAACGAAGTTTTGGGTGCTCCGGTAGGAGGTAGCAAGTCTGTAGGTGAAGAGTTTGGAGCCGGTGTCGTTCGTTTCGGTGCAATCAAATCGGTCACTGAAGAATGCGCTATTTGGCCGAAAATATCATGAGTTGTTTGGGTTGGTCCGTTGAGATTCGGCACCGATGTATGAACCGTAGGCCCTGGGGAAATAGAGTTTTGGGTGGTCTGAGTTGGTCCCATTAAATTGGGCACAGTTGAATGTGCGGCTTCGGTGAATACGGGAATCTCAGTTATGTTAACTGCTGTCGTTTGCCAAAAAGGACCGGTAGCAAACGACTGAGAATGCGGAACCGAATCTGAGGGTGAAGCTATATTCTGGATGGTGAGAGTGGTATCCGTGGGTCCAGAGACTACAGTTGTATTAAGCGCATTGAAAGTATTAGAGCCTTTTCTCATAAGACGATTGTGGGAACCCGGCGACGGCAATGTGAGTGTTCCTTTGTATGCCACTGGTAAGTAATAGGTCAGACACAAACGCTGCTCGTACGGAACACCAACCGGGAATTGATGAGAAAAGTACCAGTAAAACCATGGCCAGTGTGGTCATTGGCAGGCACGAGTTCATCATGATGAGTATAAAAAGTGAGCAGTCAAGGGAAGTCGGCTTTGACTGCGAATGGGCAAGACTGAATCGAAATTGCAAAGATGGAATATCACACGAAGATTTCCGGTTTTTGAGCCATGTGTTATTAATCGTCTATTGATAGCGACCTGTGGAAGGCAGAGAAGCATGAGATGTTATCTTGAGCTTCGTAGATCATTGTTGGGTCGTATTATCTTGATATCCAGGCTGGACTCGGCTTACCCGAAGCGGCTGACTCGTTACACGGAGCGGCTGAAAGATTGGGTGGCGAGCCGGTTAACCCTATAAACGTGGAAGCGGAGCGAAAGATGGCCTGAATTGGAGAGGCTAAACCTAAGGTTGCGGTGCCTTGCAGATGTCGGCCTCTCACTGATATCTAGATCATGCAGGGATCGCAGCCGAATCAGCAGGTAGACCACTGCCTTTCATAGACATTCTCGCATTTGATCTCCACAGCCTTGTTTTGCCGAGCCTGATTTGGTTCCAAGTCTCGACCTGGTCGTTAACATTCCGAGGCGCCGCATAAACGAACGCGCCCAAGACTTGTTTTCGTGGGAAACAGAAGGTAGTCCGTATGGCTCAGCCATCGTGTAACACAATGCCGAACTGCAATCCGATCAAGAGGTGGATGTACAAATCGTTGCTCGGATGAGTAGAGGCAAGAGACGTTCTTCTATCCGTCTCGTTCGCCGTCCTCGAATCGCCTAAACTTTACCAAGCACTGAGGCATGATCATGCGGTAGTCCTATCGGCTATTGCTATTGTGTTTAGTTTTAATAACATATCGTCTAGGCTTAGAAAGCATTGCCGTTAACTGGTGGTTGTGTCGTCGACAGGACCCCAAAGATAACTTACTTCTACATTTGCACAATTTGACAGTTGGATAGCGGAAGGGGAAGCTTTTTGTTGACCTGGTACATGAGCTACAAGAATAAGAAGAGTTCGACATAAGAGATGTGTTTAGGTCGCTTGTGATGCGCGCGATGAAGGAGAAGGCGAGGTGGATGAGGAAGACGTGAGAGATGACAGCGGACTCATCGGCGAAGAACTTTCCCTAACCCCACTCCATCAATCCAACATCACAAAACATACCAGTCTTTGAATTTCTCTCGATGCATTAATCACACTCCTCACTACTCATCACATCAAGACAGCACTCCCTCACTCCTTCATAATCCCATCATTCATGTCTATCATAAAATGCTACCTACCAGTCTACCTAAGCTCCTCATAAACGATGTCCTTTGTCTTAATAGAGCGAGATGATCTTACACTAGTTTCCCCAAATGCCTCATGCACCCGGGTAGCTGGCAAAGAAAAATTAATAAGTCCTGAGCTTTGACCGCCCGACGCAATGTCTTGTAGGACCCGCGAGAATTCTGCAGTCTGAGCTTGACTGGGCTGTGGAGTACATACCTGACTGCAGGACGGCTGAAGTCGCACCACAGCTTGGCCGTAAGATAGCTTGATTCAGAAAAGGGCCCGATAAGACGTTCACTCTGCGTAATCGGTTGCTCCGGAGCGGTCTCATAGTCGATTTGATCATCTGAACTCAGTCCGATATTGAATATCGGTTACCGTTTGACGTACGACGTTCATCACGATGAAAAGATCTTCATCCTCCCTCAGCGTTGGTATACCTCTCAGACAAACACTTTAAGCAGCACTCCGACCGACAGAATTAATAACTTTCAGTAACTATTGAGCTTATCCGCTACCGTCTCGAAAAGACCCTTTGCCATCTCGTTCGATTCTAGCATTCGTCTTCGTTTCCTGCTTATATCTCAGCGAGAGGGTTACAAGTGGTCTCATGGATATCTTGGAAAAGATAATGCCGTACCATCTAGCCAACCCGCGGCTCGAAAATCTAATATCACAGTCTCCAAGTACACCGGCCCATCGATTTCTAACAGCTAGGACATAATGAAGATTAGCCAAGAGCGGACTCAACGATATAGAAGATAAGAGAATATGGCACTGACGGAACGAAACGAGAGCATACAACAGTCAACGTGTCAAGTCTGCAGTCCTGAAAAACGCCTTCCTATGTCTTCCTCGTCCACATCGCATATATGTGTTAGACATGCCATCCACCTGCAAGAGTATCAGATAGGCCCAGTAAGTTCGTCTCCAACGCTGACAATGCGTTGGTTGAAGCTGCGATGGGCTTTCTGATACTTGGCGTCTGTCAATTTTCGTTCTCCATGCTCAATATCTAGCCATGTTTACCGAGCATACATTCTTCTCTTTCAGTCCCCAGGTCCGTGATTTTTAGGTGCCGGTATGCTACCGGAGAGGATTCGAAGGAGATAGATGACAGTTTCCTTTCATATCGGATCTACTTTCTTTCAGGCGGAGAGCCTTCTCCTCAAGGGTTGATTTGACTTCCACGGCGTGTTTCGAGGATGTTCGCTCAGGGATCGTCACACTAGAGGCAGACATAGCTCTACCTATGTTACAGAGGTTTGGTATAACCGCAAAGTCAGATCTGCTTGAAAGAACAGTCTCCACCGAGTATGGGGCGGAAGGAAAGGCGACCAAGGGTTCTGAAGGGTTTGGAATGTGAAGTCACGGTATAGACACGGTATTAAACAGACAGTCTGGTTGATTGGACGTGCTGATTCCGGAGACAGAGTGTTTCAGCCACAGAATACTCCTAAGGGAACCATGGTTACCAAGAACGTCCTGGCTATCCCACTTCCCACAAGCCATGTGCTCTGTCAGACATCCCGCCAGCCAGATGTCGATGACTCCGAAACCCCGCTCAGAACCTGCTTTGGCATCGACGATCCGCGAGCTGAGAAGACCCACAAGACGCTCAGGCGCCCTCTAGCAACCGTCGTCAGAACCAACCGGCGAACCGAAAACGAAAACAAAAACCTCCCAGATCTATCAGCCACCCATCCCATCCAAGCCGACTACCAGCAGACGACCGAAAGCGCACAGCGGTCCTTCTCTTAGCAGAACGTCCGGTCAACCAAGTCCTTGCGCATTCAACTCGCGCTCCAAGGCACAAAGCCCGCACGTCCTGCAGTGCGGCCCAGCTCGGCTGATGTCGTGAAGATTGCGGCACTCGATAGTTGAGCTATTTGCTATCATACTGTAGATTACGGAAGAGCGGTGCAGTGCCCGCAGAGGGGGCGTTGCACGGTGTCTGATATAGAAAGACTGCTGGATCGACTTGTCGTGATCGTCTCTGTAGAGGTACTGTAGTGCTCGCTTCATTCAAGCTAGGCTAAATCAGAAATATGTAGTCATACCTAGCTATCTTACTTTTTCTTTTTCCATCTACTGTAGGTAATGAGTCTGAAGTTCGAGTTGATGAACTCGATGGTTGATTTCTTGATCACTGCGTGTGGATTTATTGGATTCGTTCTTTCCATTGCTAAGTTTTGATTTAATGAATGGAGGAAAGAAAGAGAAGAAAGAGAAGAAAGAGAAGAAAGAGTTTGAGATTGACAGATGCGTTTGAAGTTACTCGTAGTATGCACAATAACGAGAAGAAAGGAAGAAGAACAGTCGATTAAAATCTTCTCCACTATATACTTTCTTCCAAAGCGTTAAATCACACGTCTCATCACAGCTATTACCTTCTCACTTGATCATGTCATCATAATTCATGTCTATCATAAAAGGCTAACTACCAGTCTATGCACCTCATAAAAGCTAATCGCAAGTAAGAAAAACCGCTAATCCGTAACTCCTTGATTGCTCAAAGGTCTAGACAGGAAGCCAAGCCAGCCATGCGGCTTTCGCGGTCTAGAATGCAAATGACCGTCCGTCCATGCAGTGTAACGAGTGGCTTCTAGGCAAGTATTGAATCGTCTAGGGTGTATGAGCAGTTTGATGCCCTGGTTCCAGAGCCTGGGATGCATGTGTGATATTGGGATTTTAGTGGAAACCTCGTAGGTAAATTCGCAAGCTCGAGCTCACGTATCGAAAAGGAAGGTGTTGAAATCTTGACATGCCGTGTCGTCGTAATCGTGGTTAGTCCTCCAGGATATTCACAGCCTCGAGAGCGCAAACATTCCTGGTTGGACAGCGCTCTCACGAAGTCCTGTATCCATCTCTATTCCCATTTCTCCCTCCACCCCCATTTTGACTCCCCTGCTTATTCGCTCTCTTCATTCTCTTCTCATGCCTCTCCGCCCTCTCCTTCTTCAACTCTGCCATCTTCCCTCGACTCTCCTGCACCTCTTGCCACTCGCTATACGCGCCCTTAATTCCTAGTGCCGCAATCCCGATTGCAGCTGCATCCTGTACTCTTGCCTTGTGCTTCTTTTTGCGGGCTTCCTCCGGAGACATTGTCCCCTGCTCGACCTCTTTGTGGCGCTTGTCACGGGCTTCCATGCTGGAATAAACGCCGTGGGCGGCATGGATGGTAGCGACGGCAGCGAGTGCGCCGGTGATGAGCTCTTTGCCTTTCATCTTCTTTGTGCGACGATCGTCTTCGGAAGAGGAGCATATGGAGGAGCTGTCGGAGGAAGAGCCGTCGTCTTTTCTGCTGTCACGTGGAGTATCATAGTTTGAACGGGTGCCGACAGACTGGTTGTTCTGGGCATTGGCGGGAATATAAGGGTTTTGGCGGGCGACTGTGCCATCGATAGAGCCTCCGCGTGGTTGGCTGCGAATATCCCCATTTCCAATATAGCCAGCTGGGGCTCGCCGAGGTTGAGTGTAATTGTCACCAAAGGTGTCGGAGCGGCGGGGATTGTCGTATTTCCTGTCACGGTCGTAGCGATCGTAGTTCTTACGTCTGTCGTAACGGTCATAGCTTTCGCCCCGATCGTAATCTCTATCCCTGCTTCGGTCACGCCTTCGACTACGGTCTCGTCGTTTCTCACGGTCTCCCTCCACAGCAGCCGCAGCACCTCCAATACCCAAAGCAGCAAGTGCTTGTTCTCCGAGAGACTTGCGACGTCGATCTCGTGGTGGGGGTGAGACGGAGGACTCGGAGTCGGAGTAGTAGCGGCTTCGGTGGCCTAAATTACATCAACACCATTCAAATACATGGATTATGCTAATCTTACGGCTCTTCCTCCTATCGTCGCGATCTAACCCTCGACCACCACCACCGTACGCACCATCTCGACGTACCGATTTGGCCCGCCCCCCTTTCCTCTCGTATACGTATTCCTCTTCAACGTAGCGGTCCCCACGGGGCCGTGATCGGTGCCTTGACTTGTGACGTGATCGGTGTTCCCTTGGACGTTCGGTATTACTACGTCGAGGCGGATCATACGTTTCGTAGTCCTCTTTGGGACGCCGTTCTGTATTGCTGCGTCGAGGAGGCTCGTAGGTGTTGTACTCAGCTACCTTTTGCTCCTGCAACCGGTCTGAGTTGCCGCGCCCTTTCGAACCGTAGTCATACTCGTCCACTTCTTCTTCCTCGTACTCATCTCGCCCGCTACGACTTTTGAATCCGGGAATCTTCTGGGGGATTTTCTTTACTCGCTCCTTGACTGGTTCGTAGAGTTTTTCGTAGTGTTCAACCATAGGCCCAGCACCTTCAAGCGCAAGTTCAGCAAACTCGGCCATGTTGATGTCTCGATTGAGCTTCAATCACATCGATTATGGGGTTGGGGATGAGAAATTAACCTTTGAGCCCAAGGGAGATGAACTGCTCCGCCATTGTTTACTTGACTAAGCAATTAATTGACTACTGTGTTATTCCGTGCTTCTTATGCGATTAAGGCGTATTCTATCTGCCAAGCAATCCGATGCCGTGGTGGTTTGATGGAAGAATTGTTGAATCTCTTCCTTTATTTCCTATGTACCAATCAGACTTGTGATGCGCTGGCCTTCTCTAGCGCTGTCACAATCCAGCACAACAGGAGGCCTAGATTGGTCACGTGGAAGCTACGCCTGAAAGTCCACGCTAATTGCAGATCAGGGCTTGCGGTCCAGCCCCAACTTAAGGGTTAAGCCCTTACTATACCTACCTACCTACCTTACTTCATGGAGACAATGCACAATAGCCGGAGCACATATCATGTGCTAGAAGAGGCTAGGAACGCTCTCAAGCAGTTCTCCGTCATATTTTCAGAGTGCTTTCTGTCTTCCGTCGCCGATATCTTCTTTCCATTGATGGGAAGAGCACGGCAGTTGGTTTGCTCGTAACGCTCTGGGCAGCCCGGTCTAATGTTCAGGATAAGACTCCAGATGTCCACCAACCACGAATGACCTTATTCAGAGTATAAGATCAAGGTTCACGTATGTTCTATTAGGCTTGAGCTTTGCGGTGCTGCAAGCCGTTCATATCTTTCCAAGGCCCTTCAAATTCAAGTAGACGTCAGTACCCCACCCCCAGAGACTCTGTACAGCGATACCACCGCCGAAATGCTCCGCATATGCTCGACCAAGTGGCAGTCCATAACCTAACCCAGCCAGACTGCTAGAATCACCCCCAGCCCCAGAGATGGCGTTTAGGGCGTCTGTGTTGCCATTATTGATGTCGAGGACGTCGTCGTCGCCAAAAGTGGTGAAGCTGTAAGCCCAGATGTTTGGCAAAACTTCCGGCGAGATACCTCCACCACGGTCTCGGATACGAATTGTCACGCCGGGTATTGAGGGGTTTGACTGGACTGGTCGACCGTTTGCGCTGGCTCCGCTATGCTTCAAAGCCTCCTCCTCCACATCGACTTCGGAGGGTAGAGCATGCGAGCCGACTGACATGTCTGGCGATGCTGCAATGGTAATCTCGATGGGTTCGCGTTCTTTCCCGCTTTCGATTGTAGCACGGAAGGCGTTCTTCAAGAGCTCGGTAAGGATGTATTCTAGATGAGTAGGCACATGAGCTAGCCTCGTATCTGGTTGTCCATTGATAACCACCGTCGGCCTGACGCCATATTTTAGCTCACATATCTCGGAGACGTATGATTCGCATTGTCTGATGATATCTGCAGGTCGCAGGGCGGTGTCAATGACTCCAATATGAGTCGATGAGCTATCCTGAACAGTTTCCGCACCGTTGTTGTGTGGCTGCGAGGATAGATGAAAGGCAATATGCTGCTCTGCAATCAGACGGGTTCCTATCCGAGCTCGGAGGTGCTCATCTAGGAAGCGCGTTACGTCCGTTGGGTTTATGTATTTCCTACATTCCAAGAAGCCTCGTGCGAGTATAGGTATGGTGTTAGAATGAGTCTGCACCAGATCAGCCATGACTTCTGTGAAGCGTATTTCATCTTCAAGGTTGGTAATGCGCCGTTCTTGATATGGTAGTAGTGTAGATAAGGAATGAATGTAGTTGCTGTATATTTGAGCTATGTAGGGGTTTGATACGACAATGAACGGAAGGTTTCGAAGTGCTTGTATACGATGGGCGAGTCGTATCGGGAGAAGGGAGAGAGTGAAATTGGCCGAGTCGAAGAGGGTCTTTGCACAGAGAGGGGGACGACCATGTCTGAAATAAAGAGTCAGCAAACGTGTTATCAACAAGGAGGCATTGAAATACCTGACAAGATCTGCCAATGTGAGAGGGTGCAATGGTTTGGCGGCAAGGCGAGCGACTTGGTCATCGTTGACATTGGCTGACGCGGGATAATGGGGCCATGGCTGGCTTGGGGGTAATCTACTTGTGGAGATTGAGTAAGAATGGTTCAATCGTGGTTTCAAAGGGCACAAGGCACGCAGGAGACGCGACTCTAGAATCAAAGGTCTCTGAGCCATCTGACTGAGTATGGTGGTGTAGAAGTTCAATGATTGTGGGTCAACGAGGTAGTCCCCGCAGGCCAAAATCTGAATCTTGGGACTCTTTACAGTTCGAAGTCGTGAAAGAATCCACAGATCAAATTGAAGTTAAAGCGCATCTACTCAACAAAAAAGCTCGTTATTCATCCCCCAGCCGTTATGCTAAGCCTCGTAATGATAAAGACGGTCCTGCTATCGATCCACATGGAAAACTCGCCCCACCCCAATGCAAATGCAATTTTGGAAACGCCTTCCCATCCTCGCTCATCCTTGTTGGTGTGATGAAAAACAAAGTCCCCTATGCCACCACATTTCCGGTCACTATAGATCTATTGGGTCTTGACCTCGCCGTCCTGCTCGACATGAAGGTGCTGGTTCGATTCGAGTGTGTGAACAGCATCATTTGGGAACTCGACCCTAGAGATGATCAGTTAGGTCCACATCCAAGAGGGCAGGGAATGTTCGAGCGTACGTGAAACCCTTGATCAAGGTAAACTCATGCTTTATGGTTCCGCCTTGAGACGTTGCAGTGTCCTTGGCCCTGTGGGCAAACTTCAGATAGAATCTCGCTAGTAGGACCAAGGAGCATACTTTGAAAGTTCCTCTGGGGAAGCACCCTCCTTCAGTGTAATCTAAACATACTTAATACAAGGCTTTGGAAGGAAAGACTTACATTACATTGTATAACATTTTGGGATTCGCGTGGATCAACGATGCTGATCTGAGGAACTGTAGAGGGCGTATACGATTCGTGTTGGTATTTGATAATGAAAGACTTGGAACAAATGATGACAAGAAGAGAGACTTGCTATCGCCAGTGCTTTGCGCCAACCCCCACCACTGCAAGACATGCAGGGATCGCACCATGACGCACCTTGGGTATCTTCGGTGAATGTTTATTCCGCTCCAGCTTACTAGGGAAAAGTTTCGCGATTCTGATTGCTAGAGGACTTTGTGGGGGATTCAATCATGGACGACCAAGCCAATAGACCTCATCGGAAGACCAAGGAGAAGAAAAAACATACTGATGGTAATTGCTCTGGCTTTCTTGTTGCAAGACATACACTGACAGCGTTCATAGGATCAAATCCAAAAGCTTTCGCATTTGCAAATCCAGGGCGTTTGCAAAAACAAGCAGCACGCTCACACGATGTATATTCAGCCTTGCGCGCTTGCTTATGGAACTGCTAACAGCGATCTAGGTCAAAGAGAAGCGATTGCATGTGCCTCTGGTGGACCGTTTACCAGAGGAGGCGCCCCCAATTATCGTTGCTGTCGTTGGACCTCCTGGGGTTTGTGACCACTCCTAGTACCAGCTACCCTATCTTATATAATTGCTAGGTCGGTAAAACTACACTCATCAAGTCTCTGATCAAACGGTATACCAAGCACAACCTCCAATCACCTAGCGGCCCTCTCACGGTTGTAACCTCCAAACGGCGACGACTTACATTCATAGAATGCCCTGCAGACTCTCTCGCCAGCATGATAGACGTATCAAAAATTGCAGATATTGTTCTACTCATGATCGATGGCAACTTTGGGTTCGAAATGGAGACTATGGAATTTCTAAACATACTCTCGGCTAGCGGAATGCCTGGGAATGTGTTTGGGATCCTGACCCATCTCGATTTCTTCCGGAAACCCAGTACATTAAAAGACGCAAAGAAAAGGCTAAAACATAGGTTCTGGAGTGAGCTGTACCAAGGAGCGAAGCTGTTTTATCTATCTGGGATTATCAATGGGCGATATCCAGATCGAGAAATACACAACCTCTCAAGGTTCATATCGGTGATGAAAAACCCGAGGCCATTGATTTGGAGAAACTCGCATCCTTACTGTCTTGCCGATCGCTTTCTCGATGTAACTCCTCCCACTACAATCGAAGAGGATCCAAAATGTGATCGGACCATTGCGCTGTATGGCTATCTGAGGGGAACAAATTTTCCCGTCGAAGGTGCTCGTGTGCATGTTCCTGGGGTTGGGGATTTGAGTGTGTCCATGATTGAAGGTCTTCCCGACCCCTGTCCAACACCATTCATGGACCAGGCAATCGCGAAAGCTTCTGGGAAATCAGGAAGACGAAGATTAGGAGAAAAGCAAAAGGTTCTTTTCGCGCCAATGTCAGACGTTGGTGGTGTCTTGGTTGACAAAGATGCTGTGTACATCGATGTCAAGACTTCAAGTTTTGACAAAGATGGGCAAGATCTTGGAGAGCGAGGTTTGGGAGAGCAAATGGTAGTGGGCTTGCAAAGTGAGCGGAGGCTACTTGGCGAAGCAGAAGATGGTGTACGGCTTTTCTCTGGTGGGAACTTATTAAAAGGAGGTAACGAGAGAGAGGAAGATGCAGGGAGGACAGAGAGGCGGAAAGCAAGGGTGGTTGAGAGAGAAGAGGGCGACGATATCATACCCGTCGAGGAAGAGGAAGATGAGGGATTTGCAAGTGGTGACGATGAGGATGACAGTGGCGCTTTAGAAGATGACATCCCAGATGAGAAGCTCGGCCATATGTTCAAATCTACCAAAGAAACTCTAGATGGGGCGGATACCATCAAAGAGGTGGATTTTGCTGATAGTGACTCGGATATTGGTTCTATATCAAGCGTCGAAGACCAAGAGCTTGAAAGTGCGCCAGATGACTCGGAATTGGAAGATGATTCGGACGAGGAAGCCGCAGCTCTGCGATGGAAGTCGAATCTGCGGGAAAAGGCTAGAAATCTGCATGGTGCTTCCAATAAATACCGAGCATCGGATTTTGCAAGGCTATTGTATGACGAGACACTGTCGCCAGCTGACGTTGTCCGCAAATGGCGTGGTGAAAGTGATGAGACCACAGCAGGCAAGGATCCATCGGCAGATGACGAAGACGAGGATGAAACATTCTTCCAAAAGGCTAAACAGGAAGACGAAGAGGACCTTGAAGATCGATCCATACCAAGGTACGATTACGCTGCATTGGCACAGAAGTGGAGCAATCCAGACAATCTTGCAGAGCTCCGCCGCCGCTTTGCCTCAGCAAGTCTCTCCAAGGAAGGAAGGGCTGATGGCGAGAACTCGGACAATGTCGAAGATGGCGATGAAGACGATCAAGGAGACGGTGAATTCGAAGACCTTGAGACTACTACTCCGGCTACAGAACCCCAAGAAGACCCACAACTTTCACTTGAAGCCGAGCGGGAGAAGAACGCAAAGAAAAAAGAAGAGCTCAAGCTACGTTTTGAAGAAGAAGATCGAGAAGGGTTTGCCAACGACAAACGCGGCGAGAGAGGAGCAGGTACCAAAGACGCAGAAGAGCAATTTGGTGAGGACGACTGGTATGACGCTCAAAAGGCACAGATACAGAAACAACTCAGCATCAATCGTGCTGAGTTTGACTCGTTGGACAAGCAGTTTAGAGTAAGAGTAGAAGGCTACAAATCAGGCACATATGCTCGTATTGTACTGGAGAACGTACCTTGTGAATTCGCCGCAACCTTCAATCCGCGCTTCCCTGTCATCGTTGGTGGGTTAACACCTACGGAAGACCGATTCGGCTTTGTTCAAGTTCGTATCAAAAGGCATCGATGGCACAAGAAGATTCTCAAAACGAATGATCCGCTCATCTTCTCGTTAGGCTGGCGACGGTTTCAGGCTTTACCAATCTACAGCATCTCAGACTCGCGGACGCGAAACCGCATGCTAAAGTACACGCCAGAACATATGCATTGCTTTGGTACGTTCTATGGGCCTTTGATAGCGCCTAGCACTGGCTTCTGCTGTGTTCAGTCATTTTCAAATAAGAACCCAGGCTTCCGAGTTGCAGCTACAGGGGTCGTACTGAATGTGGATGAGAGTACTGAGATTGTCAAGAAACTAAAGCTTACCGGCCATCCATACAAAATATTCAGAAACACTGCATTTATTCGAGACATGTTCAGTACATCTCTGGAGATTGCCAAATTCGAAGGTGCAAGCATCCGCACTGTTTCTGGCATTCGAGGGCAAATCAAGAAAGCACTTAGCAAGCCAGAAGGTCACTACAGAGCCACCTTTGAAGACAAGGTTTTGATGAGCGACATTGTCTTTCTACGAGCTTGGTACCCTGTAAAACCTCACAAGTTCTACAATCCGGTTACAAATCTGTTGGAGGCGGATGCGGGAAACCAAGACGAAGGCTGGAAGGGCATGCGGCTGACTGGTGAAGTTCGACGAGATGTAGGCGTACCGACTCCTCAGCAGAAGAATTCCGCCTATCGACCGATTGATCGACCCACAAGACACTTCAACCCTTTGCGTGTCCCGCGCCAACTAGCTGCAGAACTTCCATTCAAGTCCCAAATTGCCCAGATGAGGCCACAGAGGAAGGAGACATATCTGCAGAAGCGTGCTGTAGTGTTGGGAGGCGAAGAGAAAAGAGCCAGGGACCTGATGCAGAAGATTATGACGGTAAGGAATGAGAAGGTGGCCAAGAGGGCGGTAGCGCAAGAGCAGAGAAGACAGGGGTATCGGAGGAAGGTAGCGGACAATGAAGATAAGAAGGCTTCAAGAGAGAAGCGGGAACGAGATGAATATTGGAAGAAAGAGGGAAAGAAACGAAAGACAGATGGTGGAGGTGGTGGTGGGAAGAGGGCGCGAAGATGAAGTATCTACTTGCATGATTATTGTTTAGTGCATAGCAAAGGAGTTGTTGGTAGATTAAGATACGCATGGAAGGTGAACAGGAAGCGATTTCCTAAATATAACCAAATTGCTTGCATAGCAAAGGAGCTTCTGTTCCATTTAGAATATCCCAAGCGGTAAACATTAAAGGGAAAGAAGACCTTGGAGTTCTTCCAGGGCGCTTGAGAGGTCGATCATAGCTAACTGATGTCAAACCTGCATGAGCTGAGAATAACTGCATGACATGTTATCTAGTGCTTAGGGCTCGGTTAAGTTGGCCGGAGCTGGCCCGATGTTTCATTCTGCACAGTACAGTATGATGAACGATCCTGCTATCACAACGGCGATGGAGTCGTTGGATAGGAGAATTTAGCTCAAGCTTTCCGAAGGCTGCATGATCTAAAAGTCTGCAAGCCTGCATTGACATCTTACTGGTCGGCCCCTTTGGCACCAACCATCAATAAGCGCTCGGAGTCTCAAGCGAATTGACGGTGAGACGAATCATGCGTTCGAGCCTCATCAGCTGCCTGGATGATACCAACAGCCCTTCACATTGTTCTTTGGTAACGCTCATGAATGGCCAAAGCGGCCACGAACTATCTTGACCCAACGAGTTCGTCGCAATTACATTGTTCTAATCCCTGGCGAGCCAACACCATCTAATTCGTTGGCGCCCATGTTTCGTCCGGCGTGACACCTCATCTTCATAGCTTGTCATTGCATTGGCTATGAAGTCTATTCTCTTTACGGAGTATCATTCACGGGTCCGCATCGGCAATGGTGTGCTGTTTCAAATTTCCTTTTGTCTTATATGACAGCTTGTACCCCCTCTGCTGACGTGTGTAGTTTACGGTGTATGGTGGAGACGATGAGAGTTTTTTAATGGATTGGCTGAGCAACAGCGTGGAGGGGATGCATTCCAGATGGCTGGCTACATCAATGTCTTGCTGTTTTCCTAGGCTGCCGGAACAGCCTGAGCAGGAACTTCCAGGTACGTACCTTCTCTCAGTGGCTTATGGCTTTACTGATAGACGAAGCTCTTGACAAGTATAGAGAGATATGTTACGAGCAACCTCGATCAGCTCCACCTGCCTTCGACTTTGAAAATATACGTCCCGCCTCCCGAAGTTCACATCGTACACCACAGTGGATTGTAGAGAGCCGACAAATTGCTTCCAGGGCGTCAAGCAGAGCAAGCTTTACAACAAGACGAAGCGTGAGTCGTCGGCCGACAATTGGTACACCGTATGATTTTAAGAAAGTCGAGCTTCCGGGTGGACGCAATGGAGGCTTCCGACCACTACAGCTAAGCATATACTTACCTGGTAACGGATTAGAGCCTCTGCCAGTCTTTGAGGAGCCAGAAGAGTCAGGTCTAGCGCATCCTCCAAAGGCATTGGTCAAGTCGAGGTCCGAGTCTATACTATCACGGCCGTCGACTTTCTCGATTCCCAGAAAGCCGGTAGCGTCGAGGAGTGTCTCTATGGATTGGTCTCGTTTCAGCGTTGATAGTCGCTACACCTCCGATGAAACCCACGGTACAAGATCTCGCGGGCCAAGCATTGCCACAACCCAAAGCACGCAAGTGTTTCTCGATGCTCTTGACGCTCGACTCCCACAGTCGCCACCACTGTTACGATCCAAGTCTGGTCCAGAGCCTGTCTACACACTTTACCGAAGAGCTAGTGAGCAGAGTCTGCGGCTGCGCACGCATCTAGAGGAGAGACAGCAAATCGAGAGGCGCTTACCGGAGTGTGATACCATCATGGAGGAAAAGCAAACGGATGATGTGCACCGCGGCTTATCACCGATATCGAGTCACGGTAGTCCCGTCGATGCCAGTGGTGTGAACCATGACAAGGTTTTTATCCAATACAATCTATCTCATCCTTCCACACCGTCACCTCCCCCCACGGTACCCCTTCCACCGCTACCGACTGCCGGAAGCTCTCCATCCTTGACATTACCGATCCAAGCGCCTAGTCCTCTGCCTTTGCATTCGCAAGCTTCAACTACCGATTTGTCTCTCTACACCCCTGTTGAACCGCCATCCGTCCGCGCTCGCATCTCGCAATGGCTCATGCGTGCTGCCTCACCGTCTTCGCCCAACCTTGTTGAGTCCAAGGCCTCTAACAACGATACCTTTGACTTACGGCCGTCTACCGACCGAGCTTCTACTTCTTCAAGTGTCTATACGAGCTCTAACGGTGCAGAGCTAGCGAGTCCGTGGACAACACCACGTTCCTCGCCGCATAGGAAGAAGAGCTCGTTGTCTTCTTGTCACTTCAGCGTACCCGTGAGAGGAGTGAGTTTGGATATGGAGAAGCATCCAGCGGTGGTGGAGGTGGGGTGTGCTTTCTGATCCAATCATTCTTCCAATTCGTTCTTTCTTTGTTGGTTACCTTCAATATTATCCGTTTGATCACAGGCGCTGGACTTAGATACCCCTTTGAGACCTCATGTCTCTGGCATTAATAATATTCGATTCTTCCAATTGGAGTTTCTGGCTCCATTGTGTTTCCGTACCTTTATTGTTGTCGCGGGTACTGCTTCGACGTTTCCTCGAATCGCATCGACGTCCACACTTGCTGCCCAGTATGTAATATGCACTTGACGACCAGCCCACATAGACAGTGTTGTGTTCAGGATTCCGTTTCGCCCCGGTAAGTTGGCACTATTCAGCCGGTGGCCATCACTCTTGCGGCATCATTTTCTCTACAGGAACAAGAGATCTATCGCCCTCTCCATGATTCTTACATTCGCAAACTGGCTCGAAAGCTCAGCTCAAGGAGATTCGTGTGGGATGTGGGATTATTCCACCGTACCGTTCTGCAGGCAGCTTGGCTCGGCTTTTCAACCTTTGCTGAAGGGTTATGGACTTGGACAGGATTGCAATTCTTTTAGAATATCCGGACACGATCGGGGGTCTGGTGAATGCACGTAAAGCCGGTGCGACACACTATTCATTATCGAAGAAGAGAAGCTTTCAAGATAAGGGTTTTATCAGGGCAAGTTGTGTACAGGAGACTACTTGTGTCTCTGAAGATGTTAAGATAAAGTAGGTGACTGCTGGAAATGATATGACGAAGCTGACATAGCTAGACAGTCTGCAGCCACGTTCCTTGAAGACTGGTTTTTATATTCTCTTTCGACTTGTGCATTGTGGAGATATTCATTTTCTGAGTGCCTTGCTTGATCCGAGCTTTGTAAATCTTCCAAGACAACATCTCGCCAACAGTGTAGGGCATCTCTTGCTTAAACGTACTGTATACGCTGTCTCTTATTTCGACTTGTGCATTGTGGAGATATGAATTTTCTGAGTGCCTTGATCCGAGCTCTGTAAATCTTCCAGGACCACACCTCGCCAACAGTGTAGGGCATCTCTTGCCCAAACGTACTGTACACGCTGTCTCCTATCCCTCTCTGAGTGAAATCGCCTTTAATATTCCGGCTTTTCCCCTATCAACGTGAAGGTCCACTAGCGCGTTTCCTTAGCGGCGCCCACATACCTATCCAAACATCAACGGCTGCTTCTTTCTTTCTTCCTCAACCTATTTACATATCTGCACCCATCATACCACGTCAACATATCTCCCTGGCACTGGCCTAAATCAGTGTCAGCAGTTTGTACTATCCTCTTCAAGAGGACGTACGGGACGCAAGTCCACCTGATCTTCGGATCGCTCAGTGCCGCTGGTTCCGACCAGGGTATTTACTTCAAAACATGTCTCACGGCATATCCTCTCCCTCACAGGAGAACCGATCTCCGGACCATCCACTGCCATTGGTTTCGGCCAAGGTAGTTAATAAACAAGAAATGGCATTCACATCAGATACTGCTCTGAAAGATTTAAAAGCTTCGCAGAATGAGGTTGAGTTTCTCAACGATGAGTTATTCCGTACATCCGAACAGGCAGAGGTAGACTTTCGACGATTAGAACATCTTCGTAACGTCTACGAGACCGCTCTTGAAGCTCAAGCCGATACAATCTTTAGGCTTCGAAATGACTTGTCCAGCCTTCAGGAGGACAGTCAGAAGCAGAAAGCCTCGCAAGATAAGATTTCGAAGGAACTTGACAAATTGAAGGATCGAAACAACACTCAAGAAGCGAAAGAAACCGAGGTACCTAAGCTAGACACGGTTCAACTGTGGCTTGAACAACTGGCAGCGAAACGACTAAAGTCTCTTGAAGATGAAGCTGCCTCGAATTTCGGCAAGAGCAAGTCACGCCATCCATCATCAGAGATAGCATCTCAGCAAAAACCGGTCAACCCGTGGGTTGCACAATCAAAGTCTCTTGAAGATGAAGCTGCCTCGAATGCCGGCAAGAGCAAGCGACGTCATTCATCATCAGAGACAGCATTTCAGCAAGAACCGGTTCACCCGTGGCTTGCACAAAAGATAGCGGAAGAACGAGAGTCTCTTGAAGATGAAGCTACCTCGAATGTCGGCAAGAGGAAGCCACGCCATTCATCACCAGAGACAGCATTTCAGCAAGAACTGAGCAAGCGGCGGAAGATGACGGAAGAACGAGAGTCTCTTGAAGATGAAGCTACCTCGAATGTCGGCAAGAGGAAGCCACGCCATTCATCACCAGAGACAGCATTTCAGCAAGAACTGAGCAAGCGGCGGAAGATGGCGACCGTTGCAGAAGCCAAAGCTGCTGCACAGCGGGTTACAGTGTTCTGGAAACCTCCGCCTAGAGTTACAGGGTTCTGGAAACCATCGCCAGAGGATGATGAGCAGTCTTAAGTGACTGGAATTCTGGAGGATCTCATAGACCAGGGACATCTCGGGACAAATCTGGTTGGAATAAACTTGATCACTTAGTCCGCTTCGTGTACTTTGTCAGAGGGAGGACTTGGCGGATCGGAATGACATCTTCTTCGACAGGCGATTAACAGACGCGGAACTGGGTCAGAAAGGTTGGCAGATATACCAGAGAGTCGTATGCTAATTCGTATAGAAGGAAGCAGGAGGACAATGCTACGTGATCGCGGTTACAGGCTCATGGGGATTCCGACTAACGCATACTCTGGTTGGACATAACAGCTTGCTTTTCGAGTGGTTTGTGTTTGCATACGAATGGAATCCGCCATGTGTTTCATCTCTACTCGATGTTAATGCATTAGACACGGAAGACGAGGCACTCAAGGACTCTTAATCTATGTCGAGCAGTCGAAACCCTTAACAGAGCCAAGCCGCTACAGTCTCTAATGCAGGCTCCACTGGGCCACTGAGCAGTAAAGCGAACTTCTTCACCTTTAATTTACTGAGTCTGAAGGTATGAGGGTCATAAGAAGCATATGTGCATGTATACGTATATCTTCTTCCTTTGCACTTACAACCTTATATCGAATATACTGAGGCTGATATTGCGAGTCAACAGGCCCAGGAGCAGGAGTAACAAGGGGAGATACTCGGGACTGCTGCGACAGCGATGCAGTCAGAGAAACACTGGTGAGGGCATCAGGTTTACAGGTTAAGGGCCGGGTGATGAGGAGCAGGGGATTTCTTGACCCATGTAAATCCATAGAGAACTATTTATGCAATCTTACAAGGGGTAGAGTCGTGGAGTAGAATTTGTATTCCAACTTGATGGAATCATCAAGGAAAGACCACTAGCGCGTTTCCTTAGCGGTGCCCACATATCCAAACATCAACGGCTGCTTCTTTCTTTCTTCCTCAACCTACTTACATATCTGCATCCATCATACCACGTCAACATATCTCTCTGTTACTGGTTTAAATCAGTTCCCATCGTATCATCCTCTTCAAGAGAGGACGTACGGGACGAAAGTCCACCTGATCTTCGGATCGCTCAGTGCCATTGGTTCCGGCCAAGGTATTTAATTCAAACAAAACATGTCTCACGGGGCATCTTCCTCTCCCTCACAGGAGAACCGGTCTTTTGACCACCCACTGCCATTGGTTTCGGCCAAGGTAGTTAATGAACAAGAAATGACATTCACACTAGATACTGCACTGAGAGCTCTAGAAGCTTCGCAGAAGCATGTTGGATTTCTCAGTAATGAATTGATCTACGCGACTGAACAGGCAGAGCTGTACAGTAGAGGAGCAGAACCACTTATCAGACGTCTGAGAAATTTTGCTAACGTTTGTGAAAAGGCTCTTGAAGTCGGACAGAAACGGGTCGAGCTTCTGGAAGATGAACTAGCCGATATACTTGGTCAAGTAGAGCGGCAGCGAAACGGCGAGAATATCACCATTAGACCTCGAGATGACGCTTCCAAATTTCACAAGGAAATTAAGAGCCGGAAAGCGTTACATGATAAAGTCTCAAAGGAACTTCGTCAATCTAATGGGCGAAACAACGACCTTCGAAAGCAGAACAGGTCTCTTCAAGACGAGAATAGACGCCTTAAGGCGACTTGTGATTCGCGTCAATCCCGAAATAATTTAGGACTAACTCCGCTTGTCGAGGACGAGTCGGTGCATTCCAACGACAGACGATCCCAGGGGGGTGCAGTAGAGGAAGAACAAGGGTCGGAAGTGGGTACGACCGTTGCAGAGACGGGAGCTGCATCTATAGAGACATCAACCGGATCCGGACCATGGGCTGATGTCTTTGGACCTCACGACGAGTCTCAGTGGCTTGAGGTATCAGAGGAGACTGTAGGGTTCTGGAAACCATCGCCAGAGGATGAGCAGTCTTAAGTGACTGGAATTCTGGAAGACCTCATAGACCGGGGACGACTCGGGACATTTTACCTTTATGCCGCTAGCGAGTATCAATTTTCGCAAATCTCGCCCGCAACTTAAATTGCCAGAGAGGTCTTGTCCGCCTGCAAATCCGACGGATCTTGGTCAATCGTTGAATCCGACGGACCAGAACAATAAGTAGGCACAAAGGTAGTCTTGGTGAGTTTTGGATGGAGTTGTTTGTCCGATGAAAAGGGACAAGGCAAATGGCGAGGATTAAGCATGACAACGAGGGCGGATTCCAACGAAGGCGGATTTTTCTAGTTTACGCTATGGAAGCTTTCTATTCTCACATGGACCAGTCTGAATCGAATCTCGAGTGAGTGTTTTCATGCTCTTGTAAATTGTTTGAAGCTTTCCAGTAAGAAGTAGCTGTTCAATTGAAACACCAGGAGTTACAGGTCAGAACTCCACGGACTACACCGTTGAATAACAATGCTCTACCTTTCTTACTTGATCACTCGGGCTTTCTCTCTTAAACTACCTAACAGAGTGGGAAACATGATGTCTGGTTGCGGTTACGTCAGCTCGCCTCGGTATCATATAGAATTTTTTCTGAATCCCCATTCCTTCCTCTCCTCGTCCTTGTGCAGCATCTTATCCCCGATCTTTGGCTACGTAATTTTCCCTCTTCTTCAACATCTATCCAGCACATTACTCTAACAGTCTCAGACTGTGGTTTGTACCTCCACAGGATTCGTCCTCGGTTGGTCTGCCAAAAAAGTCTCGAGTCTCTGACTTGAGCATCACCTCTACAGGATCCGTCCTGAGTAGGTTAATATAAAACACATCTCGTCATGCCTCCATCGATGGAATGGGATACAGAGTCCAGCCCATGGCAGGGTGGCCTTCTTCCTAAACCAACAAAGACCCCGAAGCGGAAGGTAACTCCCTCCTCGACTCCAACCCGAAACAGCAAGAGACGGGCAACAGAGTTCGAAACACTGCTCGATCATCAGATCCAGGGAAGGAAAGTCGATCGTAGCCTGGAGGGCATTTATGACCTCTTTGAGGAAGAAAACAACCTGGGAACTTTGCCCTTGCCCCCAAACGAGGAGCAAACACTCAAGTTTGCCATGATAACGAAGGAGATCGAGTCCGAGTTGAGGCTTGTCAACGAAGCTCTTCAAGAACCTGTACGGGGACAGTCAGCAATGGATAGCTTCGAGGACCGCAGCACCCCCAAAGATATAGCCTCCTCACTTCAGGATATCTGCACTGACATATCCAAGCGTACGGCGGCTTATCAGAAGATAGCTGCCGGTGTGGATACTTCTCGGAAAGAGAATAAAGAGAAGGACCTGGCCGCGCTCCGCGGGGAACTCGGAAAGACTCAACATATCATGGCGGATATGCGCGCCACCAGGGATCGATATCGTGGCGAAAGAGATGATGTCCGAGGCAAGCTGGACTTTGCGAACTCTCATATCCGAGACGAACGTATACGATCATCAGATGTGAGAGTAGAGACACAGAGGGAAAGAAAAAAGGCAAAAGCAGAAGCAGAAGAGGTGGTCAATACGCTTGAAATAGAAAGGGACAATCTCTCAGTGCAATTATCAGAGCTCCAGCTGGAGCATATGAGTCAAACCGAAGAGTGGGCCAAAAAGATAACAGATGCTGACAAGAATACAGATACTCTGAAGCGGCAACTGCGCCAGGCTGACAAGAAGAACAAGGAGGTCCAGACGAAGTTGAATGAGGCTGCGGAACAGTCGAGGCAATCCGAGGAAACCTTGGAAAGTGTTAGAAAGGCACTCAAGGATAGTCAAGCAGCCAATATTGCACATCAGAACGAGCTCAAGATTCTTAATACGTCGTTGGAAGATTCCAAAAAGTCGAAAGCGGCGGAAACTAAGACGTTGGAAGCCGAGAGGGATCAATTGCAGGTATGTATCAAGGAAAAGGCCGATCATCAGAAGACTTTGGATAAAAAGGCACTCAAAGAGAGCCAAGCAGCCAAAGTTGCATACCAGAACGAACTCAAGATCCTTCAAACATCGTTGGAAGATTCCAAAAAGTCGAAAGCGGCGGATACTAAGACGTTAGAAGCCGAGAGGAATCGACTGCAGGTATGTATCAAGGAAAAGGCTGAACTTCAGAAGACTTTAGATATAGACAAAGCAAGGCACTGTGCCGACATTAGGGCAGTGAAAAGCGAGCGGGAGGCGGTAAAGCAGGATTTGGCGAATGCACAATCTATGATTGAAAAGCAGAAGCAGGCGGAAGTCGATGAGGTTCGTTCACGTGGTCAAGCACAGATAGACACGCTCCAAGGGTCTTTGGATGGTCTCCAGCTTCGATTCGATGCCAGTAGCAATGCCAAGAACAAGTCGGAAGAGGAAATCCTCGGTCTACAAGAAAAGTTTGCGGTTCTACGGGCGGAGTTGGAAGAAGCCAAGTCTATTCTGGACACAAAAGGCCAAGCAATAGACGGACTAAGAAAGAAGCAGGAAAAGGATCGTGTAGTGCAATGCGACATGGCCGAGCTACTCAAAAAGCTGCAAGCCGACCTCGATGCCGCCAATTCCAGCCAAATCATTACACAAAGCGAGCTCGATACGGAGAAAGCACGTTTAGAGCGGGTCAACGAAGAAAAGGACGACTTGGAAAAGGCTCTCGCCGTCGAACAGGCTCAAAATCGCAAGGCCGGGTCTGAGATCCAAGAATTGACGGTCGAGTTGGCACTTGGTTCAGGAGAGATTCGGAATCTCAAGAGCCACGCCCAGCTTGTAGAAGCCGTCTTTCGAATACTCGAAAGAGATGCTGATTCAATACTCGGGTTTTGGCTAAATTGCCGCATTGTTCGGTGCTTGTTACAGTGTCCTCCACACATTGCGACATCAGTTGACGAGGTCTTGCGTCGCAACGGTAAAGAGGCAGAACGTCTGCTACTTGGCACGGCATGGAAGAAGATCATTAGTCAAGAAGGAGTCGATCAGTCTACACAGGACCAAGATCATGCTCTATTCGACGTCTTTTCGGATTCGGCTCGTCAGCTACCGGATCAGGGACATGCGTTTCCTTCTACGGTAGAAGGACAAGATGCTGATGTATGCGTCAACTTGCTATCTCATCAGGAAGTGGCATTTGTTATAAAGAAGGCAGACTGTACCGTGGAGCTATGGCATGGCTACAAGTCCAACTGTACCGTGTTTACATACATGTGGAACTCTTGGATACGCTTGGGCGGAGGACCGCAGCTAGACCCAACTCTTCTCCAGGTTCACAGAGTATCGAACGGCGAGGCTATTGGTTGGCTAAAAGGCGTGTTCGATATGAAGATGCCTGCGAGATGCGAGTTGGATAGGTGCGCGACTGACTAGACGCTGTCTTGGTTTGGAAAACCTTGGGGTGTGTATGGATTGGGACTAGGAGATTTGCAACTAGAAGATTTGGATGGTTGGATATGGTTATTACATGTAAATAATATCTCAATCTAACAATAATCACTTTGGCACACCGTCAAAACGCCCACAAGACATCTATCAAGGGGTTCATTTCGAATCCTGGCTAACGCATTCAATAACAGGGGTTTAGCTGCTCGGAGCAATCCGTTCGATGCGCCCGTCCTGGCTAAAAGGTAACCATTCCTTTGTTCTAAGTCAAAGATTGTTACTAACTTTCAGCAATGTCTGTTAGCGACTGTGCCTTGTGGTGTAGGTGCATTCCCCTCCCTTCCCTCAAGCCCCATGATAGATGTCTTCCTTTTGCCTGTCCTAGGAAACACAGCTATCAGTCTAAACACAGCTGTCCCAACAATGACTATGGCTTTCACAATAGGCATCGGCGCGTTCAAGATCTACTCTGGTGGCCCCCTTCATGACTTTCCGTCTCTTTGGCATCATACGTTGTGTTGGATTCAAGATGACAGCGAAACGCCGGGCCGTTGGTCTTGATGCAGGGCTGGTTCCAAGAAAATAGGACAGGAAATTATCACATGTTTAGTTCGGAGTATCATCCAGATTAGCGGAAGATAGGGATAGCTTAAAGGCGAAACGCATAGTAGAGAAGCACTGTATGCTCCACCCTGTTTCTTCTTAATGTGCTAAGATGAAGCCTCTGGTAGCGGAAGACTAGGATAGCTTAAAGGTGAAACGTATAACAGAGAAGCACTGTATGCTTCACCCACCCTGTTTCTTCTTAATGTGCTAATATGAAGCCCCTGTTAGCGGATCTCTTCGTCTTCTTGGAAAGAATCAAAGACTGATTTGACTTGTTGGACGTGGGTCGAGCGAACGAGTAATGTCTGACTTGGGAACGGATACACCCAACCAAGCGGATCTCCAAACAACCGTCATGTCCAGGACTCCCATCGTGCCTTGTTGGTTTCGTTCTGCCTGTCATCTAATTTTCAGCCATGACGCTGAGAGGTCGCTCTTAGACACTTTGACCTTTCCACTCATCACTTGATCTGTTTCTCACTGGATATCTCAAGTCCGTCTGGTGCCTCTGACACATTGAAGCCGCTCTTCTGTCGTCATTACCTTGACAGCGATACCTTCAAGCTGACTGGTCACCTTCGGACGGCCATAGCTATTACTGCCTTCCTACTAAGCCGTACCGCCTTTTATGCTAACCAATGCGCTATGTTTGGTACCGGTTTATGGACAGAAACTAGGGTACGTCATCGCTTTGGGACAAGGATTGCTGTGAACCATGTGGGCCATACATTGCTGAGATACGTCTACACTTTCAACGCTACGTGTTGGTGCGACGAGCAAAGATGATTTTCCGGACCAAACAGAGGGTAGATGGATATATGCCAGGGCGAAGCGCAGGAGCTGTATCGCATTTGACGTTTCTTCACAAATAGATAACACATAGGACTAAACGTGCAAGTATCACTGCCTTTGAAGGTCTGGCTGATGTCTGCCATAGAAACTTCATAGTTTTTGACCATGTGCATTGTCCGAGTACGTGAGTTCAAGTCCTGCCAAGTACACGCTGAATACTCGCTGATTACGCGAATACTCGCTATTTACGCGAATACACGCTATTTACATGAATACACGCTATATACACGCTATTTACACGAATACTCGCTATTTACACGCAATTTACACGAATACTCGCTATATACACGCTGAGTACGCGACTACTCGCTGATTACAATGCTGGTACCTATCGTTGATTCAACAGGTTATGGTCCCGGTCTCTGTGCAATTGCATCAAGGGCTTCGATATCAGTGTGTATGTGTTTTTTTGATGACTACGTTAGTCATCTATCGAAGCCTCTACGCGGTAGAGTCACAGACCAGCTGTACATGGGACAACTGCGTCGAAGTCCTTTTCTCTCAGGCGTGCTCTATAGAAATAGACCATGAGAAGATGCTATTTGATCTATAATCCGAAAGTCCTCAGCGATAAGGCGCACAAACGCGAAGCAGTCGACGGAAGAACTTGATCGACAGCAATATGAGAGGAGCTTAAGAGCAGCAAGAGCTTGAAGATGATTCATGCACTACACGGAAGAGGCAAATGGTCAAGGCGTCCAGAGGGAGGTAATCATGGCACACCTTGCCCTCATTGTCAAAAGGCTGATCTCATAGGAAAGAGAGCTGGCTGGTTGTTGAACCGGCTGATCCCACACGAGAGGGAGCTGGCTGGTTGCTGAACCGGCTGATCCCAGAGGAAGAATCGACTCTACATGTTGCTTAGCAGTTTGTTTGTGTCCGTCTGACGGCTACGATAAGTCAAGTCCATAAAGTCTCTACGCGATAGATTCACAGAGACCAGCGGTATAGAATGACAGCTTACATGGTTCTATAGGAAGGATTTGGCTGCAGAGGGAGCTTGCTGCAGAGGGAGCTTCCGAATAGCTTCAATGTCGACGTCAGCAAGGCTGTGAAATAGCTCATTGTAAGAGGAAGTGTTGAGACATATGATGCTCAGGCCTATTATTCGGCATTCCTGCCTGTATTTATTCGAGCACCAACCTTCATAGAGATAGTGCATAATCGATACATTCAGCATCTGCTTCAGTGAACTTAAGTGATGGAAGTTTGTAGGCTGTATTTACATGACCAAAACTCTACAGCGCCTGCTTTGTCCTTCTGCCTCCTACCAGACGAATAAGCCATCTAGTATACCTGTCAACCTTCCTGACCCATCCCCGTCAAAGAATATCACATTCAGCGTGTTCCCCATGTGAAATTGGGTCTATACCACTTGTAGACCAGGGCCGTGTGATCGGGGCTGTCCTATGGCATCCGCTTGACGTTTGCTGGCTCGATGTGAGCATCGACGTGTTCCTTCTCTCTTTCGACCCGTCACTGGTCTTCTGGGTCTTGCGGAACCGCCGGTATATCTTCAGACGAAGGTTTCCAGAACCCTATAACCTGCTCTGGCATGGGTAGATACTTGCTCTTGCCGGCATGCGAGGCAGCTCTATCTTTCTTGCCGGCAGCTCTATCTTCAAGAGACTTTAGTTGTGCAACCCACGGGTGGACCGGTTTTTGCTGAGATGCTGTATCAATCCTTGATTCCTGGTCTTCGCGTTGACCAGCTGCATCCCACGGCAACTGTCTAACTCTGAACTGCTCGAGATTGTTTCCGACTGGTGACGACAGTCGACCCGGCAAGAGTCCACCAGTCCCCTTGAGACGTTCATTATCCTCAAGAGAGCGGTTTCGATCTTGAAGAGAATGGTTCCGCTTCTGAAGAGTACCGTTCAGCTTCTGAAGAGAGTCATTTCGAGTCTTCAATTTGCGAAGTTCCTTCGAAATCTCATCTTGCGAGGCTTTCTGCTTCTGACTATCCTCCTGAAGGCTAGACAAGTCATTTCGAAGCCTAAAGATTTTATCGGCTTGAACTTCGAGAGCGTTCTCGTAGACGTTACGAAGATTGTCTAAACGTCGAAAGTCTACCTCTGCCTGTTCGGATGTACGGAATAACTCATCGTTGAGAAACTCAACCTCATTCTGCGAAGCTTTTAAATCTTTCAGAGCAGTATCTGATGTGAATGCCATTTCCTGTTTATTGACTACGTTGATCGAAACCAACGGCAGTGGGTGATCAGAAGACCTGTTCTCCTGTGAGGGAGAGAAAGATGCCCCGTGAGACATGTTTTGTTTGAATTAAATACCTTGGCCGGAACCAATGGCACTGAGTGATCTGAAGATCAGGTGAACTTGCGTCCCGTACGTCCTCTCTTCAAGAGGATAGTACAAATTGATGACACTGGTTTAGGCCAGTGCCAGAGAGATATGTTGTTGTGGTATGATAGGGGTATTGATTGATGAGTAGGTTGGAAAGGGAAGGTTGAACGTGACTGCAATTGATGTTTATGTTGTGCGAATGCCGCTAAGGAAGGACCCTAGGCCTTCGATGATGATTTCACATTGAGAGAACACAGCGATAAGAAAGCGCATGTAAGTGCGCGAAATACCTCTGCCTTCTGCTTTTACCAGACCCGCAAGTGAGAGGCTCAAACAAGGTCGAAAGTGAGCCTTTATATGATATGCTTGCAGCTCGCCACAGACTCATCTTTTCAGTGTGCTCATGCAATTATGCAGCAGCCCTATCAGCGTGCCCGGGATACTACCTTACCTGTAACTAACCTTTCTAGTTAGAGTGAGCGGAAACCCAATGTGCGCGGAAACCCCGTGCATACGAGTATTCTTAGTCTAGCTACCTCTATAGATCAAACATTCTACTTCCTACTGGTTGAATTCTAGGCACAGAGTACGCGAGTACACGCTGAGTACACGCTGAATACTCGCTAACTACGCGAATACTCGCTGACTACGCGAATACTCGCTGAGTACGCGAATACATGACGCTTTCGCAACAAGAATAAGAGACAGAGGCTGAAAAGCGAGAAGCAGAAGAGAAGAAAGCAAGGATTGAGACACGAGTCAAGAAAGAAAAGTTGAACAGTAATAAGAAGCTGAGGCAGAAAGTCAATTCTATCGAGCATCAACTTCGTTTAGCGATAAATCTATACACTTGTTTGGGCAAACTCGGGCCAAATTTTGGCCTAGAAGCCGCCCAGAGATGTCAAGCACTCTGTTGGAAACGGGGTACGTATGCACATACGTATGCACATACGTATACCCCGATGGTTAGTTATTTCCGCTCCGGCCGAAGCCGGCTTGGCGCTAGGGGTATTTATCCTTCCTCTCACTTCTTTCTTACTTCATATGTTCTACCTATTAGATAGTTCAGTCAATACATCATACATGCCTCTCTACCCTCGTGTTCTCGTATACCAAGACAATTCCTTCATCTAAGCGACCGAGTCTATGAAATGAGTGGGTGGGGCAGAAGCGCGTTTTTGGCTGAATCCGAAGAGATGAAGAGAAAATATGAAGAAGGATAAACTGCTTTCCCCATGTCCTTCACCTTGTTGCTGGGGCTATTAGTAATGGGTGGCAACGAGGTGGCAATTGCCACCTTCTATGCCTTACATGCCCCCCTTTGCTTGCCGATAGTCTCCAGTCAAGCTGACCCTTATAGACATTGAAAAGAAGAAGTGAAAGAACAAACAGCAGGGCGAAACAGCGAGATCGGAAATATCGTGAAGGTAATCGAGATAAGCAGAAGAAGAAAATGGCTACGGAAGATATAGGGCAGAGCGAGAACGTCTGAAAAGTCAGTGCGCTTCTTAGCTAGTATATTCGTGTGAATGTTCTTCTCATTCATGGTTCTCAGTTGGTTGAGTTCTAAGGCAGGTAACTCAAAAGAACGAAAACTTCTATCGATGCAGATGCCATGCCGCTCAGCCATATGATGGTTAACAGAACAAGCCGAGTTTTTGCTTTTCGCTCGATTTCATATATCTGTTTGCCTACTGCTGCTTCTCGATACCTTCTAGTCAACCCAAATAAGACTGAACGCACTATCACACGGATGGCTCTCTCTTCTTTTAACCAACAAGCTATGACTTCATCATCAGATATATGCTTTGTGTTTTAGTTTATTCGACTTTCTATGATAGTCTTCGAGTCATATAAGTTATCAATATACGATTTCATCAACCTCTATTCGCTTCTATATATTCAGAACATTCCGACGTTTCCCACTGACCTTTAGAGAATTCAAGAGCTGTCGTGCCACGCCTTTATTACTTGTTCATGTTCTTATAGAGATCTACTCGGCGTTGCCTGAGAAGATCGAAGACCACGAAAGCTGAAGCTACTTTGTTATAATATCTACGCTTACATGTGAAACCTTGTTTAGCCTGCAGAAGCGTCATAGATCTTCATAAGATGTCGATAGCTTTCTTTGATCGAGTCATAAGTGGTTAGAGGTACAAAGAAGGGGAAAGAACCGGATAAAACTACATCTATGCTTCTGTTCCTGATACATTAATTATCAAAGTGGCCAGTCTCATGTGATGTTGTCAGGCTTCAAAATTGTGTATTGCTACATAGTTCCATGTGGTTTCTTTGACCTGCAAGGCTCCCACTGACAGTCTACGGGGCCTACAGCATCCGGAGAAGCCGTCACAAGATGTCGAAATCCATCCCCTGTATGCAACGAAGCATTCAAGTGTTGGGCACGGTCAAAGTATATCCGACTAAGTTGAAGGAGACAGAAGGTGTTACGGGTGTGTCGGGATTGCGTAGGGTTTCCTAGCCAATAAGCCCCAGGGATTTCGGCACATGTTAATCCCTAGTCTCAACACTCTATTCGAGCATTTCCGATACTCGAGCAAACCTGCTCAGCCCTTTTTGTTTGCTCTACTATTAATACAGCTCGGATTCCGCTTTGCTTCCTTCTGTATTCTTAGTATTCTAGTTATAGCTACCTCTATTGATCAAACATTCTACTTCCGATCCCATCGGTTAGATTCCAGGCACGGTCCCAACAGAAGGCGGGAACAGGAGAATGAAAGTCCTTGTCATGCTCTGCTTACAAGCTACCGCCTGCTATGACTGAACCTAAATTGATTACTGTGCCACCTAATCGATTCTTGCTGTTTCATTCCTCTAGAGATGACGAGGATCAAGCATGGAACCTGCTCTTGCGAGTCTCATATCACCTCGATGCTTTCAGCTGTCTCTTCAACGGGTACGCACTGATGGTTACGCGAATACTCGTCGAGTACGCGAATACACGCTGAGTACGCGAATACACGCTGAGTACGCGAATACTCGCTGAATACTCGCTGAGTACGCGAATACACGCTGAGTACGCGAATACACGCTGAGTACTCGCTGAATACGCGAATACTCGCTGAGTACGCGAGTACACGCTGAATAGCAAGATAGTAAAGAAAGCACCACGATAATTATAGTGAGCGATTTAGCTGACTCTACGCTCTCTGAATAGGGTACCATCAGCGGTTCTGCAACAAGCAGCTTGGTGTTCATCGGAATTAGGATGAAACACTTGACATTGTGCAAGATTACGCGCAGTACAGCGCTACAACGTGTGCTTCACATCAATTGAATTGCAACTACACACTTCGTTCTGCCTGTATTATGGCATCTATGGTTTTTCATAGGCTGAAGCCTTGGGTTGGCAATCAAAGTCACTGCGCCAAAGCTCTGCATCGAGCGACCTGATTCCAATGGTCTTTCATTCCTGCAGCGCAATCTCTGTTGCTGTATCTATCCTTGAGTTGGCTGAAAACACACTGGGATGTATGACTTCAAGGGCTACCCACCCTCAGCGAGACGGCGGAAGCACCATGGCGAATACTGCTGTCGCATGACGCTATCTCTATCTCCATACCCGCTTGTATGGTAGCCCTGGCTCCAAGCCTTAGCCTTCGGTTGCTCCATGGCTCGATAGTTCAAGGTTTAAGATGGAGCACCAACCCTCTGGGCTGTTTCACCAGCTAACCCCCCACAGGTCTCCGTTTCTGCCGTCTTTTCTTCCCAGTCGACCGCTTCTTGCATCATAGCAAGCTCTCTAAGCATGTCATCCTTGCTAACAACCATCGGAATCGAATCGGGAGTCTGATTGTCCATTCCGCATTACGAGGCACGAAAGGAGAGCATATGGGATTGAAGAGGGGTTTGGCTGCGTTGGGGGAGATTGGAGAGGTTGGGGGGGAGGAAATCTTGAAAAGGAGAGCATACGGTTGAGCTGCACGATAAGGGGGCGGAGGATAGAAATGGAGCTTGGCAAGGGAATGAAGGGAATTTGATGGCTTCAGGGTACGCGGAACAAAATGACGGAAGTGAAGCGCGGAGCAAAGAGAACGATAAGGGGATCATGGGAGAGGCTGCGGACATACCGTACGATTCAATTGAACATCTGACCTACAAGCCAACGGGAATTTCCCCATTAATACCATCTGCGACCGCTTGACTCTTAAACGATTTTCTTATATCCAAACCAATTCCTCTGCTGGTGGGCTTATGGGACAGGTCGATTAAACCATGGACGACGATATGGAACGAAATGAACGGGAATAACCAGTGGTGTTCTTGGATCCGCCAGGGGCAAATGGCCTCCAGCTAGTAACAGGAAATAAGTTGTGGATAAGCTGAAGTTTTTGCCCGAAGAGGTTTCTCCAGGGGCTGGTAGGCGGCTTTTGAATCGCGAGATAGACAAAAATGAGCCTACTAGAACGATTACTCAAGAAACTTTCTCATTAATAAAACAGCCTTACTAGAGTAGGTGTATAAATCAATCAGTCAATCAAACCAATTCCGCCCCCTTCATGAATTGTTAATCTGTATGACAGCTCTCTATCCACATGTTCGGTAGTGATATTTACCATCCGGGAGTTACAGTGGCAGGACTTTATCTTAAATTACAGTTTTATGCATTTTCTGAGACCGGGAATGTTCAACATCATTGAGATAGTATTGACAGGGGAAGGTAACAGCTTAGACAAGGAGTCATCCAAAATTGTTTCTGATGACAGCCAGAGTGGTTCAGGCATTGAAGATGGTTAATCTATGCTCATATACTGCGGGCCGACCATCTATGAAGCCAGTAGAGCGTTTTATCGCCGAGAAGAATTTAGAAAACACAAGCATTGTATCATGTTTCGTCTAATCCACTTCTTCATTATCTGCCCTGACCCCCAAGTCCGACCCTCGCAAGATTTCTTCAGCGACTATGGATCGCGTCCCAAGCGCTCAATAAAGCTCTCGCCAGAGTGAGAAGATCGTCCAGGTGATTTCGAATCCGTATGGCGGGAATGCGAGGAGGATATGCGGCGGGGAGCGCGTGTGATAACTCAAGATTGCTGAGCAATGGTACGGTAAGTCTCGCTCTCCATCCCATCGCTTTCTCAAACTCACATCAGGAAACCCCTTGTGGCCCTCCCTTCTTCCATACCAGGCATTCCCTTTGTGCCATTCGATATCCTGATTTTGCATGTCTTCGTATCTGTAGAGCCTCATTCAAAAGGGACTGAACAGACGCTGTTCGTATGTCCATAATTATTCCCAGTCTCCAGGCTTGGTTGGACATGAACCAATCCAGCGATAACCTTATGATGTGTACGATCAAAATCCAGATAGCAATCCTCCTTAGGCCTCTCTAGAGCATGCCATCTGAAGAGTTATTCATTCATGCACTTGCTGCTTTCGCACAACACCGCTCTCAGATAGCGCTCATACACTGTTCTCGCTGAGGTCTTGCCGTGCTGTTGTCCATCGTGATATCCCTTGCTCGCCAGTGACTTCTATGCCTGCATCCACAAGTTTAAGTAGCCAAAATCAAAACCCAATGCCAAGGCGCACTTCTCGCAGCCTGTACGAAACAGAATATTCTAGAACATTTGTACGAAGAAGAAGAACAAGGATTCTGACGGCCTTGAAGGGTTGCAACAAGAGGAACGGCTCTGCACAGATTCTATCAAGGAATAGTAAGTACACGACTTGAATCAGGTTGGCGCAATCGAAAGCTGTCGGAAGGCACACCAGAAGCAGCCAATTAGAAGCAGAGGTTTAAGAGGAGATGCGCCCACTTGTTTGATGCGCCTTTATGAGCCAGCAATTCAGGCTTGATCGTCCAGAGGATTAAGGACTCTGATCCTGATGCATTCCCGTACGCTGGCTTGGCTCTAGACTATCAGCATATGTACCGGAAGTAGATGGGAAGCGGTGGTACAGAAGTGATGGTACTCGCAATTGCAATGCGCAAGGGAACAAAGAAAAGATAAAACGCCCACCAATCTCAATGAGTTGCACGTTAAACTGCATACTCACTGTGTATAGAAGCGGCAATTCTTGTCGCCTTGGGTCTGACACCTTCTAGACCTCAACCACCTAAAACAACATACCAAAGTCCAAGGGCACTATATAGCATCGCGGCCCGAAGGTATGGTATAGTTTCTCAGGTTCTTTAGCCTAATGTAATCTGGTCTCGCAATAGTTCTCTGGGTTAGATAGCAAAAGATCGGTCGCATTCTCGTTAGGGCTCGCTAGGACTCGCGTACTCAGCGAGTATTCGCGTACTCAGCGAGTATTCGCGTACTCAGCGTGTACTCGCGTACTCAGCGTGTATTCGCGTACTTGGCGAGTATTCAGCGTGTACTCGCGTACTCGGCGAGTACTCGCGTACTCGGCGAGTATTCGCGTACTCAGCGAGTATTCGCGTATTCAGCGAGTACTCAGCGTGTATTCGCGTACTCAGCGTGTATTCGCGTACTCAGCGTGTATTCGCGTACTCAGCGAGTATTCAGCGAGTATTCGCGTAGTCAGCGAGTATTCAGCGAGTATTCGCGTACTCAGCGAGTATTCGCGTACTCAGCGTGTACTCGCGTAGTCAGCGAGTATTCGCGTAGTCAGCGAGTATTCGCGTACTCAGCACTGTAGAGCAGAATTTCGGTGAACATCAAGCTGCTTGTTGCAGAACCGCTGATGATACTCTATTCAGAAAGCGTAGAGTCAGCTAAATGTTATGAATGTGCTCGACTTGAATAGAGTTTACTAAATGATAAAGCTCTACGGGATTGTCTAAGATCTAGTCGATAGCTGTTACGAAGTGTGTCGGGATCGAGTAGAATTTCCTAGTCAATAGACTCTAGAGATTTCGGTACATGACTCAGGGACAATGATGTTTCGGAATCTTTCGGCATCTGCTAGAACATTCCCTCTATCCGGACTCTTTCGATACCCGAGCAAATCTGCTCAGCCCCTTTGTTCGCCCTACTATAAATACAGCTCGGATTCCGCTTGATTTCTTCTGTATTCTTAGTATTCTAGTCATAGTTATCTCTATTGATCAAACATTCTACCCACGATTCGCTCTCTGGTTAGATTCTAGGCACGGTTTCAACAATAGCTAGCATAGATATGGCTCAGATTCAGCTCAGATCTAGTCCGTCGCTCTATCAAGCTCTAACATATTCTAACCGATTTTCATTGCCTTCTGAGCAAACATCTTTCTTTGTGTTCAACACGTTCCCTTTGAGACTAGCGCAAGCCACTGTGAGCACTGCTATATAAAGAGTGTTCTTTCTACGTTTTTACTTCTGTAGTCTTAAAGTCTTAGTTATAGCTATCTCTATAGATCAAACATTTCACTCACGACATACTAATAGGTTGAATTTCTAGGCACGATCTCAACACTAAATCGCTGACTATAATTCTTGTGGTTCTTTCTTTACTATCTTGCCTTGTGCATTCAAAGCGCAAAAACATTCACAAATACCACTCTTTTTTTCTCTTTCGATTCTGAATCGAGAAAGAAGCGTACATATAGGTGACAACAGCCGTAGGATCAAAAGACACAATATTTTCATTGGCATCGATCATTGCGATCATCGAAATGTCTGCGGAAAGCTCAACAGCTATTCATATAAGAAATCAAGAGAGGAAGAATGTATCAGAAGTTGCGGTCTGTGATGCAGGAACTGAGGTCGTGAGAGTGAGGCAAGGAAAATCAGAACGAGAAGGGCAGATAGGTGTTGCATGATTCTTAAAAGAAACAGTGATTCGATTGATAGATTAGAATGAGCGCAAGTGGTCGATCGACGACGGTACAACATCTTTCTTATGTTAGTACAGCATCTTTCTCGTGTCACAACATCTTCCTTTTAGGCCTAGCGCAGCCTCTGAGCATTACATACATAGTGCTCTTCATACCTTCTTTCTTCTGCGTTCTTAAACTTCTAGTGATAGCTACCTCTATAGAATCAAACATTTCACCACGGCACCACAGGTTGAATATCTAGGCACGGTTTCAACACCTTGCGATGTCGTGTATTCAGCGTGTACTCGCGTATTGAAGGAGTATTTGTTGAGACCGTGCCTAGAATCTAATCAGAGAGCGTGAATAGAATGTTCGATCTATAGAGGTAGCTATAACTAGAATACTAAGAATACAGAAGAAAGAGCCGAAGGGAAATCCGAGCTGTATTTATAGTAGAGCAGACAAAGAGGACTGAGTACAGATATCGGAAGGATTCAGATAGATTGCCGGGGCTAGAGATTTACCATGTGCCGAAACCCCTAGGGCTTATTGACTAGGAAATTCTACCCAATGTTGGGACCGTGCCTAGAATCTAACCAGTAGAGCGTGTAGTGGGTAGAAAGTTTGATCTATAGAGACAGTTATAACTAGAATACTAAGAATACAGAAGGAATCAAGCGAAATCCGAGCTGTAATTATAGTAGGGCGGACAAAGGGGCTGAGCAGGTTCCGGGTACCGAAAGTGCTCGGATAGAGGGAATGTTCTAGCAGATGCCGAAAGGCTTCGAAACATCGTTGTTCCTTGATCACATACCGAAATCCCTAGAGCCTATTGGCTAGGCCCTATTCAATCCCGACACACTTGTAACAGTATTCAGCGAGTACTCGCGTATTCAGCGAGTATTCAGCGTGTACTCGCGTATTCAGCGAGTATTCAGCGAGTATTCGCGTATTCAGCGAGTATTCGCGTACTCGGCGAGTATTCGCGTATTCAGCACTGTAGGGCAGAACCTTTGTAATGTTCCTAGGAATGATCTTTTGTCAAATACCGCGCGTTCAATTGACAAGAAGCATCGCCTTAGGATAGGAAATTCTGGACTAGGTGTGATGTCTCATAGCTCTAGGTGTGGGCGGCCCAAGACTCAAAGGAAAGCTGGTCAATCTAGGCTGTACAAGGCCGAATGAGGTGGAAGGCAACGCGCCTAGCAGTTTCTGGCCAAGGTATATGCCATGTAAGAGAGCAAGAAGGACAAAAGCCAGGGTTGTCTAGCTGACAAGACCTTCTAGCTGCAGAAACGTGGCGAGTGAGGCTACCACTTGGTCAAGCACGGCGAAGGCGAGTCTGATATTTGTCCTAGGCCAGTGGTAATCTCGAAGGCATCAAAAATGTGCTGGTCCAAGTCTTCTACAAGCCATCAGTGATCATCATCCGTACATATCTATCACGTTAGTCAATCTGTATTTGTAAGCATTGTTTCGTTGCTTCAGCTGGTGAGATCCCAAATACCTCAGTATCGAGAATCGCCCTTCTATGAGCTACCTGCGCTGTTGATACGAAGCTTGGGTTACTACCTGTCTACAAGGCGCTTGGCACACTTGATATACAGAGACATCACTGGAAGCACTGATAGTCCCAAACCATTCAAGTATAAGCATTTGAATCTATGTCGGTAGAGGCATTGACAAGCTACGGCATGAAGAGTGATCGAGGCCAGTTACGACAAGTCCAGATGCCAAAAAGATAACAGTAGATTGTGTTTAATCGTGCTATCTAAGCCAAAGTACCCAGCATCCAATACCCGACCTCGAGAGGTCCCAAAGCCTGCGCCGCTTCACCCCGTAGAGGTAGGATCTCAATCCCGCCATCCCTCGCAATTCCACAGACATGGCCAGCTTCTGTGCATGTTTTACATGCATGCTTATCATCCCCGTCATACCAATCCGACCCGCGTCGGTTTATCCTGGCATCGGTGCATTTGCGGCCTCTGGGGTTGCTGGACTCCCAAATCGTATCCACAGCGTCCCAGTCCTGTATCTGGGCTCTTAATCTGGCTAACACAGGCACAGGAACCGAAGACGTGGTAAACATTGGGTCCCGTATGCTGCCAATGGCTAACACAGGCCCAACTGCAAGCCCTGGTGTCCTCGGGGTCCTAAGTCTTCTAGCTGCAACGTTCATTGCAAGCCCCGCTGTATGACCCCCAATCTCTATACTGGGCAGCACTGTCGATTCTCGACTGGTCCCCATATACGAGCGGCCCGCGGATACCGTTTGTGCGAGCGTATCTGGTGCAGCCATCTGGTCGAAGCCACGCTTATTCGGTATGACTGCTGCAGGGTTCGCCGCAGGCTGCCAAACTGCAATGTTTGACGGTCCAGCGGCCTCACTCCCATGTAAGAGGGTATTGCTGAGAGGCTCAGAAGTTCGGGACAGGTTACCGATGACCTGTTGGTTATCCGTCGAAACTGGCTCGATTCGTGCCTGGTCCGCCACGGTTGATGGCCTGTGATTGATGTTTCGAATCCGTTTGCGCAGATCGTATACTTCGTCTTGCAAGTCTTTATTGGCGGCAACCTGCTCATCCCTTTCGGTTCCTAGTCGGGAGTTGGTACTGTAGTATTCCTGTTGTTCCTCCTCCAAGTCCTTCTGCTCATCTTTGAGCTTGTCCAATTCTGATTGCAGATGGGTTTGAGCTCTTTCAGCTGTAACAAGGCTAATCTCCACGTCTTCGAGCTGATTCGCAAGCGCCTGTGTGGCAGACACCTTCTCTGCTATTTGTCTATGAAGGTCAGATACCTGCAGATTCAGTTCTCTGGTTTCCTTATGCAGGCTACCGTTGTTTTCCTCTGACGTCTTGAGCGTACCCTCGAACGACCTAATAGAGTCCCTGAGGCCGTCTATCGAACGGCGTGACGAGGTTAGGCTTTGTTGAACAGCAATCAACCGAGACGACTTGGCAAGCAATTCGCAAGACTTGGCTTCTAGACTGCTCTGTAGTGAAACTTCACTCTCTTTGAGTTGTTTGTTTTCCTCGTAGACACCGCTAAGTGTGCTTAACATAGCTAGCCGTTCCGAAGCTATGGACTGCAACGACTTGAACTTGCCATTAAGAGCTCTGATCTCGGCATCGGACTCTTTGTTCTTGAAAGCCAGTTGGGCTTGGGTATCTGCCAACTTTTGCTGTAGTTGGGCTTGGGTATTTGCCAACTCTCGCTGTAGTTGGGCTTGGTCCTCGGCTTTATTTTGTAGAGTGTCGTGGCTCGCCTGAAGCAGCTCGCTACGAGCTTGAAAAGCCGCTCTATCTCTTTGTGCAATCGTCAGCCCCTTGTTGATATTTTCAACCTTACCGGATAGCCGATTAGCTTCCTCCCTCCATAGTCGCTCCTCTTCCTTGAGTCTAGCCTCGCCGGCAACTATTGGTTGTGCCATTTTCTCGAAGGCTTCCAGGTCCGACACGTTGTGGTCTTGGCGAATAAGGTCGTCGGTAAGTCTCTTATTCTCCGATGTTGCGGCACCTAGCTCCCTCCTCGTGCTGTTCAACTCATCTCTCTGTATGTCGAACTTATCGTTCAGCGCTGTGAGGGCATCGGTTGCCCGTACCTTGGTATCGAGCAAGCGTTGGTGTTGCTGCCTGATGGCCTTTTCCAGGGGTTCTATGGCAGCCAGAGACTCCGGGGCAGATGCAGTCGGATTGACGGCGACATCTGTGACGAAGAAGATTTGTTGTAATGCCGAAATTGCAGCCGACAACCTGCGGGAGTCGTCTTCGTTTTCGGCTTCAGCTCTCTCGTTTTTGACTTTGTTTGCCACCTCTTGAGCCTCTCTGTCCCTCAAGTCTCGGGCCCATCGTTCCATCCGAACCTTGGCATCGCGGTTGGCCTGAGCTTCTGTGTCCAGTCTCTTCTTTTCCAGTTCCAACAACCGCTTTTCCTGCGCAAAGTCAGCCTGTTCGACCTCAAGCACTTCTCTGCATGACTCAATCTCGATGTTGGTATCCGTCAGACGTTTGGTAGCCTGTTGCTGTTCCTCTCGACGCTGACACAAGACCTTGCCAATGTCGACTAGCGCCCTATTTCTCACCTCCAAAATACTCTTGTTCTGTTGGGCTTGACTGTCCGCCAAGTCGTATTCCGTCTCTTTCTCTCTGGTTCTTTGTGCTGCGGTTTCGAACCTCTCGTCGAGCTGTTTGAGCTCCCCTTGGCGGCTGGAGATGGCCTTGGTCCAAGTCTCTTTGTGTTGCCTTATTTGCTCTAGCATTTGAGACCGCTGTACCTCGAGCTCTTTCAAGGACGTGTAAGTAGTCGCAGTATCCTGGATGATTCCTCTGACGGAATCTTCGGAACCTTCCCTGCAAAAGTTAACGATGTCATCCAGCCGGTCCTTTAGTGTTTGGACTATCTCTCCTGCTGGTGTTTGCCAGTCTGTATCCTGGAGGATACGGGGATTGTCTGGTGGGGACATGTTTTTTATTAACTACCTTGGCCGGAACCAATGGCAGTGGTCGATATTTGGCTGAAAAGCCACAGACGTATCTGTTCTGCTCCGTAGAGCGAGAGAAATATCTCAAGGGACACGAGGTTCAAAACTCAAGTGCCCAGATCTGGATGTACCAGAGATGATTTGATATGTACGAGTTGTCGACAGTGGAGAGGATGAATTAGGGAAGAAGATTTCAAAGTTGTGCGTCGAATTTATGGCGTGAGAAATCTCGCTTAATTCACCCTTTCAGGCTGTCCTTATTCGATAGTCACGAGCCGTATGCAGTACAATGATCTTCAATGTAGGGTTAATATGATAGGTAAAAAGGAACAGACATAAAAAACTTAACATCAGGAATTGAAACCACCTAGATATTTGCGTAGGAAGGGAACTCTTTCCAGATCACAACATGATTGGGCTACGACAAAAGTAAAAACACAGTGGTCACACAAGTACATGTAAGTGCACAATACCAAGCAGTGAACAGAGCTTAACTTCCCTATGCCAATCAACAATCTACCACCTATCATTCAGGTCCGCTTCTCCCCACTCATGGCATCTCGAAAACAAAGCACAGCCAATATCCTCCTCCTCTCTTCCAAGCTCGTTTATCAAGACCTGGGTGCCCCTCTAGGGTTCTGCCCTTTGTTTTTTTTGCCGCCCCTGTGCCCTTGGTTCTGTGGGCCAGTCCCTGGCCCGTTATTGGCTTTCCCCCTACCAGCTCCTGAAGTGGCTGGAATCCCAGCAGTGGATCCACCTGTTCCGATAGGTGCTTTGGGTGCATTAGTCGAATCCTCGACGTGTCCCTTTGCTCCTTCGGCCTGTCCCTCATCTCTGGAATCTTCCGGAATTGCTTGCTTAGCTTCGGCCAAGCGAGGACCACGTCTCCAAAACCCTGTAGTCTGCTCTGGTAAGGAAGCGTACTGGGGAGGCTCAGAAATAGCCTGGGATACGGGAGTCGAATTGGAAGGTTTCGAGTCTCCTTTCTGCGGCTCTTTTTCCCTAAGAGGCATATCTGTCTTGCCGCCAGTTATGGACGGACTAGGCTGCTTGGTTGTAGATTTGGGGAGGTCCGGAGTCCTTGGTGATAGCTTCGCCTTAGGAATCGTCCCGGGCTTAAGGGCTGTCTTGGAGGAAGAAGCGACGCCTGTGGTAGGCTTCACTGGTGGAGTTTCTGTCTTTGCAACCTCGGAGTATGCTGCTCGGGGTTTCTCCGTTGACGAAAGGTTTTGTGATTCTTGCTCTCGTGCTTCCGCCCTCTGTTGTGCAACCCACCGGTAGATCGGTTCCTCGGCTTCTTTCGCTTCTTGAGTCATGGTTTTATCCACTGACACAAGTGCAGGTTGAGGGTCCGCTTGTAGAGTCGTTTCAGATCCATGAGGCCTTGACGTGACCTTGGCTGGCTCCGTAGTTTCCTCCATTTTGATTTTATCTTGAGGGGGAGCTTCCGATATTGTAGCAGTTTCCTCTTTGGCAGGGAGGCCGAGATCTAGCGCTGCCATCTCCGGAACACCCTTGGCCCGACCGGGACGATTCGGTTCCGTCTCTCGCGATGAGACAGGTGGAGTTCTTGGTACGGGGGAGCTACCTGGTAACCTAGATTGGTTAGGAAACTCCGAAATAGCACGTCGTACTGACCCCTCGATCGCATGATGCATAACCTTTGACGAACTACCCCCGGAAAAGCTTCCGAATCCCAGAGGAGGCTCTCTAGATTCTTCGAGCGTACCCTGGAATTTTGGATTCTCCGGATCCCACCTTGACCGGAATGGCGTTTCTGCTAATGTTGAAGACTCGGATTCCGGGTGGCCCTCACGGACATGGTCGCCGAAGGCCAGACGAACTTCTTCTTCAAGATCTCCGTCAGCAGACTTATCTTCGTCCCTCTTCTCCTCCCGACTATGCAGGAAACTATGCACGAGTTGGCTGTTAGTCTCCTGGAAAGTCGCTATGGCATCGTTGTTTTGCCTAAGTGCTTCAAAAACCCGCTGGGTAGAAGTGTCGTCTCTAGTATCCCGACCGCGTCGATATACCAGGGCACGCTCGTACGTTTCCTTTAGCTCCAATGTGCGCTCTTGAAGAAAAGTGTTTCCCGCAACAAGCTGGGCGGTATAGCTGGAGTCTTCTGTAGGCTGCCGGGTCTTGAGCTGTATAACCTCCTGCTCGAGGGATTCTCTCTCCTGCTCAGCCTCTGATTCTGCTTCCCGTAGTTTCTTGTGGAGGCTAAATTTTTCACCTTGGCACTTGAATAGCTCCGCTTCCGCATAAGAGCACCGCTCGTCCGTGGTCTTTAATTTCTTTTCTAGGCGTTCGATTTTTCTCTGTAAAACTTCGAAAGCCTGGGGAGTGGCATCTCGTGTAGATCCCATCTCTGAAGGATCCGCCTCGGATGCTGCGACAACAGAACGGCCTAGAGTCCGAGAACCCTGGGAATATGTATCCCGTTGAGGCTGTGAAGCCAGTTGGCTGGTATCTCGTGGAGATGCCATTTTTTTGAATTAACTACCTTGGCCGAAACCAATGGCAGTGAGGGTTTAGATCCGAGGATCCGAGAGTCAAACAGACTCAGCTTCTCTCACACAGGAGAGAAGAGAGGAGAGAGATAAGATGGAGGAGTTCAGATATCACAAAGTCGTGCTAGGCATATGTGATAGAATGTGTGTGTCGAGTTGATGGAACGCAAGGAGGAAAGTTACCTACTTATATATCAAATGTGCGACGCGCTAGTGTTGAGTCTACCCTATTATGGGATAAGACTGTTTGCTACACACACAACACTTAGATAAGGTAAACAGAGCATGTCCAATACTTTTTCGATTTCTATTACGCGTATTATGCCTCTATTGCCTCTGTATCATTGTACTGGACAATACACGCAGTCTGGACAAGTCATAGTGCACTTACAAACAGAACATAGTAGAAGCAAGTTAGAGACAGGGCGCTCCAGGACGGAAGAAACTGCTTAATGATTAATCTGGGCGGGACACGAGTCTAGTAGATTGATAAACGTTACGATGTGTGTCTTGGAACTCGAACAGTTCGACACTCCTAGATGTCAAGAGGCGGCAAGTCATGAGTCTGAATATAGCAAAGCTCTCCCATTCTCTTCAATAGTATGTGTCGATTCTGAAAGTCTCTATCGTAGCACTGCCTGCACTCGCCAATCTGTACCTATATCAGTCCATCGTCCATAGAGTATTGATGAAGTATCAGACCGGATCGAGCTTGATCAGCGTAGTACCGGAATGTAGTGTTCGTTTTCTAGGTAGAACTCTTTATGCTAGCCAAAACCAACAAGTGCCTGCAAAGAGCCTATGAAGTCTACCAATCCCACGATTCGTTTGTAAGTAGCGCATAATCAGAATAAAGACTTGGTGGTAAAGTGCATAAAAACTGAGATTGTGACCTACAGAGAGAGAGCTTGTATAAAAACATAGAATATCCCATTAGATGTTCAAGCCTACCATCATGTGCCTCAAAGAGAAGTGTATGGTCTATTCCGTCCAAGAGGCGAAGGGGGTTCCATGATGCCTGGGCGGGGCTTAAGAACTTAATTCGCATCCTTAGCGAAGCGCTTACTCGCCTAAATATCTAGTAGAATAAGTAGCGAAGTAAACGCGCATTGATCAGATTTTTACGATGCCGCCCCCAGCATATCCTACCTTGTTGCTTCAGACTCAAGTTGCCGGTTGCAATTGCTTCTGCGATAACGCTCACTCGATCGTGTACGACGAGCTGTAGATGAGCTGCGTGGGGTCTGATATTTGCAGGTGACTCCACACCCAGTCAGCCATGTTCAAGTGCTTGCTAACACGTTCCAACCTTACAGTCTTCGCTAAGCCTTCCAAAAGTTCCACTGTCGAATACTGAGACACCATAATGAAGGCGGTCGAAGTTCCTACGAAAGGGTCCGGGAAAATATGGATAGTCACAGTCCAAGAGCGCATTCTATGGCGGTCGTGCACAGATTGGCGTTATAACCCAAAAAATCCAAAGATCATCATACAAGTGCTTAGAAAAGACCACTGCAATTAAGTGAATTATTTTTTATCACCAGGACTTTGAATATTCCACAAGTCACGCTAAAGCTACTCTAACTGCCCTTGTAACATGGCCTTTTCCGCTTCTGTCCACATCCTCACGGCCTTGACCGCTCTTAAGATGCACTCCTGTCTTCTGATCTTCGAAGCCATAATATCTTCGTTCTCACGTTCCTTCTCCGACCTTGCCGCTTTAGCTGCGACGACTCTTGCCGCGGTAGCAGCCTCAATATCCATGAATTTGCCAAGAGTAGCCCCTGACAGCGCCGTGGCTGCAAATCTCGCCCATGACCTCTCTGGTGTCTTGCGGTAGGCACTTCCATTAGAATAACCTGCTGGATAATGGCTGAAACCGTTAGCGCCCTCGGTGTACCCTTGCCCTAGCTGCGTAAGAACAACCTCGCCTAACCACGGGTGCGATGATCGATAGCAAGTAAAGATGATCTTCTGCTGAAGACAAAACATCCCTGGGAAGACATGTTCGAATATCGCCTGAGCCAAATTCATGAGATAGTTGGAATTTCTGTGGCGACGATGCTCCCGAAGTCTCCTGTTCGGGGTGATACTGAAGCCTATCTCTATGACAGGAGCACCCAATGGTACGTGATCATCCTCCACCTCGATTCGCTTCCGCATCTGGTCGACAAAGTAGCGTACCATCTCTCGACGCCCGTCGCATGGATACAGGTCTTCATCTATGAGATAGGACTTCCATTCTGTATACCTCCGCAATCCCCTACTGGCCAACCGTGCAGGCCACTTCGTAGGCGGATGAATCAACTGATCGACCACCATAGCCAGGTCATCACTTGCTTTCCCGACCTTGATATATTCCAACATTTTGTCGCAGACAAACCGCCACTGCGCTGGAGTTGGGGAGATACCCATTGCGTCGCATATACAATTAATGTAAATGGAAGGTTGTACCGTCTTGGGCGGATTGAATTGTTGAAGGGCTCGATCCACCTCTCCAAAAGGAACCATCCCTTTTCGGAAGATTTGTCCTTCAATAAGAGCTTCGACCAGCTCTATACCCATGCAACTGATTATTGCGATTACCTCGCAGAACATCAACTTCCTCTTATCGTCCATCTTGAGTACATGTCTAAGCGAAGACTTGGGATCTTTGCTTTCCTTGTCGAGGACGAAATAAGCCAAGCCTGGTATTCCCCTCTCTTCCAAGGCCTTTAGGTATTCGTCGGCAGCCGCATTTCGAGGACACGGAAGGCCAGCATCGATCTCAGGTATATTCCTAAACCAGTCGACTTCCAACCATGACGTGCCTCCACCCATGGTCGAGAGTCGTTGCTCCCAATATCGGGTAGCATGACTGAGCTCATCCCGAGACACACTACAGTTAGCTTGAACGAGTGTGTGAGCTGAAATGGAGTAAGAGGTCCACTTATCGAATAGGGATTCATCTTCGTCTGGGTACACAGCGTGCTGAATTCGGTGACATACCAGTAGCCAGACATGAACCACGAGTGCATGTGCATACGAATCGAGCTCTTTATCTGTATCGTAAGATTTGTCCATTGCAAGGCTTTTCGCTGTGGAGATAACGTGAGGTAATCCAGCCACTGCATAAGATGCTGCATCCTGGGTCGCTGTCTCCTCGCAGAGAATCATCAAAAAATCAGTGTATCTATGATGTACCTGACGGTCCTTGGAGGGGATCGATACCCAATGGATAGAATGCCTCTCTGCATCGCGTAGCGATTGCGGAAGCGTGTAGGTAGGCTCTCCATGTGTTGGAGCCGTCTCGTCATCGCCACTAGAATTTTCGTCGTCGTCGTCTTCCGATAGAGCTCCGCCTTGTGTGTGCCAATCCAGTTGGGGATCATCACCGTGGACTTGTCCATAGGCTTCTTGGCTAGGAAAAGGATAGTCGTCTATCCCGGCTTCGTCCTGGGAGTCCACTTCCCTTCCTGCTAACGGGTCATCAACTTCCGCAGCGTGACTATGTTCGGACGGTGAGCCGGACACGATAGTGCGCCTTAGGCCCCTCCCCCGCTTGATATTGGCTGGTGTCACTTGCATGACGAGATGTGTTTTATATTAACCTACTCAGGACGGATCCTGTAGAGGTGGGGGTTTGCAATTTTGGAGAAGAACTCCAGCTCACGAGTACGACTCGGGGCGATTACTAGTAAGAATGGTCGAGACTGGGATTTGTCAAGGATTATCTTTAAGGTGGTTGGGTAATCAAGGTAATTTCTAAATGGGGGACGTCTTGATATGTCTGCTTCCCCTAGTACGTTCTATGTCCAACACCAACGAATTTCATTCGTCCTTCACCCTTTCATGAAGCATCTAGTAACTTGAAGCAGTATGAACATACGAAAGTGATGTATCTGTAATGTAGCTACATTCTCGTATGTTCATCAGTCGGGTGAACCATCTAGGTAGACGTGATTATCACTTCAACACTTTCAACACATATCAATGAGTGAATATTAGCGCGTTTTGTTAGCGACGCCCACAAATATATAAGACTTTCAGTTCCTCTTCTTTCTTCCTTTCTTCTTCAACCTACTCATCAATCAAATAACCCTATCATACCACGATAAAATAGATATATGGCACTGGCCTAAACCAGTGTCATCAGTTTGTACTATCCTCTCCAAGAGGACGTACGGGACGCAAGTCCACCTGATCTTCGGATCGCTCAGTGCCATTGGTTCCGGCCAAGGTATTTAATACAAAACATGTCTCACGGCATATCCTCTCCCTCACAGGAGAACCGGTCTCCGGACCACTCACTGCCATTGGTTTCGGCCAAGGTAGATAATCAAACCTCATCTCCTCCTCCAGAGGACGTAGATATGGTTATGGAAAATACCATGGATACAGATAGGCCATACGCTGGCGAGCCTAGCATTTCCACTGCAAGTCTTGGAGAAGCACTTCCCGAAGCCCCCAGCACCAAGAAGCAGCGGGATTTTACGAGAGCCGAGCTATACGAGCAAGCCAAGGTAAAATTCGTGGCGAGAGAAGCGGCGCTCGAGCGAAGAGACGAGCAGGAACGTCTCCAGAATCAAATGCGTCTCGAACAAGAAAACGAGTCCAAAGCTAGCCATAAGAGGCGCAATTCATCGCCAGGTGCAGGTCAAAAGTTTACCCGACTTGGACAAAACGATGCCATGGATTTGGACGCCGTCCAGGAGCCGTTCAACTTCCAGGCAATAGCCCTTCCATTTAACTTCAGATGCGCCTTCCGGGTCGGCACTTCGGCTGTGGTAGGCAATCCGTATGCAAAGACGAAAGGTTATGCGGTTCATGTTTGTGTGGACGGAGGTCGCTTTGGCCAAACTTCTATTCGGCTTTACTTCAGAGTCAACAAAGGGAACAACAAGCATAAGGATTTGGCCCAGAAGGTCGAAGACCTAGACACTTTCACTGTCACCTGGTACCCGGGCGTCAAGATCCAAGGCCGTGATATGCTCGAATATTACGGGTCCGCGCAGGTAGCCAGCCAGCAGGACAAGGAAGATAACTGGACTAACGAATCCATACAAGATGCGGGTCGTGACAGAAGAGACACGAATAAACTAGCGTGTATTCGGTTCTTAGCCGCCTCTCACGTGGCGACAGAGCAGCCGGCCAACCTTTACCAAGGTCTCGACAATGAGACTATAAAGGGTCTAGGTGCTCTCCTGGAAGGCCAAAAAGACTACCCCATCTCTATCTGGTTCCTAGTACCCGCCAACTACGAGAAATTCGAAGCCAGTTGCCTTTCTCACTTCGAGAATGCCTTCAAGTCGAGGCAACGCCCGCTCCATCAGTACATGGTGGATGGCGAGTATAGCTTCCATATCAACAACAGCCCATCAGTCAAGGCAATCGGTGACGGGATGTACTGCATGTACCCCAAGAAGCTAGATTCCAAGGGGAAGAAGACCCAAATGGACGACTACTCCAAAGAACCAGATTTCGCTCACCTTGAGACGAAGACTGTGTGGGAGGAACCATCGCTGTTTGGAGTCTATTATCAGCTTGCGGTCCTTCGCGAGGTACAGTTTACAAAGGGCAAATTGGTTCACCTGCATCTCAAACCGCATCGCGTTTACCTGCAAAACTTGCCGTTTCCTCGGCTTCAAAAGAAAACCAACACGGCATGGGGGACACTCAGAAAGGACCAAAAGGTGTACCGGAGCAGCTATTACGCTTACGTCCGGATGCCGCCGAATCCGCAAGGACTTCTAGAGGCCGTACCACCCGAGGATTCTCAGGTTGAACTCGAATGGGATAATTCAGTACCAGGTGTCAAAGGACATATCCCTTCCGGCGACAACAGCAGATCATGGCTTGGAAGTGTGATCAAGGTTGCCGCAAGCAATCTAAAGGATACAAGTACGGAATTCTGCATCCAGCTGACCAAGCCTAGCATCGCATATCCGAAGAAAGCATACGAGGACCTATCTTATATGCCAGACCACCAACTTCATCTTGCTCACCTCAAGATCACCTATCCCTTGGACCATGCGATTCGAGAAATGGGGGCCGTTCGGACTTTTGCAACCCTCAGCGACGCAGGAGCTCACCCGGCCCTCGATTACGTTCGTCAGGCCATCATCTCCAACCCGTCCAACGCGACCCACAGCAACATCGATCTGAGACTTGGTCATCCCGAGAGACTGGATAACATCGCTATCTACGAGGCACTGCTCGGAGAGGTTGTGCCAGGTATGCGGAATCAGACGCAAGCCAAAGTTCTAAGGGCTCCTTCACAGACAATCAATGGTCTTCACGTTATTGAAGGTCCTCCAGGAACAGGAAAGACGCTTACTCTTGCCCAGCAAGTCTGGCTCCTGTCGTCGGTCGGTCATACAATCTTGTTGACTGCGCCTAGCAACGGTGCGGTAGACAAGGCTGCTACCGATGTCTGGAATTGTGTGCGACCGGATGAGCTGAAGAAGAAGAAAGTGCTACGTCTAGAGGTCTCGAGGCTGGAGACGAAGGCGCTCTTGGCTATCAACCCGAATGCTTACGCCAATATCGAGAACACAGATCTAATTGCATCCGATCAGTTCAAGATTCAACACGAGTCCTTCGAACAAGATCCAGTCTATCAAGATTTGTATCGCGCCGTTACTGACGAAGAACAATTCGACTTGGACACCTTCCAAAAGTTCAAGGCCAAAGCTCAGGACTTCAAGAAGGCTTGGGAGATGATGCAGAGTATAAAGCACGACAAGATCTCCGACGTTCCGATTGCTACCACGTTAAACTGGCACATAGGGGAACTCAGACGAGCGGATTTCGCAGCTGCCCAACGCAAGTGGGCAGAAGCCAAAGCGGCTCTCAGTCCCGAGGCCCAGGCTACTTTTGCCAAGACTGTCTCCGAATTCGACGAGTCTGACGAGTACAATCGTCACGTTGAATACTTCATCGAGCAGCAAGGTCAGCTCGACAGCATGACTCGCAACGCCTTCAAGGTAGTCCGTCAGAATATGGAACTCCGTGTTGTGCGGAGTATGGATATCATTCTCGCCTCCTGCAACAACTCGGGTTGCAAACTCTTAGTAGAGGGCTTTGACCCGACTATTCTATATTGCGATGAAGCCGGCCAAGCGACGATCCCGACTCTTTGCGTTCCAATGGTTTCATTCAGACACTGGAAAGCTCTGTTTCTATACGGAGACTCTAACCAGCTTGAGCCGATCTGCTTGGCAGGAAGTGCAAGCGAGGTTGCAAAGAACAGCAGAATGTCGCCACTGGGCCTCCTAACGGGGAAGAATTGCAGATCGACGATGCTGGATCTACAGTATCGTATGTGTCCGGCAATCTCCCAGTTCCCGGCACAGCATTTCTACAACAATCTGCTGCACAATGCCCCGCCAACAATGGTGGATAATGCAGTCCGGAAAATAATGCGCCTCGTCTCAACGAAATACTATGGGGCAAAAGGAGATGGCTCGGAATACTGGTTCGTCGACGTCGCACGCGGTACCGCTCGCGTCCAGGCACAGGGTAGCTCGTTGCAAAACTTTGCTAACGCGGATGCCATCTGCACTGCCGTCGGTCGCTTGGTCAAGGAGGGAATCAATCCTGCCATGATCAACATCCTTAGCCTCTACAAAGGCCAAAAGCCGGTCGTCGTAAGCAAGCTCATTGGTGTTCCTGGTGGACTGTGGAAGTTTGGAGACGTTGCTACTGTCGACTCCTTCCAGGGAAGACAGGCTCCCATCGTTCTGCTAGACATCGTGGCAGCCGCAAGCCAAGGGACCTCGGCGGAAAACGGCGACGACGTCTACACGATGCTCAGCGCACACGCTAGGGACCCGCATCGGATTTGTGTTGGACTCACTCGAGCCCAGCATGGCCTCATCATATTTGGTCAGGTCAGACTGTTAATGCAGGCACCGGCCAAGGCTATTACTGCCTCTAAACTAGTCGCGGACGCTTTTCGGCGAACGCTCCTCTATCGGGATTACACAACACTGGATAGCCACCCTGCAGCGGTCGAAGAGCGCAGAGCATGGACTCGAGCTGTCTCCCAAGCCGAAGAGAAGAAGGCCAAGGAAGCAGACTTTGCCTTCATCGGTAAGAGGATTGCGGAGTCTCACACTCTGCATCGATATACTCCGGATGCTCATCCTCGGACTTACTACCGAACACCAAGTGGCGTGACAACTCGGGTTAGCGGTCCGGGATATGTCATGGAGCAAGCCAACGCCCACGACCAATCCAAAGGTAAAGAGCCAAGGCAAGAGGTGCCGCAGTTTAAAATCGCTGGAGGAACTCAACGACCCAATAAGGATGCCAAGAAGGACAAACAGGCCACCCGGGAACCTAAGGAACAGGATATGGGTAAGCGGCCTACGGCAGATCCTTTGGCTACCTCGTCGGGCAAGCCAGTCAGCGACACAACTATGGGCGGCGCAACCGAACCGATAACGCTCACCGCCGAAGAGAAAGCGCTTCTCAAGCCTGATCCATCAGGCGGATCCTGGTCTGACGAGGTGGCCGACGCGATGGACGAGGGCAATGATGATGGAGAGGTCCAGGAATAGGCTGTTTGTGCTGTTTCTGTGAAGGTATGGGTGCCGGGAGGATAGAATGCTGGGGTAGTTTAGTGGTTTGAGAAGAAATCAATTGCTTCTCCCAACCAACCATTGTATTTGAGTGAGACGTGACTGAAATCTACGAGAATGAGAGTTTCTTCCGTCGTAACTACGTTTAAATCTCTTAGTAGAACTATAGAAGTATTGTACGACGAGCTTGAGATCTACTGAATATCCATCCCTCCCCTTCCTTATTTCTAGAGCACAGCATCCATCTATGGGCTAAGTTGTAACTCCAAAGGCGTCATTTCAAGTAAAAAGAGCCAAGATAACCTTCAACAAGCCAACACGCCTACAATATAGCAAGGCAACAGTAATGGCAAGGGAGAAACAAAAGAAAGGCAGTGGAAGAAGGTATACACAAGGGTACAGTCAAGGCAAAGTGATGGCAATGGCAGTGGTATAAGGCGTAAGATGGAAGGCAGAGGCAAGTCGAATACAGCGTTAATCGCAATGGCAATCGCAATGAAACGAAATAAAAGATGCAAGGCAAGGCAAAGGCAGTGGAACAAGGCAAACGTTGAGGCAAAGGCAAGACAGTGGCGATACGAATGGCAAGTCATAGGCAATATTAAAGGTAAAGGGAAGGGAATGGCAAGTCGTAGGCAATGGCAATGGCAAAGGGGTTGCCAACGGCAAGGCAAGGCAAGGCAAGGCAAGGCAAGGCAAGGCAAGGCAAGGCAAGGCAAGGCAAGGCAAGGCAAGGCAAGGCAAGGCAAGGCAAGGCAAGGCAAGGCAAGGCAAGGCAA
>JAABVA010000265.1_pt1 | contig 68962 bp, 68 predicted proteins | sample 5560331 | NCBI WGS metagenome assembly JAABVA01 (sample SAMN12812661, study PRJNA571458) | rock metagenome | isolation source: Antarctica rocks | place: Antarctica: Victoria Land, Mt New Zealand sud | collected 2016-01-07
AAAATCGAAAGAATTGCAACACTAAAGTATTTGAAAAATACTCGAATTACGACGAGAAAATGACTATTAGAAACGAAAGAGTAGAACGCGAAGAATGCGAAGAGACGAAGGAAAACGAAAGTATAATCGCGAGAATTTGAGCGAGAGCGCTTGTATGTGCAAACTATCGATGTGATTGATCAACGAGAAGATATAAAGCAGCGACTTTGGCCAGATTACATGTAACTTAGCATACATACAGCGTCTAGACAGTGTCATAGCCATAGGCTGCATGCACTTAATGAAAAAAAAAAAAAAAAAACTCTGTTCAACGATCAGTTTAATCTTAAGTAAGCTGAGTTTCTTCTTAGTATATGCATGACATATGCGAAGTGCAACACTCATCTTCAAGTCATTCATTGATGTTTCTTTGTGCTTGATTGATGCTGCACATATGCACAGATGAGGCTTTGATAATCAGATGTGAATTTATTTGTGATCTCGCTTAATGCTCTTAACATATGCTTTGCATAGAGTCTGAAGCTTTTTCAATCCGACGTTAGATCTTGAATGTGCGAGGCATATGTCATTTTTAAAGTTCAATCCGACGCCAAGAATCTTTTTCAACCCCCGGCTCAACTTTCCCCCTACCAGCTGCACCCCGCTCTCAACGCTGTCAACGCTGTTCAAATAAGCGTTCGAAGCCTGCGGCCTTCGGTTCGGGACATTGACAGTGTGACCGTAGCAGGAGTCGTTAGGAAGCGTGCTGTAGGGTTGACTTTTGCACTCGCAGTTCGCATCTTCGATGTCGCAGATTGCGCCGCCGTTGTTGTTGAGCATCGCTTCGAGCTCCGCAAGGGTGGTGTTGTCACCGGAGAGGGGTTGGTGGGCGGAAATAGTGTCGTCACGTGGCAGGACGAGAGGGCTGTTGAAGGTGGAGATTTGTGAGTGGTTAATCTTTGGGTCATCGGATATGAGAACAGAGTGCTAGGCTGGAAAAGAGGAGGATTCGGTATGCAATCAGCTATTTAGGTGTATGCTTGTCTACTTGAGTACTTGAGCTCTATGATGCAACGACTAAAGCTATTTATACCCCTTTAATCCCTCGCGCAAAATTAGCCTGCGTCAGACGAAGACAGTTCATGTGGGAAATGTGTCGAGAGAAACATCAGATTTGTCTCCGCTTGTGTGGTTGATGGGCACTTTGTAGCGCGCCAAGGGCAACCGTGCGCCTCCAACATTCCACGTTACTTTTACCTGCACTACATCATCCCATAAAATCATCAAATTTTTTCAACAATTCGTCTGAAAAGATTTTTTTATAGAGCCAAGGAGAGCAAAAAAGCTCTAGGAATAAACAAAGTCTATCCTTCGAAAAGGGAGGTTGAAGCTGAGAGCAAAAGGTTATCTAAGGGTATGGCCGGATTTGAACCAGCGACCGTGGGATAGTATATTCGCCAAAGCTGCAATCCCACACTCTAACCTAGTCACGAATGTTATGGCAGGAAATATTCTCAAAGAGATTGGTAGAAACTTACCGCTGAGTTACACACCCGTACAATGCAACTTTCGCCGCATGAATTATACATATCTTTAGGTCGTGACAAACACGTCAGGCGCAGGTAATAAGGTATCTTTGAGCTCTCAGAATCAGTCTAGTATATTTCTGAATTCTCGGAATTCTGAGAATCAAATATTTAGAAGAAATTTAAACCTCGTGGAGAATTTTAATCGATAGTCTTCGCTTCATAGGACTGAAGTCATCTGCAGAGTCTTCACCTTCGCCTTTCTACTCAACCATCTACTCAGCACTCTACATGCTCACCAGCCTACTCGACATCCTACATGCTCACCAGCCTACCTCACCCAACTATTCAGCACCCTACTTACTCGCCTACCTACATTACCAGCTGCTACTCAGCTACCTACTCGTTTACCTACTAACCAGCCTACTTGCTCCAAAACATGCTTTATGCGACGCGTCCTAACCCTCCATACATGCTCCATAGAACATGCTAATTAGCTCAATAGAGAGCACCCTCTATGGCTCCCTAAACTCCCTATCGAACACCCTACATGCTTCAAAATACGTGTCGGTCAGGCTCATAACACGCGTCAAACAGTGCTTTAAACAGTGCTCCAAACAATACTTCCTACATAGTTTCCTACCTACTCGCCACCATACATGCTCACCTACTTACTCCGCCTACCTACATGGCTCCCTACCCAGCTCCGAATTGCTCCATATTCAAGAATCAAATTTGATCCCTACCGAGCACCCAATATGCTCCCTACCAAACACCCTCCATGACTCCCTCCATGGCTCCCGACTAAGCATCCTACATAGTCTCCAACAATTTGTTTAGTTAGATAATTAGATAACTAGTTAGGTTATCAATTCGTTGATTCATGTATTGATTCCTTTATTGATTTCTTTAATAAAATCGATGAATGTTTATTCAAAAAAAGGATAAGTAATTCGAATTGACGATATTGATGAATATGATGAACATGACGAAAATGAGCCCAAGGCTAGCTCAGGGCTCGAAGTGGTCAGCCCGGAGAGCTGCTGCGCTAGAAACTTGGCCCAGGGTCGGCTTAGGAAAATTTCAAACCAATGATCATACTATTTAAGATTGTTCATGAATATAAATGTTTAACATCCAAATATGCCTATTGTCTTTCAATGGTGGAATGGGCGAGTGGCTTCACAGCGCGTTGGTGTTGTTGGGAAGCCCGGTTTTGTCCAGCGTCGGAAGAATTTGGTGTAACCCATACTGAAAAGCTTCTATCTTGCAGTTTGAACGTCTTCGTTTGAACTTTGTGCTGTGGCCGCTTAATATGTTGAGAATACTGCTTTAGTCTCTCTAACTGCGCCCTATCCGTTGTAGCAAGCTGAAAGGCGAGATGGAGGGTTGGTGAATCTGGTGGCGTATCATGGGCAAGCATAGGCTTAACTTCATCAGAGTTCCTGGTATTGACGGACTTTGACTGCTCAACACCTTCCAAGTCGGGAACGTCCAAGTCGTCGATATCCCACCCTCTGTAACCAGACAGAATAGACCATTCTCCTCACACAGACAATTCTGGGTTGGATCGTCAGCGCAAAGATCTGCGCACATACACTCTGGGTCGCATATGCACGGCTTCTCTGGGAGTCCTGGTCTGTCAAGCCTCTTCATACGCTCATCCAAATTGTAGGGACTGATGTATCTTCCAGGCATGTCTCGCGATCCTATTCATCAACACAAGTTAGCATTGAAATATACTCATCTAGATGCACTACTAGACTGGGAATTAACCTTCAATTCTAGGAATCTTCTCGATTTCGGCCATGGCTTGTGCCACGGTCACTCCAACACTAGACAATGTCTGACACGTTTATTAAAGTGTTTGCTGGAGTAAATGAAAGAAACTCAAAGCAAAAAGATGATGACATCGACTGTAAGGTGTAGTGGATGTGCTGATGTGTATTGAAGGTAGAGGTGGCATAGTTTCATGACAATGGCCACAGAATCTCAAGGAAGAACATTATTAGCTGGAGAACTAGGGCCTTATGGCACTAAGGTAGCTCCCATGCATTACTTGATCGATTTGTACTTCACCCAAGGTAAGATATCTACTTAGCACTCGTCCGTGGCCTGTTCAAGATCTACTAAGACATGTAGGATGAGCAACAAAATTGCGACTTTGAGCAATCGTTCCGGGTGTACCCACATGCCGGAATTCAGATAAACGCCTTACGGCAGGCGTTGCGTTAGACGTCTTGTTCGAACAGCTACCAGCTCTTGCGGCTCAATGTATCACGATGGTATTTACCTCAGCGACTACGCTCCACCAAGTAAAGAAAAAACCAATAAGCTTAAGATCGCCATTTTCAAGTTGTCCATTTTGCGAGTCTGTATCATAGGCCATTGGCTAACCGTGCTGTTGATTTTTTTGTATACAGATAATTATACCGAGCAGAAATTGAACGCCCCTATCCATCGGTAGGTAGAAACGGTCTCAAGAACCTCTTTCTCTTGGTGGACTGGCAAGATGGCCAATTTGCACGTAATCAGCGAATATGAGGACGTTGATTGCTCAACCCTGCCATCGCCTCAAGTTGAATTGAAAATTTTGAGTAGACTCTCTTGGGAAAAGGGTTACTTGTTTCACGTAAGCAAGGACACATAAGAACAGAGTAATTGATGCCACACGTATAGTTTCTGACAGCTGAAAAGTACATTCAGCTGTAACGGGGATCTATTTCAATGGCCTGCGTGGGTATAGCTTTGGTGTTTGGTAGGACCAGCTCAGGGATCCGCCAATAACTCTCGTTCATCCACGTCACGGTTCCACAGTCGATATTGCCGCACCCATGGAGTGATAAAGACTTTTATTGAATGTTAGATATTTTTAAGAAACATGTTTTAATGAAGCTCTACTCACCTCTAAGTCCACGAACTTCACTATGTATACCAGAATACGATCGTCAATCTCCTTGCCCCAGTGCTTGGTGAAATAAAACGTCTCCAATTGCCTGCCCACGTTGCTGCGTGCTAAATACTGAAAAGTTTCGTTGGTAAGATTCAAGCATTTCCGCAACCGTAGATCCCGAATTGCAGGGTTGTTGTTCAAGAGTTGTTCTAGTTGATAGTCGGTAATACCTGCACGCTCCAGATTTAGGCTTCGTAGGCTGCCTAAGACTGGCTCTGGGCCTGTTTTGGAAGAAAGGCCATTCCATACTGTAGAGCCAGGGGAGCTATCCCAATATGACCGTCCCACATTTGGAAAGCTTGTACATGGGTGATCTAGGCGAATTGAGAGACCCTGTAGGTTCTTCAGCTGACCAACAGACATAGCCACAGGCTCTTGAAGTTCCCATAGCGAAATTTCGAGGTCCCTAAGCGTATGCTGGTATAGACCAACGATTTTCTGTGTAATTGCATTCTGATTCCGAAGAACCATTTTTCGGTTCCGCGACTGTGATTTGAGGAGGACCGCTTGAAAAGAGTGGGTATAATGCCTGCCGGAAGATTCTTCCAGAAGGGAGACCACCCCACTGAGCCTGGAGTGGAATACACCAAGGCGGAAGCTCGAAAGAGAGCAGGATTGAATGGCATGGTTGTTCTTGGAAGTAAGTCCAAAAGCCAAGAGTGATCTAATGGATAAGTATACAAGCACCTCTCGGGTTATCTCAGGGGGTAAACAAGATAAAGTGGCCATCTCAAGTCTTCGTTAAGCCTACGGAATGAGACGACGGTCAGGGACTACTTCAGGTAAAGTCAAAGCAAGATTGCGGGACACACCAGACTTGTTATACAGACATTTAATGGTGGATCGAACTGAAGGGAGCCTCGGGGATTTGCCCAGCGAGCGCATTTATACTTAACCCATTACTCTGTTGTCAAAGGTACCCATGACCTGATCGTGGATCTATGCCATCAGACAAGCTGACGTCCTGCGCCTGCTTGCCACATGACCCCATCACCACACTCATGTTCGACATATTAGTCATGCTTTTCTTGATGCCAAACCTGCACGAGGTCGGAAGAGAGTTATGGATGACGTTCCGTACTGATGTCCCAATGTCAGCCACGTGTTCTATAAAGTTTCCAAAAAAGACCTAGGCTGTAACGTACCTCATGAGCGCCTCCGTCCAAGTACTTGATGATATCAAGGTACTTTGAGTATGTATGCAGTACCCAAGGTACTCACGCCATTCGGCTATTCTGCGGCTCTTGCCGTAACATGCGGCGTAGGTACTTTAAGTAGGTCATATTCTATTGATCGGCCGAGACTCCCATTTGCCGCAGAAAATCTTTCCGTATCAAACACTCAAACACGCGCTCCGCACGCTAAGCCCTGAAACGGATGACACTCACACAGGGCTTGGGCCGACCTCACCCTAACCCTAACCACGTGCGTGTCAGGTAAAAGCCGAACTGACCACTGATCTAAAATTCCCGCGTAATCTGCCTTAAGCCCTTTTGCGTAATCTGACCTACTCGTATCATGTTGCACGGGGTTTCCGCGCACGCTGACTATGACTAATTATCTTAGTGCCCTTCTTAGCACGCTAAACCCGATACTATCTGTAACTAACCTTTCTAGGTTAGAGTGCGCGGAAACCCCGTAAATACGAGTAACCCCTTTTCGTCAATGCCAAGACTTGGTTTCCCGGTGTGAAGCCTCCTAAAACCTGGTCGCCTGTTACCATTCCCCAGGGCGATGGAAGAAGGTAACTCAAGGTAAGATACCTTCATCATGCGCTTGCTTATCAATGTTCGATGTCAGTTTTCCTGGTGCTAAGTTCCAAAGGCCTCTATTACTATTTGAGTATCTCCTAATTCCCTGAATATTTGCGACAAAATGTTTCGAATTGGAGTGACTTTCCGAAACATTAAGCAGCGCCAGCTCCAAGTATCGTTCATCATTCATGAAACAAGATCCGACTTACAGCAGCCAAATGTCCGCCTTGCCATCATCATGGGATAGAGAAGACTGTTTCGCGAGGTTGCCTCTCACATGGGCCTGCAGCTGCGTGACGGTGTTGACCGTTCTCTCCACTTTCCTCTCGGACCAAGACCTCCATGTTTTTTGAATAGCACGCGTCGCTTCAATAACCTTGACCCGAGTATCCCATACAGCCTTGCAGTCATATGCTAACCTTAGCAATACGCATCGTCGCCTAATCTCCCTGCGAGCGCGTAATTGGTTGTATGCGCGCTGGATGACGGACGCCGCTCGACTTCTTTTGGATGCTCCAAGGAGACGTGAACAAAGGCAAGCCAATGCAGCTATATTGAAGTCGCGATCCAAAACCCGCCCACTCTCGAGACGTCCAGCGATAGATGCTGTAGGTTTTACTTAGTGTGTGGGTTTACTTCGTCTAAGAGGTGTGGGAAGGAAGAAAAAACTTACCAAAACAAGTACTGCAGCCTAATTGTCTAAGTCTGGCATTCAAGCGGCTTTGCTCCTTGCCCTTTCTACTCGTAGTTGAGTGGATGTAAGGTAGGTAGCGCTCATACTCATCCACAATCGCGGTAAAAACCTTCCCGTCGGCGAAGGAGGTCGTGAGATTGGAGACGGTAAGGCTATGCAATCGAGCGATATTCTGGGCCCATACCTTGAGAAGATTTGTGGGCTTTTCGAACCCTTCCTCTTCTCCCTTTTCTTTGTCACTGGCGCAATCTCGGGTGCCTGTGCAGTCTCGTAGACTTTCTAGCCGGCGAATCTCCTTGCTGAGCTCAGCACAGTCCACCAAAGTACCAAGCCCCCATTTCCCGACCAACCCCCAGAGTGTCATAATGGTCTTTTCTCGATGGCCATTTACAAAATCCTCGGCCGTCACGTTGCTCACAATTTGTCCGACGCCTGGCACCCCTTGGAGGGCGCTCAAAGCTAGTTGCACATTGTATAGTTTCTGCGACCTTCCGGGGCATGGGATTTTCAGGTGCTGTGAAAGTACCCGGGATTGCTGCTCACTTACGCATGTGCTCAATATCTCACGTGTAGGCAAGGTGGTCGTGGTATCTTTACTGGGGCGGATAGACGTTTTGGTAGGGTACAGAAGGAACTCCACGAGGCGCGTAAGCCGTATCCCGTCACGGAATTGTGTGGCCAGGTTCTCAACTCGGTAGTCATACTCGTCAAGAGGGTACTGTACATGGCTTCCATGGAATTCTAAACGTGCCAAAAGGCGACTAACGTCACCAACAGATGGTATAAGTAGCCGGGAGACCTCCTTTAATACAGCTTGGATGGATTTGAACTCTGATGTGCGTAGGAACAGATTGCCATGAACCAACTTCAGCTCCTTGGATCTGTCAAGAAGAAAAACCATCATCAGGCTCCTCAACATCGTTCTCTGCCAGCACCACGCAATTGATATGGGGTCCGAATCATTTACGCTTGCTTTCTCCCTGGGGAGCGTGTCTTCGTTGCGAAGAAGGCATACATCGATAAAACTCTCTAGGCTTTTCTTGAGCACTCTCGTCGTTCTGGAGTAGTTGCTCTCTCGCGGACCCGTGTGGATTAGAAATGCCGGGACCTCCCGGCCTATCACCACCTCCGCAGCGGCTCTCAATATATGGAGGTCAAAGGTTTTGGTCCAGAAGTTGATGAATTTTTGTCGGAAACCGATGTCATTTTTTTGCCTCGAAGTCTCATTGAAAGATTCTTTAGGCATACGTAGAGCACCGTGTACGATGGATGCTTGCAGTCTTTTGAAAAGAAGCACGGTCGATGGTTCTTGATAGAGTCGCAACAGGATCCGTCTGTTCTCCTCGTGGGCTACAAGTGGAAAAGGCCTTTCTGCATCCGGAGCCTCGAACAGAGCGTTGAATAACTGTGCGAGGGCCGATTCCTGGTCACTCATCCATGTATCATCATACATATCTGGCCGGCATATGTCTTCGTGAAGCGGAGGATACGTATTATGCGCCTTGAGGTTCCCTTGGGGCATTAAGGGAACTTCTAATCTTGATGTTAGTTTGCTTGCGCTTCCTCCAGTTAAGAGCCTGGCTCGTTCTTCTGAAGAAGGAATGACCTGAACATCGTTCAATCTTGATTGAATTGGACAAACAAAGACGCCATCACATGACATTTCCGTGGACTCGCGCAGGACCTTCACGGGTTTCGCATCGCGCAAGCAGCGTACGGACGGACGATTGTGTTTAGTAGACTTGAGTGAAGACTGTAAGGTAGGCGAGACGACAGCGCTGACAACGTTACGTCTAGCCTCCGCCCTCACACGCGAAGGCTCAAGTTCGGTTTTGACCGTCTCCAAAACCTTTGAGCTACGGTGAATAGTCGCAATCTGCGGAGCCAGATTCTCCTTTCCTGGGCCACTCCCATTTCTGTCTTGGGAATACCAAGATTCTTGCACCGTCTGAATACTTGGCTGTAAAGGAGCCTTTTTCCGAGTAGCTGCAAGAGATTCCCGCTGGGCCCTTTGCATTCTAGGTTTCTTACCGTCTGTTTGCCGCTGCTCCTCAGTGTCCGCAGATAACCCAGCAACAATCGAGTGCGCGACCGGCTTTAGCACAGCACGCATCGATCCCGCATGTATGGTAAATATAGTCGTGTCGTCAGAAGGTACGTAAATGGTGCGTCGCCTTAGCTCTTTGCGTAAGCCGGCTGCCTCTATCCCGCCACCCTCCTCATCGCCCTCGTAGATTCTAAAATCACCAAACTTGTCCTTGACTTGCGCGGAGAAACGATGCCTCTTACCTAATAGGGTTCTCTCGCTATTCATTGTGTGATTTCCAGAAGTCTGTGCAGGCTGTCGTCGCCGTGGCTTATGGCGTCTGCCCTGCGACGCTTCCTTTGAAGCAAGGCCAGTGTTTTCTGGAACTAAACTTGCAATGGGCCAGCACACAGCTGAGCTTTGTCGTCTGATATCGCTCATTCTTCATAGAGCTGGTCTTGGTGATGCTTGAAGCTCTATTGTAAACCTGGTATTTCCGGCAGGTTCTGTCACAGGTGATACATTGTTCATCGAGGGCCGAGGAGTGGCTTGTATTGTACAATGTGTTAGTCTAATATCAAGGTTCCTTATGATTAATGGACAACTGCACTACGAGTATACGTTATATTTACACCTGTGGTTGGCAGGGCAACCGCTTACATAATGTACATGAACCTTAGGTGCACCCCTGGGCTTTTCTCAAAGGCTCGATGTCATTGGTATCTGCACATCGCCTTGTAAGAGGTTCGATGATACAACGTTAGTAGTGTGCTAATGGGGACCTCTTGAATTTGCTTGTGTTAACGTGATACCTCACATCCAGCATAGGGATTAAGACGTTGACATGCTGTCTGAAACCGAAGATGGGAAGGTATTGGATTACATTTATGTTAGTCTGGACTGATGTGAGGACTACTAAAGATACCATGATAACTGGGGACAGTGACCCTTAGTCAAGCGCGTGTAGATATACCAGATGTTCGAGACCCATGGCGAAAGAGCGCCCTGCCTGCTAGTAATTTTACTCCGGCTGGAATGACTAAATACCTAGGAAAAGTGGAAAGGTGTCGTTCGCCGCAGTCTGTGATACGCGCTAGAAAGTACACAGGCAAACCACAATGAGTTAATAGACTCTCTTGTATCGAAATCCTTTTGCTCGACAAGCGAAGACTGACGAATAGAATATGACACATGTTACAGCTCGGATCTTACAATTTGCCATCGGCTCTAGCTTCTCTCACTTGCTCAAACACCTATCAACCCATATCAGCACGCATTTCGTTAATCCCGGCTAAGGCTGCTTACCTTGAGCATTTTTCTCCTTGCTCCAAGGGCATTCACGCCACGATCCTCCAGACCTTTGTCATCCAGTTCAACCAGCTCAGTCCACTTGAAATCCTTGAGGTTATCGGTGTATTTGTGGAGCCTCAGGCTCCTCAACCAACTAGGGATATCCTGCAATAGACTTGGGTCGGTAGGATCCTCTGGTGGCTTTGAACTACCTCGTCTACCTCTCGGTGATCTACCACGGGCCATTTCGGAGTGATCAGAAAGATATCCCTCATGTCCCACGTGACCCATTCCTAAAGGGCCAAGGTTGAAAGAGCTCATACCAGTGGTCATGCCGGAAGAACCATCATAGGCAGCTAAGTAGCCATTGTTCTGGGAAGAAGCAAACCCAATAGCATTGAAGCCACCACCTTGCATAGCCAGGCCTGGGGAACTAGGTCGAGATCGTTGTGCGGCGAACGCTGCCTGTTGTTGCGCTTGCATTGTAGCTAGTTGCTGTGCACTTAATTGCAGGCCGGTCTCGTTAACCAGCAAAACGTTAGTACTTGGTATACCGGTGGCCATGTGCATTTGTGGCCCACTGCCATCATCGTTTGATCTCGCACGACGGTACTTTCGAGCATCATCTAGGGTAAGGCGGTTGTTGACTGTGGAAAGAGCTGCCAGTTTCATAGCCGTTGCGTTGGCAACCATATCTGCTTGGCTCGCCACCTGAGGATTGTTGAAATTAGAGCCCATAGGAGTATTTGTCATAGATGCCCAATCGCCGGTGCGGTATGGCGATAACATCGGTGGCTGGGGCGTATTGTCTGGTAGGTTAATACTCGTGCTTTGTACGTTGCTAGTACCGGATAACTGGAGAGGTCGTGGTGAGCGCAGTCCAGCCGAAGGAGGTGGTTGACTGAATTGCCCCATCGGCTGCTGGCCGGACGAGGAGTTGGGCCGACCTTGGGAACCCCAGGGTAGAGCCGATGCCTGCCCAACAGTCTCTTTGTTAGCATCGGCAGGTGTTGAAATAGTTGGCGTGGTCGACGCAACTAGAGATGACCGGTCCCCAAAAGCCGCGCTATTACGGTTCGAGGTAGGGGCATTCCCGGTTTGTTGAGTGTATTCTGCTTTCTTCTTCGCAATAGCCGCAGCTGCATCTGGAAACATGGCATTGATGGTCAAGGGATCCAGCCCTGAATTGCGTTTGTTTCCCGGTGATGGTGGAGGGCGATGGATTGACGTACGAGACCCTTCGACATTCAGTTTATTCATCGCGTCGCTCAAGCGATTCGACATGGCATCTAGCGTGTCGTCAGCATTCACCACCTATCATGAAAGGAAAGTAAGGCGGTCCACCTTTCTCTCCAAAGTTTGTAGGTGAAAGTACTCCTGACATCGGATGGCTCTTGGCCATCTGCTGAAGTACCTGAATGAAGAAGCGGATTTGAACTTGAGTAGTTTGCTGTAGAAGAGCGTAGAGAGCGGCAGTTCTCTCGGCTTCGCTCAACACCTTAAACCACTGCTCGATAGCACTGAGCTCGTCCTTAAAGTCCTGATCTAAGGTAGCTGCTGCCATCTCTTCCAGGGTTGTTTCATACTGATCTATGTCTGCGATCCACTGTTGGGCTGCCTTGTCCAAGACATCATCGGCATTGCTCTGGCTGCTCGACTGCTGAGATTGGTTGTAGTACACTTCTGACGAAGGCCTTATGTGTTGTCTAGACAAAGGGGATGATGAGAATGCTGAAGCTGACATGTCCGCGGAGGCGCGCAGGTGATGTCCGCTGCCAACATTCCGGGAGGAAGGGGGACGAAGACTCGAGTTAGACGCTTCTGGCGTGCTATTACGATTGCCGATAATATGATTGCCCGACATTGCTATGGCGAATGTTGGGTAAGTGGCTGTGTGAAGAGTTTTGCAGACAAGGGAGCAATATGTAGATGTCAATATTACGAACAGATGATGGTGATTCCAAAGGTAGAAGCCGAATAAGTTACTCCTGCAGTACCTGCTGACCTCAAAGGAGCTTTGCAGGTATCGATTCGCTGCTTGGAGTTGAGTGATGAAGATACACTGAATAATTGCCAAACCAGTGGCAGCCTGAGTAAGACACGTGAAAGGGCTGGTGAAGGCAAGCGAATGCCAACAGTGAATGTGGGATGAACCTAATCGGTCGAGCGTTGTATGCAGTTTAGGGCAGGAGGGCCCTGGGTCAAGGAAGTGTCGATATAATAAAGTATTAACGGCGCAATTGGCCAGATTAAAGTAGGTAGCCGTAGATGTTGTTGATATGAAAGAAATAGTGAGTGGTCTCACGAGGTAGAGCAGGTTGAGTCAAACAGAGCAGAGGGGAGCTGAACGTAAAGTAACGTTGGATTATTATGCTACAATACGAGTATCTACTCTATCAATAGCGTGTATTTTATGTGCACCTATTGTCATGTCTCACTAGTCCATTCTGAAGTATTTTATTGTTCAAACTGTTAGACACTTGCGGTAGCTTACCTTGTCCACACAGGCATGTATGAGGTGGAAGCTATGGTGTTTGAACACTGCCATTGTTGATGCAATTTGTGAATGATGTTTTCACAGCTTCCTAATGTTGATTATTTACTGAAGCTATTCACATCCTAAAATAAGGTAAGGTTTCGAATCACTAAATGTTCTTACTTATTTCCTTACTCTGATGTGCAGCATGGTCCAAAGCCCCTGTTGTACCTTGACGTAATGCTGCTCTTTCTTTGCGCGAGAGGAGGGACACCGTGTTCTCACTCAAATGGCAGACCGCCATGTTGTGGGTGTTGATGGAATCTTAGAAGACGAACACGAGGGTTTGAACAACGAGGAGTCAATTTTAGCAAATGAGTACCCAGATCCAGATTATGTTCCTAATTACCCATGGCTGGGTGAACGTGGTTCGTTACATGATTACGGACCGATGTTCTATGAGCAATCAACGGTACATGAGGACATTGATCAAGACTCCACGAACGATGCTTCACGACAGCTCATAGCCTTCGAGGGACTGGGCCTTCCGAGTGGAGATGGTCTCAATACATGTACCTTTTTTCGTGCCGGAAGAGATCCTAACGACCCTTCTCTTGATCCCGATTTTCAACTTTCCGACGGTGGTGCTGCGTATGTACTGGAAAAACCCGATGTTTTTGTTCTTGCACATCTAATAGAAGCACAGAAGCGATGAATATATCTCAGAAGGAGACCCAGACTCCCAATCGCCGGATCCTCCGGGACCATTGGGACGGTTGACTGACGCAAGCGAGCAGGGCCTATCTAACGACCGGGGTCGAGCTGGAAGGGGCCGTGCGGGTGGATGTGGCAGAGGTAAGGGTCGCCGTGGCCAAGGTCAACGTGGAGGCGGTAAAGGGGTCAAACGAGGTCAGCGTAAGCCCCTCGAACCAAGCGTGGAGTTCAAGATGTTACACTCGCAAGCTACCATGGCATTTATCGACAATGACTACGAAGAGGCAGAACAGCTTGCTCTACAGGCTATTTTGGTCAATCCGGAGATGTACACGGCTCGATTCCTGCTCTCTGAGATTCATATGGCACGTGGCGACAAGGACAAGGCTATCACAGCGCTCTTCCATGCCGCTCACACCAAGCCGCGTGATACCCAGGGCTGGCTTAAGCTGGCGCAGCTTCTCCTGGAGCGTGACGGAGAAGATAGACCATCTGCACTACGAGATGCTGTTTATTGCTATGGTAGGATCATTGGGATGGAATCCACAAATGTTGAAGCGCGCTATCAAAGAGCCGCTCTGAACCGAGAGCTTGGCTACACTGGAAGAGCTGCTCAAGAGTACGAGCACCTCCTCAAGCATTTGCCTCACAATACCACTGTCTTGCGTTATCTCGCCGAGATTTACATCGAGCTTAACGATGTAGACAAGGCCGTGGCGCACTACGACAATAGCATCACGTATTACCAAAGAATGGAGCCCCATAACGTCACGAGTTTTTCCTGGTCAGATGTGAACATATGTGCTGAGCTGTTTGGCTATCAGAGGCAGCATGAACAAGCTATTCTAAAATTGAAAGCTCTCTCACGCTGGCTCCTCGGCAGAAGAACTGACACGATATGGGAACGATACAACGCGGATGACCGAGAATGGGACTCCCAAGACCATCCACGCCGTATGGAGGTTCCTGACTTCGAGCCTGGAGCATATAAGTCAGCGGCCTACGGCGACGGTATGCCGTTAGAGTTGCGCGTCAAGCTTGGGATTTTCCGGCTGAAGGCAAAAAAGAGTAATCTTGAAGAAGCGATCGTAGGTTCACCATGTGCAGCTGAATTACGGTTAGCCTGACTGACAAACCAGAATCATTTCGAATGGCTTGATCCCGATGATAATCAGCCAGGTGCTAAGCTTTTTGATTACCCCGACCTATTTCGAGAAGCGGCCGATGCTTTGCAGGTTAATGGGTATTACCATGAGTCTCTGAGCTATTATGAACCATTACAACACGTGCAAGGCTACACCGACGCTTCTTACTTCGCTGACATGGCCATATGCTATAGAGCAATTGGGATGAAGGCCGAAGCAAAAGACTGCTATCAGGCGATCGTCGATCACGATGATGTTAATGTTGAAGCGATGCTACACCTGGCGCGATTGTATGAAGAGTTGGGAATGCCAGAACGAGCTGCGAAATATGTCACAGATGTGCTATCTCTGACCAGTCGAGATACGAATCGAGCGGACAAAGCGAGACCTATTGAGGAGATTGGTGCAGCTTGCGCAGAGGGATCTTCAATTTCTACTTCCACGATGCTTACGCCTTGTCCACCGCGACAGATTACCAGGCCTCGAGCATTAGAGAAAGAAATGCTTGAGCAGGCCCACACCGAGAATGCACTTGTGTTATATCTGCGTGTACAAGACTCATTAGAGAAGGCCCGAGACGGGGACGCAGAATCCAAAATTTCGTGGATGGCGACCGCCAGGACTTTGGTCCAAGACTTCAGATCAAATAGGGCTTTCTACCCATACGACAAGCACATGAAATTTCATGGATATTCGAAACAGGCTCGGCTAGGATCTTTGAACGTCAAAGCAGGCCAAGCTATGCGGGAGGTGCAACCGTTGGCGGGGAAGCTGTATCTTTCTTCAGGTATGGGAGCTGGAAGAGAGCAAAGACCTCCTCAACTGGCTGACTCGTGGTGACAGGATATAGAGTCGAGGATGACATAGCGATCCCAAATGAATACCTAGGAATCTCCTTCCATGCATGGCTGGACATCTTCCTAGAGTATAGCTTAATGCTTGCAATGAACGACCAATCCAGCTCGGCATATGAAATACTTTCCTCGGCTTATGATGCCAATGTCTTCTTTCACTCCCGGGATTCAATGTTTCGTATCCATGTTTGCTGGTTTAGTGAGCGTTGACTACATATCCTTGCCACCACAATGGTACTAATCTTTCGATAGCATGTGCGCTGATCGGTAACGATGAAGAGACATTGTGTAACATTGCTCGTTGGTTCATGAAAGAATATCAATTTGTCACTGATGGTTATCGCCTATTCTCTGCGTTGAACAGACTCTGTGACAGTGCTAATTCTTGGTATAACTGCGGACCGTCGCAAAAGTATGTACTTCGACAGCTGAAGGCAATGGACTTCTCTCTAGTCAGCGATGCGCGAAGCAGGAGCCTTTTTCAAGAAAGGGCTTCTTACACTACGAAGGACGAAAATGGAGATCCGATCCAAGCAGAAGACATGGACGTTGCGCTACTATTGCTGTATGGTCACATCCTCTATGCTGGGAAAAGCTACTCTTATTCACTGAGTAGGTCTTCCAGAAGCCATAGTACATTGCTGCCTTGTAACCCTTCCGTCCCGTCTAACGAGTTGCAGATTACTTTCTGCGAGCGTACGCTCTAGACTCGACCAATCCAGTGATTAATCTCTCGTTGGCTTTGGGTTATCTCCACTATGCCATCAAGCGTCAATCTGGCAATCGACATCATCTCATGATGCAAGGGTTCGCTTTTCTTTTTGCATACTATGATTTACGGCAACGTGCCAACGTAATTTCGGAGAAACAAGAAGCTGAGTATAACGTTGCGCGGGCGTACCATATGTTAGGGTTGACACATCTCGCTATCCCGTATTATGGGCGATGCCTGGCACTAAACAATGGTATTAGAGCAGATAGTCTCAACTCTACGCAAGAGGACTTCGCAAAAGAAGCAGCATTTAGCCTACAAGGCCTTTGGGCTGCGAATGGAGAGCTCAAAGAAGCCCTAAAGGTAACAGAAAGATGGCTTGTACTATAGTTTATTGTATTCGACGTTGATGCTTAATATAAGAATGCCTTGTAGATAGATACAACACGGAATGCATGTGAAAGAAGCAATAAAGAAAGACGATGGGCCTGTTCCGCGGGTCATATCATAGAATCGTGGAAGACGCCGTGGGCAAGGACTGAACCATATGTGCTCTTGGGCAGATATTTAGGATGGCTTAGCTTTTAATAGGCACTTAGACACAGTGTCCAGTCAAGTTTCTCCCATTTATCTGCAAATGCGTAAGAAAACGATAATGTAACCTCTGCTGATTCCCAAGTCCTCATCAGAGTCGAATGACTCCTCGAAGTCAGGCGCCCAGCCATGGGTAAGGTGCATCTCCGCTCAGCGCGAAAGCAATCAAGATACGAGTACTTCCGGATTGCCAAAAGTAATGTGTCTTTGTTACTGGCATTATTTGTAGATTAGAAAGGCGCAAAGTTATCTTGGACGTTGGTGGGAGGATTTCTGACCGCACTAAGCCGAACAGGTTTAGGGTGGGTGGTTGGAGCAAGTGAATAAGGTAGGTACGGAATACCTTACCTAGTACCTTACTTTCTTTCCCTAATATGGGAACGACCAAAATGACAATCTGGCTCATTACAATTTTTAGCTGGTAAGATACACGGTCGCCTTTAACCTCATATTGTTTGCCAAATTTCCCCTAAGACAGAAGAAGCTCGAACGTCGTCCAAGCATCATAGGAGACCGCCTAAGCTGTTGACTCGATCTTTGTGTCTCTCCATGAGCAGGGCCTAACTGTCAGCGATGAGTATGGAATATGAAAGCCTGAAGGACCAGTGGAGTGATGTCGAGGATCGAGATGGCATCAGACTTAGTTGGAATACCTTTCCAAGCTCTCGCATGGTACTCGCAACACCCCACGTCTTACCTACGAGGTTGCGAGTAGCTGATGCTTGTTAAGGAAGCTTCGAGGCTTGTTGTGCCAATCGGTGCCCTATACACACCATTAAAGGAAAAGCCTGATACGCCGTTGCTTCAATATGAGCCGGTTGCCTGCAAACCTCCATGCAGAGCAGTGTTGAATCCTTTCGCGTATGGCTCCTTTATGCAAAATTAGGAGAATAGGACTGATTATTGCAGGCAAGTGGACATTCGTGCACGATTGTGGATATGTCCGTTTTGCCTGTCTCGGAACGGATTGCCTCCGCATTACAAAGACATCACCTCGGATGCCATACCTCCTGAGCTACATCCGTCAAGTACAACAATTGAATACCGTCTAGCACGGCCTGCACCGTCCCCTCCTATATTCGTATATGTAGTGGACACATGCCAGGAGGAGGACAGCTTAAAGGCGCTCAAGGATTCGTTAGTGATGAGCCTTAGTCTTCTACCCCCGAACGCTCTTGTTGGCCTAATAACATTCGGGACAATGGTATGATCTTAGATTGCCGCTTTAATGCTTCTGCAATTGACATGAAAGTAGGCACAAGTGCACGAGCTTGGTTATACAGAATGCGCCAAGTCTTATGTGTTCCGAGGGAGCAAGGACTACAACGCGAAACAGGTCCTGGAAATGCTGGGTCTAGTGAATTCGGGCGTGCGATCGAACGTACCTCAGCAGCCTGGTAGACCAATTCCAATGATGGGACCAGCGGCTAGATTCTTACTGCCTGTGCAGCAATGTGAATTCCAACTTACGAATGCTCTGGAGCAGCTCCAGAAGGATCCTTGGCCCGTGGCAAATGACAAACGCTCCTTGAGATGTACTGGTGTAGCGTTGAGTGTTGCAGTAGGTTTATTGGAGACTTCATTCCAGAACATGGGTGGTAGAATCATGCTCTTTGCTGGCGGACCAGCCACAGAAGGACCAGGTTTGGTAGTGGGTCCGGAGTTGCGGGAGCCAATACGATCCCACCATGATATTGACCGCGACAATATCAAGTATTACAAAAAGGCCCTGAAGGTCAGCAAGCCCAAGAAATTCGGATGGATGAGTAGGTGGCTAATTGAACTAGTTCTATGACAATCTCGCAAAGCGCACTGCCCACAACGGTCACATCATTGATATCTTCGCTGGTTGCTTAGATCAAGTCGGTCTTCTGGAAATGAAAGGTCTTTCAAACTCTACCGGCGGACACATGATTCTTACTGATAGCTTCACCTCGTCACAATTCAAGCAATCCTTTGTACGAATTTTTGATAAGGAAGCTTCTGATAACCTGCTCATGGGCTTCAATGCCTCCCTTGAAGTACTCACGACGAAAGAATTGAAGGTCACTGGTCTTATCGGTCATGCCGTATCTCTCAACAAAAAATCAAGTTCCGTAGGAGAGACTGAATGTGGTATCGGTAATACGTGCTCATGGAAAATGTGTGGTATTGACCCCACGGCAACCTACGGATTGTACTTTGAGATTGCTAATCAAGGGGGACCAACGCAACACCAGCAAGGTCCACAGAAGGGCATGATGCAATTCTTGACTTATTACCAGCACTCCTCAGGCCAATTTCACCTGCGTGTGACAACAGTGGCACGAAACCTGAGTGGACCTGCAGGTGATCCTGCTATTGCACAATCTTTTGACCAGGAAGCCGCAGCGGTTTTGATGTCACGCATTGCGGTGTTCAAGGCGGAGGTTGACGACGGACCTGACGTGCTTCGCTGGGTCGATAGGATGCTCATTCGATTGTGCTCTAGGTTTGCAGAGTACCGAAAGGACGACCCCTCCTCTTTCCGACTGGAGAAGAATTTTACACTCTATCCGCAATTCATGTTCCATCTTCGCCGCAGCCAATTCCTCCAGGTATTCAACAATTCCCCTGATGAAACCGCGTTCTACAGGCATGTTCTTAACCACGAATATGTGGGAGATTCTCTAGTCATGATTCAGCCTACCCTGGACTCTTATACCTTTGAGCAGGAGGGAAGTGTACCGGTCCTGCTCGACTCAGCTTCTATACAACCCACACACATCCTTCTTCTAGACACCTTTTTCCAGATCTTGATATATCACGGAGAGACAACTGCAGAATGGAGGAAAGCAGGATATCAAGATCAAGAAGGCTATGAAAACTTCAAAAGAATCCTTGAACAGCCAAGGGAAGACGCAAGGGTCAGTATCCCAAAACAAGTTGGCATCAAGCTATGATTACGTGTAACTACTTACCTACTTTAGGAACTGGTGCAAGATCGATTTCCGTTACCGCGATTCATCATATGTGACGCCGGGGGGTCACAAGCTCGATTCCTTCTATCAAAGCTTAATCCTTCTACTACACATACCACAAGCGCATATGGTAGCGCATCGCAATCTGCCCAGACAATTTTTACAGACGATGTGTCTTTGCAGACCTTCATGGATTCTCTTATGAAGTAAGTAGTTTGGATGTGCAGAAGCAAGGCCCTTAAAGCTAATATTATCATTAGACTCGCGGTTTCCAACACGAGCTAGGGATTTGCTGGAGTATATATATATCTTAGCTTCCGAGCTCGCGCTTTGAGAATACTGTAGAACCAGTGCAGATATTACAGCAATCAAAGTTGACTGCATTAACATTATTGTTCATTGATTCTAACTCCTTGAAATTCCTCAGCTTTGACTCCCGCTGTCGGAGAACCCTAACCTCGCCAAAGTGTAAGATACCTTAGTCTGTATTGTAATCTACTTTCAATCAATACCGCTTGTAAAGCTATGATTACCACTTTAGCGCGCACACACGAAGTTCAAATTTGATCACCTTTGATATCAAGGAAAGTTCGAACAACGATCGTGCTTCACTATGCGTATGTATTCTATATCTTTGCAAGTAGCATTTGACTGATAACTTCTGGTGTTGTAGCTCCCAAATTTGATCCCAACGAGGTGAAGGAAATGTAAGCAACACCGCCCCCCCACTCCCACTTCATATCTCATAGTCAAATACTCTCCGCCATATTCAAGATAACTAAACGACCGCGTATGCAGCACCTTGAGAGCCACGGGGGGCGAAGTCGGTGCCTCTTCCGCTCTGGCACCTAAGATTGGGCCCCTCGGTCTATCCCCCAAAAAGGTTGGGGAGGATATTGCCAAAGCCACAGGCGACTGGGTACGTACGGAGGCAGCATGGCCCATTTAAGAGTGCAATTATCTATGGTAGAACGGATTCTAACACGCTATTCAACAGAAAGGCCTTCGTGTGACTGTCAAGCTTACTATTCAGAATCGGCAAGCTGCAGTCTCGGTCGTCCCGTCGGCGTCCTCCCTTGTAATCAAGGCTCTCAAAGAGCCGCCTCGAGATAGGAAGAAGGAGAAAAATATCAAGCACTCCAAGTCAATCCCCCTCGAAGAAATCATCCAGATTGCCAGAACCATGCGGTTTAAGTCGCTGGCGAAGGAGCTCAGCGGAACGGTGAAAGAGGTTCTGGGGACAGCTTTCAGTGTGGGATGTCAGGTCGATGGAAGATCGCCGAAAGAAATCAGCGATGACATCGAGAAGGGGGAGATCCAGAGTAGGTATTTTGCAGCATTCCAATCCCTTCACTGGTCAATGCTGACACGCCCACAGTTCCAGAATCATAGGCTTATTCGCATTGGGTTGCTGTATCATCTTCCTCATTCATGATATCTTTGTTATAAAATGAGATTATGTTATGCCAAAACCCAATAACGATCGCGCACACTACACACGACCAGAGTCCTCCCGCCTGATGCATGAAAACTTTGCCAACACTCTGGCCCTTACCTCCTTTCCCTTGAGGATTGGTTCAATCTATGGTTCGGGCCTATTTTGGTGCAAAGAAGATGATACTCTATTGAGAAGCCTACTACTCACCGCGACATCTTTTTCCGCTTGGAGTAGATGTGGGGGTCCATCTTTCGTGGCCTACATTGAACGCTATCGACGGCTCCGTTTCTATCCATTTCATTCTGGACTGATTGTGTAACATTACGCCTTGACGATGCTAGGAGGAGGCTGCTTACACATATGCTCGTGAATCATCAATCATTTACAGGGGAGACCGTGTAGATTGTGTATGTAGGCCGTAGATGGACCTGTGGAGGCAACGCATCAATTCATTGAGGATGGTATATTACTATATACGTAGTAATGATATGGCCGTAAAGTCAGATATAGGTTTGAGTGCGAATAAGGTACCTTGCTTGACTCACCGTGTTAAGATACAAGTCATTCGAAATTGTCTCCAAGGCCGAGGCTTTGGCTTGTCCCAATCAGACATCATTACCTAAGGTACCGTTGTCTCATTGTCGGTACCTCCGTAGAGTACCGTACCTTAGATGCGGAAAGTTATGCAGTGTTCGTCAACGAAATCATGCAGGCAGAAGGAAGGAACACCAGAGGAAACGCAGTATGATATTAATAGTGACATTATGTGTTTGATGAGCTTCCAAGGTTGTGATGCTACCAATTACCAGTCTGCTAGAGCATTGTTTGGTCGCAACAAGCACCATCCATTCAACGCATCCCATGCATAGATACCTTAGTCTCTACTTTCCAGCACTCTACAGCCTGCAAGCACCTATCATTTGAGGTGTTGATATTATGCTTGTCTAAAATACCGCGTACGCAAGACTGCAAATAGCAAAGCTCGATTGAGAGACTGGAAGACTGGATGTCGTTCCCTCACTTTTCATGATCGTTGGTGCAAATACGGTATGAGACATTGCTTTACTATCATTACACGGTATTATTGTTCGCCCTTCTTGCTCTTATATTTCATTACATCGTCCCCGTATTGAGTATTCCAAAACAACCATGGTCCTAGATTTGCAGTCATCAGAGTCACCAGGCTGCCCGACTCGAGCGGTTCATCTGTCTGTCACACTCTCCCGAAATCGTGACACCGGGCTCTGCACCTGTACTACGACTACCACTACGACTACGACTACTACTACTACTACTACTACTACTACTACTACTACTACTACTACGGCTCTATCCTCTTTTAGCTTGCGAGGCTGCAAGCCTTAGCCATCAGCCCCACTAAGGCACTGCATTAGAATGCTAGTTACCTATCACTACTACCTCCAACATACCATTTCCCGGAGAGAAAAATACTCGTTGCGTGGGACGTTCATTACCACATAGCTCGTACTGTTTTCCAGCGACTTCCTGACTTTCCGAAAGCCCCAAACCGTTTGGCCGACTGGAGCCTCAGTTTAAGCCAATTTGGGCTACAATAGGGCAAACTTCTGGAGTGCCTCAGCCAATCTTCAACGGTCGGGAGAATGACATGCGCGAAGAACCGTATAAAAAGTCGCAAAGGCATTGGGACATCTCGCCTCCAACGATATTTCAGCCTTGTGTCGTCTATATAATTCCTCCGATTTCCATCGTCATCTCTTTAGCCGCTGTCAAACCGTTGCTTCGGCCGAATTTACCGCTGTCAAATTCGGGCTAGGGCAAGGCTTGATATTGACTCGAATATCTGTCTTTTCGCCTCATCATGTTCACGGATGTTGCTCATCGTCAACCTGGACACCACTTCTCCTACCCTCAGCATTCTGTCCGACAGAGTGACTTCAATAATTATTCTCTCAACCAGCCCCCGACCGACGCCTCCCAGTTCGGACACCGCAATCTTATCCGAAACAGCGGCTTTCGACAAAGACTTCAGAGACCGGAACAGTATGCTCACCCATTGCAGCTACCATCATCTCTTTCAACTAAAATACCGAACTCGGAGTCCTACCAGGCAATTTCAGATGCCTCAGAGCATATGCTTCGGCGAAAAACGCCGAATGGAACACTTGCTGCAGGGTATGACGGAAGGCCAGTAGAGTGGACTTCCAGACCACACGCCATGAAACATTACTTGATGCCGATTTCGAAATCCGTGGGGGAAGCTATGTACACATCTGTCCCTACTGGGACGCTTGAAGAGTACTCGCCAGAACGCAAAGACCTATCATTTTCTGCGCGGGCTGAGGAGCAAAGGTATCGGGTCCGGCGCAATAGTAGTGGAAGATGCCAATCAGCTTATGAGACCCGCGATGATGTTGGAGACTTCGCACACACCCCAGAAGCAAGAAGACCTGATACACTTTCCGCTACTGGGATAGACTCGGTCTTGCATCAAAGCTCTCTATCCCACCATTACAACTACTTTGCAGGCGGTCCGCAAGTTCCAACGGTGCTGCAGCCCATGTGGCCGCCATGCTTAGGTCTTACGTCCCTCAATAATTCTGGACCATATGGGCCTTATTGGCCGGACGGTGCATTCGTACCCTATCGCCCTGCCCCGCTTCGAGATCCGCGATATCAATGTCGAACCCAAGGTAGCCACGTTGATGGTGCTGCTCAGCTGCAGATTGCTCTTAACAAGCATCCTGACTGGTCCCGAGGCGGCTCTAACGTTGATCGCATGGACTGGGCCGAGTATTCGTCAGATCTCGCACATCACCACCAGTCATCCGCTAACCATTCAGTGCCTGAGGCTGATATTCTCAGAAGGAGAGAAAACTTTCCAACTAGCCTTGAAATTATTCCGGCACAACAGCCCGAAGCAAATCGGTTGGCGTATCGCGTTAAGCCGCTACCTCCAAGGCCACCGGGTGTGCGGGCAAGAACCAGCTGGGAGCGTGGCCAACGTCCTTCGATATCTGAGCCGTTTCCTGTCCAACAAGCAAAATACCAGGAACCAGATCCTCAAGCGACCAATGCTCATTTCAAAGAAAAGGTTATGGTGTGGGCTCATCGAATCTATCTTAGCTTGTTGGCTTCCGTACACCAATCCCGAAGGGCGGCGTCACATACGCAGCGTCATGGAGAGAGACACCCACAACCCAATATTTACCCCAAAGCACCGAGGCAGCTTTCTTCACCTTCGTCGGCGCTTCAAGGGCATGCTTTCTTGGGTCAGAACAGCCCACAACGTCCGTTTGGGCTTTTGCATAACAGCGACGACATGTCTCCTCATCACTTAAGTAGTCAGAAGGATATCTCTGGCACACCTAGGACTTCGCCGGAAGACTTCGCCGGGATGTTTCAGCCTTCCACTCTTCAGAATGGGCAATCTCTTCAGTCGTGGCAGCTAAACGGACAGTACGTGTCTCCAGCATGTCCTACACCTGGCCGCGATCATCGTGATCAGCGGGGATCGCTTATGTCTCCACCCACCCGAGAATATGAAAACTCTCCAGCATGTGCCGCAGCAACTGCGATTGAGCTTCTCAATAGGCTCTGTCAAGAAAGCGGCTGGGAGTGGACTGACGGACTACTTCTCGGAGGGTGCTTAGCTTATGGATTGGGCGATTATGAGAAGGCATTCAAATGGTACTCGAAGGTCTTGAATTGTGACCCAAAGTAAGTCATGTGTGCAGTGAGCGACAGTCTTTAGCTGAAAAAGTTTAGTAATGTGGAGGCCATATCCAACCTAGCGGCTACACTGCTTTCTTTGAATCGCAGGGCGGAAGCTGAACGTTGTTGGCTCCGCTCCGTCAAGCTTCGTCCTAGTTACTTTGAGGCCGTTGAGCATCTGGTTGGCCTCCTCTGCGAAGACCACCGTGGAAAGGAGGCTGTTAAAACCATTGAATTTGTAGAACAAGCGCTTCGAACTGGTCAATCTTCTAGTCTCATGGGTCACTCAGAGCGCTACAGCGAATCCGCCAGCGAGGCTAGCCTCTCCCCAAGTTATTCGGCTTCGGAAAGATCCGATTTTGGGGTTGTCGAGCAGGAGACTGGCGAGGGTCGAACGCCAACCGGCAAAATTCTGAGATCCTCCAGCTTCCACTTCAGCGGTTATTCGATCCCTCCGTCCGAGAACGGCAGAATCCTCGCACTGGTTCATGGAAAAGGAAATATGCTCTACGCTCTTGGGGATAATGCTGGAGCCGCTAAAGCGTTTGAAGATGCCATACTTATTGGGGCAGGACAGCGTCAGCTTGGGATTCGAGGGCTCATTAGGCGGATATTAAGGGTCTGCTCAGACCAGACCACGGCGAATAGGAGAGACTTTCGTGAGGACAGCGCTGCTGACAATCCTATATTACTTGTCCCAGAGATGGCCTTAGAGACGTCGCATCTGGTATTTCCGTCCCAAGGTCAATTACCCGGTCTTACGGACGTGGCTGCCGGAGTGGCCAAAAAATCCGCGATTTTGATTATTAGTAATTCACTGTTGTCTCTTGCTAAGATATACCAGGATGGGATGTCTTCTAGCGGAGCCTCGGCTACTGGACCAAGGGCGACCTCTGGGGTACAGGATATACTTGCACTGTACTATCTCTCGTTATCACTTCAGCCGAGTCCATCGACTGCGAACAACGTTGGCATTCTGCTCGCTAGTGTTCAGCAGTCTACTCCTACGAAGCTGAGCATGAGGCCGAGCAAGAACGCCACCCCAATAATCCCAGGGGTTGTACCTGGCAGTGGAGTTGCGCTCGCACTTGCGTACTATAATTTTGGCTTGAACCTCGATAATCGTCACGCTCATCTCTATACGAACCTCGGCAGTCTTTTCAAAGATATTGGGCAGCTGAACGCTGCCATCAAGATGTACGAAAAGGCTGTCGAGTGTGATGGCAAATTCGACATAGCTTTGGCAAACCTAGCCAACGCTGTTAAAGATCAAGGCAGGATTAGTGACGCCATAGTTTATTACAGGAGAGCTGTCGCATCGAACCCCGAATTTGCAGAGGCTGTTTGTGGACTTGCAAATGCCCTCAACTCGGTCTGTAGCTGGCTTGGTCGTGGTGGCATCAAATATTCTGATGGCAAACGAGATCGGTGGCACGTGGACGAGCAAGGGATGTTATATGATGCCAGAATGGCTCAAAACACTAGCTCTGGCTGGATCGTGCGAGTTGTTGCTATTGTCGAAAAGCAACTTCGAGACGGCGAGGGCTGGGGCAAAGGTGTCCTTCACGCCATTGATACAGAATTTCTCCTTGAACAGCTTGTCACAGGATACGGTCGTCAAGATCGAATCGATCATAATAAGGTCCTGATAAGCAGAGCATTACAGGCATGGGCGGAACAGCCTTGGGAAGGTGCCAAGGTAGTACGGCTCGTCGAACGTGCTACTAAAAGGCTTGGATGGCAAGCATACTGGAAGAGGTATATCCATAAGCAGCCGTACCGAGCGATGGACTACACACGGCCACAGCTTCCGACAGCCCTTGCAATTCCCAGTGCGCCGACGGTTTTGCCATTTCATACCTTTACATGTCCTCTCTCTGCAAAACAGATTCGTAGAATCTCTCAGCGGAATGGGCTCAGGATTTCGTGTTCCACATTACGAGCTCCCTGGCTTCCGACTCGGATTTATGACCCCCCAGCACCACCTGAGCCCCATCTTAACGTCGGTTACGTGTCTTCGGACTTCAATAACCACCCCTTGGCCCATCTAATGCAGTCCGTTTTTGGCTATCACAACCCTAACAGAGTTAGGGCTTTTTGCTATGCGACAACGGCTAGTGACGGGTCGGTCCATCGTCATCAAATTGAGCGTGAAGCGCCAGTATTCCTCGATGTTTCTTCATGGTCAATAGATCGGTTGGTAAGTCAGATTGTCGGTGACGGGATTCACATACTCGTTAATCTGAATGGCTACACTCGTGGAGCTAAGAATGAGGTGTTTGCGGCGCGTCCAGCGCCAGTCCAGATGTCATTCATGGGTTTCGCTGGTACGCTCGGCGCAGAGTGGTGCGATTATCTGCTAGCAGACAAAATCGCCGTTCCACCTCAAACATTACGGCCGTGGCGGCGGAACGTGGATCTGATAGATCAGACAAACGATGGCAACAACGGCGACGATAACGGCGACTGGGTTTATGGGGAAAATATCGTTTATACTAGAGACACATTCTTCTGCTGTGACCATAGACAAAGTGCCCCTGACTCACAGGAAGTACAGCTCACCTGGCCAGAAGAACAGCAACGGCGGTGGAGGATGCGCAAAGAATTGTTTCCAGACTTACCAGATGATATGATCATCTTAGGTAACTTCAACCAGCTTTACAAGGTAGTCCATTCTTGTCCCAAAACAGTGATGTGCACAGTGCTGACCAGTCTCTGCTCAAGATCGAACCAACGACATTCCGGACATGGCTTCGCATACTCTCGCGAATACCTAAAGCGATACTCTGGCTCCTTCGCTTTCCCGATCTTGGCGAAACTAACCTTAAACAGACGGCCCTTCTTTGGGTTGGTTCAGAAGTTGCGTCTCGTATCCGGTTTACGGACGTTGCTCCAAAGCACCAGCATATTTCTCGCGCTCGGGTCTGTGATCTTTTTTTAGACACTCCCGAATGTAATGCTCACACCACAGCTGCGGACGTGCTTTGGTCGGGGACTCCGCTTTTGACTTTGCCTAGATATGAGTACAAGATGTGCTCGAGGATGGCAGCTTCGATCCTGAGAGGGGCGCTGCCGAAAACGGCTGAAGGCGACCGTGCAGCCGAACAACTTACCGTTCGCAGTGACGAGGAGTATGAGGAACGGGCGGTGGAATTAGGCAGTGATCTTGTGTACATGTTGCAGAGAGGGCAGGAAGGCTTTGGGAGAGGCAGGCTTGCAGAGCTCCGAAAGCTCTTATATGAGAGTCGGTGGACGAGCGCGCTGTTTGACACGCGACGCTGGGTGCGGGACTTGGAAACGGCTTACGAGGAGGCATGGAACCGGTGGGTTGCCGGAGAAGGAGGGGACATATGGCTGTGAAGTTATGAGGAGTCACGTCGTAATTTAGCGCACATTGGTCTTTGGGAAAATAAAGGATCAGGGACGGGGAAAAAGGGTTAAGAGATGGGAGTTCTGGAATAACTGGGAGGGTATACAAGGGACGATCGGGCATAGCGAAGTGCTCGCTTTGCCATGGTCATGCATGCTACTTCTTTAAAAACTGACGGGCGAAAGCGGTATCGGAATTGGTGTCACTCGGCATGGGGCATTATTTGAGCCTACACATAGTAGCGGGTGAGAAGCATCTTGGGGTTTGGAAATTAATAATTGGATTCTCGTGGTTTGGTGCTTCGACGAGGAAGCAGCACGTGCAGCTCTAGAGCATTCATGATACGCCGCTGACATGGAGGCTCCAGTAGTAGTAGTAGTATACAACCTACCTTGTTTGTAAACCCCCAAGGTAGCACCCACAAGTGGATGGGACCACTCAACTCCTACTCCGGACGGTTGTTGGTGAGCGTACAGGTTGAAGTGAGTTTTTGGTTTACCAAAACCGCCCTGAGTACAGGTAAGGTACGGTACGGTACGGTAGGTAAAGTATCCAAGGTAAGGTAGGTACGGAATACGGTATGCGAGATCTCGCATGGATTACTAATAAGATCCAGATCTTGCAGGAGAGATCACGTCCGTCCAAATCTTGGTTCGCTTGAATCCCTCGGAAATCGGGTACAGACAGGTCTGTCTGCATACGGAGTAGAGTAAACTTTAGTAGGGGACGATCATGCAAGACGTAAAAAATACAGAAAGTAGTAGGTTACCCTTCAAATGTCCACCTATACACACCTTACTATATTCATATAGAACAGCTGCCGCTTGACTACTTTATCGAACCGACATGTCTTATAATTTACTCAGGCTTACCCATTGTTACCTTCACCCACCTCACTTTTCTTCTTCCGCTGACCACCTTCCTTCCAACTGAAAGATCCGGGTCCTCGATGGAGCTGTTTAGAGTTTGAGTTTGGAAAGGGGGGAGGGGAAGGGGAAAGGGGGAAATGGGAAAGGGCCGGTTCCAGATTTGAGTTGTCGATTCCCGCGGATGCCGTCGCGTAGCTGGCTGGCTGGCACCTGGTTAAAATGGGACCAACACCTTGTTAATACCGAAGGGGCAATATGGATGAATTCCTTCAATTTACTTGACTGCTACCAACGCCTCTGCATCGAGGATTCGGACATCTCGACCGGAAAGAGCAGCTAAGAAGCGCTTTGTGCCGAGAACGACGGAGTTTCTGGACCATTGCAGGCTCCGCCGGTAAAGTACCGGTACCTCCGGACGTAGTACTTGTGCTCAGACCTGTCAGGCTAATAATAGCGGAGAAACGGATAATGGTGGTGGTGGTAAGGGTACTCGTATAAGGTACCTTACTTTCGTACTTGACTTTACCTTATCTTATTGACTTTGCCTTGGTCAGGCGAGAATGCACGGGACTGGATCCGGCCATGTGCAATTACGCAGCACGCTTCATGCTCCATGCTTCACGCTTCGCTTCCCGCTTCATGCTTGACGCTCCACGCTTCACGTGGAGAGATGAGATCTCTTTACATCATCAGTGAGCACTGACCGTGCTCGTGTTCGACCGTGCAACTCCGAATCCACACAGCGACCGACAGCTTCTCTCGTGGAATGTTTGATGATGCTGATTATCGTTGATAATGAATTAATTCTATACGGATTGGGGTCCATTCTTCGGAGCACAATGCCAAAGGAGCACCGGCCATACGTAATTATTCCAATTGCGACAGATGGTGGGCCGTTGGGACTTACTTCCATTACAGTACCACCATTGTTACCTTAGCTCCTCAGTCCAGCGCACTCAGTAGTCAGTACGGACGTACGTAGATACATGTAAGACCTACGGTACCTTACGGAACGTGGAATCTTTTCATACTTCATCGTTGCACTTGTTTAGCCGTCATAAGTAGGTAGTACCGTACGTACCTTACTCTCTGGCGACTCGAACACATGTCACGCGATTATGACTGGATTGTATGAACCACCTCACCCACCGTACGGGATTACCGTATTACCGTATTATTCCCCAAAAGTTGGAACACGCAAGCCAAGCCGCTTTAGCCGAGTCCTTCACTCCGTCACTCGAGTCCAAGTACGAGTACGGAGGAGTAGTAAGGTATGTAGTACTGTAGCCAAACGACCCGCCGGCCGAGATCTCGTCCCCACAAGACGTCAAGCCACTCGACCCGACTGTCGGACTTAGCGCTCAGCCAGGCCACGCTCAAAGCATCCATGGCAGCTGCATTGAACCGGGCGCGATACCACAACCAGACATATCTAGCGAGGAAAACACAGCAACCGTGATCATGCAGGCGACTTATGCAGCTGCCATGCCTCTGCAGCCACCCCAATAATGCTAATCATGCTCATGCTAATGCTGTCGGAATGATCCATTGGCACAGCAGCTTCACAACGTCAGACCCCGTCGGCTGCATACCATCATTTTCCCGCGAATCAATCCATCGTCCAGCCTTGTGGTACCTTCTGCGACAGGTTTGATTCGGGATGCGGTAGTAGTGGGGAGTGGTGAGACGTTGGCTGGTTGGCTGGTAGCAGGTCTCATCGTTCTGAGCCTTCAACCTTGCATGCCTGACAAATGGGTCCTGCAGTGCAAGCGTGGTGGTCCATTCTTCTCGATGATCGGGCACATCACCACTCGCCACTCACCATTCACCATTCACCATTCACCAATGCATCTGATTTTGGATTGGGACAATTTCCTGCTTCACCGTCGACAATAACGCCTCGCCCTGGAGGGTTGATCAACCGGTTCGATTGCTCTTAACTTCTTATCCCGTAGCTCGAAACGATAGAAACAAGCTTGCAAATTGCAATCGCGGAACATGAGCACTCTAAGGGAGGAAAGCTGGCCATCGCGTGCACGGAAGAGGCCATAATACGACGATGGTCAAAGGAAGCGAGGCAAACCATTGTTATCATTCGTTGGATTCAGACGTTGGACAGATAGCAGCCCCCTGTATATGTGATCTGCTGTCCGATCCTAGCGTCATGGCCCAAGGCGCTAAAAGCTGTAGCGATGCGCTTCTACGGCCGAACCGAGAAAAGCAGATTGGAGAGTCACGAAAATGATGCACGTACAGGCATGTATCGCCGATTACTTTTCACTAACGTATAAGGTAGGTAAGGTAGTAAGGCACCTTACGGAGTACGGTATGTACTGGTTTATTCCATATTTTCGCACATGCTCGGCTGAAGCGACAGTAAGGTAGTAAGTAGGGTTACATGTCCAAAGCGAACCAACGTTTCCAACGGTAGACCATCTACCATGCCAGATGAAAAGAAAAGGACGGCGCGAGAATGTGCAAGGCTCTCCATCGATGCGATCAAGATTCTGAAAGTCATCATATGATGGAAAAGGCGGTCAGCTACTCAAACTACCTTATCAATTAATTCCCAAAAGTGTATTTGGCTGAGCCGGTTTGAGAATCAATCAGTACGGTACTTTCCCTGAAGGTATGATGATTATGCTCCAGTGCCTTTCTGCGCTACTTCCAACCGTACGGAAGTACTGGCGCAGTCGACCAGTTTCGAAAATGTGAGCATGTGGCCGTTATGACGACTGATGGTGTATTTCTGCATACGCCCTGCAGCAGCAAGTCCAGAATTCCCGGGTTCAGGAGGTTTTCGCTAAGACGCTGTATCGACGATTACTCGCGGGCGGAAAAGCGGTTTACTCGTGCATGCATGATCTGAGAGCGCAAATTGGGGCCCAGACGATTCGAATTCATCCCAGCGCCAAGGTTCACTGGCCGACAAGCATCTGAAGCATGGAGACGTGCTTCGTTAGCTCAAGCCAAACCGATCCAAGGCTGGCTGAATGAACTGTGCGTTCCCCAAGTATCACAAGTTCACAACGTTAACAACAAATCATCCGGTTTGGTCGTCAGTACGGAAGTAGTCCCGCAACGCTTTGATTAATCAAACCTGGGACTGTGGATCATATGCACAGCTCCCTACTCCGGACACGTCCTTGAAAGTGTCAAACCGTGGGTTAGAGAAGATTTACTCGAAACATGGCACACTAGCATTATTGGAGCAACATATGTATGTGACCCCGTGGTAGTATGTATGTACCTAGTAGTGGTCAGCTCAGCTCAGGAGTTGGACGAAGCTAAATCGGAGAAAATCCGCAACGAAGACGATAATCCTTGCCGTATTGCCAGCACCAGCACCAGCACCAGCATCAGCATCGGCAGCAGTGGCAGCAGTGGCAGCATTGGCAGCTATTTTGTCATTCCCAGTCGACTGCACCTCTGTTGTGCAGCTCTTGAAACAAAACACGACGATAATCCTGCAAAAGGAAGTCTGATATTCATGTTCCAAGTGAAATCACGAGGTTCATATCATTGCCCCGAGGGGGGTAATATCCGTGATGACCCCGGTTTTCTTGCGTGCTTACTACTGTAATGTATTTGACCGCTAGCAGGCTGTGGTCTGACAATTACTGAAGTATGTAAGGTATTCCGTATGTATTGAGTTTTATCCCGCAACAACGGGCTTCCTCCTAGGGTGGACCTTGTCCCTCCCCCCATCCTTGCCGCACATCATCTCATCATCCCATCATCCCATCACCACCTACTTTAAGGTAGGAGGCTAAACCCAAGTCCTACCTTAGGGCTCACTCGTACCCCAGTACATTCAAGCACATCTGGATCCGGACTACCGTACTGGATTTTCCCTTTTCCGCCATTCTACACCTTACCTAGAACTACCTGACTATACTCCAGTGCTTACTGCACTCGTACAAGAATCACGCCTCATATCACGCCCATGTGTCCCAAAGTAGTATCCCATCATCGGCGCCTCTTTCCTTGTGAGCTTCAAGCGTGTCCGCAAGCAGTTCACAACCTCTCACAGTTGCAACAACGCCCACTCCATTTCCTGTTATGCTCTCTCTGACTCTCTCTCCTTCCCCCTCCTGTCCCTTCCCCCCCACCACCCCCACCCCTTGTTAATTGAACTTGTTCAGCCCGAAAACCCACATCATTAGCCGCGCAGTAATCCTTGTCGCCAAAACCCAACGGACGGTGCGATCTGAGATCGTCCCCAAAGTGTCCACTACCCTAAAGTACCTTACTAGTACTCCCTGGTCCCCTTCTTCGGTCTCCACCTTTCCGTACAACCGCTCCGTCTCAAATCCGCCGCTACTTCTGCTCCAGCTCATACATACACTTTCCCTATTCAAAGTCCTGTACCGTACTTTACAATATATCATCACATTATTATCATCATTGACCCAATAAAAATTACATACCTTGACGTTAACCTTTCCCTTCCCACATTCTTTCTACAATCAACACTCTTCAAGTATTTATCCTCCTCTATCGCAACTTGCTCCTGCCGGACTTCGTATGTTATTCCGTCGGAAACATCATGTAAATTGCTAACGTCCCTTGCAGTACCTGTCATTACCTCCATTTGTTGGTCAATCGGGTGGTGTGGATGTTCTGAGCAGACTTATCGTTGCAACTCACCAATTTCTAGCGGCTGAAACAAAATGGGCTCCCACAAACGAGGACCGTGGTCGCAAGGCGAAGATGGATATCTTCTCCAGCTCGTCCAAACCCAAGGCGCCCATAACTGGGTCAGGATATCCCAGATGATAGGTACTCGGTCTCCGAAGCAGTGCCGAGAACGATTCCATCAGAACCTGAAACCTTCGTTGAACCACGACCCCATTACTCCGGAGGAAGGTGCCGTCATTGAGAGACTTGTTGCCGAGATGGGGAAACGCTGGGCCGAGATCGCACGCCGCCTGCGAGGTCGCAGTGACAACGCCGTCAAGAACTGGTGGAATGGTGGAATGAACCGTCGACGTCGCATCGTCGTCCGTCGAGACGGGAGCTCACATTGTGGGCAAAACTTCGATGAGAAAACGCAGACACTCTCTTACGCACGGCCGATCCAAAACACGCTCCCACGGACCGTCAAGAACATCATGATCTCATCGCCTCATAGACGAATCGAAGCGCCCATGATATCACCCGCCGCCTCGGACGTTTCAATGACCGACTCGATCGGAGAGGCCCCCTCGCTTGTGTCGGACTCGAGTTCTCACATCTCGGCATCCCCGAATATCGCCCGGATGACATCAAGGCTCCCACCCCCACGAACCCTTCGAGCAAGCTCATACGGACCGATCCTGCCGAGCATCCAGCTCCGCGGCAGCGACTGTGCCTATCATAACGTCTCGCCGCATATGAGGCATACGGAGCAACGACTACACCAATTCGCCGAAGTTGCGACCGGGACCGCTTCGGAATTTTACTATCCTTCTCAACCCAAGCATTCCCCTCAGCCCCAGTTCCAGCTCCCGCCGTTCCAGTCTCTCCTCCATGGGGTCGAGCTCTCAGCCCCTACTCCGACCAAGGGGAAGATGAGCGTATCCGCCATCCTGGACTAGACCTACCGCTTTTCAGGATCTTTACTATCTGCTTTCACAAAAATGCGTACACCGAGACGGTCCACATCCGCTTTGTTCAATACAGTTGCAGCGCTTCAAGGCTCTTATACCCCCATGTCCTTTATCTTGTATTCAATACCCATCTATAGTTGGCGCCGCCACTCGTTGTGCTTTTAGCGGGCGTTCCTCCGGCCTTTTGGGAAGATCTGGGTACTCCTTCACATTTGTCGTTTTGGGTAATAAAAAGCTGCAATTATCGCTATTGAACAGGATATGCCTGCTTGGTATGTGTAATGCGCTTGCACCGATTACGACCGTGGGCAAGTGTGTGTAACGATAGAAGCTACTGAGCACCTCTTCAAGAGGCACCGCAGCTACATCTTCATTGGTCGCTGCTGCCTTAGTCCAAGCTCAGAGACCCAACGGCGCTGTGCCCGATTTGATTGTTTCCATTCTCGGGTTCTATTTGGGAGGTACGATTTACGGCCTATCTTGGTCGTGCGTAATACAATATACCTATATCTACTCGGTTACCGATTGTGTATCTCTACAGACTCTATTAAATCAAACAAGGGCTCTTTTGCTCGGCGCTATTTTCCATCCATGATTGGATTACTTAGTTATGCATTAGGCGTATCTCACATCAAGAAAGCACACTCAACATCCGTCTGTCCCAAGCAATAGCGCCTGAGGCTGAGGAATCAAATCCCTCTGCAGTATTTTCAATAAGATCGTTGTGAGCATTGAGAGAGGACACGGCTGACGAAGTCTTGACGAACAGGATACGAACACTCGGTATCGTGAAGCTTGGGTGCTTCAACTTGAGTTCTCGCGGTCGCCGCGGAGCCTCTCAAGCACCAGCGCAGTCAACAGGCTGTCATCTATCCAGCTCGCACGTCAAGGAGCACTGCTTAGGCACCTCCCGACTTCGATCTCTTCGATATACAGTAGAACTTACTGTCAGTATCAGGAGGACAGAATCCCTTATCAACCGCCGCACCCAGCCGGTCAGTTTCACGAGGCCATTGGATGATTGAGAACCAAAGCCTTAGCCGGTGCAACAGCCAATGAGCCAAGCGTCGGAGTTGGAGTGATTCAATGCCGTGGCTTCCGCCAGCCAATGCCTCAATTGCGCCGTCGCAATCCCGATCATAATGTGAAAAATGACGGATGCTGCGGATGCGCGTCAGGTCCGGATTGTGCGGCTCCAAGCGGTACATGACGGATGTTGCTGGCCAGCACTTGTGGAGACTTTGGAGTGCCATGGTTCAATGGTCTCTAAATGACTCAACGCCGCTTGGTCTGCTTAAGCCAAACACTATTCACGGAACAGAAGATGGAGACGGAAGGTCTTACCGGCCTGCCACAAAAGGCTGATCGATGGTGGAGATGGTAAGCAACCTATCTATAAACCCACTAGGTAGCACCCACATGTGGACGGAACCATTCAACTGAACCCGCGGGGTCTGGTGTCTTAATATGGATAAGAACAGGGCTTCCGCTTTTCCTGGTGCGAGCAAGACCATACTATTGCGAACTACTCCCGTTTCCAACTCGAGTACCTGTTGCCTAGCTCCTTCCTCACTGAGTCTTTTAGATCTCTGAACGGCATTGATATTTTGTATCATTCTTTCTAGCGGCGACTGAAAAGGGTGTAGGGCCTTGGCCGGTTGTGGGAAGGACAGGTCTTCGTCCCAATCCACTTGAATAATTCTACCTGGATGATATGCGATGGTTGTGCAAGTGATGTATACGACACTATTCCTATACAGCTTGATATACGCCGAGTTCAATAAAAAGACGGTGCTAGACTACAAACATATCACTTATACTTCGTATCTTTTCCACCCTGATGCATGTTATCCATCTCCTTGATCGTTTCCATGCTGATGCACAACTAGTACTTTCCACGGGACCCATGGAGAGGTATCACATGGCTCCAATCAACTTATTACTAAATTTTATCACTTTGTGACCTGTATCGAGAGGTTTAGCTCAGTAATAATAGTAATACACCGATTTTAAGACACCATCAACTTGATTGTCATGTAGAGGTCTCGAGATTTACGAATCATTGATATTGCAAACGAGGTAACCCAAGGCTTGTGCTGCTGATATTTCGAGTAGAGAGCCGAGAAAGAGAATTCTGAAGTCTATCGAAGACGGTATTGCTATTGCTATCAAATTTTTTTTTTTTATCCAATTGAGCCCGAAACAAACTCCCATAATTTCGCCCAAGAGCGAAGTACCCCAGATTTCCACCCCCGCACAATGTTTCCACCCCCAGAAATGCTCCCACCCTCCACAACCTACAGCACGGAGATCAGGGAGCCAGAGGTCCAAGGAGCGGAGCGGAGCGTTGCCAAGCCTTCGTATTCATGGAACGCTCTACGGAAACCAAAGATCGTTTAACGAACTGATTGACACGCGGGTGCTAAGATAAGATGCCGGCGCTAGTACTAAATCGTCGCTTTGCGCCTGGCTACATACAACCTTTGCTGTGTACGGAGTAATTTTGCGATTGTGCTTTACGTTATCGGGAAAGGTTTCTTTGCGGAATGGGTAAATTAGAGTACTTGGTCACGAGAGTATGGTGATGGAGCGGTGCATTATGGAAACCGAACAGAATGAACACAGCGTGGATGGATGTGGGGTTAGGCCTTTTTTCTTACATCGGAGGCATTGTTTCTTGCTTGATACCTTATTGATCGGGGACATGGGTGTTGGCTGGATGAGACGGAAAACATAATGGCTGGAATCTATTGGTCCCAAGTAAGCTGGGATGTGAATATTTTGCAGATGTTATGCATATATAACAAGAAGCTCGATATTCACTGTGGTAACACAGACATTTTTCAGTTTTGTTGTTTCTGGAAATGAGACCAAGGCGGCTGCAACGACAATAGGAATTTTTGGGCGCCAAGTTGGTCTGTGCTCCTTGTTAACCGCTTTGGCCGGAGACTTGGTTCGACGAACGTTGTGTTATATCAACCTTGGATTAGGGAATACCATCTGGAGGATGGATATATGTATGTGGTCGGGCATGGAATAGGTACGCTGAACTTGAGGAATATCACACAGAGAGTACCTCTGCCGTTCTATCGAGTGGGTTTGATATCATAACCTAGTTCTGATTTTCAAACACAATGGTGAATGGGCGCTCAATGTGCAGACGAAAATGCTCAATAGGAATGCAAAGGAGGCGGACAATAGCATATGAAACAAGACAGTTTTTGCTCAATGGGAACGCCCCAACATCTTATAGAGTATGCAATCCTATTGTAGAAAGCATTCTTCCCCTGGTGCATACCCGGTTACTCAAATTATATCTACTCTTCTTCTTCCAATATCTTCATACCACAACCTTTCGTTCCAATCTCAGCATACTCTACTCGCTTCTGTTACACGTAGCTGGTCTGCGTTAGAGAAGCATATTTCATTATCTCCCTCGTTTTGCCTTGCAAGAAGCTATCACCATCGTCGTTCTTCAGTTTTCGCATTGTACACCAGCAATAACAAGCGAAGACTATTTTTAATCAAGCAGCTGGTCTGCTCGTGTATCTCCTTATTGTTTCATGTAGCACCATCTTCTCCTTCTTTGCCGGTTCCTTACATCATGCCTTTTAAACGCCGGTCTCGAGTTCGCTCAGTGCCTCCCAGCAGCCCAGCTCAAACCATGGGGCCCCGACGCCAGCCACGTCGTCGTCGAGCAACGAGCATTGACGGATCGGTCAGAATACCTATGGACCAGCGAAACGAACTATTGAGGCGCGGTGATCTATTGATATATGCAGCAATAGCAGCACAGCTTCCTTCACCTGAGCCTGTAATTCGGATACCCTGGAGGTATGGCGATGAAAACACACCGGTAAGTACATATAGTTGGAGATTAGGCTCCGAATTTTGAAGACATATTCTGATATCCGAGTAGGAAAACGCTAGGCTCACTCTGCCGGTATTCATCGAAAATATTGTGGGGAGCGGAGCTGGTCGCCGTTGTCCCCTTGCTATTATCGGCTGCAACTGCTACAGTGATGATAGTAGTCCGCCTACACGGCCTACACTAGGGCTTCCAAGAACAACAGTACGCGAAGGTAGGGTCCTTCCTTATGAGGTTTTTCTTCCTCTAGCACCACACGGGTTTCGTCCTGCGCAGGCATCGATGATCCCACCAGTGGCTGTGACGTATCCACCAAGGCAGGCACCTCCACCTGCTGCTGCACAAGCCCAAAACCAAACAGGAGTCTCTGCTTCAGTGCCAGTTCACATTCGACCACCAAATTCGGCTTCGCAAGCACTCGGCGCACCAACAAACCAAAAGCGCAAACGATCAGAGGACGAGAAGACGCCTGATGACCCAAGGGCAAAGCGGCCAGCGTTGGATCCATCTATCGAACCAGCTCCACGGTACACTGGTCTTTCAGCACCACGCAACAATCGAACAAGAGTCTCTGCTGCAGCATCACCGCCGCTCGGAATACAGGATTGGGAGTCCTCATTACCAGAAGACCCCCAGTTCGATTCGTATGACGCTTTGCTGCGGTATTTGGGGCCAGGTAACCGTCGGCGTCGAGAAGCGGCATTTGATGCATTACAAAGCCCCCGAGGAACAGGGGGCGCTTTGCCTACTTCAACACCGATGTTTGTATCCGAACCAACCCGCAATCGAGAACGCAATATGCCTTCGAGTTATCCTCCATCGGCATACTCCTCTCGGCCTCCTGGAGTAGTCGAAGACTATTTCAACCAGAACCGTAAAAGATCGCAGGCTAGCGAACCATCAGGTGAGCCAAAGGCAAAGCGCCCAGTCCGCTCTCGCGGCGCCACGCCACCGCCCAACATGATCGCTCAACAGAGAGCTTTTCGTTTGGAGAGTCCAACCCATGGTCCAAACGCGCGCATTTCACCAGTACGAAGTAGACGACAACTCACCCCTGTTACTCGCAACAGACCACTTGAAGAATTATTTGACATAAATCGGTGTCGTACTTGTCTGGGATTGGACGGAGAGAACGGTCATCCGATAGGGGCAATGATTTGTTGTTCGAACGAGCAGGCCCATGGCACAGATGACCATTGGTTTCATTTCCTGTGCGTAGGACTAGATGTCACTCCAACAGAGGATGGTAAGACCAAGGTCCTGCCCTATGCATGAAAATCTGCTAATATTGCATCTAGAGCAGTGGTATTGCTGGGAATGCAAAGATGAAATGGGGCCAGCCTCGGATAGAGCCTCCGCGTCTATACCCAGTACAGAAGACGAATCTGACAACGACGATGAATCCGACGACGACAACACTGCTCCCAAAAAGATGCCTTTAAAACGTAGTTACGCACCTTCAGCTAGTGGAACGATGCCTGGGCAAGCTGCAACCAATAGGAACCCCAAGGGGGCAAATTGGTCAACTTCGGAGAAAGCGTATGTGACAACGCTGATGCACGAGGTCATGCGGGATGAGCGTATTTCCAAGACCGAAAAACGATGGGTAAAGGTCCGAGATCTTCTCCAGCAACGTTATAATGTTACTAGAACGGCTACGGCTGTCAAAAACTATTGGAACCGTGAAGGGAGAAGCACTTCCGGTCTCGACGAGAGAAACAAGAAGAATCCGAACAAGCTTATCACTGGGGTACAGGACCCTGAGGACCGCAAGGCACTGAGGGCGGCGAAGAAGAATAAGGCAACCAAGGCAGAGATGACGGCGCAGGAAGACATTGAAGAAGAAGTCGACCAACCGACCACCAAGCTCACCAAGCCCATCAAGTCGACCAAGCACTCAAGGCCATTAGGAGAGGAGAGCGACGACGAAAGCGAAGACTACGAGTACCCACCGATCACCAAGCGCCAGAGGCGCCACCCGTGAATACTCTTGTAATGAAAACTCACTGGCGTTTGGGCGACGGACTGTTGGATTCCGGGTTGGTGTTTAGAGGATCATAAGTATTCATGAATCACGGCACGGACCACACGATCTAATGGCGGGACCAAAAAGATCGATACATACCTTACCCTTAGCTTAGCTTAGCTTAGCTTACTTTACATTACGGAAAGCTTGGCGTACAAAGCTATCTTTCACCTACCTATCATCAATGTCTACAGAATATTTGGATTCATCTTTACATCACTTCCACTTAAGACCTACTGGAAGCCTCCAATGGAGGTCTCCTACCTTCAAACACCTGTCCTCACAGGCTCGCCCATCGAACAGAACACAGCGTATACAACAATGGACGACGTCGACGATATGGACATAGATCTAGGGCCGGTTGACGACGGTGAAACTACCCAGCTTGTATGTATGCCTCAAGTCCCTTTCGAGTCGGTGATACTGACTTTGTTGAGTAGGAGCCTGGTCAGTCCACTTTTACAACCGCACAAAGCCAAAACCATGCTGGCGACGAAACTCAGTCGCCTGGCGCTGATCCCGACAACCTGATTCCTCACAAAATCCACATCCGTGGCGTTGACGACCTCACCACGGAGGATCTCATCGCCTTCGCTGCAGAACACTTCCCTTCCGAAACCCCAACTCGTATTGAATGGATCGACGATACTTCTGCAAACATGGTGTTCGGCACCCCAGCTACTGCGTTGAAGGCTCTTGACCAGCTCACCAACATTGCTTTTGGCGACTCATCTTCTGTGCCCTCTCTCCAACCTCGACTCGCGAAAGCCTTCTCAAAACATCCCGAGTCCTCATTGCAAATACGGGTCGCGCTCTTTACCGACCGGAAGCGCCCACGAGCATATGAAGCTAGCAGATTCTATATGATGCATCCTGAGCATGATCCGCGGGAACAGCATGTTCGTGACCGAAGCAGCCAAAATGGTTACGATGGCTATCGTAGGCGACGCTATGGCCATGACGAACACAGGCGCAGAAGAAATGGGGACAGTGCACAGGGTTTCAAGCCTAGCATGTATGATGACGACCCAAGTGCACTTGCCTCTCGAGAGAATGGGTATATGAGTAGGCGTGGCTCGTATTCAATGCATTCCACAGTTTCATCCTCCGATGAACGTAATAGTGGCGGAGAGAGACGGACTCGGCACGCCCACGGCGTTGGCTCTTACCGGCCAGGAAGACATGGCCACAGCATTGGTATATCCAGGGATCGAAGTGCATCACCGGGCAGATCTAGCACTCACACTTCAAATTACTCGAGGCGTAGATCTAGACGAAGAACACCACCTCCGCCATATCAGCCACGCGATCCTCATCCAGTTCTTCGACAAAACCAGGGCAAAGAGCTGTTTCCATCCAAATCGACACTTGATACAGATATAAACCCAATCGGAAGAGAGTTGTTCCCCCACAAGACCGTTACTACAAATGTAATCAAAGAACTTTTCCCGAATAAGTCCAACAACGTCAACCACCGCCGTTCTGATGCTTTCGACGCAGCTGATGAGACGGCAGACCTCTTTGCGTCTCGTCTGTCTGTTTCATTTACTGAACGCGACAACTCCACCAATGCACCCAGAAGGACTACTGCGGGTCCAATATCTTCTTTTGGCCGATTGAAGGACTCCGAATTCGAACCGGTCTCGGAAGCTCTGGAAAACCTCGAGGGTGGTGGTATTAGTATCCGAGGTGTTTCGAAGAAGCAAGATCAAGGTTTCTCAATCCGTGGGGCTGCAGACGAAAACCCTCGCAGCGGGGTGGCCAAAGAACTATTTCCAGGGAAGGCGCTCGGTAACGCAGGCAAGGAGCTTTTCGCTGAGAAGCTTCAGGGCAGAGGTGGAAAGAGAAACAGGGCTGAGGACATGTTCTACTAGAAGCTGGCTACTCTTTTTTGGATGCTCCCTCAAATCTAGCATATCTTGGGTTTATGAAGCCCCCAGCGCTTCGTTTACTTGTTTTCGTACGATACCCAGAATGCCGCCTTTAACAAACCTCTTTGTTCCCACAGAGCCATCTTGCGTCAGTTACACCGAAGCTCGTTATCCTAGCTCTATTTAGCATAGGATTCATGATAGTAACTCAATTGTGCTTGGTTTTCTTATTACAAGCGTTGCAAAGTTGACAGATATCTGACTGCCGTAAGGCATTAGCTTGGCGCGATTGGAAGGCCCTCTTCCAGTCAGATTGGAAATCATAATAGCTCCAGATAGATTGCAGACCATGGGCGTGCCCGAATGTGCTCTATATCACTTTGTCTACGCTGCGATAGCCCATGAAGAGATGACGTAGAGCTGCAACAGAAGCTTGAGGATATTACAAGGTATCTAGATACTTTAACTTACAATTCTCTAAAGTATCATAGATACCATAACATTAATTATTCAGATCTAACCATCATGCCATCGACTGATTCTCCAGCCACTATTTGTGCTAGATTTCTTAAGTCGAACAATTACCGTGAGGTCAGTCAGAGCCCAGAAGGTCGCCAAACAGTCTCTGATTGACTAGAAACTAACCTTGTAGACACTCGAAGCTTTCATCAGTGAAGCGGGCTTACCACCAGATGCTGGAAATATTGAAAAGGGTGACCTCACCATAGAGCAAATCCTAGAGGAGAAGAAGGTTTATGATCTGAGCGTGAGATTTGAGAAGCTCAGCACTGGGGACGGCGGTCGAGGATGGAGGTTCCCCGGTATGATCAATCAACCAACGGCTTTTCCTTTGGCCTGACCCTGATCCATTCAGCCCCTTCTCGGCCGTTTGAAATTTCCACTTTACCCACTTCAACGAATTTACTGCATGTCTCTCTCGAAACCGTCGAGGATGAAACATCGAACCGGCCTTTCCAATTGGTTTTTGCAACGACAGCTGACCGTCGATTGAACCTTGTTGCTCCCAATCCAGTATTCACTCTTTTCAAGTCCAACAATCATCTTCATGACTCTCCAATACTATCATATGCCGTCATCGGCAAGCGATTCCTCACCACCGTCTCCACAAGTATGTCCGGCCAGGTCATTCTCTACGACCATAAAGAAGATAGAGTAATCGAAAAGAGAAGAGATCATAAGAAGTATGCCGTCAAAGTTACTACGTGGAACGGAGGATCTGAAAATAGGTTCACCTGGATCGCAACAGCCGGCTGGGATGCCAAGGTCTTCATCTACCGTTACACCTACATCACAGATGCTAAACCTCCCGGATTAGGAGAACCATTGGGTGTGCTCACATTACCAACTAATCCGGAAACAATTATCTTTATCAAACACCCCGAATCTTCGGATCCGATTCTTCTTGTGACTCGTCGAGACTCGACATCGTTACATTTCTATGCTCTCCCCGTTTCGGGGTCGCCACCACCAGCAGAACTCCGGCTGCTGGGTTCCCAAAACCTTGCACCCCACTCAAACGCCTGGATAGCCTTTTCCCCTTCCTCTGTCGCTGTATGCCCAACCGACCCTACCCTCCTCGCCATAGCCACATCGGCAATCCCACACTTGAAACTCATCATCGTCCGTCTCCTCTACCCATCCCTACATCTCCCAACTTCAAATTTCCCGGAACCCGCCACTCAAGAAGCCCAAACCCGTGCCAAACTAGCCATTCAGGACAAAGAGGAAACAGCCATCCAGATACACATCAGCACCTTGGCACCCCAAACAGCTTACTCAACACCGCAAGTTTTTTGGCGGCCTGATGGATCTGGGGTATGGGTTAATGGAGACGACGGGGTGCTGCGAGGTATAGAAGCGAAAACAGGGAAAATCATTGCCACCCTTAATAATGGCCACGAAGTCGGCAACAAGATCAGAAGTATCTGGGCTGGACTAGTCGACATCGGTGGGACAAAGGAAGAGTGGTTAATCAGTGGTGGTTTTGACAAGAGATTAGTCATTTGGAAGCCAGAGAAAGAGGACGATACAGTGCCCTGATCTGATGTAGTTGTAGAAGTTTTATTGAGCGATGTGCCTCTACCGGATGGTGATTATAGTCTACCTTTAGGTGTATGAGAGTTAATATAATCAGAGACGCAGACACACGCCTGACTGTAACCTTCTTGAGTTTCATAAATCTTCTTTATTACTGGAACAATTCAAGCGAACAACGTATTCAAGAACGCCGAAGATCAATGTGAATTGAGGCAGCACTGCACCTTGATCATATCATATAACCAGCGTTTATAAAGAAGTTATGTAACCCAGTCTCCATGCGCCCTCGCACCACGGGGAAGGACGGAGGGTGTTTGGTAATGAAAGGGTCTGGAAGTGGATATCGGCACGATAAAGATTATAATCCTTCAGCAGCCGCGCATGAGGAAGCGACCGGAGCTGTACACACAGATGCCTGAGTGGATATTTTTGGAGCAACAGGGTTATTCACTTTAAAAGAATGAACGCCAGGGCTTTTCTCACAGCATTTCAACAAAGAGAAACAAGGTGGTGTTGTGGAGAGTTGCGCTCATGCATTGATCATCGACAAGCCGTGAATCAGCGAAGCTGTCAAGCCATATCCACGAATCGATCAAGACCCCAACTTTCTTCCCCACTATGCCGTCTCCCTCTTTCCCTCCTTGACCTCCTTCTGTGGAAATTGTTAGCACCCGCTCCTGCAACCGGGTACTCGGCATTGTTTTTGTATCTCGTAGACAACGTACCAAAGCCTTCATTGTCCCGTGCAGCGCATGTCTATGGTTTCTTCGAAATTTAGGGTCGGTGCCTTTTAAGGAGGGGTAGCGGTTGGTTCTGGGCTTCTTGATACTGTCGGAATTAAAGTGGCGTTAGTACCAAGTACCACTGAATGCAAGCGTTGGACGGCGAGAAGCATCGAATCAATGGAGCACGAACCCATTACGGTGAGCTTTCTTGCTCTGGTTATGCTGAGACGAGTTTTTGGATTCTGCACAAGCCGCACATCAGCACACAAGATAACTTGGACTCCCGAAATATAGGCTAGAATCCTTACTGGCCATCGCGACGAACGGTTACTGTAGATGGCTTGATAGTTGGTATGGAGGATTGAATTTCTCAATGTTCAAAGTGTCGTTAGTGGATATCGCTTATGTACTGTATGGTGCCGCTAGGGTAAAGTCCAGCCCTACATATTGCGGAGGAGCCACTACTTAACCTCCAAGCTACCTTACCATGCTTACTTACTTCAGCGAGTTCGAGGTACTTGCCACGAGCTGACAAGGTAAACTCTTCTCGTGCTACGGCGTCGTTAGGTACCTGACTGTCATCCTCGTCAGTGCGAAGTCGTCGTTTTCGCAGCTTTGCTTGCAATTCAGTCCGCATTTTGTAGGATGATACATATTCGGTCGCCGAGATATACATGAACCTCCACCACTTAGGGCTACAATGCAATAGCCTCATCGTCTCGGTCAAGCCCGAAGAGCCTTGATTTCACCGTTTGGGACTTGCTCTGGCCTCTTTCCACAAGTGTAACATTTTCTAAGCTTTCATAGTCTATGCGATCATTGCAAGACAATGAGCCGATTGTTACCTTTCATGCTGCTTGAGATTTTCTTGAATTTTATATAAGGCTCTCTTTCTCAGCCAATTTGTATTTTCAAGCTGTTTCACTACTCCATAAATCTACACGTTTGTTCCGTAGAAGCCCAATCAACTATGCTTTCTCTTATTGTTGCAACGGCGTGTCTTGCTGCCACTGCACTGGCAGGGACTCCTCCGAGTTACTCCCCTAGCACAAATGGTAGTCTGGGCGTCAGATATGGCCACCATAACGTGCGAGAAGGAGAAGTTCTCGACTACTCCAGTCCGTCCCCTCTTTCTATACCACACCCAACACCAAAAGTAGCTAACACTCTTCCAGTCCCCGCCAAAGCCCCCATTCTGAGCTCTCCTACGCCCCTAACCGCCCCCTCGGAATACCTTGCCGTTCTTGTGGATCCCAACGCCAACCTGTCCGCCCCTAACCCCGCCAAACTCCTATGGTTCCAACCGAACATTACCTTCTCCACCAACGCCAGCTCAAACTACCACATCTACTACGCCACCATTAACTCCCCTGCCACAGTCCCGTACCTTGCTCCCTCCGTCGTGGGCCACCCTTACATCTTTTTCCTATACCCGCAGCCGCCAAACTTTATTATCCCACCAAACTTCCCATATAACAACACTTTCAGGTCCGGATTCAATGTTAGTAGGATCGCAGCAGACTTCAAGGCTGGAGGACCATTGGCGGCGAACTATTTTGAGCTTAGGGCAAATGCCACGAGCGGGAATGCGACAGGTACGGGTGCCCCTTCCGGTGCCAGTGCTGGAGTGGCAGGGCCGACTGCAGCACCTTTTATGGGAGCTGGGGCGCTGATTGAAAGCAGAATGCCGCTCTGGGGAGCATTTATCGGAACAGTCTCGGCGGTCTTGATGTTATGAAACTGAGCCTTGAATGGAATTGAAGCTTGCTCAGGTTTTTCGGAGAACTACGTGGGTGGCTGTTCGATTTTCGTACATACGGCAATGCATCTACAATATCACCACCTGGCCCAATAGCCAATAGCTAACAGCCTCTTTAATCTTAGTAAATAATCAAGCCTTCTCAGTATCTCAAGTAATTCTGATCAAGATGATCTCTTTTAGTTTTTGTTGACATAAATTAGTCACAAGCGAAGGATGAGCTTAGTGAAGGGCACGGATACCACTACGAAAATTAAAATCAAGTTTTACTAAATCATAACTTCTTTTTTGTATGGCAATGACTTATGAGCGGTCTAAAAGGTTCAGGAGACTATGCGCTATCGCAGGTCTTTGCATAGCTCCTTTCTCTATCTGAACATCGGTAGGTAGTAGCGTTCCGTACCGACCTAAGCAGCGATGGACTCTTATGTGACCCCCTCTCCCTTCAACATATACCAAAACGCGGAACGGGCTAAGAGCAAGAGAGTCGCACAGATTTACAGAAACGCCTGTCCAATGCACAAAGGAGGCCCCACATATGTACAATACATAAGCATTATTCACAGAGAAATAGAATATACCTTTTCGACCAATTACTTAGCAACCACTGGCAAAATCTGCTTTGCCTTCGAAGCAGCAGCTTCTGCTGCTTGTGCTAGTTTAGCCGACTTCAGTTTTCGAAGGTATGTAAAAAGCACAACGAAGAGAATTTCCATCCTCTCCTTCGTCATCATCAGGAGACCCTGAACAAGTATACCCTTCGTAATTTGCGGCGCGATGCCTTTGAACAACGCCAAAGGTCCTTCGTGCTCGATGATGTAGGACATCACCTCGACGAAGCTCTTGAAGGGTTTGCCTTGTCTCGCTGGTGGAGGGCGAGATTGGAGACCGACTTTGGCGACGATGAGGGGTTGGGTGACTATCGTTGCTAGAGCTTTTGACATGGCACCGAGTACTGGAACGACATTAGAAGCCTTCTAAGTTTTGAGGCCCGCAATCGACTTACAAAAGGACTCCCACGGCCTGAGACTGGGTTTGCCGGGGAACATCAAATCCCTTAACCTTTGATATGCGCCATAAGTAATAGCAGGATTAACCACCAGGACCAAGCTGGCCTTCAGCCCCCGCCATAGCCCGGCCACTCCATCGTCACTATTTACCACCTCTCGGCCTGTGTCTATCAAGCCCTTCTTATCTCCTTTCGGCTGTGTTTGTTGACGAGTGGTAACGACAGCTACTGGTATGGTGAAGATCTGAGCAACGGCTCCAGCCGCGGCACCCAAAGAGAGCTCTATCGCAGTACTTGGGGGTTTCGGGAGTTTCTGCGTAGAGAGGTAGAGTGTCCTGACAACCGAATACCAATAAAAGTAGGCAAAGTTTGTAGACGCAACACCGATTAGGGAGCCGTTGATTCCAGAATACAGACCTGTGATACCTTCATCCTCCATGATCTTTTTGACGGCATCGAGAGTAGAGGTATAATGGGCATGGTTTACTGTCAAGGGCTCCGGGTCTGTTGACTTGCGCTTCACTTGCACTTGCAGACGGGTCTTCACGCTTTTTTGCCAGAGTACTTGTCAGCTAAGACCACGGAGAAATGCGTCAAGCTTGAACGAGAGTGCTTACATGTCTAAAGGGTAGACAATTGCATTGGCCAACACCGCACCAGTGGCTCCTGCCAGTGCATTACCCCATGGCGGTAGAGGCGGTTGACCTGCTTTACCGGCCATTGGAGCTGCTGTTGACTCCTGAAAATATGAGTGCGGCTTCGGAAGTGGTCCTGCCTAAGTCAAACTCGTCTGAAGACAAATATAATGATCGGGCGGGACTTGGAAAGCCTTGTGCACGAGAGCGGCCCCTCATCATGTCAGTGTTATGTGTTAGCCGAGGTATGATGGAAAGGGTCCGAGAACCAGGATCGCTTTCTCGCTTCATCCAAAAGCCGCCAACACCATGGCAACGGTCAGACACAATGGAGGCTGGAAGGAAGGTGAATTACACCTCAAGCCTGGTTTGGACTTGTAACTGAACTATACCCAGAATTCAGATACGAAGATTCAACCTCCTCACTCCAAGAATGCAGTTCTTGCAGCAACAGTTGATGCTATTGAAGCATGTATGCGTCAATTGAAGCTGGCAAAGACTGGAGAGGAAAAGAAACGCCTTGACCGAAAATGCCGTTCACTACTTGAAAAGGCCGAGTCCCTCCAAATTGCGACCGAGACAAGTTCTACCACAGGTTTAACGGCCAGCAAACACCCTACGACTGAGAGACCTCCTGGGAATCCTTTGAAGCTGCAAGAGCCTAGATCCACTCGCAATCTCTCAACGCGGGAGCAGATTATCTTGCTGGAAGGCTCGAAGTTGCATGGATTTATGTTCCCGCCCTGGAGAGAAGGTCCCAGTGACTCGGAATTCGGCTTACATCCAGGGGAACCTCGATTCAGGTGAGTTTTCCATAAGCACGCATTATGCATATCTGCTTTAGTGCAGGGTGACCAGGCAAGCTAACTCGTATAGAGATGAAGCAGAACTGAAGCTTTCAGATGTGCAACTGGAAATTTTCGATGGCTGGAGGCGGCCCGACAAAGCCCTCCCTCCACCTAAATCCCAAGTATCTAGTCTACCTACAGACGCAGGTCCCACCATGATAGCTGAACAAAACGTTGACCTCATTCAAGATTTCACTACCGACTGTTCTGTTGTTGCCAGCCTTTGTGCGGTCATCGCTAGGGCGAGTCGTGGTCACCCCAAAGTAAAAATAAGCGGGGAGTTCAGTCCATTCTCATCTAATGAAAAGCCAGATTACTTCATCCATCTTCTTTCCTTATGACCATAAATTAGAGAAACCATCTTTCTCGTCAAACGGAAAATACATCTTTCGATTGCACTTCAATGGCTGTTTTCGAAAGGTCGTCGTTGACGATCTTTTACCTACCTCAAGGACTGCACGAGCTTTACATGTCATTGACCGGAGGAATCCCGGATTACTCTGGCCAGCGCTCATTGAGAAGGCCTACCTGAAGGTTAGAGGCGGCTATAACTTCCCGGGAAGTAATTCGGGAACAGACTTGTGGGTTATAACAGGGTGGATTCCCGAGCAACTGTTTTTGCAGAGGTGAAATCGCAACAAACTCTTTAACCCGGGCTGCGGGACCGAAGTGCTGAATTATCGTGTAGTGATGATATAACACCTCCATCAGCGTGGCACCGACTTTTCCATGCTTTCAAACTCGGAGATGTCCTCGTGACGATTGGCACTGGTAAGTTGACCGAGAGTGAAGAAGAGTGTATGGGATTGGCCAGCGAACATGACTATGCGATCTTAGACATGAAAGAGGATGGAGATCGGCCCATGTTTCTGGTCAAGAACCCCTGGTCCGAAGGGACCGTTTGGCTAGGGAACATCTCAGCCAGTACTGATCACGGTATATTACCTAAACAGCGGCCAGACCAAACCAGTGTTACAGAAACGAAGACGGAAACCCTCGCACCTGGAATCTTATGGATGGATCTGAAAGATGTCTTTCAGAACTTTGGATCGATATATCTAAATTGGAACCCAGGCTTATTTTCTTTCCGAGAAGACATTCATTTCACTTGGGACATTACTTCGTCAAGCCGTTCCGCCGGTTCATTTGCGCAAAACCCGCAGTACCAAGTATATAGCATTAGTGGCGGTATTGTGTGGCTGCTTCTGAGCAGACATTTTACAACAAACAGCCGAACGTCAGAGGCCTACATGAAAGACTGTAGGGCAGATGGAATGAACAACGGCGGCTTTATCAGCTTGTATGCTTTTTATAACAACAGCCAAAAGGTCTTCTTGAATGACGGCGCCGCTGCTCGTGGTCCATATGTTGACTCTCCTAACGCCTTGCTTAAGCTTGAATGCCCAGCTCGCACATCTTATACAGTGGTGGTATCCGAACAAGGGCTCTCTTGCTCCAGCTACAATTTCACCCTATCAGCATTTTCTCTCAAGCATGTGTCTATCAAGGAAGCTCGGGACAAATATACTCACCAACAGACGCACAATGGTGCGTGGACGTTCTCAACATCTGGTGGGAACGCGAGTACCAAAATTTATTCTATTAACCCTCAGTTCAGCATCAGATTGGCGAGTGCATCAGATGTTTCAGTTCTGATCGAAAGTTGGGAGAAAGATTTCCCTGTCCACTTCAAGCTTCTATGGTCGAATGGGAGGCGGATCAACTCGATCACAAGTCGAGACATTATTAGCGATAGCGGCGAGTACAGGACCGGATCTGCGTTCGCTGAGATTTCAAATCTGCAACCTGGTGCCTATACCATCGTGTGTTCTACCTTCGAGCAAGGCCAGCTTGGCAAATTCAGCCTGCGGATCGGCACTATGTCAGAATGTGCAGTCGAGCGCGTGCCAGTCGAAGAAGCTGGGCGAATGGTCCACAAGGTTCCCACTGCAATATTCTTGCCAGGCAATGACCGTCTCCTCGCACCACTCTCAGTCCGCAGAGTCACCCGACTATCCTTGATTGCTAAACCGCAACAAAATAGAACAGGGTCAAGCAAGATTGTGAGGTCGCCAATCAGGCTCGGGTTCGAGTGTGGTCAGGGCCCGTCCAAGAAGGTTCTTGGTGTTAGCGGTAACAGTGAGTTCATTGAGAATCCGAGCAATCTACGTATCAAAGAGACGGACGTTCAGCCCAACATGAGTAATGGAACGGGCCTTTGGATCGTCGCCGAAAGACTGGGGTGTTCGGGAATTCAAGATAGTGAGGGTGTAGACATTGATGTTCTTAGTGATGAGCCAATAGAAGTAGGTACTTGGAGAGTTGGAGATGGATAGTAATAGCATCTGTGAAACAGACATATTGCAGAGACGGCTAAGGCAAAGATGAAAACCATCCAGCTCACTCGTAGCAGCTGAGTTTGAGCGCGTACTCGTAGCATGATACTTGGAGAGATAGTTATAGCACTGTAAAACAGACGGGCCGGGATGTCCAGCGCTCACGGTGGCATGCCTGATCGATTCTTGTCCTACAGAGTCCGACGGTGTTGGGTGAAAGAGCAGAGGATCACGTGACTAGCCAAGCTAATGGAACATCCCGCCTCCTTAAGCGACGACGAGAGTCGATTAGGCCAGGCTGACCACACCTCACTCTGTTTTCTAAGGCCTCCCACTGCGCATCCGCCAAGTGCCTTAGGGAGACTTCCCCTGCCCGGCACGAAATTCCACCCCCTGTGGTAATGGAGATGACTTGACGTTCAACCGGTAAGGCTTAGCCATCTAGTGGCTTCCACTAACTGTTCACAGCCTCGCGGCCGGTGAGCGTTCGAATATGTTCGTCACAGCAGTCGCAGGTACTTCCATCGCAGGTGCCACTCGAAAAAACGCTCTTGTTGGAGATTGCATGACTGGGCCTCTACAGGTTAGCATACGCCGTGGGCTGTACACGATCAGCTCCAGAGGTGCAAGCCACCCTCTTGTCCCTACCCCAAGTCCATATCAGCAAAGAAATTCTATGGTCGCCCGTTTGCGGGATTCGTACCGGATTATGACCATTGTGCCTGAGGTGTACCTAAACGGTACCTGTCAGATACCCTTGTACACCTGAACATGTACCCTATGATTCCGACATATGTGATCTTCAGATCTTAGCGTTCAGCAAGCAAAAAATAAAGATCTGATCTCCGTTTGGCATATTATTGCTCCAATCATGTCGTCAGCCTGCCGATTCGTGAGCATGTGGGCTATGGACGTAATCTCTAAGAAATTGCTTTGTTCGCAGAAATACTATCGTTGATCTTCCTTTTCTAGTCCGAGGACATGAGATTAAGGTTGATTGCGCCTCATAAGGCATCAAATATCGCATGGCACGGCGTCTCCAGGATCCGTCCTCGTACCTTTTCCCGGAATGAGAAAAGCTCGAAAAGGTAACTGGAAGAGTAAGGCTAAAGCTACCTAAGTAAGCCAAAACCGGATTGCCAAACGATCGTTATCCCATTTGTATCGTCCGAAGACCTGAGGGATGTGACAATGGACGCTACCTTACGTCAACATGCTCTATAGCTCTTTCTTTCGCCTCTCGGCTATTAGTGTTTATATAGGTTTTGCACAATGCCATGGGTCAGCGTGAGCCTGGAGATGTCCCCAAGTATTGCTCTGACAAAGATGACAAATCTATGTTCTACCTGAGAAGAATGGTCAGCAATACAAAGATTCGTTACTTCCCTCAAGCATTGCATTGCTATCCCTATGAGTCAACTGCCCGCCCTACCCACACCTTTCATCGGCACTCTACATGGTACTCGATCTCAGCCTCAGCAGACTTGAAACATAACGGTCCCCGTTCCAAGGGATCGGATACGCCATCTTAACCATAAAGTCTTGCCCTGGATTATGAGGCAGTGAAAACCCATATCCAGCTTCTTCACCCCCAAGCGCGGCAACCCTGACAAGCTGGCGCCGGAGCTGAGAGGCCAATAGTTTGCTGACAATAGAACATTGAACGCAGTCAGTAGCCAGTGTGTCGCAGCCCTATCGATACCCTCGACATAGTGAGCAAAGTGTTCATAGCTTATGCAAGCGAATCATCTTTCCACATAACTGAACTTCTCCAGCGGCACAGGACTTCGCCGCGTGGCCTAACCTTTAGATGCGGGTGTAGACTCCGACATTGCCTTCGACAGCAATTGCTTCCTTCAGTCCTTAGGGGAAATTCACGCCTACCTTTCATGCCTTGCTTTGTAAAAATATCCGCTGAAATGGACGAGTTCAATCGTAGCTACTATATGTTCCCGTCCCATGCCCTCGCCACTTCACTTCCGACCTACCATCCGAAAACGTCAACCACTAATAGCAGTACCCATTCCCTTCGACGTCGGCAAACCGATCCATCGTTGACTACAACAGCGTCGAGACGCTTCCGAATTTGTTCAAACATGTCGGGTTTTCTATCTTCTGAAGCCGAAAGAGCTCTTCAGGGAGAAGAGGAAGAGGCTCGTCGCCTTTTTCTTCAAGATTCCGGCGCCTTTCCTCCGACACAGCACACAGGCCTGCCGTATCTACCTTCGCAGCACTGGGCTCCTGAATTCAACCCAGCGTCGGCAGGAATACCGTTTCAATCGTCCTCCCACGGTCTTACGGCCCCAGCCCACTACTCTACAGAGCCATGGTCAAACTCCTCTTGGTCCACTCTTCGTCCGGATGCCTTCGACGATGGGACATCTTCCCAGCCCTCCCGATCATCGTCCCCAGGAAACCCGGCTGATTTGCAGAACTTTGGCTTCCCACTCTCCGACGGTAGAAGTTGGCGCTGCGCTTATCCGGGCTGTACCTCTCAAGCAGTTTTCACTAGAGGTTGTGACTTGCGCAAGCACTTCCGGCGGCACACAAAATCGCTTTTCTGCCGCTTCGAAGGCTGCCCTCAGACAGCGCAACCGGGCTTTTCGAGTAAAAAGGACCGCGACCGTCACGAAGCTAAGCACGCCCCGGGTGTGTCTTGCGAATGGGAAGGATGCGAAAGATTGTTCAGCCGAGTGGACAATATGAAAGATCACGTCCGCAGGATTCATCGCAAGAAGAAGTGAACTGCATCCGACATACCACTATTCAATCCGGCCCTGCCTCAGCAAGAAAGTACCACTGGTTAGATAGCCCGGATAAGATTTTTCATCGTCGTTATGCCTGTTTCGGCTGTGCTGTCTTTGTAGTACTTGCTCCTTGGTGTTGATGGCGAAGCGCTTGAGGTTGGAATGGTTGGCTGGTGCATCTTGGGAGGCGCATGTGGTTCGTAAACTGTATCGTAAATCTTGTACTTTCTATTCTCTTTCCTATTCTGTCGCTACAGCTGGTGTTGATCTAAAAACAAATCTACTCTCTTGCTGGTCATGAGCATCGATGCTGCACGATCTCTAACCTACTGATACGAGAAGTTCTACGTGTCATAAATTACCGAAGCCTTCGTCCTTTGGGGCATTAGGCTGTCAGAACTTTTGTAGTGAGATGATTCCAGCTATTGGGCGTTTCTTTCTCGAACCGTCAACATACTCGGAGGGAACTACAGTCCTTAAGCCATCAGCTGAAAGTACCCGATATAGCCATCCTACAAAGGACTATGTTCGTCCAGGCTCAAAAGGTGGGTAGGTCTTGGCTGCGCGTCGAAGCCTGTGTGTGGTCCAGTTGTAATTGCTTCTGACTTAATGGCTTGTCTCAGGCCGAATCAAACAATATGACTGGGACATCAGATCAACAATTCACGCGGGATGATGAAAGAACAAAGAGGAGAAAGAATCTTTATTGCGTTCCAAGACTTTTCACACGCGTCTTTACCGTCGAAGACCTTCAGCAACTACGGTGGGCTACTCGCATCTCACTTTCTACTAGATGTATGGCCAAATTGCGGCCATCGAAGACGGCCTTGGGCAGCACCATCCGCCACCTGCCTGTTTGCTCATGCTTACAAAAGCGAGAATAATCGGTATCCAGTTTCGGTCACAGAGGATAGTCTGAGGCTGAATGTGGCAAAGCTCCAGCTCCCGAAGGTGATAAAGGTTACCAGATTTTTCTGGCCGCCACCCAAATGGTCCTGTTACCAGACCAATAGGTCACCAACAATTGGCCAAACGAACTTGTCAAACCCCAAATATTCCAGGTCATTACAGAGTCTAAGTATCTATAATTATTTTCGATTCCCTTATTCTAAACGCACTTAAACTATTAATTGCAATACCAGCCTCTTCACATTTCAACTAAACAAATGAAAGGTAGGCGCAGCTTGGTGACAGCAATTAATCAATATCAAAACAATCCAAGCCACAGGGATCTAGGACGCCTTAAGCGCCCTAGGAGTTTCCAGGCGCTGGAAAGGTCTCGGCAAATCCTCTGAGAGGGAGAATAATGATTCAGGTAGCTACACAGCCCTGGTAACCCATCTATATCTACATTTATTTTACAGCTGCCGGCGGCTGACAATAAGCGTTGAAGTCTGACGATAAGCAAATCGGCTTGAGGTAACCCCTGAACATCGGACCTAAGATGGACTGACTTGAAGATTTAACCCCTTGATTTCATCGATGGTTGATAGTGGGCTGACACTCGAGATTGGAGAATATATTATATCGGTACCTTAAGTATGGTCCACATAAATATATAACACATCTGGTGTTGTTTCCGCCGAGCTCGCTTGGCTGAACACATGGGCGTGACCCCTGTACGGTTTCTTACTCGTCGAGAATTCCGAATCCGAAAACAGTTGCCTCAGTTCTCAGACGTGCCAGCGTCGCTGCCGCCCGTACGCTGCGGAGTCAGCCAAGGCTAACCCGAAGGGGCTTAGGGATGGCGCTAACCCGGAGGGGCTTAGAGGGGGCGCTAACCCGAAGGGGCTTAGCGACACTGGCACGTCTGAGAACTGAGGCAAGAAAACAGAATTACTGCTTTAATCTTCAAGCATCTTGAGACTGAGCGATAACAATAACACACACATTACTGTACACACACGCACGCCCCCATTGAAAAGGTCATACTCGATCACTCATCTTTCCGTTGCTGATTAATGAAGCAGCCTCATGAGGCTGACGATTGGCTGACATCCATCGCTTTGGCAAGGACATGTAAAACCCCAAGTCTAGAAACGTCAAGCTGTTTGCTCAAGTACCTTACCAGCTGTCCGAAGTCGTGATGTTGGTGGCTTTGGGAGCTGAACGGGAGATACACGCTGTCCGGAAGATCATAAGAAGTAGTCAAGGATATAGACTGTCGATGGTGACACCGAGGTAAGGGGGAAAGTTCTTTAGGCCTCCAAGGCCCCTCACGCTGGGCCTGTTTCTTCTGTTCGATCTTCGTGCCTTTCCTTAGACCCGCGAAGCAACGAATGCCTTGTGATGTCACTTGTCTGGCCACTTTAACATATTCACGTCAAGTTGTGGAGATAGGTGAGACTGATTCTTCTCGTGACCGTAATCTTCTGGTTTTTTTCTCGTTGATTGATGATACACCACTCCACACTAGTACACCGCCAAACGCAAGCTTGGAATGTGCGTGAAGAATGGTGGAGACGAAGTTATTTCTATTTTGGTCTTCATTGAGTTTCCTGGCACACCCCTTTAGCCAAATATATTGCAGCATTGTGTAGAAGTCTAGGCGACGCGACAGCACTCATTTTCGCCACCCCCTAATCTCAGCTATATTTCACCTCTATTTATCATCGCCCCTTATCTCTTGGGAACTTACCGCTGAGTGGACCAATCAATAAGATCATAATCGGCTTATATCTCTAACCGCTCCGCAGCATGAATGGAGATTGCAACCTTTAATGACCCAAGATCCTTGTGAGGAAACAGGGAATGTTCTAGGATCAAGGACTCCCAAAGCGCAGCAATTTTGTGTCTACCAATCAACGACGGCCCGATAAGCAAACACGCGGCGTGCATCTATCCTGAGGAAACCCTTGGCATATACACTCTTAGAGTGGCATCCAGAGATTAGACTAGGCAACCCGAGACTATTCTTCCAGGTCCAGACTGAATTAACTACTATCTCCGGTTCTAAGTTGTTGTACCGTTTACGTTTGCTCGGACTAGAGCTTTGTTCTTTTACTCGATATATTCAGAATAGCGAGCCATTTCTTCGGCAGTTAACTTCCATGTGTGTCCTCGGAAAGGCTCTCGGATCTCCTGCTTCTCAAATTACGAGATTTCCTTGCTTACACAAATCGAATATTCTGCTAAAACTGGAATCTCTTTGTTCTATACATGAAGCAGATAACCTTCCAGACAGGACTAACCCTGCTCTTTAACCACCACGACATTCATTAGTCATTTATGGCATTCTGAAATCTCGTATCTGTACTTTATCTGCAAAAAACCCACCAGCCTCTACTCGTAGACCTTAAGCAGGCCTATGTAGGGGCTCTTTCAGGGAAAACGAAACAAATGGCGACACCAGCGCCATTAGGAACCCAAATCCGACAGGAGTTTGGGGGGCGTAATAGTACTAAACACATCAAAGCTTGCACCTATCCATGCCTGTGCGGAAAGCGTCGCTGATACTGATAGATTCGTCAAAGAAAACTGTACACCCTTTTAACGGCCAACCCTGTACTTTGCAAGCAATGTCATATAGCTTGGACAGGATAGGCCACATCAGCGTTTACCATTATGGAACGAAGTGAAGAACAGTCGCCGGACCTTATCATAATTATCGGCCATGAGTTATTGGGGGTTACGGTGCTGACGAACAATGGGACAACAAAAGTGGATGTGTGCTGGCAACATTCCGAGTGTGGCGAGAGATCCAAAAGGCCATCATGAGGAGGTGAAAGTCAGCAAACAAAAATCCATAGCTAGGCTGACTACTAGGACAAGTGGCAATTCGGGTCCAGAATGACCCATCCGACATATTTCTTCTTCCACTCCTTGTCACACCTGATTTATACCGAAAATCGAGCTGATGGATTCTCTCTGTCAAGAGACCGATGTGATTGACCATTCGACTGGATACGATGAATTGAGATTGGTGATTCTTCGCAGCGAAATAGCAAAGCCGCTATCCATCTAAAGAGGCAACCTGTGGCCGCGCTCTTTACCAGGACCCATCGCTTTCTCCTAACTCACGCCTTGTTGGATCCACCAATAAGAGCACGTCCAATACCATCCGCACTTCGGCGCCAGCTCTTGCTTCAGCATTATACCCGGCTTCAGCACCAGATTCCCTTTGGATTGACGGCGTCTGCTCTAGTATCCAACTGTTCTCGACTACAGATCCCGCCTCCAGTACCCCCCGTCACACTCCGCACACCCCTTTAGCACGGGAGCAGATCCCCCAGACGTAGGCTGCGATGCTTCCGCCGGTGCAAGCTCGTCCAGCGATTGATCCTGCTCGAGCGATCGCTCGTATATCAACAGCAGCTTTCACTACAGTTTACGACCTGCTGCCAAAAAGGGATCACATAACGGACGTGGTTGAATTGGTCGACTTAACGCTGGCTGGTGGTCGGCGATTACGACCTGTTGCTCAATAAGGGTGCTAGGATGGACGTGATTGTATCGGTGGGCTCGACGCTGAACCCATTGCTTTTGACTCGTCTGAAGTGCTCTCCTCCCACGCTCCTGTCTCTACAACCATCTCTATCGGTCTAGTTCGAGCGATAAACGAGCAGCACACTGTTACAGCTTCTATAGCGCTTCGGTTCTTGTAAACCGGATCGAATCTCTCTCCATAAGATACATGTCGTCGTCATTGAGGGCCGGGATTGACTGTCCATCCTTCCAGGTCGAAGATTCCCTACAATGTAGGGTATTTCCCACATTCACGCCGCCACGCCGCTCCTATCCTCTTTCACCTCTACCCAGCCCTCCAATTCCAAACCTCCCCACAACACCCCATCCTCTCCCAATACCCTTTAATTCCCCACCCTCCTCAACCCAAACCCCATGACTCCCTCGCACATCCCCTATCTCCAACATCCCACTCTAAAATCCACGCCCAAAGCATGAACGTTAGCTCTTCTTCTCGCAATGCTCTAACCCTTTCACGAGCGTGGATCGATCCAATTTTGGTTGTGGTGGTGGTTTGAATTGATTTGTTGAGATGGGGTCGAGTCGGGTCGGGTAGGGTGGAGGCGGGAACGTAAGGGTGAGGGGGGTGACGGGAGAGAAGAAGCTGGAGCCGGACCTGACTTACCTTCCCTCTTCCCTCTTCCCCCTCTCCTCTTCCACTTCCCTCCACCCCAACCCACTGCAACCTTTCCCACCCCACCTCACCAGCCCTTCACCAGCCCCTCGCGTAATCCTTCTGCACATCTTAAGACACACAACATCAAAAGATTCCTAAATCGGCGTGTTTAGCGCCCGGTTTCCTTCACGTAGAACGTTAAGCTCGGTGGTGAGATAGTGTGATGAAGGCAGAAGATAGAAATGGGGGTTGGGTTGGGTTGGGGGGATGCGGGTAGAGGAGGAGCATTCAAGGGAGGAGCAATGACGATTTGGCAAATCGTCTGATAGAAATCGACAGCGTACTGAATGAAAATTGGAGATAGAAAGGAGAACGGCAAAGGCATTCGGAACCTGAAGCAAAACAGGTGGGTTTTGGAGGGCCAGTAAATCCCTGCGTCCTTGGATTATGACAAGCAAATGCACCACCTTCCCCAAGCATGTATATAAATCTGTATCTCTTCAGGAAAGTAACGATTTCCAAAGGTACCAAGTCAACAAAACTTGTATGCTTAATTCGTGGTCTCGTATTGATTCGTTAATGCTAACCCCCCCAATATATACCCAACAAAAACAAGCAGCGGAGGGAGCGTCAGCCGAAAAGTCTCTTCATGTTCTCGACGATTTCAACACGTATATCTGTCGTGTCTCTCTCGTGGGTATCTCTCTCCCTCCTTCTCCACCCGCAAAAAGCGGCTAAGGGGGATATGTAACACCGCTACACCTAGCCTAGGGACGTGACCTTTGTTTTGATGGGTATTGCAATCCTAGTCATATGAAAAGAAAAGGTTCTAAAGAAAGTTGGACCATTTCATCCACCTAGCCGTCTCCGTCGGCCTCGACTGCCGCCTTCGGATCTTTGGGCGAGGACTTCGCGGAGTTGGGGGTCGTTCGTGTTTCTGTCTGGGTGGTTGACGCGGACGTGCCTGGAGATACACATCAGTAAGCGTGAGATGACTTCGACGTCAAAGTGGATTCTAAAGCGTATTCGCACCTTTGTAGATTATCAGGCCGAGGATATTTGTGTTCTCGTTCAGGGCAGAATGGACAGATGTAGCCTGGCGATGCATGTACTAGCCCGTGGCGTATCATTTCGTTCTTTCTTTTGAAGCCCTTGCCACCTTCTGAGCGGTTGCAATTCTTCACAGGGCAATAATGTGGCCGTATCTGCGAATGTACGTTTGCGTGAGAGCTGTGTGGGACAGATCAGTTCAACATTCCTCACCAATTGAAGGATAACGAGACCCACTTTAAGAGATACTGCGTTTGGAAAGGGGGTGCGGTACACCCAGAATGGTCGCATTTGAATATGCCAGTCATCAGCGGACCACTACCAAGTGGCGGGAGGGTTCGTTGGTTTCCGTCAACCTTTGCTTGATCACCAATCGATGAGGCTCCGCTACTGAAAGTGCCAGTACTCGTATAACTTTCTGCCGATAAAGGCGCGCTCTCCTCGCTTTGTGATATCCGCCCGCTAGGGTTCTGTGGTTGGTTGGGCTTCCCAGGTGGAGACATACTTGTGGGATCTGAGGCTGGCCGATAAAGTTCGCGAGGAGACTCGTTGAACGTGGTGACCGGTGATGGATGATTCGAGGAGAAAGGCGGAAAATGACCGTTTAGGGAAGTTATTCGGCTGGGATAAGGGCTCATTTTCGACGCTATGGAGCTCATGGGAGGCGAATGTAGGGAGCCATTGGGCAGCGGAAAGGATTGCCGATGATTGAGGTTGTTCGCACGAATATCATCGTTGAGGGGTTCTAGGTTGATGGCATGTAAAGGAGGTAAGCTTTGCTGACCAGTTGGTGACTTTGACGACAATGCCGATGACGGATCCTTCATGGCGGGCAGTGTTTCCTTTGGCGAGCCTACAGAGGCCGGAATAGCGTATTTCCGTAGATCTGGCGATCTTGTTGCCTGAAAAGATTCACTCCGCCTGGAAGGACTGTGGCGTTTGCTCGTTGCTGCAGGTTTCATTTCATATTGGCCAACCATTGAACCGCTTGGCTCAGTCGTGCTAGGAACTGGGATTTTAGGATCCGAAGGCGCTCGTTGATGTGAGGATCCGCTTTCCTCTTTCGGTCTGGCATCGTCCGACAAATTCGATTCTTTCGAAAGGGGAACCTGTATTGTCGGACGAACTCGTCGTACGCTGTCAGACTTTGAGCTACCGTTTGGATCTTCAACCAACACATCATTGCCGTCGACGGCGTCTAGCCCATCTCGAGCAGTTTGCATGAGGGAGTGAATCTTCTTGCCGGTAGATCTGTGATCATCTGGCTGCATCACTTCGTCATCAGCCTCCGACTGAGAGGCTGAATTTAGAGGCTCCCGGCCTGCACTTATCGCTATCTCTGGGTTGTTCAGGTCTCCCATAAGCCCAATGAGCACCTCGTCTCCTTGGGAGGGTTGTGTCTTTGGACGGCGACCTTTGTGCCTTGACTTACTTGAGCGCTCAGGAGACGACGACTGCGCTCGCTGGGGCAGATATTCGGGAGAAGGGGAAGGTTTCAAATTAACAATCCTGGGAAGAAGTGGAGGCGTGCGATTCAAGCCGTCGTCGTCCGAGCCGTAGTTGTCCGCCAGCTTCGTGGTTGCTGGCGCAGAGGGAACCCAGTCCCTCCCCGCCCCAAAATAGGTGGAACGGGCCTCAAAAGATTTCAATTCTCAAATGCACGTACGCATATAGATGGGATTTGGAATACTACGCATGGACTTCCGTATCTGTGCTCACCAGCGGCGTCAGAACTTGGTATGAGTGCCTAGATATTGGATTAATGAAAATATCGCATGATGGTTCTTGCCCCAAAAAGTCTGTCAAGATTGTAAGGGAGAAGGAGCGAATGTGGAGAGATCTGGAGAAGACATTAAAGCTCTCGGGTGATACAGAATCGGGTTGTTTCCCCCATGGACCTTGGATATGTGGAGACGTCTAAATCTGCAAATATGGGCAGCGATCCACAGCGCACAAAATCGAGGGCAATATCAGAAAGGGAGGAGTCAAAAAGTGAGTATTAAATAAATGATTTCTTTCCGTAGCTCAAGTTCAAGATTAGATCCCTCAAAGTACGACGCGTCAAGAAACACTCAATCGCCCCGGCATTAATCAATCATCGTATTCAATCGCAATCGTATAGGAGCACACTGCAAATAGAATTGAAGTACTCACTGAAGTACGTGACAGTGGGAAATTTGGGATGTGCAGTCGTACGCGACCAAGTGGCCCAAGTATTGGAGCTAAGCCGGAGCCTCAGGAGGCTTAGAAGGCTATTTGGCGCGGTTGAAGATCGCAATCCGGATCGAGTTCAGCAGAATATCGAACTGACTGGGAAGAGATGGAGAGCGGTACAACTGATCAGGATCACTGACCAACAAAGCGCGTCGGAGGAGGTATTCGGTGATGGCGATGAGGCCACCGATCAGGTTGGGGATACGGGATGCCGGTAGAGTAGGGTGCATACATAGGGAGAGGGCGCAGCTGGCAGCTGGTAGTGGTAAGGTAGGTAAGGTGTTAACCGTGTTATTGATCCTTGGATGTAGCTAATTGGACAATTTGCGGCTGAACACTAGGTAACTGGACACTGGACCAACCCATGGAGGGCCCGCCGACTTCGATCCGGCTGACTACAGCAAGGTAGCTAGGGACCTTAGAGGAGTACGCCGTACTCCGTAGGTATCCGCGGTATCTACCTACTTTGCCGACCTGGTTTCGTGTACCCTCCAACACTAAGATACTACTCTCGACTAAAGGATTGGAGGACCATGAGCTCAATTAGCCATGTGTGTGTGTGGGTGTGTATTGGCCATCAAATACACGCATGTGCACGCATCAGCCGAACAACTCGTCATGGTCGTTGTTGGGACGTAATGCTATTGAACGTTCAGCATCCTGCGCTGCAGAGTACCAATCCGTCCTGCACAGCTAGGGCCTAGGAACGAATGGAAGTACGAGTATGACCCCCACCCTGGTATGTTGCTGCTGCTGCTGCTGCTGCTGTTGGGCCGTTGGCCCTACCGCCAATCCTTTGCCCCAATCACCTGTCGTTGCATCCAACTCATTGTTGCTACTACTGCGGCTCTCAAAGGTGCAATGTCGAGCGTGCTTTGGACTACTCAAGAATACTCTAGTCGCATGCTCCCAACTTACAAGTTGCGCAAAACTATCACCTCGCTTACTATGGGCGGCCTCCCAGGCTCCCTGATTTGACAGCACTTGGTGAGGCAACTGCAGCGAAGCAGCAAGTCATCGGGTGTTCTTCCAGGGGTCAACAGAAGGTGTGGAGTCTATTTGAAGCCTCTCGCTTCTTCCAGGCCTTCGCTGTTTCCTAATATTTGCGAGTCTACGTACCTCGGTCATGATGATTAGAAATGCTGACGACCTACCACAAATGGGGGCTTTTCGTTAGGCGGGCCATCAGACAGGCCTGAGTTGTCGTCGGGAGTGCAACCACCGCTAAGTCCGACAGGACAGTTGCTTGCATGGCATTATTGCAATACTCTACGGGTACTTTCTAATCTTCAAAGGCTTGTGCACGGAATCAACTGGTAAGACGCGGCGAGGATCCGGAAGTCATAGCGGTTTCCGTTGCCGGTTAACTAAACGGCGGAAAGATAGCGGTTTGGAGGCAGTCGTTGGTGTGCCTCGCCAATAATCACTTAAATCGGCTGGGGCCGAGTCAGGTAGATCTCGCTCGCTCTTTTAATCCGTCGCTCCAGAGATTTGGGAGTTGTCACAATTTTGGTTTCTCCTTGTCCTTCAATCTCGCTACTAGGCCCCAAACGAACTCCCCAAATGGCCCCATCAGCATACCATTCTCCTTCGCCTTGTCGCTGCTTGCTTGTCTCAGCGCATACCTTGCCGCGATCCCCTGCATTATGACGCTGTTGCGGAATACACCGAACGCATCACCCCATCCTCGCTCGGAGTTGGGATCCCAGCCTGCAATTTCGGCGTACCAAGAAATGCACTGGGCCCGCGAGGGAAGCCCAGGCGTGGATGCGGCCACGGAGAAGGCATGAACAGTGCGAGACGAGAGTGAGGAATTGGGAGGGTTGACGGCAAAGGTATAGGGAGTCAGAAGATTGGAAAGATCCGAGAGTGGGTGACCGATGGTAGACATCTCCCAGCTGATTAGTGGTCAGTCAACGTGACAGCGGAGTCACGATAACAACGAGCGAAGTTGAGGCGAGGTACTTACTCGAGAATACCAATTACCCTGGGCTCAGTCTTGTGGTAGACCAAGTTGTCGATCTTGTAGTCGCCATGGATTAGTGTTCCTCGATCCTTTGGCTGAGTCTTTGGATCCCGGAAAAATGCAACAACGTCGTCAAAGTGCGGGATCTTACCAACAGGGATTTTCGTTTCGACGTCGACAGCCTGAGCTTGCGATGCAGAAATCGTGCTGAAGGTCTTGATCTGACGGTTGTAAAATCCAGATGACCTTCCGAAATCTCCAAGACCAACAGAGCTGGGATCGACGCGATGAAGCTTGGCAAGAGTACGTATTGCATCATGCCACCTAAGGTTCGTGAGAGCTGTTTATGCGGTCTGGAAGCAAGGTGCTCACATTTCGTTTCTCGCATCGGCTGTAACGCCAGGGAACGACGCGTCTTCGATTATCCGCCCGTCCAGGAATTTCATAATATAGAAAGGGGTTTCTATCACCTGTGGGTCCTCACACAAGCAGTAGGCCTTTGGGACTGGAACATCGGTCTTCTCCAAGGCATGAATGATCCGATACTCCCGTTCGACCTGGTGGGCTGTCTTGGACAGCAATTCTCCCGGAGGCTTCTTACGTACAACATATCTCTTATTATCGGCTGCGGTGAGCTGATAAGTTGGATTCGATTGTCCGAAGCCGAACTACGGAAAGGTAAGTCTTGCGCTGGCTCGGGAGGGGCTATTCGCATGTTGGTACCTGCTGTATAGTGATCGGTAGCTTGATCTCAGGAACGTTGTTCTCTATATAACTTGACAATGAACCAAGATTGATCGGTTGGCGCACGGGACCTGCCATATTCTGGCTGCGTTGGTGAAATTGATCAAGTTGATCAAGCTGGTGATGGAAAAGAGAGACCGAGCAATGTGGGGAGCCGAGGTACGAGCACGGCCTTGATATCCCTGTGCAGATCACTGCAACCGCTATGAAAATCGACTCTCAAGGCACTATGAGGCTCTTGACACGTTCAAAACATCGATTCGTTGCTTCGGCGACCTCTAAGACATTCAGGCACTCAGATTTTATCACTGTTGATCTTGAACATTTCTCACATACCAAGTTCTTGTTTTGGTCAGCTGCGAATTGATTTGGTGACTGTACGACGTTGGTGAATGATTTATGAGAAGAATATGCCAGTATTATCAAACCTATTCCTCCATCCTTTTCGAATTAGACATGATCGGAAGATCGTGTGCATATGGCGTTTGACCTCGTTTTATGCATTATATAACCCGGAATAAATTCAGCTTCTAGTTCTCGAAGCGTGCTCTTTTCAGAGTTGCCAATTGCTACCAAGCTTACTTCTACGCCATTTCAAAGGATGAGAAACGGTAGTGATCGTCGAGGCTGCTGTACCTGTAAGAGTTTCAAAGAATCTCCATGAGGTTCAGGGAATACCATTAGATACTTAGAAGTGCTCAGATGGGAAGTTTCACAGCAATCAGGGACTCCTATACTGTTGAGATCGAGTCCCGTTGGCGACAAAACGCAGAGGCTACAGAATGCGGCTTGCGGGACTCAAGGGGACGACCATCGGAGAGCTGTAGTATCAAGCATGTATGAGGATCCCGGTTCAGACCATTTGGAAACAAGACGACCTTGACACATCTTCGTCCGTGACCGGAAAGCCTGCTTAACCTCTTCTTAGGTACGGTGCTGCCCCGAGCGCTTGTTCAAAGTTACCGACTTTCGTCCGATGATGGTCGCGAGTAAGTCCTTGTCGGCATAGTACGGCTAGAAACCAAATAGAAGCCAAATAGTGGCTCACCAAAAAGCCAATTCCTAAATGAGCTTGATGCACGACGGAAGATGTTGTTCGAAGGATAAGATGTATTCAATCAAACAAACGCAAGATAGTGGTCATCCGAGTACTTTGGAGAGCGACGTACACACTCCGAAAGGGAAATTGAAAAGATGGGTTCATTCTTGACTAAGCCTTAACGAGCATGTCACAGTACTTTATTTCCATCGCGAATAATTGTGTCCGACCATACAGCCGTTCGTTGTTCCTAAGAAATGATAGAAGAGCCTCCGTCACCGTTCCCAAAATTAGCTGACCGAACCGAGCCGGAAAGAGTGCTCCCAGATGCTTCAGGAGTCATCGGAGCCTTGATATGTGGAGCATAAGTTGCGGATTTGGTTGCCATATCCTGATATCCTTTCGTATCGTCTTCTGAGCCTATAATCAACCAGACATTCTCTCCCCATTCCCGGAGGCTCCGGTCACAACATAGAATGGCATTATTAAGGGCCACCCATTTTAATGAGGAGGTAAACAGTACGTCGTCCTGTTCAAGAGAGGCAGGGACCTCGAGATGCTCTAATATTCGAGAACCATAAAGTGAAGGACCGCACTTTTGTACTTCCTTTCGCAAAAAAGGCTGCACGGATCGTCCCTGCGATATTTTCTTCTGGTCATCGTTCGATTTTCCTCTCATCTTTTGGCAAACTTTCGCTGGAGTAGGGTACCATGAGTCTGACACAAGTACCGTGTTGAGTGTCGAGAATATTCGGCTATTCTCAATTTCTTCCTCGAAAACAGGCACTAAACCGATGAAGGCAGATATGCAAGTCATGGACCATTATTTGTAAGCAATACGACTGTGCATTCATTATAGTACAGTAAGCCTGGATGTGGGAGGATGTGGCAATATGGATTCTGGTTGCCTTTCTTGGGTATAAATATGTATACATCTCCCAGAGTTTCCGGTCTCTCTTCTGCATCGCAACTACTTCCCTAATCTGAAGCTCAAAATCTTTGAGGTATTAATTCTAACTTGTTATATCACCTTGGTCTACTCCTGACTTGCAATGGCAGTATCATCTCGTGTTGTTGCAATCCTCGGTGCTGGGCCGAATGTGGGAAACAAGGTAGCGGAGCGATTCACCGCTGCTGGCTATAAGGTTGCCGTTGTTTCGAGATCTGGTAAAAGCATTCCGACGACTATTGCTGCTTTATCTCTTTCAGCCGACTTCACAAATCCGAAAATCGTGCATGGAGTTTTCGAAGAGGTGAGGAAGAAGTTAGGCGAGCCGAGCGTCGTGGTATTGAGAATTGCAGAATCAGTACATCCATTCTTTAAGAAATAGCGTCTGATCTTCGTTTCCCCGCTTCCCAGCTTATGCTTCGGGCATTACGCCTCCAGCCTCAGACGTCTTATCTGTGGACCTCGAAACATTTCAAGACCACCTCTCTATCAACACGACGAGTACTTTTGCAGCAGCTCAGGAGGCTGTGCGCTCTTTTGATGCCATTAACGACAAGGACACACCCCGCACGTTCATCTATACTGGGAATATTTGCAACCAGGCGGCGTTCTTGCCGTTCCTTACATTAGGAGTGGGCAAGGCGGCTTCATCGCACATGATTGACCTGGCATCGAAAAGCTATGTGGACAAGGGCTACAGGTACGTTTGAAACAGAATTAAGAGTCCGTAGATCTGAGGGCATTGAGATGTGTGATACAACAAATAATTTAAGCGCTGATGAACACTCGGCTTCAGATTTTACTACGCAGATGAGAGAACGCCAGAGGGAAATCCAACAGGAACCAATGTTGATGGGGACGCACATGCAAAATTCTATTACGAGCTTGCAAATAAGGTAGAGCAGGGTGAATACGTTCAGACCTTCGTCAAGGGAAAAGGATATGTGAAGTTCTAAGGCAAAGGACAATGGTGGAATCAAGCAGTTTCAAATCTAATTCCGGACTTGAACATGATACCTGCCACCTACATGCACCAAAGTGATTGTATTTCTGCACATTCTCAACCCAGAACGGACATGCCCGTTACCGTCCAAGCCACCAGACATGAGCGGCATGCGCTGCACTGAGGCTCAAAGATCTGCAACTCTGTAACTTGTGGCGGCAAAGCTCGTGGTGAAGACGAGCGGAAGGAGCACCAATGGACGAGTGCGGAGAGTTCTTCGTTGCGGCTCCTTTGTCTGACATGGAGGCTGTTTCGCCATGAAACTTGTTGGTAGGAAGAATATATCGTTGTATGCGAAACCTTGTTCGTTTTTTTGGAATTTGCCGAGAGCCCCATCAAAATTTTCAAAAAGTGCAAAATAAGAACGAATCAACCCCACTGCCCCCCCAGTGCTTCATATGTAGTATATTCAATGCTT
>JAABVA010000266.1_pt1 | contig 68945 bp, 59 predicted proteins | sample 5560331 | NCBI WGS metagenome assembly JAABVA01 (sample SAMN12812661, study PRJNA571458) | rock metagenome | isolation source: Antarctica rocks | place: Antarctica: Victoria Land, Mt New Zealand sud | collected 2016-01-07
CGAATATACTTACCGCTTCAACCGCCACAAGATGAAAGAAGGCATTTTTGAAAACCTTATGGTCAGAATGGTAGAAAAGCCACCACACACCTATAAAATGATTATCAACTAAACGCCTATTTCAACTGGCTTAATCAGATAGGTTTATAATATATTTTCTCATACAGATTTATTGGGATTTAAGGTTTTGTATTTGCGTGCTTTAATGTCAGCAATTCCTTGTTCTATCGCTTCTATATTTTAGGGTTGTCAAAATTAGGATCTTCACTTATCCGTTCCGTTTTCCGTAATTCAAATTTTCTTTTTTCCCTCTTTGAATAACAATCCGTTCGTTTTCGGCCAAATCTAAATACTTTTTTAGGTTTCCCCTTAATTTACGCGGACTGATTACAATCATAATAATGATTTTTATGTGTACATATAATGTACAAGTATATCTATTTTTCTATTTTAATATTTACAAGAAATAATCTAATAATTTTAATACTAAATACAAATTAAGCTATGGGAAATTCCAGCGAAACATTCGAAGACTTTTATAAACACAAATTTGATGCGGCACCTAAAAGCCTAAGCCGAAAAAGAGAGCATTTTAACGTTTTCCGCATGGAAGAAATCTTAATGCAAAACCGCAAAACACCTGTAAAATATACAAGAAGGAACTTTTATAAGATCAGTTTAATCCGAGGTCACAGTTTATTTCATTATGCTGACAAAAGTATTGAGACCAGTGGTTCCACACTGATATTTTTCAATCCCCAAGTTCCTCATACTTGGGAACCGCTAAGCGATGAAACTACGGGGTTTTTATGTATTTTTAACGAGGTGTTTTTTACTGACAATCTTCGGATCAACCTGAAGGATCTGCCTATGTTTATCCCGGGGAACAAGCCTTCATACGAGCTCCAGAATGCGCAAAGCACTGAACTTGAAAGAATATTTGAGAATATTCTGACTAATCTTTCATCTGCCTACCGTTTGAAGTACGATCTGATTCGCAATTACATAGTTGAAATACTACATTTCGCTTTGAAAATGCAGCCATCAGAATCGGTTTACCAGCATTACAATGCAAATGCCCGTATCACCTCAGTATTTATGGATCTTTTGGAAAGGCAGTTTTCGATTGAAGCGCCACACCAGCAGCCCAGTCTCCGCTCACCAAGGGATTTCGCAGATAAGCTGTCTGTCCATGTCAATCATCTTAACCGTGCAATCAAAGAAACGACCGGAAAAACCACTTCCAACTTTATTGCTGAAAGAGTGGTAACTGAGGCAAAGGCACTTTTAAAGCATAGCAGTTGGAATATTTCGGAGATCAGCTATTCACTTGGATTTGAAGATATTGCACACTTTGATAACTTTTTCAAAAAGCAAACACTAATCACGCCCTCTGCTTACCGTATTGAGCAATGATCAGATTTGCTTTAAGAACTCCTTCCTCAAATTTTATTATCAAAAACACAATCAATTGCAGGTGGCTATTTACCATTTGCAATTAGTAAAACTTAAATTATAGATTGTGTCCTCCGGACACTTCGATTCGCTGTGCAGTGATCCATTTCGCCTTGTCTGTGCATAAGAATGCAACCACACTTCCGATATCGTCAGGACGGCCCACTCTGCCCAATGCAGTTGCTTCCGCAACATGCTGATTAATATTTGCATTGTCTCTCACCAAACCACCGGCAAAGTCAGTTTCGATAGCTCCGGGGGCAACTGCGTTGACACGGATTCCGCGCTTACCCAATTCACTGGCCTGGTAACGTGTCAATGTTTCTACTGCACCCTTCATACTTGCGTAAGCACATGCACCTAAAAAAGTGAAACGAGTCAAACCTGTCGAAATATTTACAATACCACCACCATCGTTCATTAGGCTTAAAGACTTTTGTGCGAGGAAGAACACACCTTTAAAATGTATATTTAATAAAGTGTCAAAATCTTCTTCAGAGGTTTCAATAAACGGATTATTAATGCCGATACCCGCATTATTAATCAAAAAATCAAAACGATCTGCTCCGAAGGTATCCTTTAACGAAGTCTTTACTTCTTCGAAAAACCCTTCAAAGCTTTTCACATCGCCCGTATTTAAAGCTAAAGCAGCAGCCTTTCTCCCGGTTTTTTCAATTTCAGAAACGACTGCAAGTGCTTCGTCCTTTTTCGTGTTATAAGTCAATATTACATCAATACCTTCGTCAGCAAGGCTTAAAGCCATGTCTTTTCCCAGTCCACGGCTACCGCCTGTAACTACAGCTATTTTGTTCTTTGTAGACATAAATAAAAATTTAAAATTTTAATCTTTTGTTTGTTGGTACAAAGTTTGGCAGAAACGCCAAGGAAAGTTTGCAAGAATCAACCCAATGTTTGCGAATTTCAAACAATTTCTAAGACCTATAAGCTAAAGGAGAAGTTTGGGTTTGCTTAACAGGTGTACTTGTAGGCATAATTAACAGAATTAAAAGATAATTGCCAGCTTTGTATGTTATGGACAGAAATGCTTCTTTTACCACACAAAAACCTATAATCACGATTGAATATTGCCCCAAATGCCACTGGCTTTTACGCGCTGCATACATGGCTCAAGAGCTACTAACTACTTTTAACGACGAGCTGCATGGTGTTTTGCTGCATCCAAGTGAAATTGGCGGCCGTTATACCATTTTTATTAATGATGATGTTCTTTTTGATCGTAAAAGAGAAGGCCGTTTTCCGGAAATCAAAGAACTGAAGCAATTAGTTAGGGATAAAGTAAGCCCGGATAAAGATTTAGGGCATTCAGATAAGAAGTAATTTAAGTCGTATAGAGACCTCATTTCGAACTCTCCTGTAAAATCAAAAATCTTTTCATCGTATATTATTCCTTTCTGACAAATGCTAAAAAAAATTCCGGCAAAAAAAATCTGCATAAAGTATTAAATACTTCTTTTATGCAGATAAATATCAGTAGCTAATTAAAATCAGGCCCTTCTGATCAACCCCAGAATCAAAGCAATAACTGCAATTACCAATAATACGTGGATGATACCACCGGCAACGTGAAAAGCAAATACGCCTAAAGCCCAGCCAATAACCAAGATTACGGCTACGATGTATAATAAAGATCTCATAATGAAAAAATTTAATTGATTAAAGGATTTAAATAAACAATATCACATAAAGGCAAAACGCAAAAAAATGTTTTTTAGATGACAAAAAAACAGACAGGTAAAAGAAGTATAAATATTGGGGGGGGATAAATTATAGCTTGATCCATTTATTTCGTACGGCTATTTGCTGGGCGGAAGGCTCTAATACTTCTTCTATTGCATATTTTATTTTATGCTGATTTTGCAAGGTCAAAGGAATTTCCAGCAGCCTTCCGTCCCGCACCAAAGTCAAATCAATTGTATCGCCGGGCAACAGAAATTGCAGTGATTTTTCCAGGTCCGCAATTCGGTTGCCATTAATAGCCAGCAATTCGTCATTTACGTTGATGCCCGCGCGCCAGGCTTCTGTTTCCCGCTCTATAAAATTCACTAAAAGTTTGCCGGAATTTAAAGCAGCAGTAAAACCGGTTGTGGGCAGTGGTTTGGTTTCGGGCAGACAAACGCGCAGCCGCAAACCGGCATAACCGAGATAATGGTTATAATCCAGTTCTTCCAAACCATTGACATAATGATCGTAAATATGGTTTAGGCTACAACCTGCAACCTGTTCCAGCACCGTCCGGAATCCTGCTTCAGTATAGCCCTGGTTTTTAGCTTTATAAAACTGCTCGTACATCCGTTTCATCACTTCATCCAAAGAGTAATGGGTTTGAGTTTGATGGATAATTAATAAATCGATGCAAAGTGCAATCAATGAGCCTTTTAAATAATAAGAAACAGTTGTGTTGGCTGTATTTTCATTTGGGCGATAAAACTTGATCCAGGTATCAAAACTGGCTTCGGTTACGGTTTGGATTTTTCTTCCCGGCAGGTTTTCAATATTGTTGATATCCGCAGAAAGCAATTTCAGATAACTTTCGGGGGAAATTAAACCGGCACGGCGCAAAACCAGGTTATCATAATAAGCGGTAAAACCTTCTGCAATCCACAAGCTGGCGGTGTAGTTTTCCTGCTGATAATCAAACGGGCCCAAAGCTTTCGGGCGCAACCGTTTTACGTTCCATAAATGGAAATATTCGTGGGAGGCCAATCCCAAAAAATCCTGGTACGTTTTTTCCGTGGCATAAGCAGTTCTCGCAACACCAAGAACGGTGGAATTGGCATGCTCTAAACCGCCGCCGCCTGTGTTAAAATTATGGATGACAAACACAAAACGCTTGTTTGGGTTTTCACCAAAAATGCTGGTTTCTTCTTCAATGATCTTTGTAAAGTCCGGTATCAGTTTTTCTTCCTGGTACATGCCGCCGCCATACATCGCTACTTCATGCGAAACGCCGGCTGCGGTAAAATTAAAAATATGCTGGTTGCCGATTTCAAAAGGCGAATCGTAGAGCGTATCAAAATTAGGTGCATAAAAACAGTATGGATCGTGGTTGAGGTTTTCTAATCCGGTCGAAATTTTTTTCCAGTGGGCCGCAGGAATAATGCGGACGGTTGACGGCAGGTGAAGCATTCCTTCGGGGTATAAAATTATGCCGGTAGGAGACAGGAAAGCGTGGGAAATATCCACAAAACTGGTCCGTACGGAAACTTCAAAAGCGTAAACCCGGTACTTAACAGTAATTGCAGTAAAGTTTTTGGTGCCAATAAACCAACTGTTTTTACGAAGCTTTCTATGCAGGATTGGTTTGCCTTCGGAACAAGCTTTAAACCCTTCTATGTTTTTAGAAAATTCCCGGATGAGGTAGGAACCGGGCGTCCAAACCGGCATAACCAGTTCCAATCCATCCTGGTCGATCCCTGAAATATCCATCCTTACATCTACATAATGTGCTTGTGGTTCTGGAAAAGAAATTTCAAAATGGATGGTGTTCTGGCTCATATCCGGCATAATAATTTATAATGTTAAAAATAGCATTCGGTTTTAAATCATCTGTAATGCACCTGCTTTAGCAAACAAGAAGTTGTAAAATGGTTGATACAGGCAATTCGGTTTTGACAATATCTGATAGTTTTGTTAGCCTACATGTGTAAAGACCAATTGAAAAACGATCAGCTAAAACTTTTGTCACTGATGCTGTTTCTACCGTATAAAAAACAGCGTTCTAGTTGTAGGATGAAAGCCGCAGACTGTTATAGTTACACCAAAACCTTCCTCTAAAAAGGAAAAGAACCCGTCAATGAAATTAAAATTTATTATTTATCCGTTACTGATTTTGCTTGTTGGATACCTTATTTATAATAAGTTTTATGGTGCCGGTGCCAAAGAAAAAAAGATCGGGCCGGCATCTGGCAAAAGCGGAAAAAAGCCGAACAAACCAGTTCCGGTGAACGTGATGATTGTGAAAGATACTGCTTTTAGCAATGCGATTGATATTACCGGAACGATTGACGCCAACGAGCAGGTGGATTTGCGCAGCGAAACGGCAGGTAACATTACCGGCATTTATTTTAAGGAAGGAACGCACGTAGGGAAAGGGCAATTGTTGGTCAGGGTGTACAACCAGGACCAGGTGGCTTCGCTGAAATCAGTTCAGGTGCAGATCAAGCTGGCTGAGCAAACGGAATACCGCAACCGGATTTTGCTACAAAAAGAAGCAGTGAGTAAAGAAGAATATGATACCTCGTTATCCTCGCTGAATGTTTTCAGGTCGCAGGCAGATTTGATCCGGGCACAGATAGCAAAAACAGAAGTCCGCGCGCCTTTTTCGGGTACTATTGGTTTGCGGAACATCAGTCCGGGCGGCTATCTTTCGCCCACCAGTTCTATTGCGACTTTAGTGAATATGGACCCTGCAAAAATTACATTCTCAGTTCCCGAAAGATACTTAGCTTTAATCAAAACCGGCAGTAAAATTCACTTCAACCTGGAAAGTTCCCGGGACAGGTTTACCGGCACCGTTTATGCCATCGAACCAAACCTGGACCTGACTTCAAGGTCTATTACCATCCGTGCAAAATCGCCCAATCTAAAAGGTTTGCTGCGTGCAGGCAGTTTCGCCAAAATCAATTTAACGCTGGAACAGATACCAAAAACCATCTTGGTGCCAACAGAATGTGTGATACCGGATATCAAATCCAGTAAAGTTTTTGTGGTCGCAAAAGGGGTAGCCGCATCCAGGGACGTAAAAACGGATGTACGGACGGCATCTAAAATCCAGATTGTGGACGGACTGCAGCCCGGCGACAGTTTGATTGTATCCGGAATTATTCAATTACGGCCGCAAGTGCCTTTAAAAATTGTTAAAATCATTAAGTAAAGCTTATGAGTTTATCCTCAACCAGTATAAAACGTCCGGTTTTAACTACGGTACTGTCTTTCGCAATTATAGTCTTTGGTGTGATCGGCTATAAATTTTTAGGCACGAGGGATTTTCCTTCGGTTGATCCGCCGATCATTTCTGTTTCCACCAATTATTCCGGTGCCAATTCGGATGTAATCGAATCGCAGATCACGGAACCGCTGGAGAAAGTGATCAACGGGATTCCGGGCATCCGTAACATATCTTCCACCAGTTCGGTTGGTTCGAGCAACATCACAGTAGAATTTAACCTGGATGCCGATCTGGAAACTGCTGCAAATGATGTACGCGACAAGGTTTCGCAGGCACAGCGCCAGTTGCCGCAAGATATAGATGCACCGCCGGTGGTAACCAAAGCGGATGCCAATGCTGATAATATCATTACCATTACCGTCAGCAGTAATACACGCAACATTTTGCAAATTGATGATTATGCGGAGAATACATTGCAGGAAGCCTTGCAGACCATTCCGGGTGTAAGTGCCGTCAACGTGCAGGGGCAACGCCAGTATGCCATGCGTTTATGGATCGATCCGAACAAACTGGCCGCTTATAAGCTGGCTGCTACCGATATTCAAACAGCTTTGGCCAAGGAAAACGTGGAACTCCCTGCTGGTAAAATCGAAGGCAACACGACCGAACTGGCCGTCCGCGCCCTGGGTAAACTGACTACCGAAAAGGATTTTAACAACATGATCATCCGGGCAGACAGCAACCGGGTTATCCATTTAAGTGATATAGGTTATGCCATTTTAGGTGCTGCAAATGAAGAAACTGCGCTGAACGAATCTGGTGTCCCGGAGGTTGGTTTGGCAATTGTGCCGCAGCCAGGTGCCAATTATGTACAGATCGCCAAAGATTTTTACAAAAGGCTGGAACAGGTCAAAAAGGATCTGCCGGCGGATATCAAAGTAGAAGTTGCGCTGGACAATACGCGGTTCATCAACCAGTCTATCGAAGAAGTAAAAGAAACACTGTCGATTTCGTTTGTGCTGGTGGTGATCATCATCTACCTGTTTTTCCGGGACTGGCTGATTGCTTTCCGGCCGCTGATCGATATTCCGGTTTCGCTGATCGGTGCTTTTTTTATCATGTATATTTTTGGTTTCTCGATCAATATTTTAACACTTTTAGGGATCGTGCTGGCCACAGGCTTAGTGGTGGACGACGGGATTGTGGTAACTGAGAATATCTACAAAAAAGTAGAAGAAGGCATGGAAATCCGTAAGGCTGCTTTTGAAGGTTCGGCAGAAATCTTTTTTGCCGTAATTTCCACTTCAGTTACGCTGGCGGCAGTGTTTTTACCAATAGTTTTTTTACAGGGTTTTACGGGGAGGCTGTTCCGGGAATTTGCCGTAGTGGTGGCCGGTGCAGTGCTGATCTCTGCTTTCGTTTCTTTGTCGCTCACACCGATGCTGAACGTGAAACTGATCCGCAAGAATCAGAAGAAATCAAAATTCTACGAACAAACAGAACCTTTTTTCCAGAACATGACCAGTTCTTACACGCATTCGCTGATAAAGTTTATGAAGCGGAAATGGATATCAGGCGTTCTTTTGGTAGCTTCTTTGGTTATCGTTTTCGTCATCTTTAAAATTACCCCTTCTGAGTTAGCCCCTATTGATGACCGAAGTATGCTGCGTTATAGTGTAATCGGCCAGGAAGGCGCTTCCTATGAATACATGACACGGTATATGAACAAAGTCTCGCAGTTTATAGAAGATTCTGTTCCGGAGAAAAACATCAATATTTCGGTAGTTTCACCCGGTTCTAACATCAATTCCGGTTTTGGAAGGATTGGTTTAGTTGATCCTGACAAGCGCATACGTACGCAGCAGCAGATTGCGGATTACATGACCAAAAACCTGGCCCGTTTCCCGGATGCCCGTACTTTTGTTATCCAAGAGCAAACCATTAGCGGCGGCGGCAGTGGTGCGCGTACTTCTTTACCGGTACAATTTGTGATCCAGAACCAGGATTTTGAAAAATTGAGAAAAGTGCTGCCTGGTTTTATGGCCGAAGCAAATAAAAGTCTGGTTTTTCAGGGTGTGGATGTGAACCTAAAATTTACCAAACCACAGCTTTCCATCACTACAGACCGCGACCGTGCCCGTGATTTAGGCGTATCCGTGGCAGATATTGCCCAAACGCTGCAATTATATTATAGTGCCGGCCGTTTAGATTATTTCCTGATCAGCGGAAAACAATATCAGGTAATTGCCCAGGTAGATCGTGCCAACCGTGATCAGCCGCTCGATTTAAAATCTATTTACGTGCGCAGCAGCAACGGGGCCTTGATCCAATTGGACAATGTGGTTACCGTAACCGAAAGTTCTACGCCGCCATCAATTTATCACTTTAACCGGTTTAAATCGGCAACGGTCCAGGCAGGTTTGGCTCCTGGCCATACAATTGGCGAGGGTATTGCAGAAATGCAGCGCATTGCAAAATCCAGCAAACTGGACGACAGTTTTAGTTCTGACCTGGCTGGCCCGTCAAGGGATTTTGCCGAAGGCTCATCCAATATTTTGTATGCTTTTGCTTTTGCTTTACTGCTGATTTACTTAGTTTTGGCTGCACAGTTTGAAAGTTTTATTGATCCTTTTGTGGTGATGCTGACCGTTCCGCTGGCCATTGCAGGTGCTTTTCTGTCGCTTTGGCTGTTTAATCAAACTTTAAATATTTTTAGTGAGATCGGGATGATCACACTGGTAGGATTAGTTACCAAAAACGGTATTTTGATTGTGGAATTTGCCAACCAACGCATGGAAGCGGAAGGTTTATCCAAATTTGATGCGGTGGTAGAAGCAGCAACTGCCCGTTTGCGCCCGATTTTGATGACCAGTTTTGCCGTAGTTCTCGGAGCTGTGCCTATCGCTTTTGCTTTAGGTGCCGGTGCCAAAAGCCGTGTTTCGCTCGGTATTGTGATTATGGGCGGGATGATATTTTCGCTGGTGCTCACCCTTTACATCATTCCGGTGATGTTTGTGGTTTTCTCTGCAAAAGTAAAACACAACCCCGACGATGAACCTGAAGAAGATTCATCTAAAGAGAAAGAAAAAGATATGCTGTTGTTGCCTGAGCATCAAATTTAATATTGATAAAGCTGATGAAATTTTTACCGGTACTTCTTTTATGCCTGTTTTTTTTGAACACTGCCATTCTTGCACAAAACGTCCCCTTGCTTACTTTGGAAGATGCGGTGAGTATTGCCCTGAAAAATAATTATGATATCCGGCTTGCAAAAAACAACACCGTGATTGCTGCTACCAACGTAACGCTTGGCAATGCCGGTTATCTACCTGTGCTTGGGGCAAGCGTAACCACCAACAGCAGTGTGTTGGACATCAACCAAACCCGGTCTGACGGAACGACCAATAAGTTGAACAAACTGCACAATTCCAGCTCCAGTTACGGCCCGGTGTTCAACTGGACTATTTTTGACGGCTTTGCCATGTTCGCCAATTATGATCAGTTGAAACAACTGAACAAACTGGGCCAGGTGCAGGAGCGGGACACGATACAAAGCACGCTGGTTTCCGTAATCTCCACTTACTACAACTTAGTTTATCAAAACCAGGAAATTATATCGTTAAAAGGAGCAATCGAAATATCACGCACACAATTGCGTTATGCTTCGGATAAATATAGCGTTGGCCGTGCTTCCAAACTGGACGTGCTGAACGCGCAGGTCAATTTTAATACAGACACAGCAAATTTTCTGATCCAGATACAACAATTTAAAACTACTAAAATCAGCATGAACCGCTTGCTGGCGCGCAAACTGACAGAAGATTTCTCAGTTCCTGATACCATTCAAAATCAAAATCAATTAGTTTTAAGTGACATTATGGCCAAAGCGCGAACGGCAAACTTGTCCGTATTGATCTCACAAATTGATAAACGGCTGGCCGAAATATCACTTCGGCAAGTGCGTTCTACACGGTATCCGGCCTTGGGCCTAAGTTCCGGTTATGCTTTCAGCAACAGTAAAACCCCCGCGGGCTTTACCAGAACACAATATACCAAAGGGTTAAATTACGGATTGACAGCAAGTGTGAATATATTTGGTGGCTTTAATCAATTGCGCAGGGAACGCGTAGCCAAGCTACAGATAAACAGTGCCGATATACAGATCAGCAAAACGCAGCAGCAGGTAGAAGCACAAATCAATGCCTTGTATATCAATTATTTATCAGGATTAGATTTAATCCGTTTAGAACAATCCAACGTGGAAATCGCAAAAAAGAACCTAGGAATTTCGCTCGACAAATACCGGCTGGGCAATATTACACCGCTGGAAGTAAGGGAAGCACAAAGAAATTATTTGGATGCGCAAACCCGTTTTTATAATGATCAGTACCAAACCAAACTGGCAGAGGTAAGTTTGAAAGAAATAACAGGAAGTATCAATCTAAACTAAGCTTGTTTTGAATTTTGGAATTGTTATTGTATATTAAGATTGTACTTAAACCAATTAGAACCCATGCCACAACCAAGATACACATTGTGTTTATTAATTGATGATAACTACATTGATAACATGATTAACCGTAAAATTATAGAGAATGGGTTTTTTGCAAAAAAAGTAATCGTAAAAGAATCAGCAGAGGTGGCATTGGAAGAATTAAAAAGCGGACAATACGAACCGGATGTTATTTTTTTGGATGTACGTATGCCGCAAATGAACGCGTTTGAATTTTTAAAAGAATACGAAAAACTAAAGCTGGATACGGACCGCGCGCCCATGATTTACATTTTAACCTCATCATTGGACCCTTTTGACCATCGCAAAGTGATGGAAAGCCGTTATGTAACCCAGTTTTTATACAAACCGCTTACCCACCAGAAACTGGAAGAAATCAATGTATGATTTTAGTTGCAGACAGCGGATCGACCAAAACAGATTGGGTTTTGGTAACTCCGGGAGAACCGGACAGGGAGTTTAAAACAGCAGGCATCAATCCGTATTTTTTGTCTGACAGGGAGGTTCTGCGTTTAATCAACAAGCAGGAAAGCCTGGTTGCACAGGCAGAAAACGTTACCGAAGTTTACTTTTTTGGTGCGGGATGTTCCAGTCCGGATAAGCGTGAAGCAGTTTCTAATGTGCTTAGCCAGATATTTAAACAGGCGTATATTAGTGTCGATAGTGATTTGCTGGGATCTGCTTATGCCACCTGCGGACATGAAACCGGGCTGTGCTGCATCTTGGGGACAGGTTCTAACATCACTTATTTTGATGGTGAAAATATTTTTGAAGGCAAACACGGCTTAGGTTATATTTTGGGCGATGAAGGTTCGGGCAGTTATTTTGGTAAAAAACTGATCACTGATTATTTGTATGGCCGGATGCCGGAAGAAGAAAGCCAGTTGTTTGCAAAAAGTTATGTGGTGGATAAAGAAACGATCATCAGCCATGTGTACCACAAACCACGGGCAAACTATTATTTAGCTTCTTTTGCTTCTTTTTTAGCTGAAATTAAAACGGGCAGTTACTGTAGGGATTTGATTCGCAATGGATTAACAGGGTTTATAACTACAAACGTGATAACCTATCCGTCTTACAAAAAATTTAAATGCCATTTCGTAGGTTCTGTAGCCTGGAATTGGCAGGATGAACTACAGGAAATAGGTGCAGCTTATCAGGTTCAGGTAGGCAAAATCATGAAACATCCGATCCAGCAACTGGTACATTTCCTTCTTAAAAGGGAATAACAGATTCTTTTTATAGCTGCTTAATTGAAGCCAACTTAGCACCGGCAATTTTTTTTATTGATAAAAGAAGCACTGCTGCAGCCAGCAAAATCACCGGCCCGTCAATAGGGCAATCCACATCCGGGTCTCCGCAAGGCAAACCCTGTGCTTTTAACTGTACAGTATTCATCAGCAGCAGCAAAATTAAGGCTGACAGATTGATACAGGTTTTTCTGAGCTTCATGAGTAACAAACTTAAAGAATTAATATCATTTTAAATGCTTCTTTTACCAGGTTAAAATTGGTGGGTTTTAAAGTTTAGTATTTGATAAATTTAGTTTGCCCGATCACGTTCTGATTGGCATCCTTCAACTCAACTGCATAAATACCAGGCTTTAAGGAACCTACTTCCATCCGCAACGAATTATTATTTACCGCTGATTTTAATACGACTATGCCAGCCATACTGATTACCCTGATTTCGGCTGTACCTTTTATTGCGTGCGGTAAATTTAGCTGGATATAAGAACTGGCCGGGTTTGGATAAACATAAAAGGTGCTGGCATTTGCAGCGTTAAAATTGATTTTGAGAAGATCGGAATCATCAGCTTCCCCATCCAGCACGGTTTGTTTCAAACGATAAATAATGATGCCGTTGGAAACCGTATGATCTGTAAAAGAGTAAATTCCGCTGCTGTTGGATGCAATTGTACCAATGTTAACGAAATTTCTGCCGCCATCGGTACTTTTTTGCAGGGCAAAAACAGTATAGGCCGCTTCATTTTTAGTTGTCCAGTTCAGCACAACACTGCTGCTGTTTATTTTTCCGGTGAAGTTTAGTAATTTATAAATGCCCTGCGGATTAAGCTTGAATACTAATTCCAACCGGTTTCCGCCTTTGGAACTTGTATCAGCCCGGTTAATGTTGAAATTGTAAGCATTGCTGAGGTTGAGCAGGAGGGAATCTTTTCGATAATGGTCAATCACATAAACATTATATTTAGGCAGAATATTAGCCATTTCCATAATTTGCAGTTGCTGGTTAGCGGTGGAAGTGGCATCGACGAATAATCTGATCCTCATTTTTTGGTTCACTTCAGGCATCTTGTTGATAGCCAAACGTGTATTATCAGCAGAATAACTTGACAAATAAACGCTTGGTGTCATCCCATCCAGGTCTCCACCGTCTTCTTTATCAAATTTTGACGACCAATTTTTGTTGAAGAACAAACCAATCCCGTCATAATTGATGCTATCGGTTTTGAGTTGCAGCATGATGCGGGAGTAAATGCCCGCAGCCGGATCTAAATTACTGCCGATCGGACCACCCATAATATTTTGTCCTGTATTAAATCCGTCTTTGGTACGGGCCGACATTAAAAGTACCGGTGATGTGGCTGAAGTAAGCTGGTTGCTTACTTTATTGCTTTCTGCAAAAGTAATACCCGCATTAGCGGAACCAACCACATTGCACCGCGCAAAAAAACCTTGCCCGCTACCAATATAACGGTTTGCACCATTACCGTCAGTAATCGTCGAGCCGCTTGTTGCGCTGCCTTTTGTGTAATATGAAAACTGTTTGTTGATCGGGTTATACATATAAACCAGCGGACTTATATCACTGCCGAAAGTAACCAGGTCCAGATCAACAGTGGCAGCATAAGGGTTCCCGATCAGGTTAAAACCATCGGTTCCCTGGTCGCTTGCGTTTCCGCTTGTGCCATACCAGTTGGTGCGCATTAAATTTGCAACTGGTGCATAAGAAGAATTGTATTTGTAGTAATAAGCACTTTGAACAGCAGAACCGGGGCTTTCTTTAGCATAAGGACTGCTGACAGTAAAGTTGTTGATGTTGTTTTGCGGCACATTTACGCTGATGTTTCCCTGGTTGGGTGTACCGGTAAAAACAACGGCATTATCATCGGGCGTAGGGAAAACCGGGCCTCTAAGTTTGGTATTTAAATTGGTACGGCTACCTCGGTTAAAAAACATTAGGCCGGTTCCAACGGGAATATTTTCTGCCAGGGAATAAATCCCTTTATAATCACTGTCTTTAATAACGGTATTTGCCGGGAAAGGGTCGCCTTCGCGGTACATCCAGATAGAAGCATTATTGGTGTTGGAAGGATCAAAACTGCCCGTACCAGAATTAGGGCCGGTAATTGGTGTATTGTTGATGAGTGAGGCAATCGTATAAAAACCTGTGGAGTTATAAACCGGGGAGGAGATCAGCCGGTAACTGCGTCCATAACTTCCGGTAACAAACCTTTGTACGTTCATATTCCCGGTAATGCTTGCAGTTCCGGTTAATGCCGCTACGCTTGCCGTAGCACTGGAGGTAGAAAGAAGCGTCAGGTTTCCGTTTGCTTGTAAGGTGCAATTATTCCCAACGGTTAAAATTCCGGAAACGGTAGTTGGCCCGTTAACAGGGCTGTTTTTAACGCTGTTGTCGTAAGAAAGAATATTTAAGTTTTTGTAATTGAGTGGCCCTACAGTTAATATATTGGCATTTGCCGAACCGTTATAAGTCCAATCCCCGGTTACATTATAACCAGTTGCTGTGTTACGATAATCATCCCCGATGGTAACAGGGATGCTGCCAGAATTGATAGACATATTGCCCAGAAAATTTTTGCCAACCATGATGGAGGAGATATTGGAATAATCAACAGGAGAGCTGAGGCTAAAATTTTGACCAGTCTGAAGGGCACGTGGTGTAGGTGAAGTAAAGCTTGTACTTAAACCCTGGCAGATCAGGTTAAAAAAAATTGTAGCACTGCTTCCTCCAATGGTTTGTGCAGCAGTGGCATTGTTAAAAATAGTGGTTAAACCTAAGCCTGTTATGCCCGAAGTTGAACCGTTATTTGTCCAGTTGCCGCCTACCGTAAGACTGCTGGTGGCACTGCCATCTGCAAAAAGATCATAACCAATATTTGAACAACTGATGATGCCGCTTCCTATACTGATGTAATTTCCGGCTGCCCCGTTAATGTTCATATAAACATTAGAAGTAAGGGTATTCGTGCCGTTCATAACAATATTAGCACCATTGTTTACCAAGCCCTGAGCAAAAGAAAAGGCAGGTAAAAGAAGCATCATGCATAGAATAATTCGTATTTCTATATGGCTTGTTAATTTACCGGTTTTCATGTTCTTCGGATAAGTAGTGGAATTGTTACTTCTGAAATTTTTGAACAGCCTTCTTTAAATCGTCAATCTGTTTCTGTTGTTCTTTGATAGCATTGATCAATACAGGAACTAATTCTGCATAATTCATCCCCAGTTTCTCTTTAGCTTCATTGCCGGTTACTACTTCTGGCACTAATTTTCGTACATCTTGTGCAATTAAACCTATTTTAGGATTGGTAGTTGGATTTTCTTTCCAGTTGTAACTAACAGGTTGTAGAGCAAGTACTTCTTTTAAACCATAATTTAGGTTTTTAATATTGGTCTTTAGTCTTCTGTCAGAAGTTTGTATGGTGCCATTTGTAGCGTAAACGGCAGTCCAACGGTTGCCTGTTCCTCCGCCTAAACTATAAGCATTATCCGCAGTTGGGGCAACAACACCCGCAACAGTCAACATATAACCAGGCGTATTAGTACCTATACCAACATTACCATTTTGAGTTACCGACATGCGTAGATTGCTCGAGGTATAAAAATCAAGGCCATATTGATCGGTTCCAGAACTGCGTTTTGAGGAAATTGCTTCACCACTACCAGGTCCTCCAAAAATTACGCCTGGCGTTTTGGCCCCTGTATTAGTATTGGTAGCATCAATATAGACCGAATTGGCTATACTTATACTTCCGTTCACATCCAATTTTTGAGTAGGGGCAGTAGTACCCATGCCAACATTACCGCTGCCATTAATAAACATACGGACGTTTGAGGCTATACTTCCGCCAGTTATAAAACCCAGGCTTTTGCCAGATGTACTAGTGCCTATATAAAAATTACCGCCGGTAGCAGCTCCTCCGGCATTATAAATGTAAGCATCATTTGCAGTACCAAAATATTGTGCTGTATTGCCGCTGCTGTTAATGCCCATGTCAATATAGTTTGTCGTATCTGTACCATTATTAGCAGTGGCCACAACATCGGTACTAGCATTTGTACCGGCACTTAAATTCTGGATGTTTAATTGTAAAAAATTGTTGATTGTTCCTTTACCGCTTATTAAGTTGGTAGATGAAGTTGTGCCTCCATCAACCAAAAGCTTTTCAGGCTTTTTAGCGGTAAAAGCAGTACTTCCTATAGCAAAGTTGCCCGTACTGGTAACCCTGGCCCTTTCTAAGTTTTTTGTTTTAATAACAAAATCTGTTGAGTCTATTGTGCCTATAAAATTTGTTCCGGCAGTAGTTCCTGTATTCCCTATGGTTGCCCAGGCTAGGTTGCTTGTTTGTGCGGTAGTAGTAAGCATGTTCCAAGCTGTCCCATTCCAGTAATAATAACCAGGGGTAACGTTATTGGGAGATGTACCAGCCGTAGCCGTATTATAAACCAAAAGCGAAATTGCCGGAGAGGTAATAGGGGCGGCAGCATTGGTAGCGGTAAGTGCAACACGCGGCATGAGCAGTCCTTTATTGGCATAACTGACATCTAAACCTGCGGACGCATCCGGAACAAAGCCATTGCTTGAACTGATGCCAACATTTTGTGTGAAACCTGTTTGTACCGATAATATGCAAAACAGATATACAAAAGCCTTTAAGATGTGTTGAGTTGTTTTCATGGAGATAAGTAATGCAATGTTTTACGGGATGCTGCATATATTGGTTATATTAATACACTTTATATCATCCGTTAATATTTATATCGGAAGTAATAATCTTTTATCTCCTGTAATTGAGACCCCTATCTTATTTCTGCAACAAATTATAAGAAGTCATTTTTTATATGATAAAAGAAGCATGAAAGATATTTTGAACACAAATAAATAACCTCTAAGCTTTCTGTGCCTTTTTATAATGATACGGACACTGATTTTATAGTGCTAAAAGAAGCATTGGCATAGTTAATTATTACAAGGCCCCAGATCTGATGTAATTTCTTGTTGCACAATTAATATTGATATAAACTTTAGAAGTAATAAAAGAGGTGCCATTGACAATAATAGCTAACCCTATTATTTGTTACGGCCTTGTGCAAAAGAAAATGCAGGTAAAAGAAGCATCAGTAACAGACAATGCGACAGCAATTTTTGTGTTGACTTCTGAATATCCATATATTTCTTTCCTATAGTTGCAGCAACTTGTTTGTTTACTGTATTATAGTATAAGTAAAAGTAACTGTACCTACTGCTAATGCTGTTGTTGAAGTATTTATAAATGCAATAACTATTGTATTTGCAGCACTCACGCGTACAGATGCTATACCTATTGCTCCGGGTAATGCAGCTTGTGGGTTAAGAATTACGTTTGCACCAGTTGTTACTCCATTAATTGTTACTGTACTTGTCTGTTTATCACCATTACTAATAACAGTTGAGTTGGTAATGGTAAAAGTTCCTCTCATGATATTGTTAAATGGGGTTCCGCCAACACCAAGTTTCACGGTACCTTGTACGTCTAATGTTGATGCAGGTACATTAGTACCTATACCAACATTGCCAGTTTGAGTTACCGACATGCGTAAAGTACTACCTGTGTAAAAATCAATGCCGTATTGATCAGTTCCTGTTGTACGTTTTGAGGAAATTGCTTCTCCGCTACTTGGAGACCCAAATAGTAATCCTGGTGATGATGTCCCGGTATTTGCAGCCGATGCATCAACCACAACCGTGCCTTGAGATATTACAGAGGTTGAGGCATTTATGCTTCCATTCACGTCTAACTTTTGGGTAGGAGTAATTGTGCCTATACCTACGTTACCTGTTCCGTCTATGCGCATTCGCTCATTGCTTGCAGCACTTCCGCCGGTTAAAAAGGCTAAAAATTTGGCCGAGGTACTTGTTCCGATATAAAAATTTCCGCCAACAGTACCTCCCGCATTATATAGATAAGCATCGTTTGCAGAACCAAAATAAAATGATGTTTTGTTGCCACTACTGTTAATACCCATATCAACATAATTTGCAGCATTTGTTCCATTATCAGCAGTAGCTACCACATCTGTACTTGCATTTGTACCGGCACTTGTATTTTGAATGTTTAATTGTAAAAAACTGTTGATGCTTCCTTTACCGCTTATTACGTTGGTAGAGGAGGTAGTACCTGCATCTACCAAAAGTTTTTCAGGGTTGGCGCTGTTAAAAGTAGGTTTTAATCCCACTTCTGCATTACCTAAGCTGTCTAAAAGAAAACGCTGTGTGTTATTGGTACGAAAACGTAAACTATTATTGTCTGTAGTTCCTAAAAAGTTGGTTAAATAACTTGTACCGGCATTGCCAGTAAGCGACCAACCGGTAGTTGAAGTGCTTAGTGCTGTCCATAAAGTTCCATTCCAGTAATAATAACCAGGGGTAACGTTATTGGGAGATGTACCAGCCGTAGCCGTATTATAAACCAAAAGCGAAATTGCCGGGGATGTTATCGGGCCGACAGCGTTGGTTGCCGTAAGGGCAACACGAGGTACGAGCAAACCTTTGTTGGTATAACTAATATCTAAACCTGCAGATGCATCCGGAACAAAGCCATTGCTTGAACTGATGCCAACGTTTTGTGCGAAACCTGTTTGTACCGATAATATGCAAAACAGATATACAAAAGCCTTTAAGATGTGTTGAGTTGTTTTCATGGAGATAACTAATACCGCTGTTTTTACGGGGTGCCGCATCTATTAGTTATATACCGTGCGTACTGTTGATGTTTGTGTTTAGATGCTTCTTTTATGCCATTAAAAACAGTATATAGTTTTTGGATAATGGTTCATAGCCGATTGCTGATAGCTGATAGCTGATAGCTGATAGCCGATTGCTGATAGCTGATAGCTGATCGCTCATAGCTATTTTTAGGTGCTAAAAGAAGCATTGTCATTAATCCTAAGCCTATTGAAATAGATACAATGCAATAAAAACTATTGCTTTTGCTGCCCTTGCAATGCCCACTTTTCAATAATGTCAACCAGTCCGTCCAACCTTACCGGCTTGGCAATGTAATCATCCATGCCTGCCTTTAAACATTCTTCCCGGTCGCCTTGCAGGGTATTGGCAGTCATCGCTATAATAATGGGTTGCTCGGTCAGACATACGCGGATCATCCTTGTAGCTTCCAGCCCGTCCATTTCCGGCATTTGCACATCCATCAAAATCAAATCATAATTTTTGTGGCTTACTACTTCCAGCACATCCTTTCCGTTTTCAGAAACCTGCGGATCGTAGCCCAATTTGTTTAAAACCTTGGTCACCAGTTTCTGGTTCATTTTGTCATCTTCTGCAATCAGGATATTCAGCGGATACTGTTTGGCAAAATCCACTGAGAGCTTTTGTTTGGTATATTGATCTTTTGTTAAACCGTCTTTACCTTTTTGCCATAACAAGTTCAACGTCTGTCCGATAATGATATGGTGTTTTAAAGGCTTTTCAACAACTGCATTAAAAAGGGCCGGACACTCTTTATACTTTTCATTACCGGTTTTGTTCATCAGGATCACAGGTAGGTCCGGCTGCGTTTGTTTGATGGCCCGGCTCAGCTCAATACCATCCATTTCCGGCATTTGCATATCAATTATTGCCAAATCAAAATTAGCTTCCTGTGCCAAAATTTGTAATGCTTGTTTGCCTGAACCTGCTAAAAACGGAACGAGTTTCCATCTTTCCAACTGCGTTTTAAAAATGTTGCCAAGCGTTAAATTGTCATCTGCTATCAAAATCTTTTTACCGGCCAGTTTTGCCATTTCTGCTTGTGTGTTGGCGCGTAAATTTTGCTTGCCAAAAGTGGTAAGGACCGTAAATTTAAAGATACTTCCCTTTTTTTCCTGGCTTTCAACACTAAGGGAACCACCCATCAAACGGACTAGTTTTTTACAGATAGCCAGTGTTCTGCCAGTAGAAGTTTGGCTGCTTTCTGTTGTATCTGATTGGAGCTCTTTTATAGTAGCTGTTAATTTTTCCGGAGAAAGCCCGGCACTGGTGTCCCTGATCTCAAATTCTAATTTTACCCGGTTTTCCTCCACTTGCCCCAACAGGTTTACCACTATAAAAACCTCTCCTTCGGTAGTTACCCTCAGTGCATTTTCAACTAAATTGATCAATATTTGCCGGAGGCAAAACGCGTCGCCCATAAGCTGTACCGGGACATCTGGTTTAATATAATAGATCAGTTCTATCCCGGCCTTGGCAGCCTTTACCGCAAAAACTTCAAAAACTTCTTCTACATTGGTGCGCAGGTCAAACTCTTTTGTTTCCATTTCCCTCCCGGATTCTATTTTAGAATATTCCAGGATATCGTTCATCAATATTTCATTGATAATGGCCAACAAGTTTTCCCCGGAGTATAAAATTGTACTGGCAAATTCCTGCTGTTCCGGGTTTAAAGTAGTTTCCGAAAGCAGGGAAGCCATCCCCATCATCGTATTCATTGGCGTACGGATATCATGGGTAATCTTAGAGAGCAGGCTGCTTTTGTTGTGATTGGCTGTGGCCGTATCTTCGCGCGCTTTTTGTGCATTTAGTTTTGCATAAGAAAGCAACTCGGTACGCTCCAGCAACTGTCTTTCCAAATCTGCATTTTTATGCAACATGGCATTGATACGCATGTAATGGAAAATGTACCCGCCTGCCAAAGCCAGTACCAGAAGTAATAAGTAAAACCACCAGGCCAGCCAAAACTGTACCAGCAGCAGTGGTTGCGGGGCAATCATCAAAAGGCAGTTTATGTTCATCGCGTTATCATTTATGGTAATTCCCTGGTACTGTTTTTAGCACTGTTATTTTGCCATTCGTAATTGATCCCAAGCACAAAATAACGGTCGTCCGTTTCCGGCTTAAAAATGTATAGCGGGAAGGTCCAGCTTTTATACGTTGGTTTTATCAAAAATCCTTTTTCAAATGCTCCGTTTACCTGGTATAATTTTGTTTGCTGCACAGAAATACCGGCGGCAAATTTTTCCGTGATCTGGTAAGTCAGGTCAGACCAACTGTAAATAAAATTATTGCTCCGTTGCTGTACCGAAAAAGTATATTGGGATTGGGTATTGAAGTAAAACTTCCGGTAGTCCGTTTCCAGGTTGATACCGATCGAGCCGCCATTCATCCTCCCCAACACAATGCCTGCAATCGGGCTGGCGGTGTAGGAAAATGCAGCTTTTTTCTCATAAGTTTTCCCGCCATACAACGATAAAGTATTGATGGCTTCATAGTTAAAACGGCCTTCTGCATACCAGTTTTTACTGCTTTGGTAGTAGGCTACCGGCACTATCGTAAATGTTTTGTACGTACCCATATAATAATACTGCTCCAGGCCAGCGTGCGGCTGTGCGGTTACGTTATGCCACAACCCGCAGAGGGTCATTATTGGCAGCAGCCTTTTTTTCATGTTCGATGATAATTGATTCTGCCGTACCTAATTTATCCAATAGCAGGATTTCTTTTAAATGCGGGTTCCATTGAAAAATCAGTTCGTCTATCGGATGCCAGAGCAGTACCCAAGCAAAAATATCCAGACTGTTGGTCAATCCGGAAGGCAGGCTATGGCTCTCATTCAAGATCAATGGCAAAAAGCCTTGGCATAATACAGTTACCACTACTCCTACAGCTAATAAAATCCAGTTGCGTTGTTTAAACCGGGCAAAATCCTTTACTCTTTCCGTTTTTTTGTCGGCAAAATGCCGGTGTACCGCATACATCAGCGGTTCGGCATATTGCTTGTCGGCCTCATGCGTACATTTAAACTTATAAAAAACCACATCATAGCGTTTTGCTGTTGATACGGTTTCCAAAATATACTGCTCAAACTGATGGCTCAACTGCCGCTTATAGATTGGTGCCGGGTCATGCTTATTAAAATAACCATCGATCACTTGCTGATCCAGGGTCATAAAAATGTTTATGCTTTTTGAATGAAATTTGCTCATCGTATGTACAACTGATTTGCTTCAGCAGACTATTGTCAATCACCCGTTTACGATTGGGGAGAAGCAGAAGTTATTGCTAATTCCTGCAATACCGGCTTGGCAACAACTGCAGGCATAGAAAGCGGACAGCAAAAGCCAACTGTAAGAGCGATGGGTTTTCCGGGTATGATAATGGTATTTCTATCTGTAAAAACACGGATACCATGAAAAAATTACTACTTGCTTTACTGCTTTTTACTTCCTGCAAAGTACAGCACAACTATATGTTTAAGCCGGGAGATACAGTTAAAGTGCAGAATACCAGGTTTTTAATTTTGGATTACAACAAAGGACGAAAAGGTTTTTTTTATAAAGCCCAGGATTTGAAGCATGGCTATTTTGTTGAATATTTTTCCCAGGAGCGGTTAAAGAATGTAAAACAAAATCCCCAGCCCTGGATAATGGATAAGGTGTTAAGCTCCCGCAAATTCTAAATGCAGGGTTCTTTCAAAAAATATTTTAATTGGTCCTTTTAGTATGAAAAAGATGAAACTACAAACCTGTTTGAATTTATACAAGATCCTTCGATATGCTCAGGATTGATGCCGATGCTTCTTTTATCATATAAAAATTGGTGCCTGCCTCAATCAAATCAAAAACCAGACGCCTGCCATTTTTTATATGATAAAAGAAGCATGGAAATTTTATCAAGCAGGTTTTAAACAGGCCCTAAGCCGTTTACTTTTTGATAAACTTTATTTTTTGAATAGTGCTGCCACTGCCCGTATCAAAAAGCTCAGCGATGTAAACACCTGCAGGCAGCTTGCTGATGTTATGGTTAAAGTTGGGTTGATTTTGATAAACCAATGAATACAGTTTTGTACCGATACTGCTGTAAATGGTAAGCCTGATATTGCAAATGCTTCTTTTATCGATGATAAAATTGATTTCAGAAGTAGTAGGATTAGGAAACAACTTAGCAGAAACCAAGTTGGATATGCTATTTTGCACATTTGTAACGGTAGCCTTGCTGCCTGCAACAACTGCTTCCTGCCGGAAATAAAGGAAAAACCGGCTTCCCCCAGAAGTAGCCGCATTACTTTTACGGATAAAAAAAGCATAGGTCAACTGCTTGCTCAAATCCACAGAATCACCTGTAAAATTATCTTTCAAAAAAACAGTTTGCGTTTTAAAGTTCTCCGACCAGTCCGCCAGTTTCAATTTATAATCCCCGTCCGCGGCAGCATCTGCAAAAAGTGAGATCGTATTTACCTTTTTCGCCGCAGGCAAAGCATTAACAGCCAGTTGTTTTTTTTCTTTTTTGCTGAATGAGGATAACGAACCCGCTGCGTTCTGGCCCGTCAGGTCATCCACATCTTCTTCCTGACGGTAATCTTCACTTTGTCCATCTTTAAAAGTCAGCAAAATATCATCCTGGTCCAACGTGTCTTTTTGCAGGCTCAGCCTTAAAAAATCAATGGCTAAAGGTGTTTTTCCTCCTAAAACGGAAGGATTGGAATTGTCAGTGGTTTTTGCTGCTTCTGTAAAGGTTAAGGCCGGGTTTGCGGCATTGGCCTTCACAAAAAATCCCTGGCCGGATGAAATATAGCGTGAAGCCGCGCCGGTAGTTGTACCGCCCTTGGTATAAGTGCCGTAGTTTTTGGTTACCGGATCAAGGATATAAATAGTTGGGTTGAGGTTGGCCAACACAATTGCAGAACCGCTCCCGCCGGACAATTCCCAGTCAATTGCAGCAGGGTAAGGGTTTCCCATCAAATTAAAACCATCGTTTGCTTCTGCTTTATTGTTGTAGGACAACATACCTGTTGCTGCGCCATAAGGAGCGGTTACGGTGAGGTTTCCCTGGTTCAGCAAGCCTTTATAACTCATCGTTACATCCTCCGGAACGGAAAAAGGGGCGGCGGTTTTATTAGTAACATTATGCGTTCTGTCTCCGCGGAAATACAAAAGAAAACCATTGCCGGCGGTCAGGAAATCCTGAGTGACAACGGAATGCAGTTTGCTGATACTGCTGATCGGAACAAAATCCTGCGAAGAACTGGTGGCAACCGGCTCATTATATTTCCAAATAGTTGGGCCGTTTATCGGGGAAGGGTCAAAACCATTATTGCTGCCGTCACTGCCTGTAATTAGGATCTGATCCTGCAGCCGGCTAAAATAAAACCTGCGTAAACCGGAATTCGCATTGCCAACCTGGTAAACAGGCGATGACAACGCCCGGTAACTGCGCCGGGAAATATCGCTGCCTTTAATAAAACGCTGCACAACTACAGAATCCGTAATGAAAGAAGACCCAAGATTGTTTACCCTTGCTGTACCTGCTTCGGTAGAAATCAAAGTTAAATTGCTGGCGGAGTTTAAAATATTGGCAGAACTGCCCGTGTTCAGATCAACCCAATTATATAGCTCTAAAGGGCTTCCAAGCGTAATAGTCCCGTTTCGGGTTTGGGTATAACTTTTAAGTGAACGGCTTGAAGCATCGGTTTGGTTGAAGTAGATCGTGGCGTTGCTGCTGCTCACATCGTTCCCGATAAACAAATTTGATGCTGTAGAACCGGTTAAATTTCCGTTCGCATTCATTGTAATAGAACCGGTTAGTTTTAGCGTTCCGCTGCCAATATTAAAGGTTCCGTTTGTTAAAATTAAAGTATTTTTAACCTGAAAAAATCCGCCGTCTAACAGGTTTACAGCACTTGATGCTTTGTTTATCGTTAAATTATGGATGACGTTTTCTCCTGTAATTTGTGAAAAGCGGAGATTGGCAACAGCCGTTCCGGTTAGGGTCAAATCTGTTAACTGGTAAGCGTTTACGGCATTTTGCTGTGCCAGATAACCATCGCCTGTGATTGCTCCGCCAACAGTAAAAGTCTGGTTACCGTTGGCCGATTTTCCGGCTGGCATGTACAATTTAGCCTGATTTTGCAGCGACAAATTTTGGCTGATCGTGATGGTGCTATCAATAGTAGCACCGTTTGGCCTGCTCAGCGTAAAGTTTCTAAAACCCGAACCGCCGGAATTGAATAAGACGGAATTCCCCGTCCCGCTAATTTGTATATCGCTGTTGTTTCCTCCGGTAATTTTCCCGCTTCCGGAAAGATTGTTCCTAATATCCAGTAAATTGTAATTTGCCACTTTCAATTCATTTCCAAAATTGATGGTGATGTTGCCCAAAATATTTATGGTATTAAAAGCAGTTGTTGTACCCGTAACTGTAAAAACGCCATTCGAACTACTGCTTTTATCAACTATAATATTCCCATAAAACATGCTTGCTGATGAACTTGGGAGTGTAATGTTTTCCGGGCCTGATAGCGTAAAAGTGAAATCGCTTCGTTTGTTTACAGCATTTAACGAACCGGAGCCAACGTTGATAGTTCTGTTAATAGTGATAGCCAGATTACTGCTAAATTCTAATAAAAAATTGCCAATAAATATCTGCGCCAAATTCCAGGTTCCGCTGCCAGACCAGGTGCTGTTGCCGGTTAAAGTTAAACCAGAACCTTGTGTGCTGCTTAACCAAAAGTTAATTATTCCGTTATTAATGATATTGCCTTTGATATAAAAACGAATATTGCCTGCTGTTGCACCTGTTTGTAAAGTGCTTCCCGTAGAAACTGTTAAAGTCAAGATCCCAGAGGAAACATTTGCCGCATCCATCAAAACAGCTGCATTTGCCGCAATTACCACATCATCAGTTGAACGGGGAATTATTCCGCCAACCCAAGTTGTGCCGTCATTCCAGTTGCCGCCGGTGCTGGTAGAAGTGATTGTTGCAGCTTCAGCATAAAAATTAGTGCATAAAAGAAGCATCGCACAGCAAACCGCTTTTCTGCAATTGATAAACCAGGCTGTTGTTTTTTGATTTGGGTACAATAGGCTTTATTTCAGAGTGGGATAATTTCTGAAATAAAGATAAATACTTATTTTACTTTTAAAAGAAATTTATTAACTATTAAGTAAATAACAATTAATAAGGTAATGATACTTGCTGCTTTTGCTAAAAAATCACCAAAACGTACATAAAAAGTGAGGTTGCTATTGAGGTTGATGTCCTGCTTGATCACAGCCTGTGTCCACCATTTCGTTTGCTTTACCACGTCGCCGCGTTGGTTGATAAAAGCCGACAAGCCGGTATTGGCAGAGCGGCAAACCCAGCGGCGTGTTTCTATCGCCCGCAACTTGGCATAATCCAAATGCTGGTCTTTGCCTGAAGTATTTTCCCACCAGCCATCGTTGGTGATGATTGCAATAAACTGTGCCCCTTTTAACACGTATTTTCCGACATATTCGCCCCAAATTGATTCGTAACAAATAACCGGCGCGGCACCAATTCCGCTTTGCGCATAAAAAACAGAAGGTGAACTTTGCTTGCCGTAGCTGCCCGTGCTTCCGCCCAAATGTTCAAAAACTGGTTTCAAAAAGGAAAAAGCCGAACCAAAAGGCATTTGCTCTACACCGGGAACCAATTTTGATTTATGGTAAAATTGGACTTTGGCCGAATTCTCAATGTTTACAGCTGCATTAAAATGATCTATAAATAAATTATAACCAGGTATTTGTGTTGATGAAGGCGTTGGATTGTGGCTGTAGTATTTGTAGGATTCGATCCCGGTCAAAACGTTTGCATTCTTATAAGGATAAAGAAAGCGTTGCACCTGCATATAATAGTTGCTGCTTCTGATCTGGTCTTCATCCACACCCTTTCCATCCGAAATTGCTGTTTCCGGCCAGATAAAAAACTCCGTATTGGGCTGCGCGGCCTTTTTGGAAAGTGTGATTAAAGTGTTGATCTGATCGGCAGGCGGTATTGTCCCTTCTTTTTCATACGGATTGATATTGGGCTGCACCACCACAATGTTGGATGGATCTTCCTGTTCTTTGTAGCTGTAATAAATTAATAAGGAAAGACTTAACGGAAGCACAATTGCCAGCACTGCTGCTGCAACCAGCCGTTGCCGGTGCTTTTTTTGCCACTGGTTTTTAAGTGACAGATAGATCAGAAATATCAAAATATTGACCAGCCAGATCCAGATAGTCCCGCCATAAACGCCCGTATATTCGTACCATTGCACCCATTGATGGCTTACCGCAAAACCGTTTCCCAGCGTCATCCAGGGGAAAGCCAGGTCCCAGCTTTGGTGCAGGTATTCGTACCCGATCCAAAAACAAACCAATCCGGCTAGGCTCCAATTTAATGGTGCAATTTTTCTCAAACGATAATACAGCCAGCAGGCGGTTGACATCAGCAGCGGCCCAAGCGAATAAGGAACCAGCGAAATTGGAATGGCCACCAGCGTGCCGATGCTTTTTACCGCATTGTAAACCCAGTAAATAGAAAGTGTATTCCAGATAAAAAATCCCAGAAAGCTCATCCAGAAAATCAGGAAACCTTTTCTATTGGAGTTGGATTGTATAATTTCCTCTAATAAAAGAAGCATCGGCACCAAACCAACAAATAATAAGAATGTGGTATAAGGAGTTGGCGGCCAGGCAATCCATAGTAATAAACCGGAAAGTATGGCGAGGAAGAAAAGTTTTTTCATTAAGAAACAAGTATCAAGTATTTAGTATCAAGTATCAAGATAAAATGTATAGTTTTAAGTGTTTAGTATAAAAGTTAAGGTTGTTATGAGAGGTCTTGATACTTGCTACTTGCTACTTACTCCTGCAACTATTATTACAAACTCCCCTTTTACCGGATGCGTTTCGTAGTAAGCTTTAATTTCAGTCAAGGTTCCGCGAACGGTTTCTTCAAACAATTTGGTCAGCTCGCGGGAAACGGAGGCCAATCTTTCCGCGCCAAAACACGTGACCATTTCGTCTAAAGTTTTTAACAAACGGTGTGGCGATTCATAAAAAATCATCGTCCGTTGTTCTTCTGCCAAACTTAAATAGCGGGTTTGCCGGCCTTTTTTTACCGGTAAAAAACCTTCAAAAATAAAACGGTCATTTGGCAAACCGGAATTAACCAATGCCGGAACAAAAGCGGTTGCGCCGGGCAAACACTCAACCGGAAAATCATTTTTTAAGGCTTCGCGGACCAAATAAAAACCAGGATCAGAAATAGCAGGCGTTCCGGCATCCGAGATCAAAGCAATCTGTTTTCCTTCGCCCAAAAACTTCATAATTTCCTGGGTAGATTGATGTTCGTTGTGCTGATGATGGGAAAACACTTTCCCGCTGATGCCAAAATGTTTCAGCATCGGTGCCGAGGTGCGCGTATCTTCTGCCAAAATCAAATCAGCTTCTTTTAATATGCGGATGGCGCGGAAAGTCATGTCTTCGAGATTGCCAATTGGTGTTGGGACGAGGTAAAGTTTGCCTTCCATTTGTTAGGTTGCGGGTTTTCGGTTGTGAGTTGTCAGTTCTGGTTTAATTTGAATGCTGTTTTTATCCACCTAAAACTTGCAACTCGCAACACAAAACCCACAACTCATCTTATCTTTGCTGAAAATTTTAAATAATGCTGCAAGTTAGTTATATCCGCGAAAACAGGGAAAAGGTTTTGGCACGTTTGTCCGTGCGAAATTTTAAACAGCCGGAACTGGTTGATGAAATTATTGGGTTGGATGAGAAACGCCGTTCAACGCAAACTAAATTAGAACAGGTTTCCGCAGAAGCAAACTCCGCAGCAAAAAAAATAGGCGAACTGATGCGCAACGGTAAAAAAGAAGAAGCCGAAGCGGTTAAAAACCAAACCTCAACCTGGAAAAACGACATTAAAACTTTGGGCGAGGATTTAGCTGCGCTGGAAAATGAACAGCAGCAAAAGCTTTTTTTACTGCCTAATTTACCGCATATTTCTGTGCCAAACGGAAGCACGGCCGAAGAAAATGAAGTGGTTTTAGAAAACGGTGAAAAACCAAATCTGCCGGAAAACGCTTTGCCGCATTGGGAATTGGCTGCAAAATATAATTTGATAGATTTTGAACTGGGCGTAAAAATTACCGGTGCCGGTTTCCCGGTTTATAAAGGCAAAGGTGCCAAATTGCAACGCGCACTGATTGCTTTTTTTCTGGATGAAGCTGAAAAAGCAGGTTACGATGAACGGATGTTGCCTTTGCTGGTAAACGAAGCTTCCGGTTTTGGAACCGGACAATTGCCGGATAAAGAAGGACAAATGTATTTTGTGGGACAGGATAATTTGTTTTTGATCCCGACGGCAGAAGTTCCGATGACCAATTTGTACCGCGATGTGATTTTGAAAGAAGAAGAATTGCCGGTTAAAAACTGTGGTTATACGCCATGTTTCCGTCGGGAAGCTGGTTCTTATGGCGCGCATGTCCGTGGTTTAAACCGTTTGCACCAGTTTGATAAAGTGGAAATTGTGCAAATCGCTCACCCTGAAAAATCTTATGAAATTTTGGAAGAAATGAGTTTGCATGTGCAATCATTGCTTCAAAAATTAGAATTACCTTATCGGGTGCTGCGTTTGTGCGGCGGTGATATGGGTTTTACTTCTGCCTTAACTTATGATATGGAAACCTGGAGTGCGGCGCAACAACGCTGGCTGGAAGTTTCTTCTGTTTCCAACTTTGAAACTTTCCAAAGTAACCGTTTAAAATTACGTTTCCGTAATAGTGAAGGTAAAAACCAATTGGCGCATACTTTAAATGGAAGCGCGTTGGCTTTGCCGCGTATTGTGGCTACTTTGCTGGAAAATAACCAAACGGAAAATAGCATAAAAATCCCGGAAGTTTTGGTGCCTTATACTAAGTTTGAGTGGATTGACTGATGCTGTTTTTATAGGGATAAAAGAAGCACGGATGCCAGCAGAAAGAATTTTTTATCAGACAAAAAAAATCCGGTAAATTTAAGTCCACCGGATTTTATATCGATAAAAACAGTATCAGCAATATTGGTCAAAAGCACCGGCCAGGTTATCGGCAATCATTTGTGCCGGGCGGCCTTCAATCTGGCGGCGTTCTATAATATGCACCAATTTTCCATCTTTAAACAAAGCCATAGCAGGGGAAGATGGCGGGTAAGGCAACATGTAATCTCGTGCCGCATCTACGGCATCGGTTTCCATTCCGGCAAAAACGGTAACAAACCGGTCCGGTACTTTTCCGTTTTTAGTGGCCATTTTAGCCGCCGGGCGTGCATTGGCAGCAGCACAACCGCAAACAGAATTAACCATTACAAACGTCGTCCCTTCCGTTTCGATGGCGTTTTTCACTTCTTCAGCGTTTTTTAATTCCTGAAAACCAACTTTCGTCAGATCTTCCCGCATCGGGGCAACTAAATATTCTGGGTACATCTTTTTTCTTGTTTAATAAGCACAAATCTAATCAATCCGGATTATAAGCACCAAGCCGGGCAAAATCTTAACACAGGACTGACAACGGAATGAAATCAAATTTCGGAAGGAAAAGTTATTGTCTTATTTTTGCACTATAAAAGAAGCATTATGTCATTAGTAGAAACCTACACACCCTACAAAGTAAAAGATATTAACCTTGCCGAATGGGGCCGAAAAGAAATTGGCCTGGCCGAAGCAGAAATGCCCGGTTTAATGGCACTACGTGCAGAATACGGCGCATCAAAACCATTAAAAGGCGCGCGCATTGCCGGTTGTTTGCACATGACGATCCAAACGGCGGTTTTGATCGAAACACTGATTGAACTGGGCGCGGAAGTTACCTGGTCATCCTGCAATATTTTCTCCACGCAAGACCATGCTGCTGCTGCCATTGCTGCTGCCGGGATTTCGGTTTATGCCTGGAAAGGGATGAACGAAGAAGAATTTGAATGGTGCATAGAGCAAACTTTATATTTTGGTGAAGACCGCCAGCCTTTGAACATGATTTTGGATGATGGTGGTGATTTGACCAACATGGTTTTTGATAAATATCCGGAACTGATTGCAGCGATAAAAGGTTTATCCGAAGAAACCACAACCGGCGTGCACCGTTTGTACGAACGCATGAAAAATGGCACATTGCCAATTCCTGCCATCAACGTAAACGATTCGGTTACTAAATCTAAGTTTGACAACAAATATGGCTGCCGCGAATCTTTGGTAGATGCGATCCGCCGTGCAACTGATGTAATGATGGCCGGTAAAGTTGCCGTAGTTTGTGGTTATGGCGATGTGGGAAAAGGTTCTGCCGATTCTTTGCGCAATGCCGGTGTCCGGGTAATTGTGACTGAAATTGACCCGATTTGTGCTTTACAAGCTGCGATGGAAGGTTTTGAAGTGAAGAAACTGTCAACCGCTATTACCGAAGCTGATATTGTAGTTACCGCAACCGGAAATTGCAATATTGTACGCGAAGAACATTTCCGTGCTTTAAAAGACAAAGCGATTGTTTGCAACATTGGCCACTTTGATAATGAAATTGATATGGCCTGGTTAAACGGAACTTATGGAAATTCTAAGATTGAAATCAAGCCACAAGTTGATAAATATACCATCGAAGGAAAAGATGTAATTGTATTGGCAGAAGGCCGTTTGGTAAACTTGGGTTGTGCAACCGGTCATCCAAGTTTCGTAATGAGTGCTTCTTTTACCAACCAAACTTTGGCACAATTAGAACTTTGGATGAATACGGATAAGTATGAAAACAAAGTTTATACGTTGCCAAAAACGTTAGACGAAAAAGTTGCAAGATTGCATTTGGCCAAAATTGGAGTAGAACTGGAAGAATTGGACAAATCTCAGGCTGAATATATTGGCGTACAAGTTAATGGTCCGTATAAAGCGGATTATTATCGGTATTAGTAGCAAGTATTTAGTATCAGGTATCAGGAAATGGCTTCTAATTTTAGAGACCATTTTTGTTTGGTAATTTTTTTTATCTTTATATCATGCAACGAACTTATCGTGTTTTATTAACGCCCGAAGTAGAAGGTGGATTTTCAGTTTCTGTTCCTGCTTTGCCTGGTTGTTTTACCCAAGGTGAAACTATCGAAGAAGCGATGGAAATGGCGAAAGAAGCAATAAGGTTGTATGTAGAAAGTCTGCAATTAGATGTTGAAACAGGATTGATCAAATACTAATTAAATTTTTAGTCTTAGTTTTTTAGAACAAAGCCACTGTAAATAAATTTATCTTTGCTTTATGAAAAATGTTTCTGCTAAAACAAACCTAAAGGATAAATTAGTAAGGGAGGAAATTTTGCAGTCTATGATTGCCTCTTTTAAAATTGAAGGCATTGATATTCGGGCAGATTTAGCAAATGCCGCTTTAAAAAGGATCCAGCTTAACCTGGAAAAACAAACCTGATAAATTCTTCCATTAAACTGTAATCTTTACCAGCGGCCTTTTGTACAGCAGAGACATAAAGTTCAAATTCATTCTTTCCGACCTTTTCAAATTTTAACGAGGTAAATCCTTGCTTTCTAACCATTAAATTAGCTAATATCCTTGCCGTTCTGCCATTTCCTTCGCGGAATGGATGAATAAAAAGCAATTCGGCATGAACTTTCGCAACATCCGAAATCAGAAGATCAGTGTTATCATACTTGTTAGGCAGCTTGGAGAGGATTTCTACTTGAAAAGCGTTCATTGTTTCGGGCAGGAACCTTGCGGCAGCAAACGGAAAACCACCCTTCGACAAGTTTACCTCGCGATATTTTCCGGCAAAAAAATATAAATGGCCAAGTGCTAGTTTATGTATCCTAAGAATGTATTTTAAGTTAAGTTTGGTTCTGGCAGTTAGTTCTTCAGTTAAAATAATTTCAGCTTGTAAAAAACCTTCAAATTCAGACAATAAAATTTCTTCCAATTGGGTTAGTCCGGGTAAATTTGGAAGGATTTCATTTTGAGTATTTGGAGTTTGATATTTCATGACAAAGAATTTAAAAGTACAAATTTTCTATCAGGAAAAAACATATTCTTAAAAAGCCGCTTTTGTTAAAGCGGCTTTTTAAATGCCAAATACAGGCTGCAGATACTTCTCTTTTATGACCAAAAAATATACATTTTTCCTTGTTTTTGTTTGCTGTTTCGGATTAACTTTTCAGGCTTCCGCACAGGATCTGCCAAAAACAGAAAAGCCAATCAAACAACGTTACAATCTTTTTCATCCAACACCAAAAGATTCGTTGCGGGAAATGGATCCTGACAGGCCAAATGTGACCGAATCGCCTTATACCGTTGATGCCGGTCATGTTCAATATGAAGCTGATTTTTTGCGTTATGAATACAAAACAACCAGCGAAAGCAAAGAACATGCGCTGCTTTATAATTACTTTAACGTTAAACTTGGATTGACCAATAGTTTGGCGGTACAATTGTTGGTGCAAACTTATGCGCATCAAATACAGTACAATTGGATACCCGCGAGAAAACAAGTGATGCCGGTTTTGGCGATTTAACGCTTCGTTTGAAGAAGAATTTTTTGGGTGATGACGGCAATATTTCATTGGCTGTCATTCCATATTTAACTTTTCCAACCAATCATTATAATGATAATTCCAAGTATGAAGGCGGAATTCTTGTTCCGATCATGTTCAAATTGAAAAACGACTGGCAGTTAAGTGTACAAGTTGAAGGCGACCGGCTGAAAGACAACATTGGAAACGGAATGCACAATACAATCCTGCAATCCGTAAATATCGGGCATCCGGTGTTTGATAAAAACCTGAACGCTTATTTGGAAACATATTACGAGTACAATTTAAATGCCCGAAACATCAACAATTATGTGGATGCGGCTTTGCAATATGGTGTATCCAAGTCTGTCATGTTTGATATCGGGTTTAATTTAGGTATTCAAAAAGCGGCCGACCATGCTTTGTTTGCTGGCATTGCTTTCCGGTTGTAGTTACTGATATTCTTTGTCCAAACTTTCGCGCAGATCGTACAACAACCATTGTTTTTGAGTAACCTTTTTTTGTTCCGATTTCAGCAGATTGATAAAATCCTGTACGCCAATCGGTTCGTTGCCGTTCCCGTGGATCAGGACAATACTTCCCGGCATCGCCCGCTCACCTTTGGCCAGCCAGGCATCACTGCCAATCGGGATCAAACCAAAACCTGTAATTTTATACAACAATTTCGCATCCGAAACCAAACCCGGAAACCGGAAAAATACCGATGGCAGCAAACCATTTTGCAGCATGGCCTGCTCGGTTTCCAATACTTCATAATTGATATTGGTGCCCGGTTCCAGCAAAAAATTTTCTTTCAGTGGTTTTTTCGGGTCAACGCGATGGTTATAAGTATGATTGATCCAGATGATAAAAATATGGCCGTCCAGTTCCTGCTGTTTCAGCCAGTTCAAATCCGCCTCATGGTTTTTCATCCACAAACCCGAAACCGAAATAGCAACCGGCGGATGTGGTTCTACTTTGCTGAATTCCTGGAAAACATCTGTAAAAATCCTACGATCAAGTACGCGGTGGGAAGGACAAAGATCAATGGTCAAATTTATCCCGGCTTCTTTTGGCATTCCTTGTTTAATTCCTGCATCCTGAATGGTAGCCGATTGTTTTTCGGCAGCCGTTAAAGCATTGGTATAAGCCGTATTGCTGAAAGTTTGATGTGCCGCAGCAAGCGTTGTTGGTTTAAGCGCATATAAACTGGCTTCGGCAACTTTTGTAATTAGTGTTCGTGGTTCTGCCAGCAGGAGCCAGGTTTTCCCCGAATCATCAAAACGGCGTATGGCCAGCCAGTTTTCGGTGTTTCTTCTGGCCTCAGCATAAAAGGTTTCGTAATTATGGATGTTTTTAAAAGCTGAAATTTGGGCTGATGCTTCTTTTATCGATAAAAAAAGTGTGAGGAGGGTGAGGAGTTTGAGTTTGAATGGCATTCAGTTTATCAGTCGAGAATATTTTTAACGCAGGAGTGGGGGAAGTAGTTTGAAAAGATAAAATTTTGCTTCTACAATATAGAAACGGTTAGGATTTACTTAGGCAGCAATTTTTAGAAGTAAGTACTTGATTATTAATAAAATTACTGTAATTTGCATTCCTCCATCTACCTAAAAAATGAGCAGTAATATTTTAAAATACATAGCCGTATCTTTTATAAGCGTTATTTATGGCAAAACTTTAAAAGGCCAGGCTTTTGCACCGGATACTTCTTCCCAGCAACAAAAAATTAACAACCTTATTCAAAATTTTACCACTGCTATTGGTGAGGATTCCAGGCTTTACAACGGGCCTGAATATGACCAGTATGATCCTGCAATTAAAGGAAATGCTTATGCTGATGATATAATTGTATGGAAGCTTGGAACAGTTTATTACGACGATGCAATTTATACCAATGTGCCAATGATGTTCGATGTTTACAAGGATTGTGTGGTGGTTTTGCATTACAACAAAGCTTCCCGCTACACTTTGCTGAATGATAAATTGCACTACTTTAATTTATCCGGCCATCATTTTATTTACCTGAATGTGGATAGCGTCAACAATCCCGGTATCCACAATGGCATATATAATCAACTGTACAAAGGAAAAACAGAAGTTTTAGCAAAAAGATCAAAAAGTATTCAAACCGGTACAACAGGAAATTTAGAAAATTACTTTACCGCAGGAAAAAAGGAAATTTACCTGAAAAAAGGAAGCATTTATTATAACATCAACAGCGTACCTTCTATTCTGAAAGCTTTGCAAGACAAGAAAAAACAGGTTCACCTTTTTATTAGTGATAACCGTATCAATTACAAAGCTGATCCGGAACAGGCACTGGTAAAAATCGCTTCTTATTACGACCAATTAACAAATTGATATGAAAAAATGTTACCTGGTTTTTTTCCTGCTGATCTTTGTGAAATTTGCTTATGCGCAGCAAACAGCAAAAACATTAAGCGTGAATTTCAATAAAGCCACCATCGAACAGTTTGTTGCTGAGTTGGAATTAAAAAGCGGCTACCATTTTTATTACAACCCTGCACAATTTGATAGTTTGAAAGTTACTTTGGAAGCTGCCAACGTGCCTTTGAAAACTATTTTAAACCAATCTTTCCGCAATACCAATTTTCATTATGCCATAATTGACCAGCAAGTATTCCTCACCAAAGGAAGGGAAATACAAACAACGCTGGCAGCCGGTTTTTTTAAAGAAAAAACAAGAGATACGCCACATGAAACAACGGTAATGACAGATTTTACCGATGATAAGGAGAAAAAAGTACCGGAAGCTACTACCGAGAACAAGCTGTACGAAATAGGAACAAAAACGAACGAGATTAAACCGGGCATGGCTACACTGGCCGGTTATGTAAAAGATATTAAATCCGGCGAAGCGGTTATTGGTGCAAGTATCCGTGTGGTTGATTCTAAGACAGGTATTGCTACAGACCAGTTTGGCTATTACTCGATTACCTTGCCCCGCGGACGGCTAACATTAAGTATCCGCGGTTTGGGAATGCGTGATGCGCGAAGGCAAATTATGCTGTACAGCAACGGTAAACTGAATATTGAAATGCAGGAACAAATTACCTCCTTAAAAGAAGTAAAGATTTCTGCGGAAAAAGTAGCCAATGTACGGAGCGGGGAATTGGGTGTAAACCGGCTGGATATAAAAACGATCAAACAAGTACCGGCGGTTTTTGGGGAAGCAGATGTGTTAAGGGTGATCCTGACGCTGCCGGGCGTACAATCGGTAGGGGAAGCCACAACCGGTTTTAATGTCCGCGGCGGCGCTGCCGATCAAAACCTGATCCTGCTAAATGATGCTACCATTTATAACCCAGCGCATTTTTTCGGCTTCTTTTCGGCTTTTAACCCTGATATTGTTAAAGATGTTCAGTTGTATAAAAGCAGTATCCCTGAAAAGTACGGCGGCCGTTTGTCCTCTGTTTTAGATGTAACCGACCGCGAAGGAAACAAGAAAAACTTTACGGGTTCTGCAGGTATAGGATTACTTACCAGCAGGCTAAACATTGAGGGCCCGATTATCAAGGATAAAACATCTTTTATTTTTGGCGGCCGCACCACTTATTCTGATTGGCTGCTAAAGTTATTGCCCGAAGACTACAAACACAGCGAAGCTTCTTTTTATGATTTGAACCTGGATATCAGTCACCAAATCAATGACCGGAACAATTTGTACATCACCAGTTATCTCAGCAACGATAAATTCAAATTAAACAGTGATACGGCTTATGCTTACAGCAACAGCAATATAAACATCAAATGGAAGCATAATTTTAACAACAAATTTTATAGTGTTTTTACTGCAGGAAATGATCATTATCAATACAATACTTCAAGTTCTCAAAACCCTGTAAATGCTTATAAACTTGGGTTTGATATCAACCAGAGCAATGTTAAAGCTGATTTTACTTATTACGCTAACCCAAAAAACACGATTGATTTTGGGTTGAGTTCCATTCTATACAAATTAAATCCAGGCAATTTTGAACCCAATGGAAGCAAATCTTTAGTAACCCCGAATGTTGTACCGGCAGAACGGGCTTTAGAAAGCGCTTTGTATTTGGGCGATAAGTATGACATCACGCCTGATCTGTTGGTCAGTTTCGGCTTGCGTTATTCTTTGTACAATTACCTCGGTCCGCAAACTGTTAATTATTACGCGCCAAACTTGCCGAGGGAAAGTGTGAACCTTATCGACAGCACGACTTATAAGAAGAATCAGGTTATAAATACTTATCATGGGCCGGAGATCAGGATTTCTGCCAGATATAACCTTGCAGATAATTTATCTGTGAAAGCAGGTTACAATACTTTAAGGCAGTACATCCACCTGCTTTCTAATACTACAGCTATTTCGCCTACAGATGTTTGGAAATTAAGCGACCCTAATATCAAGCCACAATATGGCGACCAGGTTTCGTTAGGATTATACCACAACGCCAAAGCAAATACCATCGAACTTTCTGCGGAAGTATATTATAAACGGCTGAAAGATTACTTAGATTATAAAAGTGGTGCCACGTTGGTACTAAACCATCATGTTGAAACGGATGTAATCAACACGGAAGGAAAGGCTTACGGTGCAGAATTTTTAATACGCAAAACAGCCGGAAAATTGAACGGCTGGATGAGTTATACTTATTCCCGTACTTTTTTAAAACAGGATGATCCGAATGCGGGAGACCTAATCAACAAAGGCAACTATTATCCGGCAAACTTTGACAAGCCGCACGATTTTAATTTCACCGGCAATTACCGCTTATCGCATAGGTTTAGTGTTTCTTTAAATGCCACTTACAGTACCGGCCGCCCAATTACTTTGCCCATTGCCAAGTATCAATATGCAGGTGCCGAAAGGGTTTATTATTCGGACCGGAACCAATACCGTATCCCTGATTATTTCCGGTCAGATTTTTCGATGAATATAGAAGGCAACCACAAAGTGCATCAGCGAACCCATAATTCGTTTACGATTGGCGTTTATAACCTCACAGGCAGGCAAAACGCTTATTCAACTTATTTTACAGCGCAGGGCGGCGCGATCAACGGTTACCAGTTGTCCATCTTTGCACGGCCAATCCCTTTTATAAATTACAATATTAGATTTTAACAAGATGAGCAGCAAACCCTATCTATTACTCATCTTATTTGTAGCCTTAATTTGGAGTTGTAAAAAACCTTATAACCCTCCGGTAGTAAGTGCGCCAACAAATTATCTGGTTGTGGAAGGCTTGATTAATACCGGTACAGATTCTACAATAATTTCACTTAGCAGAACGGTTAAGCTGGATAGCAATACAACTACAAAACCTGAGCTTCATGCACAAGTTATTGTGCAAAGCGACAACAATGCCAGTTACCCGTTAACCGAAATTGGCAGCGGTAAATATGCTTCATCCCTAAATTTAGACCGTACAAAAAAATACCGTTTACATATTGTAACAACCGATGGAACAGAATACGCATCCGATTATGCTGCATCAGTTAATACGCCTGATATTGACAGCATCCCTTATAAAGTAACCAGTACCGGCATCCAGTTTTATGTCAACACACACGATCCTACAAATAACACCCGCTACTATCGTTGGAGCTTTGATGAAACCTGGTCGTACGTTTCTTATTATTATTCTGTGTACGAAATTATGAATGGTAAAATAACCTACAGGCCGGTAAGCGACCTTATTAATACCTGTTATAAAACCAAGCCATCGCAGCAGGTTTTAATTGGTTCGTCAGCAAAATTAGCACAGGACGTAATCGCTATGCAGCCGGTTAACTTTGTTTTGGCCAACTCCGGTAAAATATCCTTTGGTTATAGCTTTCTGCTGAAACAGTACGGTTTAACAAAGGAAGCTTATCAATACTGGGACAACCTTAAAAAAAACACGGAAAGTTTAGGTTCTATATTTGATGCGCAACCTTCAACCATTACAGGTAATATCCATTGTGTAACTCATCCTGAAACACTTGTACTTGGTTATATCAGCGTTTCCCTGATTAGATCGCACCGCATATTCATCGATCATAATAATATTGCCCTGTACACGCCTAATTATATTCCTCCTCCTGATTCAAGTGCGTGTAAATCGAAAGGAATATTGTTTGCGCCATTAAATAGTTACGACCAGCGTTTTAACAATGTATTTGCAAATGGTGATTTTATACCTGTAACTGATTTGGGTTTAAACGGCGTTTTATTAGGTTATGTGTATGCCCCAAAAGAATGCGTTGATTGTAGGTTGAAGTCGCCTTTTGGAACAACAGCCAAACCTTTATTTTGGAAATGATATTGAAAATATATAATACGCAAAACAACAATGCTTCTTTTACCCATAAAAAAATCAGTGCCGGTTCAATCCATCGGAACACAAAAAAAGCTCAATTATTTTTATACATAAAAGAAGCATCACAAATAGGCTGATCAAAACCTAAACAAGTTCTAAGAAATGAAAAACAGAATAAAAAATATTTCATTCAGTTTTGTACTCGTGCTGTTGCTTTCACTAAAAAGTAATGCGCAAACTGCAACTGCTATTCAAAACCGTTTTGAAGCTTATCAGCAGAACACTTTGCAGGAAAAGCTATTTGTGCATACCGATAAAAGCACTTATTTGGCTGGTGAAATTTTGTGGTTTAAAATTTATAATGTTGATGCAGGTAATAACAAACCATTAAACATCAGCAAAGTAGCTTATGTAGAAGTGCTGGATAATAACCAAATCCCGGTAATACAAGCCAAAGTAGCTTTAAAAGGAACTGGCAGCGGAAACGGTTCTGTTTATATTCCGGTTTCTGTAAACAGCGGTAATTATAAGTTAAGGGCTTACACCAATTGGATGAAAAATTTTGGTGCTGATAATTATTTTGAAAAAGATATAACCATTATAAATCCTTTAAGATATATTAATCTAAATCAAGGTAAATTAAAACCTGATTATGATATTCAGTTTTTCCCGGAAGGCGGCAATTTAGTTAATGGTTTAACCAGTAAAGTTGGATTTAAAGTAGTTGGCCAGGATGGAAAAGGCGTAAATTTTAAGGGCGCAATAATCAATCAGCGTAACGATACAATTGCAAGGTTCCGTCCGTTAAAATTTGGTATGGGCAATTTTATCTTTAAGCCTAATTTAAAAGATACTTACAAAGCTATAGTTTATATCAATGCTGAAAACAAGCCAATTATAAAAGAGCTTCCAGCGATATTTGATCAGGGTTATGTGATACAGTTAGCAGATAATGCAAATCAATTAGCAGTAACGGTAAACAGCAATGTTAATCATGGCGAAGTATATTTATTTGCCCATACCAAAAGTGTTTCTAAATCAGTGCAAAGTGCAGCTTTGGTTAACGGAACGGCCAGGTTTTTAATTGATAAAAATTTGTTAGGAGAAGGAATTTCACACTTTACGATTTTTAACAATACCAGACAACCGGTATGCGAAAGGCTTTATTTTAAACGGCCTACACAAAAAGTTACGATAAATCTTAACCCAGACCAGGAACAATACGGCGTACGAAAAAAAGTTAACGTTGCTGTTTTGGTTAAAGATCAGCAAGGCCAGCCTTTGGTTTCTGATCTGTCCATGTCGGTTTACCAAACAGATTCCCTTCAAACTACAGAACCAGGTGATATTGTTAATTACTTATGGCTAACATCTGATTTAAAAGGAAACATAGAATCACCAGATTATTATTTCAAAAATAAGGATGCAGAGGCAGACCAGGCCGTAGATAATTTAATGCTTTCGCAAGGTTGGAGCAGGTTTAAATGGGATGAAATATTAAAAAGTGAGCGCCCTTCATTTTCATTTCTTCCGGAATATACCGGCCATCTTGTTACTGCAAAAATAACCAGTAACGGCACAAACCAACCGGCTAAAAACGTTACGGCTTATCTTGCCGTACCTGGAAAACGTGTACAACTATATACTTCTAAAAGCGATTCGACAGGCAAATTGCTGTTTAATACCAAAGATTTATTTGGGCCGGGAGAGATCGTTGTTCAAACCAATGAAGAAAAAGACAGCACTTATCACATCGATATTTTAAGCCCTTTTTCCGAAAAATATTCAAAAAGTGTTTTGCCGGTTTTTAATTTAACAGAAGACATGCAAAATGCCCTTAAAACCCATAGTTTGGATATGCAAGTCCAAAACTTGTATGCCGGAAATAAACTGAAGCAGTTTTATAATCCAAAAATTGACAGCAGTTCCTTTTACGGCAAATTCTTTATGCCCTACAAGTTGGATGATTATACAAGGTTTACCACATTGGAAGAAGTGTTGCGCGAATATGTAAAATCATTGATTGTGGTAAAACAACAAAAGCGGTTTCATATCCGGATTAATGCTGAAAAGGGATTTTTAAAAGGAGACCCGCTGGTGATAATTGATGGTATCCCTGTTTTTAACATCGACAAGCTGATGGCGATAGACCCGTTAAAGATAAGAAAGCTGGAACTGGTTAAAAGCCGGTATTTTTGGCAGGCCACCGAATTTGAAGGAATACTAAACTTTGCCACTTACAAAGGTGAGTTTGGCGGATATGAATTTGACCCTCATGCCGTTATTGTTGATTACGAAGGCATGCAATTAGAGCGGGAATTTTATTCGCCCGTGTATGAAACCAGCCAGCAAGTTGCAAGCCGCCTTCCTGATTTCAGGAATTTGCTTTACTGGTCGCCTTCCGTTTCTACAAACGCAAATGGAAAAACCCAGGTTACCTTTTACACTTCGGATAGGACAGGAAATTATATAGGCGTAGTGCAAGGCATAACAGCAACAGGCGAAGCCGGAAGCCAGTTTTTTAAGTTTATGGTGAAACAGGATTACACGGCGGGGATGAAATAAGGGCATATGACAAAAATCCTGTTTAAATTTTGCTCAATAGCTTTTATATGCTTCTTTTGTTGCATCAAAAATGGCAGGTAAATTTTAAATCGATGCGAATACCAATTTTATAGGGTAAAAGAAGCATTGGCGTTTTTTCTTGTATAAATTTAAACAGGCTCTAATTTTAAACGAGCTTTATATTAAAGTCAAACTAAGTATTACTACGGCCAATAACTGGGCTTAATATTAGTGCCACCTAAAAGACGGCAATCTACACATCGGCTATAAGCATAATGATAACCAACCCTAACTCCGGTTCCTAACTCAGAGATATCATTTGTTAAGATACTATCACCGTTAGCCAATGCATGTTCTATGCGGGAGGTAAACGTAGCTGCCGGTGCTATAAATACAGCACCTTCCTTACATTCGAACGAGTAGGGAGGGCCAATATAGCCATACACATAAAATGGCAAACTGCTTCCTGCTACAAAAATCCTTTTGGTTGTAATGGTTGATATACTGATATAACCAATAACAGGCTCTGAGGGGTTGGTAACGCAATGTAAATTACCACCGGTTGTGGAAGGCTGTGCATCAAATATAGTACCCAATTGCTCCGTATTCTTTTTCAATAGTTGCCAGTAATTAAAGGCATCTTGCGTTAACGCATATTGTTTTACCAAGATACTATATACATGGGAAAGCTTACCGGTAGATGCAGCAACATAATTTAACGGAGACCCGGAGATCACGTCCTTCGCCAATTGATCAGAGGTAGCTACAAAAATGCTGTTTGAAGGGGTAGCATGGCGATAGCATACATTGATCAGGCTGTCGGGCGTTCGTCCTGCCACCTGGTGGTTGACGTATTGGTAAAAAGATTGTAAATAGGAATAATAAGTCCAGGTCTCGTCAAAGTCCCAGCGGTAGTAACGGGTATTGTTGTTGTCGTCATGCGTATTGATATTGACCTGGATCCCACTTGGCCTGTTGCTATAAGTGATGCTGTCAACTGCAGGGGTAATTTTATTTTCTGTAAATTCTGAAACGTATTCGTTTTTATTTGCCGTAACAATATGCAGCCTGTACTTTCCTGTTGTTGGAAGGTTAAGGCCTACCGCTGTATAAACACCAACAGGTTTTTCTGCAAGCGGGTATTTCTGGTTGTTATCGCTTTCCACATATACATTGGCACCGCTTTCGGTCATAACTTTATTGTTGCTAAGCTTTACGGTCCTGCTTAGTTTGATAATGGTCGAGTCGGCACCGCTGTTAATTACCCCTTCAACCACCAAATAGCCTACGTTTGTAGCGACTATAGCAGGAGCAAACGGCTTTTCGCAAGCAGTAAAAATAAAAAGCAGCAGCAATATAAGCTTAGTATTTGTATTCATAAGAAAGGGCAGTAGCAGGAAAAGGAAATTAAATTTATAATTGTAAATATAAAATATTTTGTAGGATGTTAGGGAGGTTTCTTTTAACTAATTCCGCGTTACATAAGTTATAGCTGAAGCAACATTTTGTTTTTCTAATCACCGTTCATTTCTAAAAATTAATATTTTTTATCCCCCTAAAAACAGCATCCCTCCAAACATCTTCCCCCAATCCCTACTTCTATGGGTATGACGCATCTTTCCGTTAACATCAATAAAATTGCAACGCTGCGCAACTCGCGTGGCGGCAATAACCCTGATTTGGTAAAAGTGGCTTTGGACTGCGAACGTTTTGGTGCAGAAGGGATTACCGTTCATCCGCGGCCGGACGAGCGCCATATCCGTTACCAGGATGTGTTCGACCTGAAAAAAGTAATCGCAACAGAATTTAATATTGAAGGCAATTGCCAGGAGCAAAAATTTGTGGATTTGGTGTTGGCCAATAAACCGGCACAGGTGACTTTGGTTCCCGATGTTTTAGGCCAGATCACTTCCAACCATGGTTGGGATACCATCAAAAATCAAGATTATTTGAAAGGAATTATTGCTGTTTTTAAGGCACAAAATATCCGGGTTTCCATTTTTGTGGATCCTGATGTAGAAATGGTAAAAGCTGCAGCCATAACCGGAACGGACCGGATTGAATTGTACACCGAAAGTTATGCTTCCAATTATCATCAAAACAAAGAACAAGCTATTGCGCCTTACATCAAAGCTGCCGAAAAAGCGGTAGAACTTGGTTTGGGTTTGAACGCCGGCCACGATCTGGATTTGCATAATTTAAAATATTTCGCCCAAAATCTTCCCGGTTTGCTGGAAGTGAGTATCGGCCATGCTTTGATTGCGGATGCTTTGTATTTCGGTTTGGAAAATACGATTCAGATGTATTTGCGTTGTTTGGCCTGATGGTTTAAATCAATGCTTCTTTTACCGGATAAAATTTGCAAAAGCAATATTGAGCTTCCAAAACATAAAAAAACAATGCTAAAAGAAGCATTGAAATTACTTATGTAAGCCTCCTGTAACGATTGTTGGAAAAATTGATCTTCAAGAGCCAAAAGTATACCTTTGCGCCTTCAATTTTATCCAGACTTTATGAAGTTAAATATCGATTACCAGGAAAAATTTCAGCACCGTCATATCGCACCAAATCAAACAGAAACCGAGGCAATGCTTAAACAGCTTCAAGTAGCTTCTGTTGATGAATTGATCGATCAAACTGTTCCGGCAGCTATCCGCTTAAAAAACCCGCTGGATTTGCCTGCTGCAAAAAGCGAGTTTGATTATTTGAATGACCTAAAAATTACGGCTTCTAAAAATAAAGTATTCAAATCTTACATTGGAAAAGGTTATTATGATGTGATTGTTCCGGGCGTTATCCAGCGGAATATCCTGGAAAACCCAGGCTGGTACACGCAATATACGCCGTATCAAGCCGAAATTGCGCAGGGAAGATTGCAAGCTTTGCTGAATTTCCAGACGATGGTAATTGATTTGACTGGAATGGAAATTGCCAATGCTTCTTTGCTGGATGAAGGCACGGCCGCAGCCGAAGCGATGTTTATGCAATACAGCTTGCGTAAAAACACAAAGGCCAAAAAGTTTTTTGTTTCTGCGGAGGTTTTTCCGCAAACCATTGATATTCTAAAAACACGTTCTCAGCCATTGGATTTGGAGCTGGTTATTGGCGATCATCAAACTGCTGATCTGGATGATACTTTCTTCGGAGCCATCGTTCAATATCCGGCATCAAACGGCGAAGTTTTTGATTACCACAGTTTTGCCGATACACTTCACCAAAAAAATATAAAACTAACGGTTGTTGCTGATTTAATGAGTTTGGTGCTGCTCACGCCGCCGGGCGAGTGGGGCGCAGATGTGGTGGTTGGTTCTACCCAGCGTTTTGGTGTGCCGATGGGTTTTGGTGGCCCGCACGCTGCTTTTTTTGCCACAAAAGATGCCTATAAAAGGAGTATTCCGGGTCGAATTATTGGCGTAACTATCGATAATGCAGGCAGTTATGCGCTGCGCATGGCTTTGCAAACCCGCGAGCAGCACATTCGCAGGGATAAAGCAACTTCCAATATCTGTACCGCGCAGGCTTTGCTGGCTATTATGGCTGGCATGTACGCGGCTTATCACGGTGCGGAAGGTTTAAAATTGATTGCCCAGCGTATTCATGGTTTAACGGTTTTGCTGTCAGAATCCTTAAAAACGTTAGGTTATCAGCAGGAAAATGAAGTTTATTTTGATACGCTTACTTTTGATCTCGGCGATCTGGTAAATACCATTCATGCGGAAGCTTTGAACCAGGAAATGAATTTTTATTATAACGGTTCGTTGGTTTCAATTGCTTTGGATGAAACCACTTGTCCGGAAGAAGTCAAAACCATCGTTCGTATTTTTGCCAAAGCCAAAGGAAAAACTTTGGCCGATACCAATTTTAATGGTATAAAAGAAGCATTGCAAACGCCAGTTCCTGTAGAACTGCAGCGCACCTCAGAATTTTTAAACCATCCGGTTTTCAACACGTACCATTCAGAACACGAAATGCTGCGTTACATCAAATCGCTGGAAGCAAAAGACCTTTCTTTGTGCCATTCTATGATCGCTTTGGGTTCCTGTACCATGAAGCTAAATGCAACTACGGAAATGGTTCCCGTTACCTGGCCAGAGTTTAGTAAGATGCACCCTTTTGCACCATCAGACCAGGTTGGCGGTTACATGCAGCTATTCGACGAACTGAATAAATGGCTGAGCGAAATTACCGGTTTTGCAGCCATGAGTTTACAGCCAAATGCCGGTGCACAAGGCGAGTATGCCGGTTTGCTGGTGATCCGTGCTTATCATCAGGCTAATGGAGATGATCATCGTAATATTGCTTTGATCCCTTCCTCAGCCCATGGGACCAATCCGGCTTCCGCAGCAATGGCTGGGATGAAAATCATCGTGGTCAAATGTGATGACAACGGTAATATTGATGTAACTGATTTGAAAGCTAAAGCAGGGCAATACAGCAATGAGCTTTCTTGTTTGATGGTTACTTATCCGTCAACACATGGTGTTTTTGAAGAATCTATTATCGAAATCTGTAATATCATTCATCACCATGGCGGTCAGGTTTACATGGACGGAGCCAACATGAACGCACAAGTAGGCTTGACCAGTCCGGCTGCTATTGGTGCCGATGTTTGCCATTTAAACCTGCATAAAACCTTTTGTATCCCGCATGGCGGCGGAGGCCCGGGAATGGGGCCAATTGGCGTGGCCGAACACTTGGTTCAGTTTTTACCCGGACATTCGATGGTTGATATTGAACAGGGCAAATCTATCCATGCGGTTTCTGCAGCACCTTGGGGCTCGGCTTCCATTTTGCTGATCTCCCATGCTTATATTGCCATGATGGGCAGCGAAGGTTTAACCAATGCAACACGGTATGCTATTTTAAATGCAAACTACATCAAATCGCGTTTAGAAGATCATTTTCCGGTTTTGTACGCAGGTGCCAACGGCCGCTGCGCACATGAAATGATTTTGGATTGCCGGGCTTTCAAAAACTTTGGTATCGAAGTAACGGACATTGCCAAACGTTTGATGGATTACGGCTTCCATGCGCCAACGGTTTCTTTCCCGGTTGCCGGAACAGTGATGGTAGAACCGACAGAATCCGAACCAAAACACGAACTGGACCGTTTTTGTGATGCCATGATTGCTATCCGTTATGAAATTGAAGATGTGGAAAAAGGTGTTTCCGATAAAATAAATAACCCACTTAGAAACGCGCCGCATACAGCAGCGGTCATCACCGCAAACGAATGGGGGCATCCTTATACCCGGCAAAAAGCAGCTTTCCCGCTGCCTTACGTTGTGGCTTTCAAATTCTGGCCTTCAGTAGGCCGGGTGAATGATACGCATGGTGACCGGACTTTGATCTGTACTTGTCCGCCTTTGGAAAGTTATGCTTTTGAAGAAAATTTAACTGAGTGACAATATTTGTAACAAAAATGTCATGAAATCTTATTTAAAACATCCGGTGGTTTAAATTATTCGTTAATATTGTTTTTATCAGATTTAAATCATGTTGTCATTTATTTACAAAGTTTAGCTAAAGGAAATATTATTATGAAAGTTGTTAGCTTTAATTATCAAAGCAGATGAAATTTTATTATGGATGTGCAGAACTTTCCCTCATTAACCTTCGTACAAATTTATATGAATGTAATTCAGAGGCCTGTTAATATTATGTTAGTTGATGATGATGAAATAAATAATTTTATCACCGTTAAATTAATTAGAAAGGCCTTTCCAGACGCATTACTTAGCACTTATTTAAATGGACGTTTGGCGATCGAAAAGCTAAAAGACATTTTTAAGAACAATCCGGATAAAATCCCGGATTATATCTTGCTTGATATTAACATGCCGATTATGAATGGCTGGGAATTTTTGGAAGAATATAAAACATCACACTTAGACCCTGATAAAAAAATTACTATTTACATCCTTTCTTCTTCAGTTTTCAGCAACGATATTGATAAAGCTAAATCTTACGAATCTGTTGCCAATTTCATTTCTAAACCACTTAATTTAGAGTCGATAAAAGAAGTGTTCAGCTTGATGAATTTCCACAATCACTAAGTATCCATACTTTTTACCGAAAACCCATCCCTATCGCTAACCCTTCCAATGGCCAGGTTTTTGGCATGATAAAATAAGCATATCCAATTTTCTACTGCTGCCTGTTTCCCAAATTGTTCCCGTAATTCCATTGATCTCCGTCCGTCAAAATCATACTTGGCCGCAAATTTTCTAATCAATTGTTCCGGTTCCGGCAAAACATCTCCCCCCAAAAAATAAATTTCACCGGCGGATTTAATTTTAAAAACCTGATGAAACTGGCAGTGTCCACCCGTTAATTCATACGAAACCCCATTTTTCAAAATACCGCTTCCTTCTACCAGATTTACACTTGCTGAGCGTTGCAGCACTTCAAAAATCGGTTCCCGGTACGAGGAAGATTTTCCCGAAAAAGCAAATTCCCATTCCCCTTGCTGAACGATGTGCTCTGCATCCGGGAAAGCTGGTTCCATGCGTCCATTCCGTTCCAACACCAAACCACCGGTATGATCATTGTGTAAGTGCGACATCAAAACCAGCGTTACTTCTTCCGGTTCAAAACCTGCTTTCCGGATATTATCATGCAGCGTTAATTCACCATTTGGGTTTTTAAAACCTAAACCGGCATCCATCAAAATTAAATCCTTTTCTGTTTGAAGTAAAAATGGCTGTACATGGATAAATAACGAGCCTTTGCGGTCTTGCGGATGATCGGTAAGCGGGTTAAAAGGAACGAATTTTTTGGTCGAATCAACAGAAAAAGAACCTTCGCCCAATGCGTGTATTTTCATAAAAATGCTAAAATCTGTTTAAACTAATAGAATGATAAGCCAATAACTATCTTTACTGTTTGAACGCCTAAAAATATGCAAAAACGTTGGATTATGGAGCAGGAGGGCAACCGGCAGCAAGTGGCAGAGCTGGCGAAAGCTTTGCAGGTGGACGAAGTGTTGAGCAGCCTGCTCGTGCAGCGAGAGGTAACTTCTTTTGAGGAAGCCAGATATTTTTTCCGTCCTGACATTGGACACTTGCATGATCCGTTTTTAATGCAGGACATGGAAAAAGCAGTGCTGCGGATTGAAAAAGCTATTCTTAATAACGAAAAAATATTGGTTTACGGTGATTATGACGTAGATGGGACGACTGCTGTTTCTGTTGTTTATCAGTTTTTTAAAAAACGATACGAACATATTGCCTTTTATATTCCAAACCGTTACACAGAAGGCTATGGCATTTCTACCGCCGGGATTGATTTTGCTGCCGAACACGGTTTCAGCTTGATTATTGCTTTGGATTGTGGTATCAAATCCAACGATAAAATAATTTATGCCGGTAAAAGAAGCATTGACTTTATTATATGCGACCACCATTTGCCCGGCGCGGAACTGCCAAAAGCAGTTGCCGTTTTAGATCCGAAAAGAAGTGATTGCGATTATCCTTACAAAGAATTGTCTGGCTGCGGAATTGGTTTTAAACTGATCCAGGCTTATGCGGAAAAAAATAATATTCCTTGGGAAGAAGTAAACTGTTACCTTGATCTGGTTGCCGTAAGCATTGCCTGCGACCTGGTGCATATCACCGGAGAAAACCGCACACTTGCTGCTTTTGGCCTGGAAAAACTCAATACAAACCCTTCTATCGGCCTTAAAGCTTTGATAAATGTGGCTGGCAGATCAGCAAATTATACCATTTCTGACGTTGTTTTTTCTATCGGGCCGCGGATTAACGCAGCCGGCAGGATCGATGATGCGAAACATGCCGTTAATTTACTCATTGCCGGTTGTACGGTTGAAGCATCTAATTATAGCGAATCGATCAACCTGAAAAATACGGAACGAAAGGAGCATGACCTCAGCATTACCGGCCAGGCTTTAAATATGATCGATCAGGACCCATTGCTGATCAACCGCCGTTCCACCGTTGTTTTTCAGGAAAACTGGCACAAAGGCGTGATCGGGATTGTAGCATCGCGGTTGACGGAAAAATACTATCGACCAACAGTTGTTTTGACCCAAAGTAATGGCCGGGTTACCGGTTCTGCGCGCTCTGTCCACGGCTTTGATTTGTATGAAGCTTTATGCGGGTGCAGCGATCTGCTGCTGCAGTTTGGCGGACATAGATACGCTGCAGGTTTAACTTTACTACCAGAAAATGTATCAGCTTTCAGCGAACGTTTTGAGCAGGTTGTAACTTCCAACATCACAGAAGAACAATTGACACAAAGAATCAAGATCGATACAGAACTAAAACTAAACCAAATTACACCGCGATTTTACCGGATATTGAAACAGCTTGCCCCATTTGGCCCGGAAAATATGACGCCGGTTTTCATTAGTAAAAATGTGTATGTTAGCGGTCCTGCAAACCTGATCGGCAGTAATCATCTTAAAATGTGTGTTATGCAGGAGGACTCTCCGATTTTTAACTGTATCGGTTTTGGTTTGGGAGAACAAATTTTATCCCTTAAAAACAGTATGCCGTTTGATATTTGTTATACCATTGAAGAGAATTGCTGGAGAGAACAGAAAACAATCCAATTGAACATAAAAGGAATTAGATTTGACGTAGACAACGCCGTCATCTAAACAGATCATGATTTTAAGAGCAGAGCATTTAATCAAAAAATACAAACAGCGGACGGTCGTCAACGATGTTACTTTTGATGTAAAACAAGGTGAAATTGTAGGTTTGCTTGGGCCGAACGGAGCCGGAAAAACAACTTCTTTTTACATGATTGTGGGTTTAATCAAACCGAATGAAGGCAATATTTACTTAGAAGACGAAAATATTACGGACGCACCGATGTACCGCAGGGCACAAAAAGGAATTGGTTACCTTGCGCAGGAAGCTTCTGTTTTTCGCAAGCTTTCGGTAGAAGACAACATCAAGGCTGTGCTGGAAATGGGCAAAATGAATGCTGCTGAACAAAAGGACAAGCTGGAAGAATTAATTGAAGAGTTCAGCTTACAAAAAGTGCGTAAAAACCGTGGCGATCTGCTTTCGGGAGGTGAACGCAGGCGTACCGAAATTGCCCGCGCATTGGCTGCCGAACCCAAATTTATTTTGCTGGACGAGCCTTTTGCCGGTGTTGACCCGATTGCGGTAGAAGAAATCCAGTTTATGGTGGCCAAATTACGGACACGCAACATTGGCATCCTGATTACTGACCACAATGTGCAGGAAACTTTATCGATTACTGATCGGGCGTATTTACTTTTTGAAGGGAAAATCCTAAGATACGGTGTTCCGGAAGTGTTGGCAGAAGACCCGATTGTACGTAAATTATATCTCGGTTCCAACTTCGTTTTAAAAAGAAAAACTTTCGCTTAAATTCTTATGACTTTTATTAACTCATTGGTTACTTGGATCATGAAAAAGCGGATGCACCAGATCGAGCTTTTCATCAAATATCCGAATGAGGTGCAGGATGAGTGGTTTGAAAACCTGATCAGCAGTGCTGATAATACCGAATGGGGAAAAAAATACGGTTATAAAAGCATCGAAAATGTCAACGATTTCCGGGACCGTTTTCCAATCCAAACTTATGATACTTTAAAGCCTTTTATCGAACGCATGATGCAAGGCGAGCAAAACGTGCTTTGGCCTACAGAAATAAAGTGGTTTGCCAAATCCTCTGGCACCACCAGCGACCGCAGTAAATTTATCCCGGTAAGCGGGGAAGCCATGGAAGAATGCCATTTTAAAGGTGGCAAAGACATGATCACCTTGTATTGCAACAACCGTCCGGAAGCGAAATTATTTACCGGCAAAACATTGGTCCTGGGCGGGAGCCATCAAATCAATCAACTCCACACAGATTCTTACTATGGTGACCTTTCGGCCGTTCTCCTAAAAAACCTGCCGCTTTGGGCAGAATTTTACCACACACCTGAACTGGCCATCACACTGATAGAAAATTACGAAGAAAAAATAGAAAAGATCGCCCAAATTACACAGCACGTAAACGTTACTGCTATCAGCGGTGTACCAACATGGAACATTGTTTTGGCTAAACGCCTGCTTGAACTTACAGGAAAAGATAATTTACTGGAAATTTGGCCTAACTTGGAATTGTATGTGCACGGTGCCGTTGCTTTTACACCGTATCGGGATCATTTTAAAAAGCTTGTCCCAAGTAATGAGATGTATTATATGGAAACCTATAATGCTTCTGAAGGCTTCTTCGGGATACAAGATCAATCGGATTCCGAAGAAATGCTGCTGATGTTGGATTACGGCGTTTTCTACGAATTTCTGCCGGTTGAAAATTTATTTGATGAAAATCCGCGGACTTTACTTTTAGATCAGGTAGAAACAGGGGCAAATTACGCTTTGATCATCTCCACCAATTCCGGCTTGTGGCGGTATTTGATCGGTGATACGATAAAGTTTACTTCTTTATCACCTTTCCGGATTAGGATCACCGGCCGTACCAAACATTTCATCAATGCTTTTGGGGAAGAAGTGATTATTGACAACAGCGAACGTGCCTTAAAAGAAGCATGTCATCAAACAGGAGCCATCATTCGAGAATACACAGCCGCACCAATTTATTTTGAAGGAAACAAGTCCGGCGGCCACGAATGGATCATCGAGTTTGAAAAGCAGCCGGATGAGTTTGAACGTTTTGTGGATTTGCTGGATGAAACCCTGCGCAAAGTAAATTCTGATTATGATGCAAAACGTTTTAAAGATCTGGCTTTGAAACGGCCAATTGTACACTTTGCAACTGATGGTGTTTTTTATAAATGGATGAAACTGAAAGGCAAATTGGGCGGACAGCACAAAGTGCCGCGCTTAGCCAATAACCGTGAATATGTGGATTCTATTTTGATGTTGATGAAAGGGGTGATGGTTTAAAAATAGATCAGTAATGCTTCTTTTACCACCTATTTTTTACGTTCGGTGGTGAAACGTACCAGTTGTTCCAAGCCTGTACGAAACTGGTTTTCGGGGAAAGTGTTCAAAATTACAAAAGCCTCTTCCTGGTATTTGGCCATCTGGGTTTCTGCATAAGCCAAACCACCAGAATCTTTTACAAAACCAATAATTTCTGCTACGCTTTTTGCATCTTCATTATGGTTTTTTACCAAATTGATGACGTTTTTCCTTTCGGGTTTTGATGCTTTGTTTAGGGCATAAATTAAAGGAAGTGTGATTTTTTTCTCCTTAATATCAATTCCTAATGGTTTGCCCACATCGTCCAAACCAAAATCAAACATATCGTCTTTGATCTGGAAAGCAATACCGGTCTTCTCCCCAAAAAGACGCATTCTTTCAGTGGTTTCTGTATCAGCTCCGGCAGAAGCGGCACCGCAGGCACAACAGGAAGCAATCAGAGAAGCTGTTTTTTGGCGGATCACTTCGTAATAAATCGGTTCGCCAATGTCCATTTTACGGACTTTTTCAATCTGCAGCAATTCGCCTTCACTCATTTGTTTCACCGCTTCGGACACTATTTTTAGCAGGTGAAAATCATTGTTGTCCAACGAAAGCAACAATCCTTTTGATAACAGGTAATCGCCGACCAAAACTGCAATCTTGTTTTTCCACAAGGCATTGATAGAAAAGAAACCGCGCCGCTGATACGAGTTGTCCACCACATCATCATGCACTAAAGTGGCCGTGTGCAAAAGCTCGACCAAAGCCGCGCCGCGATGCGTGGAATCGTTGATCCCTCCGCATAAACCTGCACTAAAAAAAACAAACATGGGCCGGATTTGCTTGCCTTTTCGCTTTACAATATAATGGGTGATGCGGTCGAGCAGCGGGACCGAACTGTGCATAGATGCCTTGAACTTGCTTTCAAAAACATCAATTTCGGCAGCTATCGGCTTCTTAATCTCGTCAATGCTCAGCATCTACGGGTCTCATGGGGATTAATAATAAAATAAGCAAGGCCAAATATAGCAGGTAAATATGTTAAAACCTGTTTCTGGTTGGCAGTCAAATATACAAATCCATAAATAAAAAAACACAATGAGCAGGTTTCTTTGCAGAACGCTTATTGTGTTTTTTTATTAAAAGAAAGAAGGAAATTTATTCTTCTCCGCCTACTTTTAACTGATCAGGATCTTCGTGGTAACCTGTTCCTTCTGTTTCAGGCTGAACAAAAGTTTCGTCTTCATCGCCTTGATTAGTTGATGGTGATTTCACTTTTTCCAATTGTTCTTCTGTTAAATTTGTGCTTCCACTGGTGTTTTCCCATGGTTTTTCGCCTTCTTGTTCTATTGTCATAGCTTTTGGTATTTCGTGTCCTTCTTCTGTTGAAGCAGAAGTATCACCTGCTGTATCTTGTTCTTCATCACCCAAAAATCCGGGTTCGTCATGCGTGCGGTTATTGTCATCGGACTTTCCCTGATCGTCCATGTCTCTGAAAACTTCGTCTTTAGGATCTATCATTTTGTGCTGATTTTAGTTAAATAATTATTGCCATAAAAGAAGCATTTAAAGTCCGGAATGTTTGCGTTGAAGCAGGAAAGAAATAGAACTTACACTAACTACAAACTTTCCAACATTTGTTTTAAAACCGCTTGTGCCGCCCATTCACGGTTTGCTGCTTCTTTTATCACGATAGAATTTGACCCGTCTAGTATTTCTGCTGATAATTCCAAGTCGCGGCGCACCGGCAAACAATGCATTACTTTTGCTTGATTGGTGTTTTTCAGTTTTTCGTTAGTCAGCATCCAATCTTCATTTCCCGGGATTACTTTACCGTAAGGTTCATAGGCCGACCAGTTTTTTACGTAGATAAAATCAGCATCCTGCAAAGCTTCAGTTTGATCATGGGTGATAGTTGCACCTTGCGTAAATGCTGTGGAAAGTTCCAGTCCTGCCGGATGAGCGATAGTAAAATTAACATCCGCTTTGCACATCCATTCTGCAAACGAATTCGGAACAGCTTGTGGTAGTGCTTTTACATGCGGCGCCCAGGTTAAAACTACTTTTGGCCGAGGCTTGGTTTTGAGTTCTTCAATCGTGATTAAATCTGCCAGGCTTTGCAGCGGATGGCGCGTTGCCGATTCTAAACTCACCACCGGAACAGCGCATAATTCTACAAACTTATTAAAGATAACTTCGCCATAATCTTCTTCTCTATTTTGCAAGCCAGGGAAGGAGCGAAGCCCAATGATATCTACATATTGCCCCATCACGGCCGCTGCTTCGCGGATATGTTCTACCGTTGTTCCGTTCATCACCACGTTATCCCGCAGCTCTAAAGCCCAGCCTTCTTTGTCGATGTTTAAAACCATCACGTTCATTCCCAGGTTCATGGCCGCTTTTTGCGTACTCATGCGCGTACGCAAACTTGGGTTTAGGAAAACCAAACCGATTGTTTTATTTTTTCCCAAATACTGAAAAGCGAAAGGATTCTTTTTCAGATTCAATGCTTCTTTTACCAGGTAATTTATATCGTTAACGTCGTTTACAGAGGAGAAGAGTTTCATTATTTATGTTAAAAGTCTTTCGGGGTTTTGTTTAAGATTATATCTGATTCTTCCATGCTTTCGGAAGGATTGTTCCGCCTTGTCGTTACGGCGATAGGAGGAACCTTCTTCAAAGCAAAAGAGAAACCTGTACTGTTTGAAGAAGATTTCTCCCTGCGGTCGAAATGACAAAAAGGTTTACATCGAAGGATTAAACACCGCAACCGGCGCATTTTTCATAGCCAGATTAAATGCTTCCAAAAAACGATCCGCATGAGCTTTAGTTAAATTTAAAGCTGGTAGCAAACGGATCACATTTGGTTTAGCTTCCCCGGTAAAAATATGGTATTTAAATAGAAGTTCAGCTTTCACATGTGCGTAAGTATCGGGCAAATCAATGCCAATCATCAAACCACGTCCGCGTACTTCTTTTACCTGCTCAAATTTTTTCAGTTCTTCGATTAGATAACCGCCAACTTCGGCTGCATTTTGCATCAGATTATCCTGTTCCATCACTTCCAAAACAGCCAATCCGGCGGCACAAGCCAAATGGTTTCCGCCGAAAGTAGTGCCCAGCATGTAATAAACAGGTTTTATTTTAGGGGAGATGGAAATGCCGCCAATCGGAAAACCGTTCCCCATTCCTTTGGCCATGGTATAAATATCAGCATCAACACCGGCAAAATCATGAGAATAAAACTTGCCTGTACGTCCGTAACCACATTGCACAGAATCAGCAATAAAAACAGCATCATACTGATCGCAAAGCGAACGGATCTTTTGTAGGAAGCTTTCAGGTGCAACCTGTATTCCTCCAACACCTTGAATTCCTTCAATAATTACTGAGCTGATTTCGTTCTCAGCAAAAGCTTGTTCCAAAGCAGCTTCATCATTCCAGGGAAGGAAAATGACATTATCCGTTTCGTTTACCGGCGCTACAATTTTAGGGTTATCGGTAACCGAAACCGCTAAAGAAGTACGGCCGTGAAAAGATTTTCGAAAAGCAATCACCTTCTTTTTACCATTATAAAAGGAAGCGAGCTTCAACGCGTTTTCATTTGCTTCTGCACCAGAATTGCACAGAAATAATTGGTAATCTTCTCTGCCAGAAACTTTCCCGAGCTTTTCAGCAAACTCTTTCTGGATAGGGATTTCAATGGAATTACTGTAAAAACCCAACTGATGCAACTGATCTTCCAATCGCTTTACGTAATGCGGATGTGTATGTCCGATAGAAATTACAGCATGGCCGCCGTACAAGTCTAAATATTCCTGGCCTTTATCGTCCCAAACTAAGCTGCCTTGGCCTTTTATTATGTTGATATGATTGATTGGGTAAACGTCAAATAGTTTCATGTTGGGTTATAAGTTTAAAAAGCGTTTGCTTTTAGTTTAAGTCCTGCAGTTTCTTCAAAGCCAAACATTAAATTCATATTTTGAACAGCTTGTCCGGATGCACCTTTTAAAAGATTATCCATAATGCTGATGATGAAAATCTTGTTACCGTGTTTTTTGATTTGGATAAAGCATTTATTCGTGTTTACTACTTGCTTTAAGTCGATATCACGAGTGGTAACATGTGTAAAAGGATGGTCAGCATAAAAATCACTGTATAATTTAAATGCTTCGGCTTCGCTTAAATCACATTCTGTATAAATAGAAGCTAAAATGCCACGTGTAAAATCTCCCCGGTACGGAATAAAATTTAACTTATTTGTATCGCTGGGATAAATTGGAAAATTATTTTGCAACTGGTTAAGCGACTGGCTGATTTCTTTTAAATGCTGATGATTGAATGCTTTATAAACTGATAAATTATCATTACGCCAGGTAAAATGTGAAGTAGTAGAAAGACTTTGTCCGGCACCGGTTGAACCTGTTGTTGCCGAAATATGTACTTCGTTTAGCAGTAAATTTTGATGTGCTAAAGGAAGCAATCCTAACTGAATGCAAGTAGCAAAGCAACCGGGATTAGCAATGTTCGATGCTTCTTTTATCGATGTTTTATTGAGTTCGGGAAGGCCGTAGGTAAAGTTGCGAGTTACCATTTGTGGGTTTCCTGTTCCGCTTTCGCTTTTTCCCCCTTCTAACCTTTCACCTTTCACCTCAAAATCTTTTGCATCCTTTAACCTAAAATCCTGACTTAAATCAATAACCTTAATATGTTCAGCAATTGGGTTTGCTTCCAGAAATTTTTGTGCATCACCATGGCCAACACATAGAAACAAAACATCAATATCGGCAGATAATTCGCTGCTAAATTTTAGTTCCGTATCTCCAAAAAGATCTGTGTGAACCTCGTACAAATAATTGCCTACATTGCTTTTACTGTTTACAAAAGCAATTTCAACGTTTGGATGATTCAATAAAATCCGTGACATTTCGCCGCCCGTATATCCTGCTCCGCCAATAATTCCGGCTTTGATTCTATTTAACATTGATTCTGTCATTTTTGGTAGATGGCTGAGAGGTTAATATAAATTCCAGATTCGCTTCGCTGTGGTTGCTTATGTGGTGTTTTTGTCCTGGCCTGATTTCAATTCCTTGGTTTGCGTTTAATACTTTTATATCGCCATTAATGTAAAAAATAGCTGATCCGTTTAAAATAAAAAAGAATTGAGTGGCAAATTCATGATAGTGGCTTTGCTCACTTGTGTCGGGCAGCATTAATTCTTGCTTCACGGACAACGCATCAGTATCTACAAAATTCCAGCCTTTACAGTCATCACCCCAAGTATAATGGCTTAAACAATCATCTTTTGAAAAAACCTGTACGCTCATTTTATTCCTGCTTGCCGTTTACTTTATGGTAAATAACTGTTTGATTGCCAAAGATTTTAGAAAACCCTTTTACATCGTCACCCGTCCAGGTATTGTTCATTTCACCGTAGCTGCCAAATTTGTTCGACATCAAATCATGTTCGGATTCAATTCCCAAAACCTGGAAACGGTACGGATACAACTGCACAAACACTTTTCCGGAGACGTTTTTTTGCGTATCGGTCAGGAAAGCTTCAATATTACGCATTACCGGGTCGTGGAATTGGCCTTCGTGCAACCAGTTACCATAAAAAGTAGATAGCTGATCTTTCCAGCTCAACTGCCATTTGGTTAACGTATGCTTTTCTAAAGTATGATGCGCTTTGATGATGACCATTGGTGCAGCAGCTTCAAAACCAACACGCCCTTTAATGCCGATAATGGTATCGCCAACATGAATATCACGGCCGATGGCATACGGAGAAGTAATTTCCTGTAATTTTTGAATGGCTTTGGTTGGATGATCAAAAGTATCATCATTAATGGCCACCAGTTCGCCTTGCTTAAATTCCAGCGTAACTTTTTCTGAACCTTCTTTGGTTAATTGTGTTGGCCAGGCATCATCCGGCAAACCTTCGTGCGAAGTCAGCGTTTCTTTTCCACCCACAGAAGTCCCCCAGATACCTTTGTTAATAGAGTATTTGGCTTTCTCGAAATTCATTTCTACGCCATGCTCTTTCAAGTAAGTAATTTCTGCTTCGCGGCTTAATTTTAAATCACGAATTGGCGTTAAAATTTTTACTTCCGGAATGAGGATATTAAAGATCATATCAAACCGAACCTGATCGTTACCCGCACCCGTGCTTCCATGCGCCACATAATCGGCTCCGATTTTTTTGGCGTATAAAGCAATTGCGGTAGCCTGGCTCACCCGTTCGGCACTTACAGAAAGCGGATAAGTATTGTTTTTCAATACGTTACCGTAAATGAGATAGCGGACGCAGGTATTGTAAAAGTTTTCTGTTTCATCAACCGCTGTATGAGAAACAACGCCCATTTTGTAAGCGCGGCGTTCTACATCGGCCAATTCTTCGGCACTAAAACCACCAGTATTTACAATTACAGAATGAACTTCCAAATTCAAATCCTGTGATAAATACATGCTGCAAAACGAAGTGTCCAAACCTCCGCTAAAAGCTAAAACTACTTTTTCTTTCATCAAATATTTTGTTTTTTGGGTGATAAAAACAGTATCGGTTTATTCACCAAATTTTAATTATGATCGATCAATCTTAAGGAAGCCACAACTATCGGCGTAATCAGCTTTGTTGATTTTTTGAGCGCGCTTTCAATCCGCTCCAGCAAGGTAGCTTTATGGTTCATCTTTTTCATCTTTTCCTCAATCTCTCTGGCCTTTTCTTCCGGATCAAAAAGCATAGCGGTACACATGCAGTTTTTGCGGTCTTTACCCATCAAAATATCGTAATTAACACAACTTTTGCAGCCTTGCCAAAAAGCCTCATCCTGTGTCAATTCAGAATAAGTAACTGGCTCGTAACCCAATTCCGAATTGATTTTCATCACCGCCAAACCGGTTGTCAACCCAAAAATTTTTGCGTCAGGATATTTCTTTCTTGATAGCTTAAAAACTTCCTCTTTAATAGCTTTTGCCAAGCCAACTTTTCTGTAGATCGGGTTAACAATCAAACCCGAATTAGCTACAAACTGACCGTGGCTCCAGGTTTCGATATAACAAAAGCCTGCCCAGGTGCCATCTTTATGAATTGCTATTATAGCTTTGCCTTCCAGCATTTTATTGGCTACATATTCGGGGGAACGGGTGGCAATACCGGTGCCACGGGCTTTAGCAGATTCGGACATTTCATCGCATATCTGAGGCGCATATTCTGCTTGTTCGCCTGTGGCTGCCCGAATGGTGAAATCTTGAATGGTCATTGAAATAGATTAAGATAACCGTTAAAAATTAATTAGCTTTTTTTGAAGCCAGGTTAATAAGAAAAGGAGTGGAAGAGGCAGCAAAAGCTGGTTTTTAAGAAGGTCAACTGGTAGCGGATCAAACCCTGGAGATATAAGTCCGTCGTCGGATCAGCGGCAGCGGGCAGCCATTTACTGTCAGAACCAATGCAAGCACTGCCGGGGCAAAATTTGCCTTGAAAGCAGGTAAGGCTAAGCTTTGCCGGTTGATCATTTTTTTAAATTAAAATTGTTTTTTTAAAAAGTGCAAATTTTCGCAAAAAAATTTATAAATGCAAATTTTGTATAGTTAAACGAAAATTGCGTTGAATAGTTTAATCTTTTGAAGGTCATATATTTGCCTGGCACAATCCGTGCCCAAGCTCTTTTATTTCCGTAATTATCTTACTTTTGCTAATATTGTTAGTGCCTGTTTATGCAAACCAGTTTACTTTTTGAAGTGGGTGCCGGTCCGGTTTATTACAACTACTGGTTTGCCATTGTCCCGCCTTACCGGGTCAAAGCGGTGATTGACCAGCTTAAGATAAAGATCAACAACCTGACTGAAAATGCGGTTACCGATGGCAAAGCTTACCTTACTGTGGTACACCAGAACCAGGTTATGCCTGCGGTAATGGAGGAGAAAATAAGGTATTATCAATCCAAAATGAAAACCTTCCCGGTTTTTGAAATCCGTTTACAAAACTTTGGCTTCATCCGAAAGAAAAATGTTTACACCATATTTGTAAAAGTACAGGCAGATGATAATTGGGGCAACAACCTGAAACGGCTCCGAAAAAACATTGATAAAAACAGTATCAGGCAAGCTTTTATCCCGATTGCGGAAATTACAGGCAAGACGGATTTTCAGCAGGTTTGGCCGCATCTGGAACATTTGGGGTACGATGCTTCTTTTATGGCAGAAAAATTGACGGTCATGGAAAAATCGGCGCATAAGCCACAGGATCAGTACAAACCAAAACTGCATTTGCTGCTCAAAAAGTGCAGTTGCCAGGCTGATTGATGATTTTCTAAATTTTTATACAGCAGGATTTAAAAAGTTTTCTACTTTTGTGGCGGGTAAGTCTTTTACGACCAGCTCCTTTTGAACTCCCCCAGGGTGGGAACGCAGCAAGGGTAGAAAGTTGTAGCGGTGCGATAAAAGTAGCTTACCCACTTTTTTCTTTCAAACCTTCTTTTTTAATTGTAAGCAGCCGGGGTTTTCTTCGGCTTTTTTTGTTTTTTTAAATAAATTTTTTACTGCTAAAAGAAGCATTCAGTTTTCGTAAAAACTAATTCCTGTTTCTTTGTTTCAACCTAAAAAATAATATGCTTGATGTATTGATTGTAGGCGGCGGCCCAATTGGCCTGGCATGTGGGTTGGAAGCCAAAAAAGCGGGCTTGAGTTATTTAATAATCGAAAAGGGAACGCTGGTCAACTCCTTATATAACTACCCGGCCGGCATGACTTTTTTTTCTACTTCGGAAAAACTGGAGATTGGCGGCGTGCCTTTCGTTTCCAGCAGCATCAAACCTACACGGGCAGAATCGCTGGAATATTATCGCCGAGTAGCTACTTCCAATGAACTGAACCTCCATCTATTTGAAACCGTTCTGAGTAATCAGCCTAAAAACAACGGCTATGAAGTAACGACCAGCAAAGGTATTTATCAAACCCAAAAAATCATTATTGCCACAGGTTTTTATGATGTGCCGGTTAAAATGAAGATCCCTGGAGAGGATTTGCCAAAAGTGCGGCATTATTATAAAGACCCCAATTTTTATACAATGCAAAAGGTGCTGGTTGTAGGTGCCAGTAATTCTTCTGTTGATGCTGCACTGGAAACTTTTCGGAAAGGGGCCGAAGTAACGATGGTGATCCGCAAGGATGATATTAACGAACGCGTAAAATATTGGGTTCGGCCGGATATCATCAACCGGATCAAAGAAGGAACGATAAAAGCTTACTATCACTCGCATCTATCTGCAATAAGAGAACATGAAGTTGATATCCAATCGGCGGAAGGATTAATTACCATTCCAAATGACTTTGTGCTTGCTTTGACCGGTTATCAGCCTGATTTTACATTTCTGAAAACAATGGGCATTATGCTTTCTGCGGATGATATGCTGCTGCCGGAATACAATCCGCAAACGATGGAAACCAACCAAAAAGGCATCTATCTGGCAGGCGTGGTTTGCGGCGGGATGAACACGCACTTGTGGTTTATCGAAAATTCAAGGGTTCATGCCGGGCAGATTATTGCTGATATTTTGCAACAAACAGCCGAAGTATGATAAAGGACAGATTTTAGGATACTGTTTTTATACTGATAAAAGAAGCATCACGTTAATGGCTTTATGCGGCTGATCAATTTTTACTATTTGCAAAATTTGTTTTATAAAGACGCAAAAGAAACATCAGCAAAAAAGCCTATATTTATAAAATTTGTATTAAACACCTGAACCTATTCATTCTTACAAGCCCAATACTTTTGACATTTACCGATTTTAACTTCGATCCAAACCTGCAGGAAGGGTTAGACAGCATGGGTTTCCGCAAGCCAACACCCATACAGGAGCAAGCCATCCCGATTATTTTAAATAAGCATGATTTGATTGCCTGCGCCCAAACCGGAACCGGTAAAACTGCTGCCTATTTGCTGCCCATTATGCACCAAATTTGTACAGCCAAAGAAAAAAGTTTGGTAAATACGCTGATCCTGGCACCAACGCGTGAACTTGTCCAACAGATAGACCAGCAAACAGAAGGACTGGCTTATTTTACCGGCATCAGTTCGATTGCAGTTTATGGCGGCGGAGATGGCATCAGTTACGAGCAGCAACGCCGAGCTTTAAATGAAGGTGTGGATATTATTATCGCTACGCCAGGCAGGCTGATCGCGCATTTAACTTCCGGCGTGGTAAAGCTAAGTCAGTTACAGCATTTGATTTTGGATGAAGCAGACAGGATGCTGGACATGGGCTTTTATGATGACATCATCCGCATCATGAGTTATTTGCCTGCAAAACGGCAAACCCTTCTTTTTTCTGCCACTATGCCAGGCAAAATCCGTACACTTTCGCAAAAAATACTAAACCAGCCCGAACAGATCAATATTGCATTGTCGAAGCCTGCCATCGGGATTTTGCAGCAGGTTTACATGACGTTTGACCATCAAAAACTGGCACTGATCAAAATGATTTTGGCAGAAGGAAATTATGCCAGCACCATAGTTTTTGTATCAACCAAAGAAAAAGTAAAGCAACTGTACCAAACACTTTTCCGTGCCGGGATGAAGGTTGAGGCTTTTCACTCGGATTTAGAGCAAGAGCAACGGGAAAATATTCTGCGCGCTTTCAAAAGCAGGCAATTGCCGGTTTTGATCGGGACAGATGTTTTATCAAGGGGAATTGATGTTGAAGGCATTAGTTTGGTGATCAATTATGATGTACCCCATGACCCGGAAGATTATATCCACCGCATCGGCCGTACAGCCCGTGCCGAAACTACGGGAACGGCCATTACTTTTATCAACGAAAAAGATCAACGCAAATTCAGCAATATTGAAGCTTTGATCGGTAAAACTATCGAACAAAAACTTTTGCCGGAGGCTTTAGGTGAAGGCCCGGTTTATCAGCCAGGGATAAAAATGTTCTCCAGCCACCGAAAGCCCTGGAACAAAAAGAAACAGCAGTAAAGGAATGATGTCATAGATGTCTTATTTCTGACAAATTGCTATTATACCGAAAACGTTTTTAGTACAATAGTAGTCATAAACGGAAACATGTATATTTATTTAGTCAATTTTGTCAGATTATGAATTAATCAAATGATTAATTTTTTTGTTTCTACATCAAATTTTTTCTCGTTATAAGTCAAATACTTAGCATCACTTGCTGATATTTAATAAATCAAACAACATTTCTGGCAGTATTTTTTAGGTAGTGTTATACAACTGTCTGTACAACGACCACGTTTAAGCAAACTGTACAAAGAGTAATAAATTAAAAAATAACTATTTAAAAATGAAATCAAAGATTACAAAGTTGGTTCTTACCTTATCTACAGTAGGATTATCAACATCATTGTTCGCTCAAAACATGAATTCCGACACCACTAAACGTTTTGACAAAAAAAGTTTTCGTACTTGGTCTCTCGGACTAAATGGTGGTATGTTGACTCACTTTACACCTTTTAATGGTGCATCAAATGGTGATTTTCATACCCCGGAAGAAACTTGGGGTTACGGAGGTTACATTAAGAAGCAAATTTTACCAAGCTTTGGTATCCAGGCAGATTTTTTGGCTGGAAAAGTAAGAGGTTACCAAGCTAATGCGCTTCCTTCACCAACAGTAGCTCAAAATAATAGCAGTTTCACAACTAATATTCAATGGTCAGCAGCATTAAATGCAAACTTTACAATTGCAAATTTAAGCCTTAACCATAAACGCAGTGCATTATCCCCTTATTTAACAGCAGGTGCAGGTTATATGTCTTCAAGCCCAAATGTTCAGGGCACAATTCCTAATGGAGCAAGTAACGGTTTCGAAGAAAACTGGTTTGTACCTGTTGGGGCTGGTTTCAAATTTGGTTTATCTAAGGTTATCAATATCGATCTTGGCTATAATGTTTATTTTATGAAAACACCTACTTTTGACGGTGTACGCGGTGCTGCCAATGACAGGTTTTCTTATGCCCATGCTGGCATAGAGTTGGCATTAGGCAAGAAAAATACTTCCCAATTGCAAAATTTTAGCCCGATTGCTGCCATCCGTGAAGAAAGTGCTGCTGAAAGTGCAGAGTTAAGAAGTATGCTTTCTACCTCAGAGCAAAACAGACTGAGAGATGAAGAGCAATTAAAACAACAATATGCTAAAGATTTAGGCGATGATGATGGTGATGGTGTTGCCAATAAGTTTGACAAATGTCCAGGTACACCTGCCGGTACTGTTGTTGATGGTTCAGGTTGTGCTTTACCAGTAAACAAACCAGATGTTAAAGTTTTTATAACGGAAGAAGATAAAAAAGTAGTTAGAGATGCTATTTCTAATTTAGAATTCGATTTAGGTAAATCTACTATCCGTGATCATTCATTTGCAAGCTTAGACAGAGTAGCAAACTTATTAGTAAACAAAAATTTTAGCCTGAAACTTGCTGGCCATACTGATAACACAGGTTCTGCTGCGCTTAACTTAAGATTATCTAAAGACCGTGCAGAAGCGGTGAGACAATATTTAGTGAGTAAAGGTGCTAATGCATCACGCATTGAAGCAACAGGTTATGGTCAAACTCAACCTATTGCATCTAATAAAACTGCTGCCGGTCGTCAGCAAAACCGTCGTGTAGAATTTACATTGTTCTAAACAACAAATCTATAATTTAACAAAAAGGTGTGTCAATTTAATTGGTACGCCTTTTTTGTTTGTTTTGATATTTAGATTTATAGCTATTTTACTATTAAAAAAAATTTATATTTATTTAATAGTAAACTTTAGATTTAATATAAGTATTTTTGAAATAGATATAAAATCAAACTAAAAAACAATAATGAACATTTTTGTAGGAAGTCTTCCATTTGCTTTGGAAGAAAGCAGGTTAAAAGAAGTTTTTGAAGCTTATGGTGAAGTATCATCAGTGAAGATTATTATTGATAAGTTTTCAGGAAGAAGCAAAGGATTTGGGTTTGTTGAAATGCCAGACGATTCTCTTGCTCAAAAAGCAATTGATGAGTTGAACGGTTCGTCTGTTGAAGGACGTTCTATTGTTGTAAACAAATCTGAAGACAAAAGAGACGATTCCAGAAGAAGCAGTTTCGGCGGTGGCGGAAACAGTGGCGGCGGAGGTGGTTACAAAGGCGGCAGCGGTGGTTATGGCGGCGGCGGCGGCAATAGCAGAGGTGGTGGTTATGGCGGAAGCGGCGGCGGAAGTAGTAGAGGCGGATATGATAAAGGTGGTTTTAAAGGTGGCAGTAGCGGTGGTTATAAAGGTGGCAGTGGTGGCCGTAAAGACGAATATTAATTATACTTTGTTTTTCAGTATTTTTACAAAGTACTCATTCTGAACAGATAAATATAATTTAGACTTTTAATATCACATAAAAATGGTAGTTGGAAAAATAGCATAACCAATGTTTTCAACTATCCTTTTTGTGTGATGTTTTTATATAATTATATCCTAAGTGTCATTTAGAAAAGTTGTGAAAATTGTTAGAGCCTGTTTAACTTTACACAAGAAAAAATGTTAATGCTTCTTTTACCCTATAAAAACTGATGTTTGCGTCAATTTAAATAAATCAAATGGCTGCCATTTTTTAGGTGATAAAAGAAGCATAGCAAACATATTGAACAAATTTTAAACACGCTCTAACACTCCTTTAATTTAATTTTTAAACGGGTTCTTATATTAAAATTTTGTTTTTATAGAACAAGTAAAAGCCAATTCTGATTTTTACTCGATAAAAGAAGCATCAACAAAAAAGCCGGTTAGTTTGACCGGCTTTTTTCGTTTAGTTTATGTTTTCTTCCGATGCTTCCGGCAACTGGAGTTCGCCCTCATCTATTACCACGCCCATCGAACAGAATTTATCAATCCGCTCCTTCACCAATTCATCTACGTTTTTAACTTTTAGTTTTTCCAGGTCATCAAGTAATACTTGTTTTACCGTAGCGATCATGGTTTCCGGGTCCTGATGCGCGCCGCCAAGCGGTTCTTTGATAATGCCGTCAATCAGCTTGTTTTTGTACATTTCTGCCGAAGTCAGCTTCAATACTTCCGCAGCTTTTTCCTTATTGTCCCAGGTTCGCCACAAAATAGAGGAGCATGACTCGGGCGAAATAACCGAATACCAGGTATGTTCCAACATATAAACGCGGTCGCCAATACCGATGCCCAGCGCACCGCCGGAAGCACCTTCGCCCACAATCACACAAATTACAGGCACGCGCAAAACCGACATTTCCATTAAATTACGTGCAATTGCTTCACCTTGTCCGCGTTCTTCCGCTTCCAGGCCCGGATATGCACCTGGCGTATCAATAAAAGTAATAATCGGTTTGTTAAATTTTTCTGCCATCTTCATCAGGCGGAGTGCTTTGCGGTAACCTTCCGGGTTGGCCATTCCAAAATTGCGGTACTGCCGCATTTTGGTGTTGCTGCCTTTTTGGTGGCCGATAAACATTACCGTTTGTCCGTTTAATGTACCAAAACCGCCTACAATTGCTTTATCGTCGCCCACGTTCCGGTCGCCGTGCAGCTCGATAAAATCCGTGCTCATCGATTCGATGTATTGCAAAGTATAAGGCCGTTCCGAGTGGCGGGAAATCTGAACATTTTGCCAGCCACTTAAATTACCGTAAACTTCTTCTTTTTTTGCCTGAAGGTTTTCTCGGAGTTCTGCTAAAGTGGAAGACATATCCACCTTTGTTTTTTCTTCTACCTGCACCACTTTTTCAATCTGCTGGATCAGGTCTCCTAAAGGCTTTTCAAAATCAAATGTAATTTTCATGTTCAGTAAATGGGATGCAAAGGTATCAAATCAGGTTTATACTTACAGATGCTAATATTGCTGCAAGCTGTCATATTTTTTGAGCTGAGTAGTGGTCAACTGCACCTCTGTTTTTAAACATGCCTGCAACAAAGCATTTCGCAGTTCTCCCTGGTACAGGCCGTAGCGGTTGGTGTAAAAAATCAGCAAGCCATTGTTTATTTTTTTATATCTGAAAAGGCTATCCATTGTTCTTTCATTGGTGATCAAAAAGTTGTTCATCTCATTAACCTTTCTTTGCAATTCTTTATCAATTATACGAATAGCTGCCTGCTGCCGGTCGTTGAGCTGAAGCTCTTTTTGCCAGGATAAAACTTTTTGTGGTAAAGGATAATTGTTATGATCAGCTACATCCGGCAAGCCCGACAGGTTTTTACTTACCTGGTAAGCCTGGAATTTCTTAAGAAAAACATTTTTGTCCATAACGGTTTTTAGACGGTCCAGACTATCTGTTTGTGCTTGTGCCGACTGAAACCCAATCGCCAAAAACAGAAAAACAATTATTGCTTTTGGTAAAAAACCAGCATTGGGTTTTACCCTGGTAAAAGAAGCATCCATATCAACACACTATTTTAAATTTACAGTAAACGAAGTTGTTATACTCCTATTAAATCACTAATAAAGAGTTTTGAGATGAGTAAAAGGACAAATTACACTGTAAAAAAATCTTTTTTATTTTTTTGAATATATACAGCTTTACTTCTATCTTCGCCTTCCCAAAATATAAGCAATTGGCCCGTTCGTCTAGGGGTTAGGACGTTAGATTTTCATTCTAGAAACAGGGGTTCGATTCCCCTACGGGCTACAAAAATCAATGCCAAAACGTTCAAAAAGCTGTAATCCTTTGATTTACAGCTTTCTTTTTTTCCGGCAAAACACCATATTATTTACCAAATCGTATAGTTCTAGTGAGTAAT
>JAABVA010000267.1_pt1 | contig 68888 bp, 66 predicted proteins | sample 5560331 | NCBI WGS metagenome assembly JAABVA01 (sample SAMN12812661, study PRJNA571458) | rock metagenome | isolation source: Antarctica rocks | place: Antarctica: Victoria Land, Mt New Zealand sud | collected 2016-01-07
CTGCCTCACCTGCAAGCCAGGCGTACGCAATGAGATCCGCTTTGTGAACCAACTCTTCCAAGTTGCCGCCTGAACTCTCGCACGGATGCAGGCGGACTGCGCTCCAGCTAGTTAATGCAACAGAGCCAACTTTTCCGATAGCGTCGATCGCCTCCGCGAAGAGCTTGCGTTTTTTGTGGACCACAGCGAAGCCAGCGAGAAAGGCGGCAAAGACCATGCTGACCTGAAGTGCGCCAGCAAGGACACAGTATCCAAGAAGCACGGCAAGGACGTAGCCCACGGGCGAGTGTTGCGCAACGAAATTGAACCGCGACTTGTTTACGCGCTTTACGATGCGGGGGACGACGGTCAGTCCAACTCCGAAGAAAGCGATCGTGAGCAGGAGGTGGATCAGAAGTTCCTGCGATTTGATCGAACTGTGGCCAGCGACCGAGGTCGCAACGGCGAGTGCGAGCCAAAGGACGATGTCTTCCAACACGGCTACACCGAGGACGAGGCGTGCGAATCGCGTGTGAATGATCTGGAGGTCCAGGAATATCTTTGAAAGAACGGGGACAGAGGTTACGGCCGCAGCGACCGCGAGAATGATGGTGAGGGAAAAGAGGTTGCCATTTGGCCCGAAGAGGACGGGGTGGATGAGACGCGAACCGAAGACCAAACCAAGAACAAACGGTATGCCCGTGCCCACCAAGGCTAGCCACGTTACCGCGCCGCGCTCTTCCCGGCCAAACAGTTGGCGAGCTTCCGTTCCAGATAGAAACATGAGCAGCAGCAAGCCGAGCCAATAGACCAGACTGAGCGCGGTCTCCTGATGCTGGATGGACGTCATCAAGCCTGACGCGAACGGGAGGCGGCCGATGACAGCCGGGCCGAGAACGACGCCGGCCAGGATTTCACCGACGACCTTTGGCTGCCGAATCCTGGTGAAGAGGTAGCCGAGGAGTTGAGCAAGTCCGACGAGAAGCAGAAGTAAGAAGAGAATCGCCGTCAGGTCAGAGTTGGACATGTGTGTTCCCTGTGAGCTTGCCCTGCAAGAGCGTTTCCCTGGCGAGATATGTGTTGCCTTGCGAACTGCGTTTGGGTGACTCGTAAGTCATTGCGAGGCTCGGGTCTGTGAGCGGCGGACGTCTCCATGAGGGAGAGGACCGATGCTGATGGGCTTGGAGGTGAGGGTGAGGTAGGCCAAGGCTCCTGCGGCAGTCACACCTGAGCAGATCAGAAGGGCGGTGTGGAAGGAATGAGTACGGTCGAGCAGCCAGCCGGTGAGGATGGGCCCTGCCGAAGCGATGGCGTAGCTGCCCATGTTCTGGAGCGCGCCTATCTGTGGAGACAGGCTGGGGGAGAGGATGGGCGAGAGGCTGGGGAAGCTCGACACGACGGGGATGAGATTCCAGGCGGCAGTGCCTGCGAAGTGGATGAAGAGGACGGCCATGCTGATGGCGGCGATCGCCATCGAGAGACTGGTGGCCCTGACGACCAGAGCTGTGGAGGCTGCGGAGAGAAGCATGCCGGTGACGATGAGGTTTCGGCGATACGTCATAGCGTTTAGGGGGCCGCGCAGTTTGAGGTCAGTCAGAGCTCCGCTGGCGAGCATCCCAACCGCGCCCGCCGCGAAGGGTATGCCGGAGAGGAGGCCGGTGGCACCGAGCTTGAGGTGGAACTGAGAGGCAAGGTAACCAGGCAGCCATGTGAGATAGAGCCATGCGGTGTAGTTGATGCCACCGAATCCGAACATCATCCCCCACATGGTTCGAGTGCGCAGAAGGGCGAGCAGAGCCGGGTCTGCGAAGAGGGAGCGGAAGGAGAGCGGAGGTGCAACTTCTTCGGGAGAGGTGGAGGGTTCGGGGGAGCGGCCGGTGCGGGTGCTTCCGCTGCTGCGGGCGCCTCCGCTTCGGATTCCAAGGAGGATCCATGTCGCCGCGAGGGCAATGCCAGCTGCGCCGATGGCGGCGAACATGCCTCGCCAACCTGACCACAGCATCAGCACGGTGAGTGCCGGCGGGGCGAGCGCGGTGCCAAGGATGGTGGAGGCGTTGACGAGGCTCAGGGCGCGGCCGCGCCGCTGGGGTGGGAAGCTGGTCTGGACGGCGTCGAGGATAGCTGGGAAGAACGGCGCTTCGCCGAAGCCGAGGACGGCTCGGAGCGCCTGAAAGGCGGGGTAAGAGCGAACCAGTGAGGTGGTCATCTGCGCGGCCGACCAGCCAAGCATCGACCCGCCCAGCACGCGACGGAAGCCGAACCGCTTGACCAGAGTGCCGGCGGGAATCTGGCCCAGGCCGTAGGCGAGTGAGAAGGCGGCCAGGAGGCTGCCCATCTGGGTTCCGGTGAGCGCCAGGTCTCTGCGGATGACGGGGTTGGCGATGGAGAGGGAGGCGCGGTCGAGGTAGTTGAGAAGGCCGGCGAGCATAAGGAAGCCGAGGACGAGGAGTTGACGGCGCCGACTTAGGCCGGTTCGATCCCATTGTTCCTGGAGTTCTTCTTGGAGTTCTTCTTGGGGTTCCTCCTGGGGTTCCTGTTGGGGTTCTTCCTGGGGTTCCTGTTGAGGGGGCATCAGATCTCCGGAAGCGTTTGAGGGTGTAGGAGCAGTAGCTAAGGTATCAATCGCACAACAGACTTGATGGCTAGCCGGTGTGGCGTTTGCGCCAGATAGGTTTGATGTGGGTGCGCCAGCGTTCGTCGAGGGCGATCAGGGTCCAGCGGACGCGGGGCGAGAGGTGGCGAAGGATGATCTCGGTGGAGGGGTGGATGTGGAGGGCGGGGGCGACCAGGTAGAGGTGCGGAGGATCGGGGCTGAGGCGGGTGTGGGAGAAGTAGCCGTGTTGCTGGAGGTCGCCGAGGCCGGTGGAGCTGTCGATGTTGGCGAGGTGGTGGTGGCGGACGCGGATCCAGTAGTCGAGGCCCTGGAGGGCGAGGTGGAGGTCTTCGCCGGCTTTGATTTCGATGACGGCGAGGCGGTTGGAGCGGGTGACGGCGAGGAGGTCGAGCATTGCGCGGTCGAGGTTGCTGCCGGCGCCGGTGAAGGCGGGGACCTGGGTGTAGACGGGGGAGGGTTGAAGGTCGGGGTCGAGGGCCGAGAGGTCGGCGCGGAGGGTGCTTTCGAGCCAGCGTTCGGGTTGGGTGCGGAAGAGGATGTCCTGTGCGGGAGAAAGGGCGGCTTCGGCGGATGGCTGGGTGCTGGAAGTTGGAGCGGCCTGGCGGCGGCGGAAGAGGTGGCGGACGAGATCGCGCAGTTGCGGCTGCGTTTCGGGGAGGAGGGCGGTTTCGCTGGGGCCGGAGCCGACGGTGATCTCGAGTTGGCGGTTGAAGGATTGGCCGGTGAAGGCGGAGCGGACGCGGGCGAACTCGAGGCCGTGGAGGAGGAAGGCGAGTTCAGTGTTGGAGCGCAGGCGGAGCTCACAGCTTGGTGTGGCGGGGGTGAGGTGAGTGTTGCTGTGGGCTGGGTTGGGGGAACCGGATGCTCGTGCTGGAGCCGTAGATGTCTGGATGGGTGGCGGGGGCGGCGTATCGAGGCCGAAGACTGCGGTGCCGGGTGGGAGGAGGGCCAGGACTTGTGGGATGGCGTCGGCGAAGCGATCGAGGGCGGCAGCGATGTTTGGCGCATGGATGAGGCGAGTGGTGAGGTTTCCATGGTCGGTTGGATCGCTCGGGGTGAGGTCTTCGGTCTGCTCGTCGAGCTCGAACAGCTCGAAGTTTGCTATGCGCGGGTTGAGCCAGGCGAGGCGCGAAAGGGTGGCGGAGGCGGTGCCGCGCGGAAGAATAAGGCGCAGGCCCCCGTAGAGGCGGCTCTTGCGCGAGGTGGACGGGGCGGCGTGATCGCGGCAGTGCTGCAGCCAGAGGATCCCGATGGTGAGAATGCCGTCGATGGTGGCCTGGGATTCGGCCGCGTTAACGGCGATGACGGCCCAGGCTTCCTGACCCCGGGTGAGGGCGCCGCGGGCGTAGGCGGGACCGAAGGAGCGCTCGAGATCCATGGCGGAGCGAAAGCCCTCGGGGCGGAGATCGGGGAAGGCGCGGAGGAGGACCCGGTCTAACAGGCGGAGGTAACCCTGGCGGGTGGACTCCCGGGTAGAGGGAGTGCGGAGGCCTTTGTCGGGGGTGAGATCGAGGTTCTGGGGGCGGGGCTGGCCGAAGCGTTGGGTGGAGAGGCGCAGGGTGTGGGCTCGCGGGGTGACGCTGAGGACACTGCGGACCGAGGTTGCGATCGTCGGACCAGAGGTGAAAGGTGGCGCGGTCGTGGCTGGAGTTGAGCGAGTACTTGGCGGTGCGGAGGTCGAAGAGGGTGCGGCCGTCTTCGAGAAGGAGGCTACCTGGGTGCTCGGCGAGAAAGGCCTCGATGGTGGAGGTGATGTGGGTGGCGGTTTGGGTTTCGGGGACGGAGTCGCGCGCTGGGGCTCGGGCTGCTTTGGGCGACATGGAGGGACGGTAGCAAGGATGGCTGAGCGGGGCGATAGCACTTTTGGCGGTGTGCTTTGGTGGGCGAAGCTGGGCGGGGGAACAGGTGGGTAGAGAAGCGGGTCCTTGGCTGCGCTCAGGATGAAAAATAGAGAGATGGGTCATGTTTAGGTGGCGAACGACAAAGCAAGGGCAAGGCAGAAGCAGGTTCCTCGCTGTGCTCGGAATGGAAGAAAGAAGGGCGGAAGGGCAGAAGCAGGGGAAGAAGGGCGGAAAAGCGGAAGCAGAGGCAGAAAGAAGGGCGGAAAGGCGACGCGGGGCGGAGGTCGTCAGTGCTCGGGGTAGAGAAGCGGGTCCTTCGCTGCGCTCAGGATGACAAACAGAAGGGCTAGAGGGGGAGGTGGAAGTGGAAGCTGGTGATGCGGAGGCGTTCGCGGAGGTAGAAGGCGTGGGCGTCCTGGCGGTGGGTGCCGGAGTCGAGCGAGAAGGAGTTGCAGCCGGTGGCGCGGGCGTGGTCAATGAGCCAGCTGAGCATGGCTCGGCCGTGTCCGAGGGAGCGGGCGGAGGTGTGGGTGGCGAGATCGTCGACGTAGAAGGTTTTGCCGGTGGCGAGCATGAGCTGGGTGCGGAAGCCGGCGACGGTGGTGATGGTCCCCCCGTGAGCTTCACTTACAAGCGCGGCGAGGTGGTAGCCCTCTGTCTGCTGGGCGCGGATGCGAGGAAGGAAATCGGCTTCGGCGAGGTGGGGGCGAAGCTCGTTGAGGACGGGGAAGCAGCGGAGGATCTCGGTGTCGGTGGTGGCGAGGTGGATAGTGGGCATGGCAACGAGGGAAGGACGGGCTACCAGTCTTCGCGGCGGCGGAGGCCGGTGATGTGGGCGGTGTGATGCCGGCTGTGCCAGGCGTAGAGGCAGGTGGCGAGATCGACGGACATGGGTCCGTTGACGGGGTGGCGGAAGCCGCGCTGCCACTGCTGCTCCTCAAGGGACTGGAGGAGCATGACCCAGCGCGCGTGGAGGGCTTCGATGAGGTTGAGCGACCACTCGACGGGGGCGGTGGAGTTGTGGAGGGTGGCCCAGGACTTTTCGTCGTAGGGCTTGATGGTAGGCCAGTCCTCGGTAAGGGCGAGTTTGACGCGGAGGAGGGCGTTCATGTGGGAGTCGGCGATGTGGTGGACGAGCTGGCGAACGGTCCAACCGCCGTCGCGGTAGGGGGTTCCAAGCTGATTGTGGCTGAGGTCCTGAACGGCGTTGCGGAGGTGGGTGGGCAGGTCGGCAAGGACGCCGATGGCGGTAAGGCGGACCTCATGCGAGATGGTCTCAGGGCGCTGGAATTTTCCGATGGGGTACCGGGGATCGAGCAGTTCGGGAGGCATTGGGAGCTCCTGTGCGGTGTCAAAAGGAAGGTAGCATAGCGGGAGCGATGGAGCGTGAGATGTGCGAGCGATAGCGAAGAGTCTGGTGGCGGGAGTGTGCGGGTGGATGCTGGTCGGGGGTGGGTGGGCTGGTGCGGCTGGGAGCGCGAGCGGAGAGGCGAAGGCGGGAGCGAGGACGGCTGCGCGGGAGTTTGTGGGGTTTGATCGGAATGAGTATCCGGGGGATGCGGCGCTTCCGGTTTTGCGGCGGCACTTCGCGTTTGTGGGGTATTGGCTGAACCGGCCGCCGGGGGAGACGGGGAACGGATGGAGCGGGAAGAGGGAGAAGCTGGCGCGGGCGGGGTTCGGTTTTCTGGCGTTGTGGAATGGGCGCACGTATGCCGAGATCCTGAGCGCTCGAAGGGCAGGAACGAAGCCGGAGGCGATGGGGGCGAAGGAGGGTGCGGCGGCGGTGGCGGCAGCTCGGGCGGAGCACTTCCCCCCTGGGACGCTGATCTTTCTCGATCAGGAGGAGGGTGGGCGGATGCTTCCGGAGCAGGGGGCGTACCTTCTGGCGTGGACGGAGGCGGTGGCTCGCGGGGGCGACCGGCCGGGGGTCTATGGGAGCGGGCAGCCGGTTGCGGATGGGCCGGGGAGGACGATTACGACTGCCGAGGATATCCGGGCGAGGGTGAAGGCGGGTGGGCTGCACGCGGTGTCGATGTGGGTATATCAGGATGGGTGTCCGCCGTCGAACGGGTGCTCGCTGTCGCCGCCGGCCCTGAGCCGGAGCGGAACGGCGGGAGCGGAGGTGTGGCAGTACGCGCAGTCGCCGCGCCGGCCGGAGATCACGAGGGCCTGCGCGAAGAGCTATGCGAAGGATGGAAACTGCGAGGTGCCGGAGCTGCCGGGGGTGCAGATGGACCTGGATGTGGCGGGGAGTGCGGATCCTTCGCGGGGGAGGTAGGTGGGTTGGTGGCCGGTTGAGAGGTTGGGTAGAGAAGCGGGTCCTTCGCGTTGCTCAGGATGACAAAGGTCTGGTGGTGAGTATGGGGAGCGGGTGGAGAAGCGGGTCGTTCCCCTTCGCAAGCTCGAGGGTCAGGATGACAATCATCTGCCTTGAATGGCAACGGGTGGGGTTCGAGATGACGGCGTTGGTAGCTCAGGGGCGGGAACTCGCATCCAAAGGCGAAGAACGCACCTTACTTGATTCGAGGGTTGTCCATGTCACAAGTTGCTATCAGCAAGGATCCAGTTGCCCGAATTGCGGAACGTCAATCGTGGATTACGGCGGAGGCGCAGGATGCTGCGCAAAAGAGCATTGCCGACACACTGGACAGCCTGGGTGGACGGAAGCTGAGGGAGGTTTTGCATGGCACATGGCTCCACGAGCCGCTGCATGCTGTGCTGACGGATGTGCCAGTCGGGTCGTGGACGGCGGCGGTGGCGTTTGACGCGGTGGGGGCGATCTCGGGAAGCGAGACGATGGATAGGGCGGCGGATGCTTGCCTGGGGCTGGGCCTGCTGGGGGCGATTGGGGCGTCGATTACGGGAATGAACGATTGGGCGGAGGTGAAGGCGGAGGCTCCGCGAAGGATAGGGGCGGTGCATGCCCTGCTGAACGTCGCGGCGACGGGCTTTTTTGTCTGGTCCCTGGTGGCGCGGAGGGGCAGCGGAGGACGAGCGAAGGGGCGGGCGCTGGCCGCCCTGGGGTATGTGGTGGTGTCGGCGTCGGCTCATCTGGGCGGCAACATGATCTACGAACACGGGGTCGGGGTGGAGGGGCGGGACCCGCTGTTCTGAGGGCTGGCGATCAGGGCAGAGGCGAAAGAAGAAAGCAGGTTCCCTGCGGGAATGGAAGAAAGAAGGGCAAAAGGCAGGAGAAGAAGCAGGTTCCCTGCGGGAATGGAAGAGAGAAGGGCGAAGGCGCGGGGGGAACCGGAGATGGGATTTCTGCGTAGATCGTGGGTAGGAGAGCTGCGCGGGTGAGCGTATCTCTTTGCACCGGCCGCTGATAGGCTCAGTGCACTGAGGCGAGATGGAGTTCAAAGAGGCAATACGGCTGGCGCTGCAGTCCCTGTGGGCGAACAAGCTGCGGTCGGTGCTGACGCTGCTGGGCGTGGTGATTGGCGTGGCGAGCGTGATCGCGGTGGTGACGCTGGTGAACGGCGCGAATACCTATGTGACGACCAAGTTCACGAGCTATGGCGCGGACGTTTTTACGGTCTCGAAGATGCCGCAGCTGATCACGAACTCGGATGATTACCAGAGGTACCAGAAGCGAAAGAATATTCTGCTTCCGGACTACGTGTATGTGAAGGACAACTGCAAACGGTGCCTGGGGATCGGTGCGCAGCAGGCAAACAGAGGAAAGGTGGTGCGGGGGACGCAGTCGGTGACGGACTCGCAGGTCCGCGGGTATACGTGGCAGATGCCGGCGTTGCAGAACCTTAACATCATGCAGGGTCGCGGCTTTACCGAGATGGACGAGGAGCATGCGTCGCATGTGGCGATCATCGGGACGGACATCCAGGATCACCTGTTTGAGGGTATCGATCCACTGGGCCAGGAGCTGCGCGTGGATGGGACTCCGTATACGGTGATTGGAATTGCTGAGAAGCAGGGGAGCACGTTTGGCGCGAGCCAGGACAACTGGGTGGGAGTTCCGCTGACGGCGTTCCAGAAGAGTTATGGAACGGCGAAGACGCTGACGATCTATGTGAAGGCGGGATCGGCGGGGCCGACGCTGGAGGCTGCGGCGGACGAGGTGCGGGTGCTGGTGCGGTCGCAGAGGCACGACGCGCCGGGAGCGCCGGACTCGTTTGAGCTCGACACGAACAACACGCTGGTGGGGTTCTTCAGCACGATTACGAACTCATTCGGCATGGTGGCGGGGGCGATCGCCCTGATCTCGCTGGTGGTGGGCGGCATCGTGATTATGAACATCATGCTGGTGAGCGTGACGGAGCGGACGCGGGAGATTGGGATCCGAAAGGCGCTGGGAGCGCGGCCGCAGGACATCCTGATGCAGTTTCTGATCGAGTCCGGGATGATGGCGCTGGTGGGCGGGGCGATTGGGGTGATTGGCGGAATCGTGGTGGCACAGGTGGTAACGGTGCTGGTGGGATTTCCGTCGACTATTGCCGTGTGGAGTGTTCTAGCGGGGCTGGTGATGGCGACAGGCACAGGCATCTTTTTTGGGGTATACCCGGCGCGGAAGGCGGCCCAGCTGGATCCGATTGTGGCGCTGCGGGCGGATTGAGCGGAGGGGCTGGGATTTGAGGCAAGGTTTCGAGTGGAAGGGTTGACGGAATGCGGATTGCTGATTTTGAAGAGACGGTGAAGATGACGCTCGACACGCTGCGGACCAACAAGCTGCGCAGCGGTCTGACGATTCTGGGAATCGTGATTGGCGTGATGACCGTGATCGTGATCTCGTCGGTGGTGAACGGGCTGAATAATAAGGTGGGCGACTTCGTGCAGTCGCTGGGATCGAACGTGCTGTTCGTCTTCCGCTTCCCGGTGTTCGGGTCGCGACCGACTACCGAGATGCTGACGCGCAAGCAGCTGACGTATGACGACGCGATGGCGATGCGGGATCTGCCGCACATTGTGGCTGTGTCGCCGGCGCTGCAGTACACGGATAACAACGCTCCGGGGCGCGGCGGAAACACGTCGATCAAAGGCAATGGGCGAAAGATGCAGAACACCATCCTTGAGGGGGATACGCCGGCGCAGAAGGATGTGAGCGAACTGGACCTGATCGAGGGGCGGTTCTTCAGTGAGAGCGACCAGGAGCGGGCGACCAAGGTGACGGTGCTGGGCCATGCCACGGCGGAGGAGCTGTTCGGAGCACAGAGCGCAGTGGGCAAGGAGGTTGAAGCGGGGGGCATGCTGTTTACGGTTGTGGGTGTGCTCGACAAGCAGAAGCAGCCGTTTGGCGGGGGAAAGAATCCGCAGGACAACCACGCGTACTTTCCGATTACGACCTTTCATCAGCTGCACCCGGAGACGCTGGACTACTGGATCTCGCTGAAGTACGACGATCCGAAGAACCGGGCGCTGGTCGAGGACGAGCTGACGGAGCTGCTGCGGCGGAGGCGCAAGGTTGCGAACGAGGCTCCGGATAACTTTGCGATCTTCGGGACGGATTCGCTGACGCGCTTGTGGACGAATGTTACGGGCGGCCTGTTTCTGCTGCTGTTTGCGTTGTCGAGCGTGGCGCTGCTGGTGGGCGGTGTGGGCGTGATGAACATCATGCTGGTGAGTGTGACGGAGCGGACGCGGGAGATCGGCATTCGGAAGGCGATTGGGGCGACGAAGCGGACGATCATGGCGCAATTCACGCTGGAGGCGGTCACCCTATGCGCGGTTGGGGGAGTGATCGGGCTGGTGGTAGGGGCGGTGCTGGCGTTGGGTTTGAAGGCCCTGCTGCCGTCGGCGCTTTCGACGATGTGGATGGCGGTGGCCTTTTCCAGCTCGTGTGCGATCGGGCTGGTGTTTGGGATTTATCCGGCATGGAAGGCGGCAAATCTGAATCCGATCGAAGCGCTGCGGTACGAGTGAGGCAGATGGTGTGAGGTGATGCAGGGAGCCGATAGACTAGCGGGATGGCTCTGGCGATCGAAGCTGTGCTGGTGCTGCTGACGCTGAGCGGGCTGGCTTACCTGGTGCTGGCGCTGTGGGGGGCGCGGGCGTTTTCGCGGCGGGTGCGCGGGCGGGTTGCGGCGGGGAATTTTGCGCCGGGGGTGACGGTGTTGAAGCCGCTGAAGGGGGTGGATGCGCGGATGTACGAGGCGCTGGCGAGCCACTGCCGGCAGGAGTATGCGGGGGCTTACGAGCTGGTGTTCGGGGTGAGCTCGGCGGAGGACCCGGCGTGTGGGGAGGTGGAGCGGCTCGGGCGCGAGTTTCCGGAGGTCTCGATGCGGCTGGTGGTGTGCCCCGAGCGGCTGGGAACGAGCGGGAAGGTGAGCAACCTGGTGCAGATGCTGCGGGTGGCGACGAACGATTTTGTAATCGTGAACGATGCGGATATTTCGGTGTCGCCGGTTTATCTTGGGCGGGTGATGCGGGGCTTTGCGGAGGAGCGGGTGGGGATGGTGACGGCTCCATATGTGGGGCGGGCGGCGGCTCGGATGGATGGGCGGATGACGGTGTGGTCGAAGATGGAGGCGCTCGGGATTTCTACTGATTTCATGCCGGGGGTGCTCACAGCGAGGTTGCTGGAGGGTGGGATCCGGTTCGGGCTAGGATCGACGCTGGCGATGCGGCGTTCGGCGCTCGAGCGGGCGGGCGGGTTTGAGGCGGTGTTGGAGTGCCTGGCGGATGACTACGAGCTGGGGGCTCGGATTGCGGCGGCGGGGTACAGGGTCGAATTGTGCGGCGAGGTGGTGGAGACGACGGTGCCGGCGTACGACTTCGCGGGATTTCGGGATCACCAGATGCGGTGGGCGCGATCGACGCGGGACTCGCGAAGGTGGGGCTATGTGGGGCTGGGGGTGACATTCTGTGTGCCGTGGGCGGTGCTTACGTGCGTGGCGAGTGGGTTTGCGCTTTGGAGTTTTGCGGTGCTGAGCATGGTGGTGCTGGCGCGGGTGGCCGTGGCGCTGAGTGTTGGGGTAGGAGTGCTGGGGGATGGGCAGGTGCTGCGGGATCTGTGGCTGCTGCCGGTACGGGATTTCTTTGGGTTGGGGTTCTGGGTGTGGAGTTTTGCGGGGGACACGGTGGTGTGGCGGGGGGAGCGGTTTCGGCTGCGGGGTGGGCGGCTGACGCGAGCTTGAGATGGGCGGCTGACGATGAGCGGGCTCCTCGTCAGTCGCTGGCCTCACGGGACTACTTGACGGTGACGTTCTTCTGGGCTGTGTAGACGGCGCCGCTGGCGTCGTAAAGCTTGAAGAACAGGTTGTGGGTTCCCGAGGGCAGGTTCTGGTAGGTGTCGATGGACGACGATCCGCCCGGGCAATAGGTGGGTTCGCAGCCCTGGTCGTTGATCACCAGGTGGCTGTCGATGTAGAGCTGTGCGGCCGTGGGAACGACGGAGGTATACCCATTCGCCACGATATGGACTGGCGCAACCGAGGTATCTCCACCCGGCAGGCAGATGCTGGCGGAGCCGAGGGTTGCAGCGCAGGTTGAGCCGGGGGTTCCGTCATAGACGGTAATGCGGCGATTGGAACGGAAGCTAACGCCGTTTGCGTCGAAGGCTTTGGTGACGAGCAGATGGGATCCGGGAGCCAAGGTCTCCATGATGTCGAACACCGTGACGTCTTGGGAGTAGAGGAGCTTGTAATCGATGTACTCCTGCAGCGCCGTTACCGGCGTTTTGTCGTCGGTGGTCGCCTGGATACGAACGGGGCTGACGAGGTAGGTTCCCTCGATGGGGTTGCAGACGGTGACGGTCGGGTTGATCTGGCTGGTCGCACACGGCGCCGGCGAGCTGGCGTTCAGGTAGACCTCAGTGGTGCCGTCCGAGACGAGGCTCCGAGCAAAGTCCATCTTGCCGTCGCGGTTCCAGTCGCCCGCGACGATGGGGCTGGCGCCCTCGGAGGCGGCAACGTAGCGCTGGGGTGTCTGGTCGAAGGAGCCATCCGGGTGTCCCAAGTAGGCGTACAGGCCCTGCTGGCTGTTCAGGTCAGAGCCGCCGCCGACGAGGTCACCGATGCCGTCGCCGTTGATGTCCACCGCGGTGAGGCCGAAGACATTCACGCCGTTGTCGATTACTGCGGGACGGTAGAAAACGCTCCGGTTGCCCTGGCCGTAGAAGACGTCGATGACGGTGCAGAGGGATCCGGGGTTTCTTCCGACGGAGGACGGCGTGCCGCAGCTATAGGAGAGGATGATGTCGGAGTTGCTGTCCTGGTTGAGGTCTCCGACGCCCAGGCCTATGCCGCCGTAGCCCGGGCTGTAGGTCCTGAGCAGGACGGGAGTGAAGCCTCCGTGACCGTCTCCCCAGAGCACATAAGCGCTGTTGTTGATGGTGGCGGCGAGGTCCATGGTTCCGTTGGCATCCACGTCGCCGGCGCGAAGGGCCGTGACGGGGGCGGGGCCCTCGAGGTGGATTATGGCTGCGGGCAGGAAGGTGTAGCCTGCGCCCACATTCTTGAAGATTTCGATGTTGCCGTTAGTGTCGCCCGCCGCGATATCGGGCAGGCCGTCGCCGTTGAAGTCCGCTACAGCGAGGGAGGTCGGGTAGGAGTTCGTAATGATCATCACGGCGGGCTTGAAGGTGCCGTCGCCATTTCCGAAGAACACATCGATGTAACCAGCCGAGACGATGAGATCCAGTTTGCCGTCGCCGTTTAGGTCGGCGGCAGCGACGTCGCCGATGACGCCGCCGTTCGTGGAGCCGACGGTCATCGGGCTCCTGAAGGTGCCATCGCCGTTCCCGAGCCGCAGCGTGAGGCCTGTGACCAGGTCGGGTTTGCCGTCATTATTGAAGTCGCCTTGAACGCTGAATCTACTACCGCTGGTTGGCGTGGTATCGCGTTTGAGTTCGAAGCTAGGTGTGGACTGAGCGGTGAGAGCTACGGTGGATGCAAAGAGAGCGGGCAGAAAAAAATAGGACAGTGTCATTGCGTGTTTCTCCTGTACGGGGCCTCTAGATGCAATGTTCGAGATCAGAGCGTGAGTTGTGCTGTGCTGATGTCCCGTTACGGGGTACGGTCGTCGCGGAAGCGGTGACGTTCGTACCCGAGGAGCAGGTGACGGCTGCCCGTCTGGCGAAGCGCCCCACCGCTGGCTTACCTTCGGGGTTGCGGGTTAGTCGACGTCGAAGACGACTCCCTGGGCGAGGGGGAGGGTCTTGCCGTAGTTGATGGTGTTGGTCGAGCGGCGCATGTAGGACTTCCAGGCGTCGGAGCCGGATTCGCGGCCGCCGCCGGTCTCTTTTTCGCCGCCGAAGGCACCGCCGATCTCTGCTCCGGAGGGGCCGATGTTGACGTTGGCGATGCCGCAGTCGGAGCCAGTGGAGGCGAGGAAGGTCTCGGCCTCGGCGAGGTCCTGGGTGAAGATGCTGGAGGAGAGGCCCTGGGGGACGTCGTTGTGGAGGGCTATGGCTTCGTCGAGGGTTTGGTAGCGGAGGACGTAGAGGATGGGGGCGAAGGTCTCCTGGCGGACGAGATCGGTCTGGGCGGAGATTTCGACGAGGGCGGGGCGGACGTAGAAGGCCTGGGGGGCGGAAACGTCCGGTTTGGTGGTCGCGCCCGCTTCGACTCGTTCGCCTCCGGTGATCCGGGCTCCGTTTGAGCGGGCTCCGTCGAGCGCTGCCTGCATCGCTTTGAAGGCCTGCTCGTCGATGAGAGGGCCTACGAGGGTGCCGGGTTGGCGGGGATCGCCGACGGTGACCTCCACGTAGACGCGGCGGAGTCTGGGAAGAAGCTGATCGTAGATGGAGTTGTGGACGATGAGGCGGCGGAGGGTGGTGCAGCGCTGGCCGGCGGTTCCCATGGCGCTGAAGGCCACGGCTCGGAGGGTGAGCGAGAGATTGGCGGAGGTGCAGACGATGGCGGCGTTGTTGCCGCCGAGCTCGAGCAGGCCGCGGGCGAAGCGGGTGGCGAGGCGGGGGCCGACGGCGCGGCCCATGCGGGTGCTGCCGGTGGCGGAGACGAGCGGGACCATGGGCGAGTCGACCAGGGCTTCGCCGACGGTGTGATCGCCGATGAGGAGGGTGGAGAGGTCGGGCGGAAGGTCGCCGGGGTGGGCCTCCGCGAACCGCCCGGCGGCTCGGAGAAAGAGGGCCTGGGTGGCAAGGGCGGTGAGTGGGGTCTTCTCGGAGGGCTTCCAGACGACGGAGTTGCCGCAGACCAGGGCGAGGGCGGCGTTCCAGCTCCAGACGGCGACGGGGAAGTTGAAGGCGGAGATGACGCCGACGACGCCGAGGGGGTGCCACTGCTCCATCATGCGATGGTGGGGGCGTTCGGAGGAGACGGTGACGCCGCCGATGGTGCGGGAGAGGCCGGTGGCGTAGGTGCAGATGTCGATCATCTCCTGGACCTCCCCGCGGCCTTCGGAGAGGATCTTTCCGGCCTCGATGGTGACGAGGCGGCCGAGTGGGTCGAGGTTGGCGCGGAGTTCTTCGGCGAGGAGGCGGGTGAGCTCTCCGCGGAGGGGCATAGGAACGGTGCGCCAGTGGAGGGAGGCCTGGTGGGCTCGGGCTACGGCGGCTTCGGGGTCGGTGGTGAGGGGAAGGAGGGCTATCTGCTCGCCAGTGATGGGGGTGTGGGCGGGGAGGGTGCCGGCGGTGAAGGCCTGCTCGGAGACGCCCAGGTGAAGGAGGAGGGTGCGAACTTCTTCGCGGATGCTGGTGTGGGTGGGGGCTGGTGTGCTGGCTTCGGAGTTCACTGGGTTGACCGATCTTTCCGAGGGAGATGCCTTGTTGTGCGGTGTAAGGGCGCACCCTAGTCTGCCACGTCCGGGAGGATTTCTCTTGCCAGATCGGTGTGTGGCGGAGGAGACTCGGTCCATCGAGTGACGACGGCCTGCCTGTGCGGATGCCGGAACGCTCGGAGATTGGTAGATCGCCGATGCCGAAGTCTCTGCCCAATACGATTGCCCTGGATGGTTTTTGCGGGCTATTCGATCGTGGGTGCATGCCTCCCTGCATGGCGCGGCCGAACCTCTTCGCGGGCGACTAGATCCCCTCCTTTGCGCCTATGCGTTGCCTCCCCTGATCAGGGGATGGCGAGACGACCCGTGCTGTTGTATTTGGTGAATCAGAGCCGAAGAGGAGAGAGCCATGTTGGATCAGAGTGCAAGTGCTGTGATGTCCGAGATTGACGAGATGGGTATGGCGAAGGCTGATGCTGAGGAGTTTGGGCCAAAGATCGTGGGACCGCTGCCCGGGCCGAAGGCGCGCGCGATTGTGGAGAAGGACGACCGGTACATGTCGCCCTCCTATACGCGGAGCTATCCGCTGGTGGCGAAGCGCGGACGCGGCGTTCGGATAGAGGATGTCGACGGGAACGAGTTTCTGGACTTTGCCGCGGGGATCGCAGTGACCTCGACGGGACACTGCCATCCGGAGGTGGTGGCAGCGATCCAGAGGCAGGCTGCGGAGTTGATTCACATGTCGGGGACAGATTTTTACTATGAGGGCATGGTGACGCTGGCGGAGCGCATATCTGCGATCGCACCGATGAAGGGGCCGCACAGGTTTTATTACGGCAACTCGGGCGCGGAGGCGGTGGAGTGCGCGATGAAGCTGGCGCGATACCACACCGGCCGGCAGGGGTTGATTGCGTTCTATGGGGCCTTCCATGGACGGACGATGGGAGCGCTGAGCCTGACGGGATCGAAGCCGCAGCAGAAGCGGAGGTTCTCGCCGATGGTGCCGGGCGTGACGCATGTGCGGTATCCGTATACCTATCGCGGTTGCTCGGGCGGGCCGCAGGCGGAGGAGCAGTTTGCGTTGGGATGTGCGCGGTTCATTGAAGAGAAGCTGTTCAAAACGACGGTTCCGCCGGAGGAGGTTGCCGCAATCTTTGTCGAACCGATCCAGGGCGAGGGGGGGTATGTTGTGGCTCCGACGGTGTTTATGCAGGAGCTGCGGAGGATCTGCGACCGCCACGGGATCCTGCTGGTGGCGGATGAGGTGCAGTCGGGGGCGGGGCGCACGGGCAAGTGGTGGGCCATCGAGCATACGGGCGTGGAGCCGGATATTCTCTGCTCGGCGAAGGGGATTGCCTCGGGGATGCCGTTGAGCGTGTGCATGGCGAAGGCAGAGATTATGGACTGGAAGCCGGGTTCGCATGCGTCGACCTTTGGCGGAAACCCGGTCGCGATCGCGGCGGCGCTGGCGACCATGGACGTGCTCGAGCGCGAGGGCATTTCAAACGCCGCGACGGTCGGCGGGGCGATGCTGGATCGGATGCGCAGATGGCCGGCGAAGCACCGTACCGTAGGAGAGGTGCGCGGGCGCGGTCTGATGATCGGGATAGAGCTGGTGAAGGATCAGGAGACGCGATGGGTCGCGCCAGAGATGCGCGACAGGATTGTGGAGATGGCGTTTGAGCGCGGTCTGCTGATTCTGGGGTGCGGGGAGACGTCGATCCGGCTGGCACCACCCTTGATCGTGAAGCAGAAGGAGGCGGATATCGCCCTAGACATCCTGGAGGAGTGCATCGGGATGTGCGCGGAGGCGGTCTAGCTGGAACGGAAGGGGTTGGAGACAGGGCTCCCCCCCGCTTTGAGCGAGGGGGCTGATGGTTGGCCGACCCCCTCCCCTATTCCGCTATTTCCTCTTCAGTATCTGAATCAATTACTTCGGTGGCTTGGGGCAAGGTGTTGTGGAGGAGAAGGGCTGAGTAGGCGGCGCACTTGCCATCGTCAAACGTGATGATTACGCCGCCTCCGAGCCTTTCCGCATAGACTATGCGGGGTTCGGAAGAGGTCATGGCAAATCGTCTCTCAATTGCCGATTTTCTTCTGTCTCCCAGCGAACAGAATGCGGAATAAAGCGTTTCCGTGGTTGCCGGTCGGCGTCGGTCATTTGCCGGGGCTTGACTTGCAGCCTAGAATATAGAGAATGACGAGTCCGGATCGCTACCATAAACGCTATTTCATTCAGAAGCTTGGAATATCGGAACGGCTGATGGAGCGGTGCCTGGGTGAGGCGCTGAGCGCGGGCGGAGAGTATGCGGACCTGTATTTTGAGTCTGTTACGTCTACCTCTCTCGGGGTGGACGAGGGTCTGGTGAAGACAGCAAGCCAGGGGATCAGCGTCGGTTGCGGGATCCGGGTGCTAAGCGGGGAGCGGACTGGGTTTGCGTACACGGATGACCTGAGCTCGGAGCGCTTACTGAAGGCCGCGCGGACGGCGGCTCTGATTGCGTCGGGACCGGCGAAGCAGATCGAACACGGGTTTACGCATACGGAGACGCCGGCGCTGTACCCAGTGGCGGGTGCGACGAGCGATGCCGAGATCTCGGAGAAGCTGAAGCTGATTCAGAGGGCGGACAAGGCGGCGCGGGCTTATGACTCGCGGATCACGCAGGTGCGGGCGAGCTTCAGCGATGAGCTGCGACGGATCCTGGTGGCGGCGAGCGATGGGACGTTTGCGAGCGATACGCAGCCGCTGGCTCGGCTGAATGTGTTTGTGATCGCGCAGGATGGGAAGGACCTGGCCCGCGGGACCAGTGGTGGCGGCGGACGGGTGGCGCTGGACTTCTTCGAGGGGTCCAAGAGCCCGGAGCATTTTGCACGGGAGGCGGCGCGGACGGCGATGCTGCAGCTGGGAGCGGTGGATGCACCGGCGGGCGAGATGGAGGTGGTGCTGGGTCCGGGGTGGCCGGGCGTTCTTCTCCATGAGGCGGTGGGACATGGCCTGGAGGCGGACTTCAACCGCAAGAAGACGAGCGCGTTTGCAGGGCTGATCGGACAGCAGGTGGCGTCGACGAAGGTGACGGTGGTCGATAACGGGACCATGCCGGGACGAAGAGGGAGCCTGAATGTCGACGACGAAGGAACGGCGACCCAGGAGAATGTGCTGATTGAGAACGGGATCCTGAAGGGGTATTTGACCGACAAGATGAGTGCCCGGCTGATGGGGACTAAAAGCACGGGTAGCGGGAGGCGCGAGAGCTACCAGTCGATCACGATGCCGCGGATGACCAACACCTACATGCTGAACGGCGAGGATTTGCCGGAAGACATCCTGAAGAGCGTGAAGCGAGGTCTGTACGCGGTGAACTTCGGGGGCGGACAGGTGGACATTACGAACGGCAAATTCGTGTTCTCGGCGAGTGAGGCTTACCTGATCGAGGACGGTGTGGTGACGCGGCCGGTGAAGGGAGCGACGCTGATCGGAAACGGACCGGAGGCGCTGAAGTATGTGTCGATGGTCGGAAACGACCTGGCGCTCGACGAGGGTATTGGGACCTGCGGCAAGGCGAGACAGAGTGTGCCAGTAGGTGTGGGCATGCCGACGATAAAGCTCCACCGGATGACGGTCGGCGGAACGGGACGGTAAGGACGATGGCGACTGCGGAACGGGAGAAGATGTACGAGTGCGAGGTAAGGCGGCGGCGCTTGAAAGAGGGTGGCGGGTACGAGCCTTACTGGAAGGTGAAGAAGGTGGCGGACGCTCTGGTGGACAACGACACGGAGTTCCGTTGCAAGGATTGCCGAGGCGAGGTGAAGGTTCTGGGGAAGACGAACAAAGCCGGAACGCCGGCGTATGTGGAGCACAAGTCAACGGCTGACGGCGATTACTGCGTGAACGGGGCGGGGTTTAAGAAGGCAACGGACGGGCGGGTCGGCCGATGGTCGGAGAGGCCGGTGGGCTGAGATTCAGGAGCGCGGGTGAGGTTAGCCCCGTGTGCAGTACATCGGAAAGAACGGCTCACGCAGGACAACCGAAGTGATGAGGATAGCGCCATGGCAGTGACGGAACGCGAGATGTTTGTTGAGTGCGAAGTAAAGCGGCGCAGGGTTCGGGTGGGTGGCGGGTACGAACCGTTCTGGAAGGTGAAGACGATCGCGGATGCGCTTGAAGACAACGACACGGAGTTTCGTTGCAAGGACTGCGGTGGAGCAGTGAAGGTGGTGAAGCGGCGGTCCGAGGCAGGGCCGGGGCTGCATATTGAGCACAAGCTGAAGAGCGACTCGGAGTACTGTGCGGCTGGGCTGCACTTCTCGAAGGCTACGGATGGACGAGAGAGCCGGAAATCGGGGATGCCGGTTCACTAAGTCGGTCGCTGCGAGGTCGCCGACTAATGCATGTTGAATCTGACGCAAACCCGTACTCGGACGAGATAGCAGGGCGGGTGCGGGAGATTGTCGCGGACCAGATGGCAATGAGCGCATTCGAGGTGAAACTCGAAGATGACATCAGTATCGATCTAGGGATTGCAGGGGTTGACGTCGACGGGATCTTTTCGGAGCTACAACGCGAATTTGGCACTGACTTTCGAGAGCTGAACATTTATGCAGAGCTTTACTTCTATCCTGAAGTTAGCTCCCCGGTTATCCAGTTTCCTCTGCTTTTGTTTACGCTGATGGGCGGAGTCTTGGTCGGGCTCCTCGGCCGGATCTGGCCTTTCTTGCTGAAGTCGGCAAGCATTCTGTGGGCGATCTTGATCGCCGCGATCTCATGGCAAGTCGTACGGAAGTATCAACGCTCAAATTTTGAGCCTAACCTTCTGCGGTTCACGATCGATGATCTCGTTACCGCTGTAATGCTCGGCAAGTGGACACCACCGGAGGACATGTGGCAACAGATCGAACGGTTAGGACAAAGGAAGATACGAAGCTGAGGCAGTTAGCGGAAGAGGTGATGGGGAAGGCGCTGAAGGCAGGGGCGACCGATGCTGAGGGGGTGGTGTACGAGGGCGATGAGTTTTCGGCGCTGGTGCGGTTGGGGCAGGTGGAGACGCTGAAGGAGTCGGGATCGCGGGCGGTGGGGCTGCGGGTGTTTGTGGGGCAGCAGGTGGCGACAACATCTTCATCGGATCTTTCTGATGAATCGATTGCGCGGTTGGTGAGTGGGGCGATTGAGCTGGCGAAGGTGACGAGCGAAGATCCTTTCGCGGGATTGCCGGAGCGGGAGGAGTTTGGGCTGGCCGAAGGTGCGTGGGCTGATGATGCGGGCGCGGGAATGGGGCTGTACTTCGAGGATGTGAACGAGATGCCGCCGGCGGAGCGGATCGAGGTAGCGCGGCGGTGCGAGGCGGCCGCCATGGCGTATGACACGCGCATCCAGAACTCGAGCGGAGGCGACTTCGACACGGCCACGTCGCACAAGATCCTGGTGAACTCGCGCGGGTTTGTGGGGGAGCACCGGAGGAGCTACTGCGGATTTTCGTGTGCGCCGATTGCGCATGACGAAGGCGGCAAGATGCAGCGAAATTACTGGTACTCGAGTGCGCGGACGGTCCGGGGGCTCGAAGACGCGGAGGAGATTGGGCGCATTGCGGCGCAGAGGACGCTGCGGCGGCTGGGGGCTCGGCAGGTGAAGACGCAGGCGGCTCCGGTGGTGTTTTCGCCGGAGATCTCGAAGTCGATCATGGGATCGATCTTCTCGGCGGCGGAGGGCGATGCGATCTACCGGAATGCGTCGATGTTCAACGGCATGCTGGGCGAGCGGGTGGCGGGCGAGAACATCACGATTGTGGACGATGGGACGATGGTGTTCGAGCGGGGCGGGCAACGGGTGGGTGGGTTTGGGACTTCGCCGTTCGACGGCGAGGGGCTGCCGACGCGGAGGACGGTGATCGTCGACAAGGGCGTGCTGAAGAGCTATGTGATGAACACCTATACGGCACGGAAGCTGGGCATGCGGTCGACGGGAAGCGCATCGCGGGGGCTGGCGGGAAATCCGGGAACGGGAGCGCACAACTTCTATCTCGAGCCGGGATTGCAGACGCCGGAGCAGATTATCGGCGATGTTGCGAGCGGCCTCTATGTCACGGAGGTGATGGGCTTCGGTGTGAATCTGGTGACGGGGGACTACTCGCAGGGGGCGAGTGGGATGTGGATTGAGAATGGCGAGCTGGCGTATCCGGTGGAGGAGATTACCATTGCCGGGAACTTGAAGGAGATGTACAAGAACGTGGTGACGGTGGGGAATGACCTGATTTTTCGTGGGGCTAGTGCGGCACCGACGATTCGGGTTGAAGGGATGATGATCGCGGGGGCTTGAACTTAGGCAGGATCGCCGAAGTCCCGGCGAGTCTCGCGGGCGCTCTGCCAAGATGCCCAGACTGATCCAGCTTTGATCACAAACCAAAGTAGCAGGAGATAGGCTGAAATCAGCAGATACTTGGCTCCATGATCCCATTGGTCGTGCATCGGGTACCCGGAGAGAAAGGGGATGATGCATAAGATGTTTGCCAAAAGTGCCATGCCCGCCCAAATCGTAGCTTGCAGGGAGGTACGAAGGTGATTCGCTGCGTGGCGCTCGAACTCTGCGGCGTCCTCTATGGTCCAGCGCTCCTGTGGTTCGACGTTGAACATAACTTCCTTACTGTGTTGAAGGTAAAGCTTAGTGGGAACGTGCCGATATGGTTCTTAGGGGGAAGGCCTGGGAGCGATGGCGACGACTACAATTTTGGGTGTGTCGACGGGTTTCCAGTTCGAGCATGAGGTTGGGTTTGAGCCGGGGCGGGCTCGGGACATTCTGCGTAACGTGCCGGAGCTGCCGGGAGTGTTTGCGCTGTACGGACATTCGGAGGGCGATCAGCCCTACATAACGCGGACGGCGAATCTGCGACGGAGGGTTGCGCGGCTGGTGGATCCGCCCGAGGCGCCTGGGGCGGACGGGCTGCCGGCGGCTTCGAAGCGGCTGAACTTACGCGCGCGGGTGGGACGGATCGGGTGGTGCGTCACCGGGTCGGAGTTTGAGTCTCTGCTGCTGCTTTACTACGCGACGGCGGGACTGTTTGGGTATGCGGAGGCGCGGCGGAGGTTGAAGCTGCGGACGCCTTTCTTTCTGCGGCTGACGGTGGGAAACGCGCATCCTCGGGTGTACTCGACCAACCGGCTTTCCGGCGGTAGAGGTGGGCGCGGGCTGGCCGAGACCTATGGGCCCTTCCCTTCCCGGATGGCAGCGGAGCGGTACTGCGATGCGGTTCTGGACCTGTTCAAGCTGCGGCGCTGCTGGGAGGATCTTGAGGTTTCGCCGGAGCATCCGGGGTGTGCGTATGGGGAGATGAAGAGGTGCATGGAGCCGTGCAAGATGGCGTGCACGAGTGAGGAGTATGCGGCGGAGGCGCGGGAGGTAAAGGCGTTCTTCGCGACGCGGGGGGAGAGCCTATTAACGGCCGTAGGGGCGGAGCGGGAGCGGGCGTCGGAGGCGATGGATTTCGAGCGCGCGGCGGAGCTGCATCGGCAGTACGAAAAGGTCAAGGCCGCGGCCGGTCTGGCAGATGAGTTGGTGCGGCCCGTCTCGGAGCTGCGGGCGGTGATCGTGCAGGCGGCGGGTCGAGATCCGGGTTGTGAGGAGAGGCATGAGGAAGAAGCGGCGGTGTTTCTGCTCGAGCGTGGGCGCCTGGCCGGACCGGAGCGGCTATGGACGCTGGGCGTGCGGGCAGTGCGGGAGCAGACGAGCGTGGGGTCGAGCCTGTTTGCACAGCCTCTGATGTTGCAGGCAATTCCGATAGGCTTCGAGGGGGGCGGGGCGACGGCTGAGGTGGTCGAAGGACAATCTGGCTCGGGTGCGATGGAGGCTCCCGAGGAGAGGGTTGGACGGGTGCTCGGGGTGCTGGAGGGTAAGGCGGGCGGGGGGAGCGACGTGGCGATGCTGAGTGACCACCTGTCGCTGCTGCGGCGCTGGTACTACAGGCCGGAGAAGCAGAGGTCGGGCGAGTTGTTTCTGGCGAATGCTGATGGAAGCTGGCCGGTGCGGAGGATTGTGCGAGGTGCGGCGCGGATGGTAGTCGGCGAGCCGAAGGCCATGCAGGAGACAGACCGCGAGGCGGCGAGGGCGATCAGGACGAAGATTCTTCATGAGGGCAGGCCGGATGTGGAGCGGGTGGTGCCGGTGGTCGAGAAGCCTGCTACCTTCCGCAGCAGACGATCGAAAAAGGCTTCGGCGACCGAAGGTGAAGCCACCACCTCGCCGCTTCCATCGGTTGGGTCATAGGCATTTGGGAGGCATCTCCGATTGTGCTCCTAGGGGAGAACTTTCACCATAACGACGCCGTGGCTGGGTACCTGCGCGGCGTAGTTCGCGGTATGGCGCCCCTGATCTTTTGCCGCCCAGAGATCGCGCACGGATGCGGCGAGGGTCGATGGGTAACCTACGTCTTCCCAGGTCGCTGTGATCTTTGCGGGAGAGGTTCCGCGATTGACGAGTGCAACCGCACGACCACCATCGGCCAGTTGCTTTGACCAGACCTCGAGGTCGCCCTGTTTTTTGACGCGTCTTCCCTGGATGCCCAGGGGGTCCTGATCGACCGCGATCACCTCCTTGTTGAGAAGGATGCCGCGGGTCTCGGCGGACATATTGCTGATGTCGTTACCGGCAAGCAGAGGGGCTGAGAAGATGGCCCACATGCTGAAGTGCGTGCGGTACTCGTCGGAAGTCATACCGCCGTTGCCGACCTCGAGCATATCTGCGTCGTTCCAATGGCCGGGACCGGCGTAGCTTTCGAGACCGTTCATCTGATCGAGGATCTCCGAGACGCCGTTACCGCCCCAGCTTTTCTTGCAGTCCCAGCAGTCCAGGATATCGCCGGTTGCGCGCCACATGTTGCCGACGGGACCGGCCCAGAGCCATGGCTTGGTGGAGCCCCATTCGCAGATGCTGAAGACGATCGGACGTCCGGTCGCGGCGAGGGCGTCGCGCATGAGGGTGTAGGAGGACTCGCTGTTTTGGCCGGGAAGCGTGTTGCACCAGTCTTCCTTGAGATAGTCGACGCCCCAGTTGGCGTACTGCTGGGCGTCCTGGTATTCGTGGCCGATGCTTCCGGGCCGCTTGGCGCAGGTCATGGTTCCGGCGTCGGTGTAGATGCCGAACTTGAGGCCTTTGCTATGCACATAATCGGCGAGGGCCTTGATGCCGGAGGGGAACTTTGCGGAGTCGGCGACGATGTTCCCCGAGGCATCACGCTTCACCTGCCAGCAGTCGTCGATGACGATGTACTGGTACCCGGCGTCTTTCATGCCGTTCGCGGCCATCTGATCCGCGCTATCCCGGACGACCTTCTCGTTGATGCCTGGGCACGCGAATTTGTTCCAGCTGTTCCATCCCATAGGCGGAGTTCGGGCGACACCGTTATCGAGAGCGACGCTGCTGGTTGAGGCGAGGAGTGCGAGACAGATGCAGGGGAGAAGGGGGAGGCTCAGTCTGGCACGCATTTTCTGTCAGCCTTTCGGTGCAGGGGGATCGGGGTGCGGTGGTTCGTGCAACATCATATCCCGCCGTCGATGGAAGGGCTAAGCCGACGGTGGCTGAAGAGCAAGGAGGAAGCACGGGTCGAGGTAGGGATCCGCTCGAGAAGCGGGTCCTTCGCTGCGCTCAGGATGATAAAGGTTTAGCTCTGGCTCTGAGGAACATGGAACCCAGATGGAAACGGCGCAGGGAATGGCATGGAACGGGGCGCTGGTAGACTTTTGCAAGGGGTGCATCGGCTTGGTTGAGCTGGCTTTTTCAGTACTGGCTTCAGATTTTGCGCATCTTGCGGACGAGGTGGCTGCGGCCGAGCGTGGCGGCGGAACGATCGTGCATGTGGATGTGATGGACGGGCATTTTGTGCCGAATATTACGTTTGGGCCGGCCATGGTGAAGGCTCTACGCAAGGTGACGGGGCTGCCGCTCGACTGCCACCTGATGATCGAGAATCCTGACCAATTCATTGCGGAGTTTGCCGAGGCAGGGGCGCATTTCGTGAGCGTCCACCAGGAGGTTAGCCGGCATCTGCACCGGACGCTGCAGCTGATCGAGCAGCATGGGATGCGACCGGCGGTGGTGATCAATCCAGCGACTCCGGTCGAGACGCTGATCGAGGTGCTGCCGATGGTGCACCATGTGTTGGTGATGAGCGTGAATCCTGGATTCGGGGGACAGCAGTTCCTACCTCTGGCGCTCGACAAAATTGAGCATCTGGCGGAGCTGCGGAGAGAGATGGGGCTGAACTACCGAATCGAAGTGGACGGCGGTGTGGCTCACGATACGGTGGCGCGAGTCGTCGAAGCAGGAGCGGATATGCTCGTGGCCGGGTCGGCGGTGTTCTCGGGAGGGAAAGCTGAGGAGAATGCGCGGGAGTTCTTGCGGCTGGCCCGTGAGGCCGCGACAGCATCGCGCGATGACGAGCATACCGAGGACAACGCTGCCGCGGCGGCACAATGGCAGCCAGAAGACTAGAATATTCCCAGCCTGGGCGCACGATGCGCGAGGCGATGATGGAGTTTGACGCTGATGAATCGACCACTTATGTTTCCCTTTTTCCATCCCAGATCTTTCTTTCCCTCCAAGAAATCCGGCTTGCTGGCTGGATTTGCGGTTGCCGCTCTGATGCTGAGTGCGAGCGGAGCATGGGCGCAGGTGACGGGAGATTCGCAGACGACGACCGATGCGCAGGGACAGCAGCATGAGGGCGTGACGTTGAGCGCACCGCTGAACAATAAGAAAGACAAACAGGAGAAGGTCGTTCCATCGAAGGACACGAAGCGCGCGGCGAAGAAAGAGAAGAAGATCGACCCGCTCGTAGGTAAGGACGTTGGACTTCCGGACAAGCAGCTTTATGACAAGGCGCTGGCAGCCACGAAGAAGGGTCACTACGATGTGGCCCGGCTGGAGTTGCAGAATCTGCTGGCCACGTATCCAGACTCGCAGTACCAGATGCGCGCGAAGCTGGCGATCGCGGACAGCTGGTACAAGGAGGGCGGAACCGCGGCTCTGACGCAGGCGGAGAGCGAGTACTCGGACTTCCGGGTCTTCTTCCCGAACGCACCGGAGGCGGCCGAGGCACAGATGCGGATCGGCGATATTTACTTTCGGCAGATGGATAAGCCTGACCGCGACTTCACCAAGGCGACGCACTCGGAGGAGGAGTACCGGAGGATGCTGACCGACTACCCCGACTCGACGCTGGTGCCGCAGGCGAAGCAGCGACTGCGCGATGTGCAGGAGGTGCTGGCGACCCGGGAGAGCGACATTGCGAGCTACTATGCGACGCGGGACAACTGGCCGGCGACGATTGCGCGTTATCAGACGGTGGCCGATACCTACCCGCAGTACAGCCATATGGACGACGTGCTGATCGGGCTGGGGGACTCCTATGCGGCAGAGGCCCGCGCGGTGCGTTTACAGCACCAGATGCCTGAGGGGGCCAGGGCGCGGCTGGAAAAGATCTATGACGGACAGGCGGCGGATGCGTACCGGAAGGTGGTGCTCGAGCATTCGGCTGCGCCGCATGTTGAGGACGCGAAGGACAGGCTGGCGGCGATGAACCTGCCGATCCCGACGCCGACGGTAGAGCAGGCGCAGGCGAGCGCGGCGCTTGAGAACAGCCGGCAGCAGTATCGTTTGCAGGACCGGGCGAAGCTGCTGGTCTTCCATCAACCGGATGTGGTGCTGGCCGCGCGAGTGGGAGATCCGACGCTCGCCGACCCGAAGCCAACGATTGCGCCGATGGTGACGAAGCAGATCATGGCCGATTTCAAGGAGGCAATGAATCCAGGCGCGCCGAGAACGGATGGTACACCCGTGCCTGCGGCCACAAGCTCGGATGTTGGAACGGGGTCGCCTGCGGCAACGGCGGTTCCTGCCGCACCTTTGGCCCTGCAGGATGTTCCGTCCGCTGACGCACCTGCGAGTGGAGGCGATCCGGGCGTGACCACGGCGATACCAGCGACGGGCGCTGCTGCTTCGAGTGGCGCGGGCAATGGAGCCTCGATCGGAGCAGAGATTCTCACGCCGGGTGTCACGACGAGGACCACCGGAGTCGTCGATCCGAATGGCGGCGTGAAGGCTGTTGGACCGGAGAACGCGACGCCTCTGCCGCCGATCGAAAAGGCCGGACCGGCGCCGGATCAGGTGAATGACATCGCGCCGGGAACGACGCAGGCTGCGACCCAGGCGGCCGCGGCGAACGGCAAGAAAGGGAAACCGGGCTTCGACAAGGGTGACGAATCGTCCAGCAAACACAAGAAGAAGAAGGGGCTGGACAAGCTGAACCCTTTGTAGAACTTTCGAAGGGTAGAGAGGGCGCAGGCTTCGGCTGCGTCCTCTCTTTTGCGCAAGCTTAGGAGTGTAGCGAACGGCGGCCTCCGCGCGGAAAGAGGAAGACAGCAAGCAGAAGGACGGCGCAAAGAGCGAGCGCTGCCGAGAAGACGGGGCTGAGCGAGACTCGGCGGTGGGGGCCTCCTTTGCCAGCAAAGCTGGAAATATGCCCACCAAGAACGTAGGCATTCCCGGAGAGCGAGTCGTCGGCTTCGTAGACGGCATTGCCATCGATGACGATAGTCTTTCCAGATATCCGGGCCTGAGAATCGACGACGCTGTTACCCGCTAAGACGGTGCTGTCTCCGGCAACTCGACCAGTAACGTTGAGGTTTCCGAAGAGAACGAACACGTTGCCCGAGAGTTCCCCTTCGACCTGTACGGAGCAGAAGAGACAGGTGGCATTCCCGATATGTTGGCCAGAGGCGACGAAGATGTCCTGGCCAAAGTATGTGCGGCTTGCAGGCGGCCGAGGCGGGGCTGGCGCCTGTTGATGCAGGTCCACGGGGCCCTTTGCCTGGATTGACCCGGCGATCCAGAGGAGAAGCGCCCCTGCGCATTTGATTTCCATGGAAAAGCAGAGGCTTGCTCCTTTGCCGCGGTGCTGTGCGCGTGAAGTGAGCTACGCAGCGATGCACCCAGAGGTTCCCCAGGAGTGAGGTTATCGAGAGGGCTGGGGTGAAAATGGGCCGAGAGGTTCAGCAGCACTTCACCAACTAGACAGGATAGGAGTAGCGGTTGCGGCGGACGAAAAAGGTGATGAGGCCGATAACCCCGGCGAGGATAAGGAGAGGACCGGCGAGCAGAGCCAAGCCGAAACCACTGGTAAAGATCGCGCGATCGCCACCGACAGAGGCGCTCGAGGAGATGTCGGTGGTGCTGAGAGCGGCAACGAGATCTCCGTCGATGCGGTCATTTGCCCCGAGGTGAAGCGTGCTGAAGAGGAGGGCGATATCGCCAGAGATGGTGCGGTCAGGATCGGCGGCCACGGTTCCGAAGAGCACGGCCACATCACCACTGACGTCGCCTTTGATATTGACCGTGCAGAAGGCACAGGCTACGTCGTCGGCACTCTGACTTCTTCAATGTTGATGGTGGAGAAGAGGGCGACTCGATCGTTGCCGGAATCGTGGGAAGCGTGGTGCGAGAGCGCAAGGGCGAGGATGGCGGCGAACAGGAGTTTCGACATACGGCTGACCTCATGGGGAAAAGCATAGGCCGAGTTGAAACGGAGTTGTAGTGACAGATGTCACGGCAACGCGACGACACGGGGTGCTAAACAGAAGCCGCGTGGATGCTAGGCTTAAGGGCGATGAGCCGAGACCTGCCGAAAGCCTACGAACCGAAAGAAATCGAAGAACGCTGGGCCGAGTACTGGGTACGGGAACGCCTGTTTGACGTACCGGGAATCCCGGAGGGTACGCACCCGGAGACAAATAAGTTCACCATGCTGCTGCCGCCGCCGAACGTGACCGGATACCTGCACATGGGCCATATGTTCGAGCATGCTGAGTCGGATATCCTGCTGCGCTGGCATCGGATGCGGGGTGAGGTCGGTCCGTGGGTTCCGGGAACGGACCACGCCGGCATTGCGACCCAGATGCTGGTGGAGCGACAACTGGAGGCCGAGGGAAAGAGGCGGCAGGAGTTGGGTCGCGCGGCGTTTGTGAAACGGGTGTGGGAGTGGAAGGCGCTCTACGGCGGCGCGATTTTGGAGCAGATGAAGCGTCTGGGTGCGGGGGTGGACTGGAGCCGCGAGTACTTCACGATGGACGAGCGGTTGAGCCGCGCGGTGAAGGAAGCGTTTGTTCGCCTGCATGAGCAGGGCCTGATCTATCGCGGAGCGTACATCGTGAACTGGGATCCGGCGATCGGGACGGCGGTCTCGGACCTGGAGGTGGTGCACGAAGAGCGGGTGGGCAGGCTGTATCACGTTCGATATCCGCTGGTGGATGGAACGGGCTCGATCGTCATTGCGACGACGCGGCCGGAGACGATGCTGGGCGACGTTGCGGTCGCGGTAAATCCCGCGGACGAGCGCTACGCGGCGTTTGTTGGGAAGATGGTGGGGCTGCCATTGAGCGCTGCCGACGGGGGAGCGGACCGGGAGATTCCGGTGATCGCGGACGACTGGGCGAATCCGGAGTTTGGGACAGGCGCGGTCAAAGTGACGCCCGCGCACGACCCGAACGACTTTGCGATCGGGCAGAGGCATACCTTGCCGCAGCTGACGGTTCTAGACGAACGGGCCCATGTAGCTGTCGCGGGATCGCCCTACGACGGCATGGACCGGTTTGCGGCGCGGGAACGGATTGTCGAAGACCTGCGAGCGCTGGACCTCCTGGTCGAGGTAAGGGAGCACACGCATGCGGTGGCGACCAGCCAGAGAAGCGGCGTTGTGATCGAGCCGCGGCTCTCCATGCAATGGTTTCTAAAAATTCAGCCGCTGGCTGACAAGGCGATCGCAGCGGTGAAGGAAGGGCACATCCGGTTTACGCCGGAGATGTACGCGAAGACCTACTTCGAATGGATGGGAAACATTCACGACTGGTGCCTTTCACGGCAGCTTTGGTGGGGGCATCGGATCCCGGCATGGCACTGCGCGGCGTGCGGGAAGATGACGGTTGCGCGGGATGCTCCGGAGGCGTGTGAGCATTGCGAGGCGACCAGCCAGGCGTTGACGCAGGAGACGGATGTGCTGGACACGTGGTTCAGTTCGGGGCTGCTTCCCTTCACGGTGTTTGGCTGGCCGGAGCAGACAGGCGACCTGAATGAGTTCTACCCGACGCAGCTGCTGGTGACGGGTTTCGACATCCTGTTCTTCTGGGTGGCGCGGATGATCATGCTGGGAACACACTTCATGCTCGATGTGCCAATGGGGGACGGATCGGCACGAACGCTGGCCGACGCGGTGCCGTTCCGCGAGGTGTACATCCATGCGCTGATACGGGATGCGGATCGACAGAAGATGTCGAAGACGAAAGGTAACGTGATCGATCCGATCGACATCATTGGCCGATTTGGGACCGATGCGGTGCGGTTTACGTTGGCCAGTATGGCTTCACCGGGCACGGATATCGCGTTCAGCGAGGCACGGACCGAGGGCAACCGCGCGTTTGCGAATAAGATCTGGAACGCGGCGCGATTTCTGTTTCTGCAGATGGAGCGAGCGACCGCTGCTGGTTACAAATTAACGATCAGTGAGGCGGTCGCGCCGCGGAACGAGATGCCAGAGGAGACGCCGCTTGAGACGAGGTGGATCTTTGCGCGGCTGAGCGCGGTATGCGCGGAGGTCGATCGGGCCCTGTCTGAGTACAGGTTTGATGAGGCTGCGAACGCGGTCTATCAATTCTTCTGGGGCGAGTTCTGCGACTGGTACCTGGAGTTGGTGAAGCTGCGGCTGGATTTCAAGGACGGGGCGGAGCAGAGTGCAGCAACGGCGGTGACGCTGAATTCGCTGGTGGGTGTGTTTGAGAGCGCGCTGCGGCTCCTGAGTCCGTTCATGCCTTTCATCACGGAGGAGATCTGGCACGCGCTGTACGGTGATGGGACGCCGGCGAAGTCAATCGCGTTTACGCGGTATCCGCAGGCGAGAGACTTTCCTGCTGACGAGACTTCGGTTGGCGCCATGACAACGCTGCAGGAGCTGATCGTGACGGTGCGTGGGCTTAGGAAGGAGATGGCGGTTCCGGAGAAGGAGGCCACCCCGATCCGGCTGTTTGCGGGCCCCCGCGTTCTGGATCTGGCGGCGGCGCATGCCGACATGCTGGCGCGCATGGCCCGCGTAGCCTCTGTGGAATTTGCTGACGAGGCTTTGACGGGAGGGGATGCACGGTCGACGGCGGAGTTCGACGTGGCGGTTGTGTACCAACGGCAAATCGACGTGCCAGCGGAACGGGAGCGGTTGACAAAGGAGATGGTGAGGCTCGAGAGGGGCCTGCAGGCGGCGGAGCGACAGTTGGGCAACGAGGGCTTCGTGGCGAAGGCTCCGGCGCATATTGTGGAGGGATTAAAAAGGCAGGCAGCGGAGACGAAGGGGCTGCATGAGAAGGCGAAGAGTGCGATAGAGGCTTTACCCTCTGCTTCATTGCAAGTGGATGACAACGGCTGGGAAGGGGGCTGCGTCTGACAGCTAAGAGGAGATCTTCGATGGCAATCCAGACCACGCCGCACACAGAGACGCAACAGGACGCGGACCCCGCGTCAACCGACCTTGAGGTAAATCAGCTCGCGCAGGACTCCGGAAGCGGAGATGATGCCGAGCTCTACAAGAACATGGACGGGGCACAGACCGGTGGAACCCGCGCGTTCAACGCAAACGCGAGTCAGGGGCCGAAGCACAACACGGAACAGTTTTCAGCGGCGCAGAACGGGTCCACGAATACAAGAACGCCGCACAGCGATAACCAGGGAATCACGAATCACTCGGCAAACGAGGAAAGCGCTCGGCAGGAGAAGGTCGTAAGCGAGCGACCTGATTCGCTTGCCGGGGTAGACCAGGTTGGAAACAAAGCGTAGGGGATCGATTCGAAAGGAAAGGGCGCTGCCGTTCGCTGCAGCGCCCTTCTCATTGATACCGCTCCCGCTTACTGCCCTCGGCGCTGCTTGCCCGCCCGGCCAATCTCCTGGGGTTGTTCACGCCGGCCAGCGGGATAGGCACCCTGACGGAGATTGCCTTCTGCTTTGGTCTCGGCATTCTCCTTGTCACTTGTGTACTTGCTATCTGTTCCGGCGGGATGGGCGGCGTGCGAGTGGGAATGGCCTCCCTGGTCCGGTAGCGGCACCGGATCCACCGCCGCGCCCTCGATCGCGTGCATATCGAAGTCCTTCATTGCCTGCTCACTAGATGGGTGGGTCTTGGTTTCCTCAGACTTGCGAGTCTCTGTGTGCTTATGGCTACTGGACATGTCAGGATGCTCCCTTGGTTCGTTCCTGTTGGTCGGTCAGATGAGTTTCAGGACCGGGTTGAGCTTCCGCTGTGTTGACGGGAGTATCTCCGAAGTCCTGTGCTCCGTAGTCGTAATCTTTGCCGCCGTCGGCCTGCTGCTCTGACGGGGGCTGCTTTGTCCGTTCTTCCTCGTTGAGTCCCCAACCTTGTTCATGGGCGTACTCCCCTGCCAGGCCACGGGCGTGCTCCCCAAAGCCGCGAGGCTCCGGAGGATGCTCTTTCGTATCTTTGTTCTGCATAGATCCCTCGCTTCTGAGAGATCAGATGGAGCGGACCGGAGGCGGGTTTCCCGCCGAAGAAAGACTCTCCGTATCACAACCGCTTCAGGTACCCGCGCCGACTTTTTTCTGTACTTCCTGGTCCACCGCGATGGTGACGTTTTCATGCTTGATATCGAGGCGAAGGCGGTTGAAGAGGCTCATGTAGATGTTTCCCACCCAGACGAGAGCGAACCAGGAGATGAGGTATCCGCGCCAGTCGTCGTAGAGCATCTGGAATCGGGTAAGGATGAGGAAGAAGGCCGCGACGTAGTGACTGAAGCAGTATTCGCAGGTGAACAGGTAGAAGAACTTGCGAACAAAAACTGGCTGGCAGTTTGGCTTTTCTCCTTGCAGAAGTGGCGAGGTTCGCGAAAGACCTCTTCGTGGGTGACGGTCCAGGAGGCGCACGCGATGGGCAGAGCGAGAATCACGAGGTAAGCGAACTGGCGCTGGAGCGACATCATAGGTGATTGAGATGCTGGCAGTAAGATGCAGGTGGCGGCCGGAGGGCTGACGCGATGGACTGGAAGAGCAAACGAGTCAGAAAGGTGCTGGAGACGGCGCTGGCCGAGGACAAAGTAGCCAACGACGTGACCACAATGCTGACTGTGGGGCCGAGGGTTCGGGCCACAGGAACGATCGTTGCGAAGCAGCCGTGTGTCGTCGCGGGTCTGGGATCGATTCCGGTGTTTCTGGAGATCTTCGCGGAGATGAACTCGGCTTCGGTGGGACGATTCGAAGTGGTGAGCCATCCCGAGATATTCGATGGAGTGCGGGTGAAGAAAGGACAGACGATGGCGGTGATCCGCCACAATGCGGCGGCTATCCTATCGTGTGAACGCGCGATTTTGAATCTGATGCAGCGAATGAGCGGCATCGCGACGATGACGAATGAGTACGTGAAGGCGCTGGCCGGAACCAAGACCAAGGTGCTTGACACGAGGAAGACGATTCCTGGCCTGCGAGCGCTTGACCGGTACGCGGTGTGCTGTGGGGGCGGTTTGAATCATCGGCAGGACCTGCAGGATGGAATTTTGATCAAGGGTAGTCATATTGCGTTGGCAGGGGGCGTCGGGGCGGCGCTCGAACGAGCTCTGAAGGGCCGGAAACAGGGGCAGGTGGTGCAGGTGGAGGTTCGCACGCTGGAGGAGTTGGAAGAAGCAATTCTGGGCGGGGCGGAGTCGATCCTGCTCGACAACATGACCCCTGCGGCGGTGAAGCGATCCGTGAAACGGATCCATGAAACGCTGCCGGGGGTGCCTATCGAGGCGTCGGGCAGCATCACGCTGGAGACGGTCAAAGCTTACGCCGATGCAGGGGTAGATTACGTGACGGTAGGTGCTCTGACTCACTCGGTGACGGCGGCGGATCTGAGTATGAGGATTACAACCGATATGTCGTAGATCAGACATCCATGGAGAACGTGAGATTGAGCGGGCTTGATGTTGCTGCGGTGGATGCGGGGCTCGTGGGCACGAGATTTGCCAGGCAATTGCGCTATTTTCCGTCCGTGGGATCGACCAATTCGATGGCGATCCAGGCAGCGCAGGAGGGTGCCCGAGAGGGTGTGTGGGTTGCGGACGAGCAGACATCCGGCCGTGGGCGGGGCGGCCACGGGTGGCATTCGGCTGCCGGTGAGGGGTTGTACATGAGTGCGCTCGTGGTGCCGCAGATCCCGGCAGCGCGAGCCATGTGGATCTCGCTCGCTACCGGGCTAGCCGCACAGATGGCAATCGCGGCGGCGAGCGGGTTGAGTGTCGACCTGCGTTGGCCTAACGATCTTCTTATTGGCGAAAGGAAGTGTGGCGGAATTCTCGTGGAGAGCGCTCTCTCGGCGGCTGGGAGAGGGACCTCAGACACGCTTCGGTATGCGGTGATCGGAGTGGGAGTCAACTTGAACCACGATAGCTTTCCCGAGGAGTTGAGCGCGGTTGCGACCTCGCTGCGGATGGAGGCTGGGAGAGAGGTCGTGAGAGAGCGAATGCTCATCGAGCTACTTCGAGGCCTATCGGCAGAACTCGCCAGCTTGAGCTCCGACGAAACTGGAGCCTTCGACCAAGGCGGTCTGCTTGAGCGCTTTTCGGCATCATCGACGTGGGTGCGCGGGAAGCGAGTGAGGGTGGGAGAACCCGGCGACTATACTGGCATGACGGCTGGTTTGACTGCGGATGGGTTTCTTCTCGTCGACGCGGACGACGGGACACGGCGATCTGTGCTCACGGGCGGAGTAAGGGAACTTAAGTAGTTACAAATCGTGACGGGAGAGCGAGATGCTACTGGCAATCGACGTCGGTAACACAAACATCGTGCTTGGCCTGTACCGGATGGCTGCGAGTGGCGTGCAGCCTGAGATGGTGGCGAACTGGCGAGTTACGACGCCTCCGTCGCAAACAGCGGATGAGTTCGGGCTTCTGCTGAAGAGCTTGTTCGCGCTTCGAAATTTGGAGATCGCGTCAGTAGACGGAATTGCGATCGCGTCGGTCGTTCCGCCTCTGGACTCCGCGCTGAGACAGATGTGCGATGTGTACTTCAACGTGAAGCCACTGTTTATCGAACCCGGCGTGAAGACCGGTGTGCCCGTACTGACGGACAATCCGTCGGAGGTTGGAGCGGATCGGATCGTGAACTGCGTGGCGGCGTACGAACGATTTCACGGACCCGTGATTATCGTGGACATGGGGACGGCTACGAAGTTCGATGTGGTCTCGAAAAACGGAGAGTTCCTGGGTGGAGCGATCGCGCCAGGACTGGGCATATCGGCGGAGTCGCTGTTCTCGCGAGCGGCAAAGCTGCCACGGGTCGATGTGAAGAAGCCGTCCAAGGTAATCGGGACGGGAACAGTGGACAACATGCAGATTGGGTTGTACTACGGATATATCGGTCTGGTCGATGGGATTCTAGAGCGGATCCTTGCGGAGATGGGGCCGGAGACAAAAACTATCGCAACGGGCGGACTGGCACGAATGATCGCTGGTGGGTCTAAGTACATCGGCGTCGTGGACGAGATGCTGACCTTGACGGGCCTGCGCATCATCTACGAACGGAATCTGGACCGCCATAAAAGGCGGGGCGCTTGAGTTCGAGAGCTCAAGGCCGTCTCTAACGGATGCGGAACTACTTCAACTATTTCACGGAGATCGAGGAGCGATTCCAGAAGAGGCGCGGATCGCTGCTGCTTTTGTCGACCTTGGATTGGGCGCTGATCGAAACGTGGCGCGAAGCGGGCGTTCCGATAGAAGCGGTGCTGCGCGGCATCGACGACGCTTTCGACAAATTCGATGCGAAGGCACTTCGAGGAAAGGCCCGAGTTCGCAAGGTGAACGGCTTAGCATGGTGCGCCCAGGCTGTAATGGAAGCGGTGGAACAGATGCAGGAAGCATCTATCGGCTCGGGACTGTCAGGGACCCCGGCTCCGAAGGTCGAGAGTGGGTTTGAGGCGGAACGCGTCTGCAGATATCTCGAGGAGAATGCGAAGCTCGTGGAGGGTGTTCCTCTGGAAGGAGCGGCTGCGGAGCTGGCGATCGAGCTTGTGCAGCGGTTGCGAACGATTGCAAGCGAGACTCGTGCCCATGGACGAGGAACTCTGGAGGAGATGGACAGGACCTTGACGGTGCTCGAGGAGCGTTTGTTCGCGGCGTTGTTGACCGCCATGCCCGAAGACGATCTAGTTGCACTTCGAGAGCAGGCAGCCAGGGAGCTAGCGCCTTACCGGGGCAAAATGCAGGCTGTGCAGATCAAGCAGGTGCAACAGCAGTTTCTGCAGAAGCGGCTGATGGAAGCACGGGGGCTGCCGCGGCTGAGTCTGTTCTATATGAGCCACGGATGAAGCTACCGATCGAGAAAGCGGTGTATGGGGGCGATGGCCTTGGTCGCGGTGCGGGCGGACGAGTGGTGTTCGTACCCTTCACAATTCCGGGAGAGGTGGTGGAGGTGTCTGCTACGGAGGAGAGCGGGCGTTCCGCTAAAGCGGAGCTCGTGCACATTGATGTGGCTTCACCGGACAGAGTGAAGGCAAAATGCAAGCATTTCGGGCGGTGCGGTGGCTGCCAGCACCAGCATGCGGACTACGCTTTACAGATTCGGATCAAAACGGACATTCTCAGCGAAACGCTGGAGCGTATGGGGCTCCGCGATCGCCCCCAGATGACGATTCATGCGGCAAATCCATGGGGATATCGTAACCGGATTCGGCTGCGGGTCGAGTCGGTGCAAGGAACGATCCGCTTTGGTTACAATCTCCGAGATACGCGAGAATTTTTAGCGATTGAAGAGTGCCCGATTGCCGCTCCGGTCTTGTGGAAGACGGCGCAGGCGCTGCTAGACCTGAGTAAGACTGAGCCCATGTGCGCTCAGTGGCTGCGGGCCGCTGCGGAAGTGGAACTGTTCACGACGCCGGACGAGCAGTCATTGCAGATGACGCTAATGTTGCGATTGGAGCGATCAGCACGGTTCGTGGAATTTTGCGAGAAGGTGAAGCTTGGGGTGGGGGAGGTGGTTGGTGTTGGGGTTGAAATTTATGGTGGTGGGGCGAAGAAGCGCGAAAGTGCCGGCTGGGGCAAGGCTGGGCTGCGGTATGTTGTTGAAGATAAAGTGTATTGGGTGACGCGGGGGAGTTTCTTCCAGGTGAATCGGTTTCTTGTGGGCGAGCTGGTGCGGGTGGTCACAGAAGGTCGTAAAGGGTTGATTGCTTGGGACTTGTTTGCTGGTGTGGGGTTGTTTTCTCGGGTGCTGGCGGACAGTTTTGAGCGAGTTTCAGCGGTTGAGGCTAACCCTCTCGCCATGAAGGACTTACAAGCAGCTAAGGTGGCGAACCTTCGGGGTTTCGCGGTTTCTGTGGTGGATTACCTGCGGGAGGCGGTAATTGGGCGGGAGCGGCCCGATCTGGTGGTGATGGATCCTCCGCGGGCGGGGGCCGGGGCGGAGGTTTGCGGCTTGCTGGCGCGGATGCAAGTGCCGCAGATTGTGTATGTTTCGTGCGATCCGACGACGCTCGCGCGGGATTTGCGGATGATGGTAGACTCCGGCTACAACCTTGCCGAGCTGCACCTGGTTGACCTGTTCCCACAGACGTTTCACCTGGAGACGGTGGCTGTCTTGCAGCGTTAAACGTGGTGCGGTTGTGGTGAACGGACGGTAAGTTTGCGGACTTCCGATGGTGGTTCCCGCGAGGTAGGAACGAGGTCCTCCGGGTCTGCTCCCGATGCAGGTTTGTGGCGCAAAGGCGAGCGTCTGGAGCACCTGCGATTCCGGCGGGCGCCACTGCTGGCGGCGGCGATCTGGTTTGCCCTGGGTGAGGTGATGGAGCGGAGCTGGCGACCGGGGGTGGTGCTGCTCCCGGCGGTTCTGCTGATGTTGGGACTTTGCGTCTGGGGGCTGCGCGGAGCGATGCGGGTGGTGCTGGTTCCGGTGGCGGGGCTGTGGATGGTTGTGGGGATGTGGTGCGCGCAGGTACGGCCAACGCCTTCGCCGCAGAGGGCTTTGATGGGGTATGCGGATGGTCTGAGCCGTGAGCTTCGGGGGCACGTGGTGCGAGTAAGGGCGCTGCCGCCGAGGGTGGACTCGAAGGATGCGGATTCGGACGGATGGCGGGGAGACCAGGATGAGGAGGCGACGGCGGCGGGAGCCTTGCAGGTGGATGTGGAGGTTGAAAGGGTCGAGCACCTGACGCCGGACGTCTCGGAGATGGTTCCGATGGAGGGAGGGGTGAGGGCAACCTTGATTGCGGATGGGACCGCATTGCCAGAGCTGGGATGTGGCGACGAGGTGCAGGCACCGATGCGGATGCGGGAGCCGGAGCGGTATCGGGACCCGGGCGCGTGGCAGTATGCGGACTACCTGCTGAGCCAGGGGATGGCGGTGCATGCGAGCCTCCATGGGGCGAAGCTGCGGGTGACGGGGCACGATGCGGGGTCGATAGCGTGCAGGGTGCTTGCGGCACAGAGCTGGGCGGCGGGGCGGGTGCTGAAGTATGTCCGGTCCCGGCCGAACCGAATGCTGCCGCGAGGGGTGCGGCTGACGGCGGACGATGCGGGGATGTTGAACGCGATGTTGTTCGGCGACCGGACGGGGCTGAACCACGCGCTGCGGCTGGGGTGAGCGGACCGGGTCGTTCCACCTGTTTGTCGTGTCGGGCATGCATGTGGCGCTGGTGGCGGGAGGGATCTTCTGGTTTGCTCGGCGGCTGCGACTGCGGGATTGGATCGCGACCGCGGTAACGATCTCGCTGACGGCGGGGTATGCGGTGCTGACCGGATTTGGAGCGCCGGTGCAGCGGGCGTTGCGAATGACGGCGATCTTTCTTGTGGCCCGACTGCTGTCGCGGGAGCGGAGTGCTTTGAATGCGCTGGGAGCGGCGGCGATGGCGGTGCTGGTGCTGTCTCCGGCGGCGTTGTTCGAGGCGAGTTTTCAGATGACGTTTCTGGCGATTGTGGCGATTGCCGGGATCGCGGTGCCAATGGGCGAAAGGAGCTTTGTGCGGTATGCGCGGGCGGCGCGCGGGATCCGGGAGGAGTGGAGAGATGTTGCCCTGGAGCCCAGGGCCGCGCAGATGCGGGTGATGCTGCGTGTCTGGGGCGAGAGCCTGGCGGGCGTGATGGGGCGGTGGGCGTTTGGGCTGCCGGCGGCAGCGGTGCGGTGGAGTCTGTGGGCGATGGAGTTGGCTCTGATCGGCATTGTGGCGGAGATGGTGATGGTGCTTCCGATGGCGATGTACTTCCATCGAGCGACGGTGTTTGCGCTGCCGGCGAACATGATGAGCGTGCCCCTGGTGGGGTTGCTGGTACCAATCGCGGTGGCGACGTTTGCGGCGATGCTGGTGAACCCGTGGTTGGCAGCGGCTCCGGGAGCGGTGACGGCGGTGCTGCTGCACGGAGTGACGGGGGCGATTGGGCGAATGAGCCATGTGGCGGCGGCAGATGTGCGGGTGCCGGGGCCGGTGTGGTGGGTGGCGGTGATCGCGCTGGCGACGTGGGCGATCTGCTGCTGGGCGGTTCGGAGAAGCGGACGGTGGGCGGTGGGAGCGGCGGTGGCGATGGCGATGGCCGTGGCGATGGTGTTGTGGCCGGAGCAGGCCGTGGTGACACCGGGCGTCCTCGAGGTGACGGCAATCGACGTGGGGCAGGGGGATTCGCTGCTGGTGGTGGGGGCGGATGGGCGGACGATGCTGGTGGATGCGGGGGGGCCGGTGGGCGGTGTGACCGAGGCTGCGGCGGCGACGGCGAGCTTCGACGTGGGCGAGGAGGTGGTGTCGAACTACCTATGGTCGCGCAGGATGCGGCGGCTGGACGTGGTGGCGCTGAGCCATGCGCACAGTGACCATATGGGAGGGATGCCGGCGGTTCTGCGGAACTTCCGGCCGAGGGAGCTGTGGGTGGGGATCGACCCTGATTCGGAGGCGTACCGGGCCCTGCTTAGCGAGGCTCGCGGACTGGGGGTGACGGTGCGCCATCTTCGGGCGGGAGATGCGTTTGCGTGGGGGGGCGGAGAGGGTGGAGGTGCTGGCTCCGTCGGCCGGATACGCGAATGCGGGTGCGCCTAAAAACGACGATTCGCTGGTGCTGCGGGTGGAGTTGGGCCGGGGGAGCGTGCTGCTGGAGGGCGATGCGGAGGGAGCGAGTGAGCGGGCGATGGTAGCGGGTGGGCGGGGGGCGCCGGTGACGCTGCTGAAGGTGGGGCATCATGGCAGCCGGAGTTCGACGAGCGCAGACTTTTTCAGGGCGGCGGCTCCGCGGGATGCGGTGATTTCAGTGGGCAAGGGGAATACGTTTGGGCATCCGCGGGGTGAGGTGATTGGACGGATCGCTGACGCGTGGACGCGGCTGTTTCGCACGGATGAGTTTGGGTTGACGACGTTTTTGATTGGGAGGGATGGTGGGATTGTGGAGGTGGTGGGGGCGGGGGACGAGTGAGGTTTGGCGAGGAAGTGAAAGTGGGGTGGCGGGCGCCATGGAGCTTCGCCCCATGCTGGTAGGCAGCGTGCCTTTGGCCCTTTTCGATTGCGAGAGTGAAGGGTGCGGATGTTCGTGAAAGAACCGTTGCAGAAGATTCATAGAGCGCCGAGGAGGGCGGGTGCATCTCACTGTTCACCCAGAGCAATTCCATGCAGGAGGATCTATGAACATGAAGCGAGGACTGACAGCATGTGCGCTGCTACTGCTGTGTGGTGTAGCGGCCCCGAGTTTTGCAGACACTTTCACCTACACGGCCACTTTGAAGGGCTCGAACGAGGCTCCCACGCCGAACGCGTCAACGGCCACGGGCTTCGGAACATTCACATTGACGGGCGATCTACTGACCGTGAATCTTAGCTTCGCCGGCTTGTCTGCACCGGCAGCCGCGGCACACATCCATTGCTGCGGACCGATCGGCGTCAGTGAACCGGTGGTGCTGCCGTTTGGAGACTTTCCCCATGCGATCTCCGGGTCTTACAGCAACAGCTATACCCTGAGCGCGATCACTCTTCTGGCCGGTGTGACCGAGGCGCAGCTGATTGCCGGTTTGAGCAGCGGTTTGGCGTACGCCAATATCCACGACTCGGTCTATCCTGGGGGAGAGATCCGCGGGCAGATCCTGGCACCGGTGCCGGAGCCGGGCAGCCTGCTGCTGATGGCGACGGGGCTGGCGGGAGTGGCGGGCGCAGTGCGGCGGCGAATGATGGTTTAGCAAAGATTGAGATCTGAAGATCGGCGACCCAGAAGCGCGGTGGCGGTATGGAATCAGGTCCTCTCGGGGGCCTGATTCTGTTTGGCGTGGGGTTAGATCCGGGTGAGGTTGAAGGTATCGGCGCTGGTGCGGTTGGGGGGCGTGGCGGAAGGAGATGCTTGACGTTGGAACGCGTCTAAGAGATGGTCTCAAGCAAGGGGGAGGGAAGCATGAAAGAGGTGATCGGGCAGGAGCTTTCGGCGGCGGACGGGACGTCGGTGAGCGCGGAAGAGCAGGCGCAAGAGGCAGAGGAGCAGAAGCTGATTCGGCGGCTGCAGATGATGATGAACATGGTGATGCAGGTGATTGCGCAGGATGGGACGATGTCGGTGGATGAGGCGTCGCAGATGATCGCAGACAGCCGGAAGGCGGCGCTGGCGATGTTTCCGGGAAAGGAGCTGGCGTACGACCTGATCTGGAGGCCGAGATTTCAGCGGCTGATGCGGGAGCGGTTTCGGATTATGTAACCCGACCGGTTACGGAGCGGGCGATGCTGCCGGGCTGGCGGAGTTTGCGGGTTTGGGTGGGACGGCGACGGTGAGGCCGGAGAGGTCGGAGTGGAGGACGAGCGGCTGGTCGGCGGGACCGAAGGTGCGGACGGTTTTTTCCTCGGTGTGAGTGGGTGGCATGCACCCCGATTTGATGTCTGGGCAGGTGGGGATCTCGGTGCGGGTGACGTCGCGGGCATTGGTGACTTTGAGGGTGTACTCGCCTTCGGGGACGTAGAGGAAGTGGAAGGCGATGTCGTCTTTGCCGACTTCGGTGGAGACGAGCTGGGCATCGTCGTCGGTGTAGTGGATCTCGACTTTGGGGGCGTTGACGATGTGGCCGGTGTTGCCTTCGAGGACGGCACCGGAGACGGCGTGGAGTTTGGCGAGGGGGATTTCGATGTCGTTGGTCTCGGAGGCTTCGCCGTTGACGATCTTGATGAGCTTGGCGTCGCGCTGACGCATGGCGTTGCCGAAGTAGATATCGAGGGCGTAGCGGGTGCTGGAGGAGGAGCTACCGCTCTCGTTGAAGATGTGGTTGACGATGACGTCGTTGAGTTCGAGGGAGGTTTTGAGGAGGTACTCGCCGGCGGGGAGACCACTGAAGCGGAAGCGGCCGGCGTCGTCGGTGTTGGTTCCGCTGAAGGGCCCGGCGAGGAGTTTGGTGCGGAAGCTCGACCACTTGCCGGATTTATCTTTTGCTGAGCAGGGAGACGGAGCCGCCGGTGTCGGGGGTGCCGTCGTCGAAGCGGATGCTGCCGGCGATGGTTGCGCCCTTGAGGAGGTGGACCTCGGCGTTGGAGGTGCGGTTGGCGGCGACGGTGACGGGGGTGAGGAGTGCGGCCATGAGTTTGACGGTGGCCTCCGTGGGGTGGTTGAGGTCTTCGCGGGAGAGCTGGGCGAGGGGGGAGAGGTAGCCGAGCTTTTCGGCGATGACGTAATAGTCGCCGGGGCGGACGTTGGGGATGGTGAAGGAGCCGTCAAGGAGGGTCTGGGTGATGGTGGTGTTGGGCTCGGGTTTGGCGTCTTTGCTGTCGGGCTTGAGGGCGGGAGAGTTGAGGTCGACGATGGGCTGGAGGACGACAGAGGCCATGCGCGCGGGGAGGTTGGTGTCGGCGAGGAGGACGCGGCCGGTGACGGTGCCGGAAGGAGCGGGCTGCTGGGCGACGGCGGCGGCGGTGACGCAGGCCAGGAGTGGGGCGAGGATTCTGGGGTGCATGGGTAGGTTCGCTCCTGTTTCGTCGCTCCGGTGTGGACCGCTTCGGGGCTAGCGGAAGTATAGCGACCGAGGTCCGGGGCGGCCGGCAGAGGGAGGAATTTGGGGTAGAGAAGCGGGTCCTTCGCTGCGCTCAGGATGACAACAAAAAGGGAAGGGTCACAACAAAGGAAAGAGGTGACAAGGGGAGGGTGACAACAAAGGATGGTGACAACAGAGGAGCAAGATAAGGGGGCAGGTGGGACCGCGGGTGAACTAGCACTCCCGAGCTGTTAGGGGGTCTGGGGGAGGGCGGAGAGGGGTGTTTTGACGGGTGTGGCGAGGCCGACGATCTCGGTGATGCTGTCCCTGGAGAAGTTGCTGATCCAGACGTTGCCGCTGGCGTCGATGGCGAGGGCGAAGGCCTGGAGGGAGGTTGGGGTGGGGGCCCAACCGGCGGCGGGGGAGAGGATCTGGCCGGGTTTGGGGGAGGCTGCGCCGGCGAGCTCGGTGTCCGAGTTGCCACGGAAGTTGGCGACCCAGACGTTGCCGGCGCCATCGACGGCGATGCCCTGAGGGTGAGCGAGGCCGCCGCCGGTGTATCCGGTCGAGAGGACGGCCCCGGTGGCGGAGATCTCGCTTATGCTGCTGTTGAGGGAGTTGGCGACCCAGACGTTGCCGGCGGCGTCGAGGGCGAGGCCAGCGGCGGTGTTGCAGCAGGCGACGTTGAGGAAGTGCTGGCCGTCGGGGGAGACGCGGGTGACGCTGTTGCCGCTCATGTTGGCGACCCAGGCATTGTGCGCCCCGTCGATGGCAATGGCGACAGGGAAGGCGAAGAGGTTGGAGAAGTAGCCGGAGGGGCCGGACAGGGGCTGGCCGGAGCTTGAGAGCTCCGTGAGGTGGGAGTTGCCGTAGTCAACGACCCAGGCGGCGCCGGTGGGATCGATCGCGACGGCGACCGGGAAGCTGAGGCCGCCGGAGAAGAAGCCGGTTGGACCGGATAGGGGCTGGCCAGAGGAGTTGAGGACAGTGACGGCACCGACGCCGCCGTTGATGTTGCCGGGGCTGTTTTCGTCGGTGATCCAGACGTTGTTGGAGGGATCGACGGCAAGGCCGTAGGACTCGGAGAGGCCGAAGCCGGTGATGCCGGAGGGGGAGGTGGGCGCGCCGGTGGGGGAGAACTGGGAGGCGACACCGAAGTAGCTTCCTACCCAGAGATTTCCGTTTCCATCGAGGGCAAGGGGGCCGGGGGCGTGCATCCCGCCATCGGTGAAGGTGAGGGGGAGCGTCCAATCGGCGGGTGCGGATGCGAGCGTGGGAGAGGAGACGGTGGAGGTCTGGCTCAGGGTGAAGAGGGGCGCGACGTTGAGGCCGGGGTTGCGGACCAGGTTGAGTGCGGCGTCAAGGGTGTTGGTTGGTATGGGTGTGCCTGGGGGTGTGGTAAGGGAGAAGAGCTGGCCGCAGGTGGCCGGGGTGGCGGTGCAGGCGTTGAGGAGGTTGGCAAGGGCGTTGATGCGCGGAGCGGGGGAGGTGCCGGTGGCGGGGTGGGTGCTGCCGGGGGAGACTCCGGTGGTGTTGCCGGCGAGCGAGAGCGCGGAGGCGACAGCGTTGGCGAGACCGGTGGTGTTGGTGGAGGTGGAGCCTACGTTTGCACCTCCACTTCCACTGAGGGCGAAGAACTGGGAGAGGGCCCAGGCGGTGGCGGCCGTGGTCGCCTCGTTGACGATGAACTTTGTGGAGGCGGCGACCACATCGCAGCGGCCGAGCGGGACCGCAAGGGCGATGGCGGGATTGCTGGCGTCGGGAGCGACGGATCCGTTGCGGGCTACGACGTAGAGCTGAGAGGAGGCGGCTGGGCAGGTGTACGCGGGCGAGATGGTGAAGGCTCCGCTGGCATCCGTGGATGCGGCGGAGGAGAGCGGGGTGGGAGCTGAGCCGCTGCCGGTGGTTCCGGCGGCGTAGAGCTGGACGCTTGCTCCGGAGACGGGTTTGGAGCCGACGAGGACCTGGCCGGTGATGGCGACGCCAGTAGCCGTCGGGGGTGCGGGATTGTTAATAGATCGCGTGACGGCGACGGCGCCGCCGGCGAGGAGCGCGACGGCGGCGAGGATGCAGGTGGAAAGCGAGGTGGCGGGTTTGCGGGGGTGGGGCAAGGTGAGGGCTCGGTGGGCGATGTGCTGTGGTGAAGTTTAACTTACCGGTAGGTGGCGTGCTCCGATGATTATAGGTTTAGGGACTGGCGGGTGTGGTGGTGGGTGTTGCAGCGGTGATGGGGGTGAGGGGGTGGGTCGGGCGTTTTCGCTAGAGAAGCGGGTCCTTCGCTTTGCTCAGGATGACAAGGGAGATTGGTGGTGGCTGTGGTGGTGTTGCAGCGGCAATGGGGGTGAGAGGGTTGGTCAGGCATTTGGGTAGAGAAGCGGGTCCTTCGCTTTGCTCAGGATGACAAAAGACATTGAGGCGGCGGTGGGGGTGGGGTGTTGCAGCGGCAATGGGGGGGTGAGTCGGGCGTTCCGGTAGAGAAGCGGGTCCTTCGCTTTGCTCAGGATGACAAGTGAGATTGGGGCGGCTGTGGTGGTGTTGCAGCGGCAATGGGGGTGAGAGGGTGGGTCGGGCGTTGGGGTAGAGAAGCGGGTCCTTCGCTTTGCTCAGGATGACAAGAAGTTTGAGGAGAGTGGCGCGTCCAAGTGCTGCTTAGTGGCGGTAGGGGCGGGTCAGGTCGTTGAGATCTAAGGAGGCGAGAAAGGTGCGGGTCGCGTCTGTGAGCTGCTGGCGGGCGAGGTCGGCGGGAAGTGCGGTGTCCCTGGTTTCGGCGCGCAGCATGACGGGGATGGGGCGCTCGGGATCGCGGGAGAAGAGGGCTGCGGCCGTGGGGCGGCTGTAGACGAGGCCGAAGTGGCGGCGGTTGTCGGAGTATTCGCCGCAGGAGCCTCCCTGGCAGAGGGTTGTAGCTTCGAGGTACTGGGTCGCGCCATCGGCAAAGAAGGAGGCGCTGAAGCTGGTGGGACCGGCGGCGGTTGAGACGGGGAGTTCGGCGTGCCAGACGGGATCTTCACCGCGCGCGGAGTGGCAGATGAGGGTGTCGTGGGAGCCGAGGACGGGCGAGATGCCGACGGCGATGTGGGTGCCTCCGGCGGATGGGGCGTAGTCCGCCCACTGGAAGATGAGGGGGCCGGCGGTGGTGTATTCGTTCCAGGAGCGGGCGAGTTTGTAAGGGCCGACCTGGGCTGGAAAGGTACCGAGGACAGAGGCGTCCTGTGGGGCGATCTTGAGGGCGGCGGCACGGGCGCGGGCGACGGAGATGGCGCCAATGGCGGTGAAGAGGGCCATGGCGGCGTAGCGAAGGTACAGGCTCGAGAGCGATGGGATGGGAGATTCGCTGCCAGTGAACCCAGGTAAACGACGGTGAGACTGTCGTGTACCTGGGGCACCCGGATGCGGCTGGGATGGTAGGTGTTCGGGTCGATGAGCGTCGCCGGGGAGCTGGCGGGTAAAGTTTCCGGCGTGGCGGACGATATAGAGAAGAAGCCAGGTTGCGAAGAGGAAGAGAGCGGCCCCAATGATGTAGTCGGCCATCTCGCCGTGGGGCTGGAGACGCGGGAGGTGGAGGGCGAGGATGTAGTAGAGGACGAGGGTACAGAGGCGGACGAAGTTGAAGAGGTATCCGAGGAGGACGGCGGCGGCGACGAAGGCGGCGTGGGCCTGCCAGCGGAAGCGGTAGAGGTATCCGACGATGAGAGCGATCATGCCCATGGTGACGGCGCCGCGGATGCCGTTGCAGCCGGGTGCGATGAACATGCCGAAGTCCGGCGTGAACATGAGGCGCATCTGGTCGTGGGTGAGCGGTTGGCCGAGGGCGCGGGCGACGTGGGCGGAGGTGCGCTGGAGGGGAAGATCGACGAAGACGTTGAAGATGTGGGGGACGGGGTTGACGAGGAGGATGAGGCAGATGGGGAAGAGGGCGGCGCGGAAGAGGCGGGTTCCGCCGAAGAGGAGGACGACGCCGGAGACATAGGCGAGGGCGACGAGGGAGTTTGGCGGGAAATAGACGTTCCACTGGGGGGCGACGACCAGAACGAGCACGGCATGCTCGCGGACGTAGACGGAGACGGCGGTGGCGACGAGGAGGACGAGGCCCCACCAGGTGCCATCGGTCTCCCAACTGATGGAGCGCCAGGCGCGCAGGATCAGCACAAGGCTGGCGACGGGAACGAGCATCCCGATTGACTTGAGGGGATCGGTGACCCATAGCGCCCAAAGGGTGAGCGCGGTGGGCCAGATGGTGAGGACGCCGAGAGCCGCCAGGACAGCAGCGACCAATGCGCGGTGAAGGGGCGAAAGGGTCGCGAGACGAGGAGAAGAGAGTGGGCGGGGCCGCAGGGATGAAGCAGTGGACATGCGGCCCGCCTTCGCTCCTAAGTTAGAGATACCGAGGACAAGTAAAAGGATTTCGAGGACGTTGAGGTGTTTGTGGGAGGTTACTTGATGCGGGGGAGTTTGCGCCGCGAGAAGAAGAGGGCACCGGCGGAGCCAATGACGGCGAGTACCGCGGTCGGATTTTCAGGGGAGTTGACGCAACCATCCGCGTGGGCAAGAACGGGAGCGAAGAAGAGAAGGGCGATGCCGATGATCAGAAGGGGAGCTTTCTTCATAGGGGGTCCTCAACTTGGAAGGTACGGTCTACTCGGGTTGGTGTCAATGAAAAGTGGGGCAGGATCCGGAGTGCCGAATGGCTCTCCTGGGGGATGGCGGTGCCGACCTTAGCGTAACGCAGCTCCGGGATGTGCCCGCACCAAAATAATTGGGTGTAGCGAATTAGTCAGGGTGCTGTGCGAGCCACTGGGCCAGATTCGGGTTCTGCGCGGCGCGAAGGCGGACGCAGCTGCGGATCTGGTCGACGGCCTGAGGGAGGGCGCGCTCGGCGGCGTTGACCTTGTGGGCGCTGAAGAAATCGGAGACCTCTTTCGCCTGCTCCGCGGTGCAGAGGTGGCCGGTGGCGGCGACGACACGGGCGCCGACAAAGGGTGTTAACTGGGCGTGGACCTTTTCCCACTTGCTTCGGATCTCCTGCCACGCCTGATCCTGGGTGTCGCGCTGTTCGAGGAGGCCGATGTAGAGGCGGGAGGAGTCCTGCTTGCGAACGGAGCCGGAGGAGGCTAGATCGATGGTGCGGGTGACTAGGGCGGGGGAGCGGAAGCGGGAGAGGAGGCGGAGGGCCTCGGACTGGCGGTTGGGGTCGGAGCCGTCGCCGGCTGCGGCGACGACGCGGTCGTAGAGCGAGGCGTCGGTTGCGGAGGCGGCGGCGACGTTGACGGCGGCCTGCGCGAGCGCGGGGTCAATGGTGTCGTCGGGCCTGCCGGTGGCGGGGTAGACGCGGTCGGCCAGCCGATTCGCCTCGGCGAGGATGGATGGGTCCTTTGCTTTGCCGAGTAGATCGAAGAGCTTGGCGCGGCGGCGCTGCGTGTCGAGGGACTCGTTCTTCCGGGCGGGCCCAAGAGCTGCGTAGACAGGTGCAAACGCCGAGCGGAGAGCGGCAGCGAGATGCGGCCGGACGGCGTCGGTGGCGACGGTGGCATCGACCTCGCCGGCCTCCTCGAGTGCGGTGTCGAGAACGGTGGCGTCGGGGTCGGATTTGAGCGCGAGGACGAGCGAGAGAAAGTCGGAGACGGAGCCCTTTTCAGCACGGGTGAGGGCCCACTGATCGCTGAGGAGGCCGATGCGCTCGGGTGGGGTGAGGACGGTCTCGGCGCGGGTGGTGATAGCGGCGAGCTGGGTGGGGGTGTACTGGGTGCGATAGTAGCCTTTGTCGTCGGCGTTGGCGTAGAGGAGGGGTGTGGGTGCGTCGGTGGGGATGGGGAGAGCGCTGTCTTCGGGGGTAAGGAGGCGGCAGATCGCCGGGCCGGAGGACTTGAGGCAGACGGGGACGGTCCACTGCGGAGAGTCCGTTGAGGAGGATAGGTGAGCCTGGAGAGTGGAGAGGAAGAAGCGGCTCTGAGTGAGTGGAGCGCCTGCTGGAGAGATGTCGCTGAGGGTCAGCAATGGGACGCCTGGCTGGTCGATGAAGCTCCCCATGATCTTGTCGACGGGTTGGTGGGAGTTTGCGGTCTGGGCGTTCCAGAAGTCTTCGGAGGTGGCGTTCCCGTAGAGGTGGGCGGCTAGGTAGTTGTGGACGCCCTGCCGGAAGGTCTCTTCGCCGAGGAAGTGCTCGACCATGCCGAGGACGGCGCCAGCCTTGCCGTAGGAGATGCCGTCGAAGAGCTCGTTGATCTGGCTGGGGGTCTCGGCGTTGGCGCGGATGGTGTGGGTGGCGGGACCGGCGTCGAGGGTGAGGGTGCGGTCGAGATCCTGTGCGACGTCTTGCGGAACATTCCAATCGGGGTGCCACTTTTCGAGCGGCTTCGCGGACATCCAGGTGGCGAAGCCCTCGTTAAGCCAGAGGTTGTTCCACCACTCCATGGTGACCATGTCGCCGAACCACTGGTGGGCCATCTCATGGGCGACGACGGAGGCGACGCGTTTGCGGTCGGAGAGGGCGGCATTTCTGGAATCGATGAGGAGGTCGGTCTCGCGATAGGTGATGCAGCCGAAGTTCTCCATGGCGCCGGCCTCGAAGTCGGGGAGGGCGATCATGTCGAGCTTGGGCATGGGGTACTTGATGCCGAAGTAGCGGTCGTAGAAGGGCAGGATGTACTCGGCGGCTTCGAGGGCGGAGCGGGTGAGAGCGAGTTTGTCGGGGGTGGCGCAGGCTCGGATGGGAACGCCATCGGCGGAGCCTTTGGTGCATTGGAAGTCGCCGACGAGGAAGGCGACGAGGTAGGTAGACATTTTTGGCGTCTGGGCGAAGCGCAGGGTGTGCTTGGGATGGCCGCCGATGGGGTCGGCGGGAGCGTCGGAGATCTGGTTGGTGTTGGAGATGACGGTGTCGTGGGCGTCGACGGTGAGGGAGATGTCGAAGGTGGCTTTATAGGCGGGCTCGTCGAAGGAGGGGAAGGCTCTGCGGGCGTCGGTGGGCTCGAACTGGGTTACGGCGTAGTTGCGCTTCGTTGTCTTTGAGAGATAGAAGCCGCGGAGCTCGTCGTTGAGGATGCCGGTGTAACTGATGTGGAGGGTGACCTGGCCGAAGAGCGGCTGGGGGAAGGTGAAGGTGGCCTGCTCTTTGGCGGGGTCTAGGGCGATGGTGGCCGTCTGGGTAGGAGCGACGGCGCGGCTCTGCGAAAGTGGGGCCTGGCCAGGGCTGACGGGGGAACCGGGAGCGTTTGAGTGGTCGAGGAGGCTAACGGCGGAGGTGACGGACTGGAACTTGATCTCAGCGGCGTTGAGGGTGATGGTGGAGCTGGGCTTGTCCAGGATGAGGTCGATGATCTCGTCGCCGGTGAAGGTGGCAGCTTTGAGATCGGGGGTGAGGTGGAGGGTGTAGTGCTGGGGGTGTGCGTTGGTGGGGATGCGCTGGGCGTTGGCGGCGAGGGGAGCGAAGCAGAGGGCGGCTATAGCGGGGAGGCGGTTGCGGAGAGCGGCACGGAGATGCATGTTACGAGGATACGCAACCTTGCTGGACCCTTAACGGACGGGTTTTAGCCGTAGGTTGGCGTAGACGGAATCAGGTCCGGTCGCCGATGCCGTTGAAGATCGCGGGGAGGTCGACGTAGAGATCGGTTCCTGCGACCTCGAGGCGATCGGCCGCGATCCAGCCGGTACCGGAGCACATGCGGCCTGTTCGGGTCTTGGGATCGATGATCCAGAGTGCGGGGACGCCCATGTTGAGGTAGTCCTGTGCGCGCTCCTGAGTGTCCGAGTAGGTGTCGTCGGGGGAGAGGATCTCGATCACGAGGAGGGGTGGATCGACCAGGATGTCGGGCTGAGGTCCCGGGCGGAGGACGACCAGATCGGGTATTCTCACGCGGGACTTCGAGACCTGCACGCGCTGTTCCGTGCTGCCGGTTACGTTCCACTGCGCTTCGCGATTCCCAAACCAGTTCGCCAGCAGCCACTGAACCCTTGCGTGCTCCCATTTCCCCACGTTTCGCTCCCGGAGTTCGCCGTCGATGTACTCGCGATCTGGTCGGTAGTTGGTTTCGAGGTACTGGGCGATCGAGAGCCTGGTGGCGGTGGCCATGGTCGAAATCATACTGCAGATGTTTTGATGCTCGGGTCAGGGCTCAGATGCGCTTTGCGGCTGGTCGCTTGCGGGGGCTGAAAGGCAAGAAACAGGTTCCTCGTTTCGCTCGGAATGGAAGAAAGGAGGATTGCTGCGTGGCTGAGTTGCGGTGGGCTCGGGGTTGTTTCAGCCCTGGATGGAGGCGGCTCGTTCGGAGTGGCCGGAGACCTCGGAGGCGCGGGCTTCGGCGTAGGCGGCGGCTCCGAGGAGGGCGCAGGTGTCGTCGAGGATGACGCGGACGGGCATGCCTTCGAGGATGGGGCGCATGCGTCCCTTATCGAGGAAGGCTTCGGTGAAGGGGCCGGACTGGAGGGTTTTGAGGATCTTGGGGGCGATGCCACCGCCGAGGTAGATGCCGCCGGTCGAGAGGACCTTGAGAGCGATGTTGCCGGCCTCGGCGCCGAAGGCCGCGGAGAAGATCTGCATAGTCTCGAAGCAGATGGGGCTGAATCCATCCTCGGCGCAGCAGCCGATTACGGCGTTTGGATCTTCGGAGGAGAGGCGGTCGCGGAGCCAGGCGGGCTCCTCCATCTTTTCGGATTCTTTCAGGAAGGCGTAGACGTTCTTGATGCCAATGCCGGAGACAACGCGCTCGAAGCTGACACGGCCCTCGAGAGTTTGGCGAAGGTATTGGAGGAGGGCGATCTCGCGATCGTTTCGCGGCGCGAAGTCGCAGTGGCCGCCTTCGGAAGGGATGGGGGTGTGGCGGCGGAGGTGGGCGTCCCAGATGAGCAGGGCTTCTCCGAGGCCAGTGCCGGCGGAGATGAGGCCGCGATGGCCTAGGGCGGAGACGTCGGCCTTGTGCAGGGTGAAGATCCTGTCGGCAGAGAGCTCGGGGATGCCGTAGCCGTTAGCTTCGAGATCGTTGATGAGGAAGATGTGCCCGATCTTGAGCGAGATGGCGAGGTCGCGGACGTCGAGAGTCCAGGGCAGGTTGGTCAGCTTGAGGCGGCCATCGCGGACGGGGCCGGGGCAGCCGAAGCAGGCGGCGACGATGCCGTGATCTTTGGCGACTTTGGCAGGATCGCGGTCGCCGGCCTGGGGATCCTCGGCGAGGAATTTGAGCACGATCTCGTCGAGGGTGACGTGCTCGGCCGCGGGAAATTTCTGGTCGCGGACGGGTCTGAGCTTGCCGCCTTCAAAGCTGTAGAGAGCGAGATGAACTTTGGTGCCGCCGACGTCGCCTGCAAGGATCATTGGGTTAGGGTCAATCTCCTGATACTGCGAAGTGGATATTTTGAAGTGCCGTTTTTCTCGAGCAGTCTTCAGACTCAGCGAAGAGTTTCAGGAGATTGACTAAAGCTCCAGAGTGCCCACCCTATGCGAGCCGCCGGTGGCCGTCAAGGTGTTGGAGGGGGAGGGAAGGTTTGAGGCAGCGGCGTCGTCGAGGAGAAAGCGGAGTTTGCCGTTGGAAGGGCGGATGAGCTGGGAGGGGAGGCGCTCGGGATCGTGAGGACCGGTGAGGACCTCGGCGAGGACGGCGGCCTTTCCTTTGCCTTCAATGAGGAATGCGACCTCGCGAGCCTGGTTGATGACGGGCCAGGTGAGGGTGATACGCCAGGTGTCCTTTTGGGGAACGCGGTTGGCGACGACGATGCGGCCGAGCTCGTGGAGCGCGGCGGTGTGGGGGAAGAGCGAGGCGGTGTGGCCGTCGTCGCCCATGCCGAGGAGGAGGAGGTCGAAGGCGGGAGACTCGGCGCCTTCGAGCTTCATGGTGTTGCGGAGGGTGCTCTCGTAACGGTTGGCGGCCTCTTCTGGGTCGAGTTCGCCCTCCATGCGGAAGATGTTGGCGGGGGGGAGCGGGATCTTGCTGAGGAGGGCTTCGTTTGTCATGCGGAAGTTCGACTCGGCGTCGGCCGGGGGAACGCACCGCTCGTCGACCCAGAAGAGCTGGAGCTTTTGCCAGTCGATCTCGCTGCGATAGGGCTCCGAGGCAAGGAGAGCAAAGACTGCTTCGGGAGTTTTGCCTCCGGAGACGGCGATACGGGCGATGCCGCGAGTGGAGATGGCGTGGGTGGCGAAGTCAGTGAAGAGCTGAGCGGCTGCTTGCGCGACCTGCTCGGAGGTGGGCCAGGTGGAGTAGGTCACGGTGACTGGTGGTGGCATATGGCTTTGTCGGTTCCCTCGTTGCAGTGGGCGGATCGCCGTTAGAGTTTGCGCCATTTCCGGCCGTCGGATTTGAGCATGGCGTCGGCTGCGGCGGGGCCCCAGGTTCCGGCGGCGTAGTTGGGGAAGTCACGGACCGGATCCTTCTTCCAGGCCTCCAGGATGGGGGTCATGAGCGCCCATGTGGCTTCGACGCCGTCGCGATGCGCGAACAGGGTTCCGTCGCCGAGCATGGCGTCAAGCAGGAGGCGCTCATAGCCGTTGGCGGACGACTTGCCGAAGACGTCGGCGTAGCTGAAGTTCATGTTGACGGAGCTGATGGTCATGTTGGGACCGGGGACCTTGGCTCCGAAGCGGAGGGCGATGCCCTCGTCAGGCTGAATTCGCATGGAGATGATGTTGGGCTTGATGCCCTCGGCGCCGACGCCGCTCGAATTTTTGAACAGCATGAGCGGCGGCTGCTTGAACTGAATGGAGATCTCGGTGACGCGTTTGGCGAGGCGTTTTCCGGCGCGGATGTAGAAGGGGACGCCGGCCCAGCGCCAATTCTCGATCTCGAGGCGAAGGGCGGCGTAGGTCTCGGTCTGGGAGCGGGGGTGGACGCGATCTTCCTGGCGATATCCGATGACAGGCTTGCCATCGACGGTGCCGGGGCCGTACTGGCCGCGGATGGTGTCGGCAGGGTGGATGGGCTGGATGGCCTGCCAGACCTTGAGCTTTTCAGTGCGGACGGCGGCCGCGTCGAAGGAGACGGGCGGCTCCATGGCGACGAAGCTGAGGAGTTCCATGACGTGGTTCTGGACGACATCGCGGAGAGCGCCGGCAGTTTCGTAGAAGGGGCCGCGGCCTTCGATGCCGATGGACTCGGCGGCGGTGATCTCAACGTGATCGATGTAGTTGCGATTCCAGACGTTCTCGAAGATACCGTTGGCAAAGCGGAAGACGAGGATGTTCTGGACGGTCTCCTTGCCGAGGTAGTGGTCGATGCGGAAGATCTGGTCTTCGGCGAAGACTTTGTTGACTTCGTCCGAGAGGGCGCGGGCGGATTCGAGATCGTGGCCGAAGGGCTTCTCGATGATGGTGCGCACCCAGCAGTTCTTATTGGTGCAGTCAGGCGATGGTTTGGCCATGCCGTGCTCGCCGAGAAACTTGATGATGTCGGAGAAGTATTCGGGCGCGGTGGCGAGGTAGAAGAGGCGATTGCCGCCGATTTGGAACTTTCCGTCGAGATCGGTGAGCTTGGATTTGAGGGCATCGTAGCCCGCCGGGTCGTCGAAGTTCATGGCGTGGTACTGGATGCGTTCGAGGAAGGGGGCGAGCTTGGGGTCGTTGTCTTCGACGCCGCCGCCGGAGACGATGCCATCCTTCATGTCGGGGGCGAAGCTCTGCTCGAGCGGGCGGCGGGCGACGCCAACAACGGCGAAGTTTTTGGGGAGGAGGCCTGACTGGTCGAGGTGGTAGAGAGCAGGGAGGAGCTTGCGCTTGGTGAGATCGCCGGACGCGCCAAAGATAACGACGATGCAGGGATCGGGGGTGCGCTCGGCCTGATTGGAGGCGGCGGTGACGGAAGGTGAGACGCTGATCTGGGCGGTCGCCATGTTGGTTTCCTCGTGTCTGCTTGCTGCTGTTTACGCGGGTGCTGCGCAGGTGTTCGCAATGAATCGGGGACGCATGAGTCCCGAAGGTAGGAGGTACTTGCGGTCGTTGCCTATGCTACTCGGCCTTTTTTACTGCGTGACCGCCGAACTCGTTGCGCATTACGGATAGCATGCGGTCGGTGAAGTTGTTGACTTCGCGGGAGCGGAGGCGGCGGATGAGGGACTCAGTGATGACGGGCGCGGAGACGTTGAGGTCGATGGCTTCGAAGACGGTCCAGCGGCCTTCGCCGGAGTCGGGCACGAAGGCTTCGAGGCCGTCGAGATTCGGGTTCTTCTTGAGCGCGTCGGCGGTGAGATCGAGCAGCCAGGAGCGGACGACCGAGCCGAAGCGCCAGATCTCGGAGATCTGGGTGAGATCGAGGTGGAGAGTCTCTTTGGCCTTCATGATGGAGAAGCCTTCGGCGTAGGCCTGCATGACGCCGTACTCGATGCCGTTATGAACCATTTTGACGAAGTGTCCGGAGCCGGACGGGCCGACGCGGCCCCATCCCTGGTCGGGTGCTGGAGCGAGGGCCTGGAAGATGGGGGTGAGGCGAGCGACGGGCGCTTCGTCGCCGCCAATCATCATGGAGTAGCCCTCCTTGAGGCCCCATATGCCGCCGGAGGTTCCGCAGTCGACAAACTCAAAGCCCTTGGCTGCGGCTTCGGCGTGGCGGCGCTGGGTGTCCTTGTAGTTGGAGTTGCCGCCATCGATAAACGTGTCGCCCGCCTGCATCAGAGGCTCGAGCTTGGCGATGGTCTCGTCGACGGGATCGCCCGCGGGAACCATAATCCAGATGGCGCGAGGAGCCTGCAAATTTTTGACGAGGTCCTCAAGAGAATCGACGCCGAGGGAGCCGGTGGTGGTGAGTCTGGCGGTGGCATCCTTGTTGAAATCGAAGCCGACGACCTTGTGACCGGCGAGGCGAAGACGTTCCGCCATATTAAATCCCATCTTACCGAGACCGATGATTCCGAGTTCCATGGACGAGTCCTTTCGGGTAGCTTATGCGGTTTGGATGCCGAGTGTGCCGAGTTCGCGTGTGAGCTGGGCGGGAGATTCGAAGACGATGGCCTGCATACCAAGGGCGCGGGCCGCGGCGCAGTTTTCGGGTCTGTCGTCGATAAAGAGGGATGAGGAAGGAGGGCGGCCGGAGATCTCGATGGCGTAGCGGAAGAAGCCAGGTGCGGGCTTCATCTCGTGCAGATATCCGGAGCAGAGAAAGTAGCTGAAGTAGCGACCGAGGTCGAAGGCGTCGAGGCGGTAGGCGTTCAGCTCCCTGCTCTCGTTGTTGAGGGTGGCGAGGCGGTAACGGCCCGCGGCCTGAAGCGCGGCGAGGATGTCGAAGCAATCGGGGTGGAGGACTTTGCTTTCGGCACAGACGAGAGGCCAGAGCTGTGAAAAGGTGAGGTGAAGCTGCGGGTTGGGGAGGAGAACGGTCTCGCGGAAGAAGTCTTCGGCACTGGCCAAGCCGCGCTCCCAGAAGTAGTTGACACTATCGTGGACGGCCTCGTAGGCGTCGAGATTGACGCCGAAAGAGGAGAGAACGCACGAGCGCTGGCTGGGGTCCCAGCCGTTGGTGAGAAGGACGCCGCCGAGGTCCCAGAAGATGGTGCTGATCCTGTCGGGACTGACGAGATCAGCGGCGTTGCGGATCGATGCGGCTGCCGTCACTTCGCTGCGAACTTCCCTTCGCTGGAATGGATATCGACGGTGGCTTCGCCCTCGGGGAAGTCCGCGCCGACGGTAGTCTCCTGCCAGGTATCGAGCTCGGTCTTCCAGACTTCGAGGCGCTGTCGGAAGCAGTTGAGGGCCAGGGCTCCGAGGAGGAGATGCTTCGGGGGTTCGGGGGCGTTGACGGCGGCGATGATGGCCTTTACGGCGCGGACTGGATCGCCCTTCTGCTTGCCGGCCTGCGAATGAAAGTACTCGCGGGTCTTTCCGGCGGTGGAGTCGTAGTGGGGAATGCGCTGCGCGGCTTCGACGCCGGAGCGGCCGAGGAAGTCGGTGCGGAACGGGCCGGGCTCGACGACGGTGACGTGAATGCCGAGGGGTTCAAGTTCGGCGGAGAGCGCTTCGGAAAAGCCTTCGACGGCGAACTTGGTGGCGTTGTAGAAGCCCCAACCGGGTGAACCGATAAGACCGCCGATCGAGGAGAGATTGACGATGTGGCCGGAGCGGCGCTCGCGGAAGTGGGGGAGGAAGGCGCGGGTGACGCGCATGAGGCCGAAGACGTTGGTCTCGAAGACGGGCATGAACTCGTCCTCGGTGGCCTCTTCGATGGCTCCAGCGAGGCCGTAGCCGGCGTTGTTGACGAGCACGTCGACCGGGCTGAAGCAGGCGGTGGTCTGGGCGACGATGGAGATGACCTGGGCGGGATCGGTGACGTCGAGCGAGTAGGCCTTGGCGCGCTCGGGGCACTTCTGCTCGAGGTCCGCGACCTGATCGAGCTTGCGGGCGGTGGCGATGACTTTGCCGCCGGTGTTGAGGACCTCTTCAGCGAGAAGACGGCCGAAGCCGGTGGAGGCCCCGGTGATGAACCACACTTTGGATTGGGATTGGGGATGGGCTTTATCGGTCATGGTCTAGAGATGCAATTGGGGATGGGTGAGACTCTGCTGGAATGCTGTGGAGGCGGGTTCGCTCGGCTACTTAGGCTGATCGCGCGGATTAACTGCTGAGAGTGGTGCCGGCGACGGAGGGCATGTACTGCCGCTCGATGGCTTTGACCTTATTGAGACGGCGAAGGAAGCGCTCCTCGGTGGCGATGAAGCTGGCGTTGAGATAGGCGTCGACGCACTCGTAAGCGAGCGAGGGCCCGATGATGCGGGCACCGAGGACGAGGACGTTCATCTGGTCGTGCTCGACGCCCTGGTGCGCGGAGTAGGTGTCATGGCACATGCCGGCGCGGACGCCTGGCATTTTGTTGGCGGCGACGCAGACGCCGACGCCGGAGCCGCAGATAAGGATGCCACGATCGGCGGTGCCGGCCATGAGGGCTTTTCCGACGAGAACGGCGAAATCGGGGTAGTCCGAGGGATCGGTATTGAAGGCGCCCAGATCCTCCACCGCGTGCCTTCCCTGCTTTTCGAGGTAGGCGCGGAGCTCTTCCTTGAGGGGGAATCCGGCGTGGTCGGCGGCTATGGCGATTTTCATGAGTGAATCTCCATGGTTGGAGTAAAGACAGAATCTTCAGTCGATCTGTAAATTCGCGGGACCAGATAGCGGGCTGGCGGGATCAGGAGTCTTCTTCGTGGGTCCAGCCCCCGTCGGGCGGTATGTGGTCCTGGTATTGTGCGGAGACCGAGGAGTCGGTGTTTCGTCCGCGGGCCAAGTCGGTCTCTTCGAGGTCGGTGGATTTGAGCATGAAGTGTTCGTTCCAGGTATTCGGCATGCGCGTGCTTTCCCTGGGGCAGGGCGGAGCCTGTTCGTCTCCGCCCTCCTCCCCTACTTCTTTTTAGCGGCTACTAGTTTCCTGGCGAGATCGACGACGGCGTTGACGTTGATGCCGAGCTTTTCGAGGGCGATGGGGCCAGGGGCGGAGGCACCGAAGCGATCGAGGCCGATGATGCCGCCGTTGTGGCCAACGTACTTCCACCAGCCCATGGTGGCACCGGCTTCGACGGCGATCTTGGGGGTGTCTTCGGGGAAGAGCTGATCCTTGTAGGCCTGCTCCTGTTCTTCGAAGATCTTGAAGCTGGGCATGGAGACGACGGTCACGTTGATTCCACCCTTTTTAAGCTCTTCGGCGGCCTTCATGATGAGCGAGACCTCGGATCCGGTCGCGATGAGGATGATGTCCTTTCCGGAGTTGTCGAGGGCGTATGCACCGTGGCGGGTGCCCTCGTGAACCTTGTATTTCTCATTGTCGAGAACGGGGAGATCCTGGCGCGAGAGGGCCATGAAGCAGGCGGAGTGGCGTTCGAGCGCGAGACGCCAGCAGGCGGCGGTCTCGTTGGCGTCGGCGGGGCGGAAGTCGGTGAGCTGCGGGATGGCGCGGAGGGCCATCAGGTGCTCGACGGGCTGGTGCGTGGGACCGTCCTCACCGAGGCCGACTGAATCGTGCGTGAAGATGTAGAGCGAGTGCGAGGACTGGAGCGCGCCCATGCGGAGGGCGGAGCGGCAGTAGTCCGAGAAGGTGAAGAAGGTGGAGCCGAAGGGGATGAGGCCCCCGTGCGCGGCCATGCCGTTGACCATCGCCATCATGCCGAACTCGCGAACGCCGAAGAAGACGTTGCGACCCTTTGGATCGAGGTGGAAGTTGGCGGAGTCCTTGAAGATGGTCTTGGTGGAGCTGGTGAGATCGGCGGCTCCGCCGAAGAGCTCCGGGACGGCCTTTTCAATGGCGTTCATGACGATCTGGCCGGCGTTGCGAGTGGCGACCGGCTTGTCGGGTGGGAAGACGGGGAGCGACTTTTCCCAGCCGTCGGCGAGCTTCATCGAGGTCCGGCGGTCGTACTCCTTGGCGAGATCGGGGTAGGCCTTGCCGTAGTCCTCATACTTGCGCTGCCACTCCGCGTGGAGCTCCTTGCCCCTTTCCTTGACGGTGCCCCAGTTTTTCTGGGCGGCTTCGGGAACGTAGAAGCTCTTGCCTTCGGGAAAGCCGAGGTTTCGTTTGGTCTCCTTGGTGGCTTCGGGACCGAGGGCCTCACCGTGGACTTTGCTGGTGCCGGCTTTGGGGCTGCCGTAGCCGATGACGGTGCGGACCCGGATCAGCGAGGGCCTGGTGTTCTCGGCCTTGGCGTTGTTGATTGCCTTCTCGATCGCTTCCAGGTCGTTGCCATCGTCGACGTGCTGGACGTGCCAGTGATAGGCCTCGAAGCGCTTGGTTACATCTTCGGTGAAGGAGAGGTCGGTGGGGCCGTCGAGCGAGATGAGGTTGTCGTCGTAGAGGACGATGAGCTTACCAAGCTTGAGGGTTCCGGCGAGCGAGGAGGCCTCATGCGAGATGCCCTCCATGAGGTCGCCATCGCCGCAGAGGACGTAGGTGTAGTGATCGACGGGGGTGTGATTGTCGTGGTTGAAGACGGCGGAGAGGTGCTTCTCCGCAGTGGCGAGGCCGACTGCTTCGGCGAAGCCCTGCCCGAGAGGACCGGTGGTGACTTCGACACCGGGGGTTTCGCCGTACTCAGGGTGTCCTGGGGTGTGCGATCCCCACTGCCGGAACTGCTCAAGCTGCGAGATGGGGAGGTCGTAGCCGGAGAGGTGGAGAGCGCCGTAGAGGAGGGCGGAGGCGTGGCCGTTCGAGAGAACGAAGCGATCGCGATCGGACCACAGCGGGTCGGAGGGATCGTGCTTCATGAACCTGGTGTAGAGCAGGTAGGCGATGGGAGCGCAGCCGAGCGGAGCTCCTGGGTGCCCGGACTTCGCTTTCTCCACAGCGTCGACGGCGAGGAAGCGGAGAGTGTTGATGGAGATCTGGTCAAGCTCGATCTGCGCGGCGGTGTGTTCGCTCATTCTTTTCCTTTGCGGATGGGGCGGCGCGATGGTGATGGCGGCTGCCGTGATCTTTGGATTGAGTTCGGACCCGAGTTTTTGTTGCTTCCCGACAGTGTACTAGGGGAGCGGCTGAGGTTGGATCAGAGGTGCTTCCGGGCGAACCGCGGGGCTAACGATCTTCACCTCGATATTTCTGCCAAGCCAGCGGTCCGGGTTACCCTCCCTGCCAGGCCAGCAAAGCGTGAAGATGATGGTGCCCCCCTGGTCGGGTCGCGTGCCGATATCGGCAAAGGAGCCGGGGTAGCCGACGATTTTCGAGTCGATGGTGGTGTTGGTGGCCCAATTATCGATGGTGTAGACGATGCGGATGTGTTCCGAGTCGACGATGCGCAGGGTGAAGCCTGCGACGATCTGGTCGACGGGCCGGCTGAGCTCGAAGATCTCTATGAGGCTGGTGAAGGAGCGCTTGCCCTTGGGAACGGCGTAGCGTTCCCCAACGACGGAGATGCTATCGAAGATGCGGTTGTCGTGCGCCGATCGAAGCAGCTTGATGTACTCCGCATGGGCCCAGACGAGGGGCTGGGCGGAGCCGGCGGACTGCCCGAGGACCATGCCTTCGGCGGGCAGGTCGACATAGTCCCAGATCTGTTCGGGGAGCATGCCGCCTACGGAGCTGAACTGTTCGATAGCGTGGACGAGCGGCTTGATCTCGTTGCCGGCGGCGAGCTCGTAGTGGGCGCGCTCGCCGGTGAGCAGAGGCCAGGCGCGCCCCTGTCCCCAACCCTCGTAGGGCCCGCCATCCTTGCGCTGGCCGTAGCCGTCGTGGTTGTAGCGGCGCCAGCAGACGCCCTCCGGGGTTTCGATCTTCAGGCAGCGGTCGACGACCTTGAGCGAGTCGACGATGAGCGGGTCGTCGGCCCGGCGAATGCCGTAGCGCACAAGTTCGAGGAAGCCGGCGTCAATGATCTGGCGGGCCTCGAAGACAGCCTGTTCGCCTGGCGCACGGTTTCCGATGCGAATGGAGCCGACGGGAACCTGATCGTTGAAGAAGGGCTGGCCCGGAGCTGGCGGACGGATGCGCATGTAGTGATGCTTGACGTCCGGGTGGAGGACGCCTTCGGTGGTGGTGGTCCACTCGTCCAGATTCGCCTCGATCCAGTCGGCAAAGGTTTCAAGGTAGCTGGCGAGGCCTTCGGACTTGCGCGCGCGGGCTATGTCGGCGGCGCAGACAAGGCCGGCGATCACGATGGCGAGGGTGGAGGGCGAATATCCGGCGTTCTCTTCCCATCGCTCCTGCTGGGTGACGGGGGCGTATTTGACAAGGAAACCTGCTGCACGCTCAACAAAGGGGAGGACGTCGAAGTTGCCGAGGCCGTCCGCCTTCCAGAGGCGCCATGCGAGCACGATGGGGAACGCTACCTCGTCGAGCTGGATACCGGTCCAGAAGGGCGTTCCGTCGATCCAGAAGTTCTGGGCGAAGCTGCCATCCGGGCGCTGCGTGCAGGCGAGGTAGACGAGAGCGCGAAGCGCGGTATCGATGCGTCCGCAGGCGAGCATGGCGGTGGCCGACTGCACCATGTCGCGGGTCCAGACGAGGTGGTAGCCGCCGAGATCGGAGTCGCCCTTGGAGTTGCCCCACGGGATCGATGCGGAGGCGATAAAGGCGCCGGAAAAGGTCTTGTCCTCATGGGTGAGGATGACGTTCTGGCTGATGCGAAGGAGCCGGCCGCCGTCGGTTGAGGAGGCGCCCATGCCGTCGGGCAGGCTGGCTCGCTTCCACTGCAGGAGGAAGCGATCGCGATGGGCTGCGTAGGGGGTGGCGAGGGTCTGCATCATGTTCGAGAGGGCGGCGTGATGGCCCGTGCCAAGCGCGATGGCGACGGTGAACTCGTTGTGCGTGCCGATCTCGATCTCACCGGTAAGGGCGAGGTTGCCGTCGAGCGCTTCGCCGAAGCTCCAATCCATCTGCTTGTTGGAAGAGAGGTCGGTGTAGCCGTCGCTGGTTCCGACAAAGCCGCAGGAGGAACGGCTGAAGCCGCAGTTGGTTCCGAGGGCGAGGGAGTAGATGCCTTTCCAGGCGAGGATTGAACGCTTGCCCGCAACCTCGATCGAACGCGCGGAGTTGCCGGCGCCGCCTCCATCGAGGTGCGGGGCGAGGAGCACGTAGCACTTCAGCGTGGCGAGCACATCGGGCGAGGCATCGATCCTGACATTCATCAGGACGACGGGGTGGTGCGGGTTGCTGATGAACTCCTTGGTGACCTTGTAGGCGCCGTTGGGCGCGGTGGCGGTGACGCGAACGGCCGGAGCGCCAGGATCGATGTAGCTGAAGTCGAACTCGAAGTCACGTTTTTCTTCGTGGAAGAAGGAGTCGCCGTCGGTGAAGAGCAGTTCCATGTCGCGGGTCTGTGGCCGGTCGATGGTGGGGAAGTAGATCTCGTTGAGGGTGCCGTGGGAGACGGTGAACCAGACCCGGCTGGAGGCAGCGTAGGCGGTGGAGACGGCGTCTTTTTTGCTCGAAGTCCAGCGTGGCTCGAGACCGGGAGCACCGAAGGCGGCGCCCCCATCGTCCAGCCAGCGGTATGCGGATTCCGGTTCGCTCATGAGTCCTCAAGGGTGTTTCGAAGATGGTAGGCGGCGAAGATTAGGTTCGTTAAGAGATGTCCGGGCCCGAGATACGCATCGTTACATAGATGGCATTGAGGAGATCGAGGGTGCACACCGGCCGCCGCTGCCCTGCTCCACCCAGCCGCGTGACGGAGGGGGTGGGCGTGGACATCCTCCATTTGCGTAAGTGTAGAGGAGGGGTGGTGGCGATGGCTGTAACAGATGCCGCCCCGACCTTATGAGTTTTCCGGAATCGCGGCCAGTTGATCCCGCTGCTCTTTGGATTTCGGTGCAACCGCGGCGGTTGAACAGAGGATGCCGCTGCTCGCGCCGTTTTGTTCCCTGCCCTAGAATGGGGTGTTGCTATCGAAGCACCAGAGGAGACAACTGTGGCCTACGAACTTCCCCCACTTCCCTACGATTACGCGGCGCTCGAGCCCTATATCGATGAAGCCACCATGAAGCTGCACCATGACAAGCATCACCAGACCTACGTGACCAATCTGAATGGCGCGGTTGAGAAGCACCCCGACCTCGGAAAGAAGACACCGGAGGAGCTCCTGGAGGACCTGAGCAGTGTTCCCGATGATGTGAAGGCGGTGGTTCGCAATAACGGCGGCGGCCACGTGAATCACACGATGTTCTGGCAGATCATGAAGCCGAACGGCGGGGGTGAGCCGATGGGCGAGATCGCCGATCAGATCAAGACCGACTTCGGCTCCTTTGAAGATTTCAAGAAGCTGTTCAATGAGACGACCGCCAAGCAGTTCGGATCAGGCTGGGGGTGGCTGGTGTTCGATGGTGGCAAGTTGAAGATCGTGACTACGCCGAACCAGGACAATCCAATCTCGCAAGGACAGTACCCGATTCTCGGCAATGATGTCTGGGAGCATGCGTACTATCTCAAATATCAGAATAAGCGGCCGGATTACCTGGCAGCGTGGTGGAATGTCGTGAACTGGGACGAGGTGAATAAGCGGTTTGCTACGGCGAAGCAGAGGTAGGTTCGGCGGCTCGTCGGCATATCAAGCAGAGGACGGACTATGGGCGGAGGGGCGGCCGATCTGCGCTATTTGCGGATGCCGTCGCCTTCCACGATGGTGACGTAGCGGTTGACTGCGAGATCCTTGAAGGTCTCGACGCGGCCGCTAGGTTGCGGCCAGCGAACCTCAAGAACATCGACCTTTGTGTTTTTCGCGAGGCCGAGGACCAAGCGCGGATCATGGCTGGAGAGATAGCTGCCGCCGCCTGTCTTAAGCCGCGAGCGGCGCAGGGTGCCGGCCTTCCAGGTCAGTCGAGCGCCGATGGCGTCGCGATTGCACTTCTTTCCGACCAGCTTTATGCCAAGCCAATTTCTTCCTTGGGCTGCCTGGTTGCGGAGAAGCAGAGGAGCTGCATTGTTAACGCAAATAAGAGCGTCTACGGCACCGTCGATATCAAAGTCGCCGATAGCCAGACCGCGAGCGGCGAGTGGCAGTTGAAAGACCGGGCCGGCGAGGTTGCTGACGTTTTCGAGCGTCTTGCCATTGTTGTGGAAGAGGAGGAGGACCTCGCGGTAAGTCACATTGGACGAGTGGGCTTCGATCTGGTCGTCGGGGTGGCTCGTTGCGAATCCGGCGCCTTCTCGCTTCTCGTCCCGTTCGCTTCTTGACACAAGCTTTATCTACTTCGTGTCACTTCTGAGGCCGGAACCATGTCAGATCGGAGGAGCAGCTAACCGTTTCCACTTAGTCAATACTTACGCCTTGACCTCGCACAGCTCCCCGGGGCTTACCAATATCGAGACGGAAAGCGGCCGCGCCCTCATCAACACACGTCTTGGCTATGTCGCTTTCTCGCTTGCGTTCGATAACGCGCGTGAGCCGCCGGTCTACCTGAGCCGCCGGAAGTGTTCGGAGCCTGACCAACAAAGGAGAGAAAAATCATCGTTGCTCTACATCGCAATCTGCGATATTATTATTACGAATCGCGATATGAGCTTGTGAGGCAAGCAAAGGCCCGTGAAACTGTCCGACAAGATTCTGTACCTTCGCGAGGTGGAGGGGTCACTGCGTGGCCTTGGTCGGGCCATGAGCCAGCAGGAGCTCGTCCGCGCGATCGCAGAGGACTCTCCCGGCAAAGCGATCTCTCAGTCTTACCTCTCCCAGATCGAATCTGGCGCACGCCCTCACCTCACGAATACGACTCGTCTCCTGCTAGCGCGCTTCTTTAAAGTTCACCCGGGATACCTCGTTGAAGACCCGGAAGATTATCAGGCCGAATTTCGCACCGCCGAGCTCATACAGTCGCTGGCGGAAGATAAGCTCGACCTCTGGCTGGTCGCGGGTGCGGAGCGCTTCGGCCGCAGCGATCCTAAGCTCTGCCGCGCTCTATTGGCGCTCGCTCAGCACGCCGACTCTCGCCGCTGCTTGCTGCTGCTGCACTCCATTTTGGAGACGCCCGCGCTGGTGGACCGCCTCATCCAGGTTCTCAACCCGACCTCGTTGCCGGGTCCAGCCCTCGTGAGCCAGAGTTCGGTCGACAAGTCCGTGACGACTAAAGATCCGAAGAAACGGAAGGTCAAGAAGTGATTACGCTGTATCTCACCTGCTTCGTTCTCGGCCTGGTGCTCAGCCTACTTGGGGCGTTCTCGGGACTCGGTCGCGTCCATTTTGGTCACCTTCACTTGCATGGAGGCCAACTTCATCACAACGCCGCAGGTCCGCATATCTCGGGGTTCAACGGCTTCACGATGGTCGGGTTCCTTTGCTGGTTTGGGGGAACAGGGTACCTGCTCGACCGCTACAGCCCGCTGCTGAGCGGTCTCGTGGTTGTGGCGGCTTTGGCGGCCGGAATGATAGGAGCGTCGATACTCTACGGCCTGCTCTTCAAGGTATTGCTCGCCCGAGAGCGCGTGCTCAGCCCCGAAGATACCCGCATGGAGGGCACACTCGCTCGCGTCTCAGACGAGGTTCGCGCTCACGATGGCATCGGCGAGATCCTCTTTACGCAAACCGGCACCCGTCGCTCCGCTCCCGCCCGCAGCGAGGATGGCAGCCTTATTCCACGGGGGACAGAGGTCGTCGTTCTTCGCTACGAGCGCGGTGTCGCTTACGTCCGTCCCCTTCAAGAGCTCCCTACAGATTCACTGACCATTAACCTCTAACCTGTCTCTCGAAAGGGACACCTCATGAACTTGATCGTCATCATTGTCGGATTGGTTGTCGTCGCTACGCTTGCCTTGCTCATCTCGATAGGCCGTATGTTTCGCAAGGCCGCCCCTAACCAAGCGATCATCGTTTATGGCTTTCGCAAGCCGCGCGTCATAAAGTCCGGCGCTGCGGTCATCTTCCCCGTTGTTGAGACCTACCGCGAGCTCACTCTCGAGCTGATGAGCTTCGACGTCGCACCTCAGCAGGACCTGTACACGAAGCAGGGCGTCGCCGTGACTGTTGAGGCGGTAGCACAGATTAAGGTCCGCTCCGATGAAGAGTCGATCCTTACCGCAGCCGAGCAGTTTCTTTCAAAGACCCCCGACCAGCGCGAATCCCTCATCCGGCTGGTGATGGAGGGTCACCTTCGTGGCATCATCGGCCAACTCACCGTAGAGCAGATCGTCAATCGACGTAACCGATCTGCGCGGCGTCATACCCATCCTTGGCCATTGTCTTCAGCTGCGTGATAACGGAACCTGAGATGGTTGCTGAGCGGATGCGCGCCACCTGCATGGACGATCTCAGCAAGATGGGTCTCGAGGTTATCAGCTTCACGATCCGTGAGGTCCGCGATAAGAACGAATACATCACCAACATGGGTCGGCCCGACGTGGCGCGAATCCGTCGCGATGCCGAAATCGCAAGTGCCGAAGCCGAGCGCGACACCGCCATCCGCCGTGCGAACGCTTTGCGCGAAGCTGCCATCGCTAAAGCCTCCAGTGACCGCGACCGTGTGATCGCGGAGACAGCCTCGCTCGGCAAACAGGCAGAGGCTCAGCGCGACCTGGACATCCAGAAGGCTCAGTACACGGAGCAGTCACGTCGCCAGGAGGCTCAGGCGGATAAGGCTTACGAGCTCCAGACCAACGTCATGCAGCAGCAGGTCGTGGCCGAGCAGGTCAAGGTCATGCAGATCGAAAAGGAGCAGCAGATCAAGGTGCAACAGGCGGAAATCCTGCGCCATGAGGCTGAGTTGACCTCAACCATCCTCAAGGGTTCGGAGATCGAGGCACGGCGTATCCAGAACATTGCCGCTGCGGAAAAGGCGCGCATTACGATCGAAGCCGAAGGTCGTGCCGCGGCCACGCGCGTTGCCGGTGAGGCACAGGCTGCTATCACGCGTTTGCAGGGTGAGGCGGAGGCCGACATCATTTTTCAGAAGGGTTCAGCCGAAGCCAAGGCTATGAACGTCAAGGCGGAGGCTTACCAGGAGTGGTCGCAGGCCGCGGTCGTCGACAAGCTCATCACCAACATGGCCGATGTTGTCCGCGCTATGGCAGAGCCGCTTGCCCGTGTTGACAAGATCACCATCGTCTCTACTGGTTCCGATGGAGATACCGGAGCCAGCGAAATCACGGGCGACATGACCAAGATAGCCGCCCAGGTCCCCGCCCTGTTCGAGGCGCTCAGTGGGATGAAGATGGGCGAGTTGATGGCCAATGTGAAAGCTATGAAACCCCGCGAAGACAAAGCCATGAACGGGACGGGCACCTAATAGCGAGCTCGCCAAGCCAGCCCGTGGCAACTCATCTGACACAAGAAAGGATTCCTCCATGGCACTTCTCGAACGCGTCTCTACCCTCCTCCGAGCCAACCTTAACGATCTTCTCGATAAGGCCGAAGACCCCGAAAAGCTCTCGAAGCAGATCCTCCTCGACATGGAAAACCAGCTTCTCCAAGTGAAAACCCAAGTGGCCGTAGCCATTGCGGACCAGCATCGCCTCCTGAAGCAGAAGAAGGAGCACGAAGACGGGCAGGCTCAGTGGCTCCGGAAGGCAGAGCTGGCCGTTGGCAAGGGCCAGGATGACCTTGCCAGGGCGGCGATCGAGCGAAGCCTCTCCCACGGGCGGCTGGCCGAGGGCTTCGCCCAGCAGCATGCTGATCAAACGGCAGAAGCCGAGACTCTGCGCTCCGCGTACTCGAAATTGCAGGGAAAGCTGACCGAGACCAGGGGTAAAGTCGAACTCCTTCTAGCGCAACATCGCCGCAATAGAATCTTGTCAAGAGCGAACCCCACGCAGCCGATTGTCAAAGCTGCGCAGATATCCGCTCCCATGTCGCGCCTGATCTCAACCGTTGCCGCCGGTGAGGTCGCAGCCCAAACCAGTCGGACCTTGCAAGCTGTTGTCGCGAGCGAGAGTATCGAGGATCGCTTTCACTCTATGGAGCAGCAAGACCAGATCGAAACTCTCCTCTTGGAGCTAAAAGGAAACCTTCCCCGCCTGAGCTCGTGACGCGTCGCGGCCTCAGCTCATGGGCTGGGCTCTGTCCGGCTAATCACGAGAGTGCAGGTTCCAAGAAAGGTGTTCGCACGAAGCGAGGAACGTCTGCTCCTGAACTGAGCTATCAGCTAAGTAGCTTCGATAGCCTGACCGGAAGCCCGCGGGAGTTCCGGGACGGCAGGCAGATTTTCACGGATCTTGTCCCAGCGTGCTACGGGGATTACGACCAGGGGCTGCTCGAGCCCCTATGGCTCTCGCGAGCAAAGAGGCGACACGCAGGGCACCGGCATGGGCCTGGCTATAAGCCGTGCGATCGTAGAGTCTCATCAAGGTACCCTCACCGTGACCAGTCAGCCAGACCATGGATCTGTGTTCACCTTCAGTCTTCCTGTCTCGGGAAGGACTTCCCGGCCGATAACGCGCCGTTCGGAAACTAACCGGATCTAATGCCCATAGCTCGTCCTTGGCCTTCGGAGGTGAGTGTGTGTTAGTCGCCGCAACCTGTCTCTTTCTAGAACTCCATAAATTCCCCAGAA
>JAABVA010000268.1_pt1 | contig 68736 bp, 54 predicted proteins | sample 5560331 | NCBI WGS metagenome assembly JAABVA01 (sample SAMN12812661, study PRJNA571458) | rock metagenome | isolation source: Antarctica rocks | place: Antarctica: Victoria Land, Mt New Zealand sud | collected 2016-01-07
TGACCTCCTTGTTTGCCAAACACCAGGGCCTGGCGCCGACATGATCACCCAGCGCCCGTCAAATCACAACAGTCGAGGTCATGAATAATGGGGCGCTAAATTACGCGCTCTAGTTGAGCTCGCGTGAGAGCAGCACCAGTTCCTCGATCTTGGCGCGGCCGGGCAGCGCGGCGATCAGCAGGACGCAGTCGGCGACATCCTCGGGCTGCAGCGACGCGGCGCGGGTCGCGGCGTCGGGCGGTCGCGGGCGCTTGTCGAGCAGCGGCGTGTTGGTGTCGCCGAGCACGATGACGCCGCTGCGGATACCGTTGCCCTTCTCCTCGGCGTTGATGGTAGCGCTAAGGGCGGCGAGCCCCGCTTTGGCCGCCGTATAGGCCGCGCCGGCGAGCGCGCTGGGACGGCGCGCGGACAGCGAACCGATGTGCACGAGGGTCCCGCTCTGCTGTGCGCGCATGAGCGGCAGCACGGCGTGGACGCACAGGAACGCGCCGTCAAGGTTGGTGTTCATGATGTCGCGCCAGCCCTGCGCGTCCAGTTGATCGAGGGCGCGTTGCGGCACGTTGAAGCCCGCGTTGTTAACCAGGACATCGACGCGCCAGAACGCGGCCATGGCGTCGCCGACCATGCGCTCGACCTCAAGCTGTATCGTTACGTCGCACACCGCGACGCGCACGCGCTCGCGCGCGCCGCCCGGCGTCTCCCCCGCGAGCGCGGCCGTCTCCTCCAGCGACGCCCTGGTACGCCCGCTCACCACGACCGATGCCCCGGCCCCCGCCAGCGCCACGGCCGTCGCGCGGCCGACGCCGCTGCCCGCCCCGGTCACGAGGGCGACTTGCCCCGTCAATCCCATTCCTGACATAGCGCGTTGTCCTTTCACGACGGCACGCAATCGTCTATCGCTACTGGCAGCTCACCATCTATGGTACCGTTTACCACAATCGCGTAACAGCGTAGAGATCAAACGCTTTGTCGGCGCTCACGATAGGCAGCCCCTCCCCTATCGCTTGCGCGATAATTAAGCGGTCAAAGGGGTCGCGGTGGTGGGATGGTAGCGTATCTTATCGAAAAGTCGGGGGGCTAGGCCGCCGCGAGCGGCCCGGGGGCGTGGGCCGCAGCCGCGCGTTGGGTGATGATGCTGGCCAGGGAGGGCATCTGGTAGGCGCCAGACAGGCGGTCATGCAGATAGTGGGCCACATTGACACCGAGCTTGGCCGCCGTCTGCGTGATCGCGCCGAAGACATCCCACGCCGTGACGCCCGCGCGACTGCGGGGGCCGAAGCTCACGTCGTGCTTGCGCACGCGCTGACGGGTGCCCAACGCGGGCCGGGTTGTTATGCAGGGGGACCTCCGGATGAGCCAACACGCACAGCAACGCCTCTTTCTTGGCCGCCGTCGTAAGGTGTCCGCGTCGAGGTCCACGCCCTGCGGCAGCGGCCCCAACGCCGTCAGGATGGCGGCGGGCAGCCCATACGCCGCCAGGAACGTCCAGGCATACCGGTTCAATTGGTAGACGCGCGGGGCGCCCAGCCGCAAGACATCGAGCACGGTCTGTCGATCCTTGCGCGCCGTGGTACGGTAGGCCGTATAGAGCCGTATAGAACGGACTGCACAGGATAGGGCAGTGCTCCTCCACCCCATGCACCCGTGTGCGCGTGTCATCGACGTGCTGGGAGGGGCTGCTCGCCAGACCGGCCCGTGCGATCTCCTCATATGCGACCGCGAAGATGGACTGGTTGATCAGCAGGGTGGGGAGGTGGGCCGCCGCGATCACGATGCCGACGCTGTGCAGCACCGCCAGGATCTTCGGCTCGCTCATCTGCCCCTGATAATAGCGTTGCAGCGCCAGGGCTTTGAGCCCCGGCCCATCATGCCCCTGCTCCGCCTAGCCCTCGGGCAGCAGCGCCTGCTAACTCCGCCGGGTGCTCACCGGGTGCGCGCCGCGTACCAGCGCGCAGCGAAAGAGCACCGTGTCCGTGCGCAGCGCCACGTCCTGCACCACGAACTCCGCATACCCCTTGCGCTCCGCATCCGGCGGGAGCAGCGCCGGGTCCACCTCCCGCTCCGCGATCCGGTCAATGTGGAGCAGCGACCGCTTGTCCCCGCGGGGACGTGTCGTCCGCTCCACGCGGCGTTCGCGCTCACTGGCATGATCAGCCGCCGCCGCCCGTTTGGAGGGCACGATCGTCGGCACGCCTTGCTCCCCTTTAAGTCGGTTGTTCTCATCGCGCAGGCGTTGGTTCTCCGCCCGCACAATCGCGATCTCAGCCGCTTGCGTTGCGATCACGTTGAGCAGCACGCCCAGGATGCGCCGCGCCTCCGGGTCCGTGACTCCGCTCAGATCCAGATCGTCCAGCATTCCTGTCCTACTCCACGACACGCCTACTCAATGGCCTCAGTATACCGGCCCCGGCTTTTTGAGAAGATACGGTCAAATACCCTCGTTTCTTTGCTTTTAATTGGAGCGGGTGATCGGGTTCGAACCGACGACATCTTGCTTGGGAAACACGGGCTTATCAAACACAGGGTATCATATTGTGCCGCCAAGTACGTTATTTACGCGTAAAAATGGCGTTGAGATACCGCTTGTTGTCGTGCCAAACCGGGTGCAATCGGGCGATTTGAAACGAAATGGCAGCGAAATGGCAGCGGCGGCAGCGTGTCTTTGACCACATACCGCAGGTCGCACAAGCAGTACGCGGAACCTGCTGATCCAGCGGAACCTGCTGATCCAAAGGAAGCTTCGCCCCTCCTTTAGGATATCGAACGATACCGCTTGGTGCCCAATTTCATGCGTGGAGAGCCCTTTTTCGTCCCCTATTATGGCGCTTCATGTCGCACGATATCGGCCCTTTACGGGGCGTTTTTTTCTCGTTTGTGGTCATTTTGTGGTCGTGTGGTCGCGCATGGTGACGTTCGAGGAGAGCCTCCGCCACCCAGGCATGGAATAGCATAGGAGCATAGGAGTTTCCCTCAGTAATTTATCAGCAGGACGTCGACCAAATCCTCCAGCACATCCTCCGGCGGCTCGCCTCGCTCCTTCCGCCCCACCATTTCGAGCATTTGCGCGTCGCTAACCACTACGACGATTGTTCGGTCGTCGCGGAACGTGCGTATCTGCGCGTCCGGGACACCGTCATCGACGCCCAGTCTGCTGACGACGGCGACAAACCGCCCTACCGCCTCATTGGCATACTTCGCAACCTCAGCGATGACTCCTCCGGCGACCGGCTCCTTGTAATTCTTGAAGTCAACGATGACGAAGTCCGCATCGAGCTTGTCGCCGATGCGACGCCAGAACGGAGTGCTACGTCTATTCTTGAATAGCACATCGCGCCGCTGCACCTTGTCCCGCGTCGGCGACTGCCGCCGGGTCAGCTGCAACGCGGGCGCGAATAGGTAGTCCCACATCTCCGTCCCGATGGTTTCGTATCGCGCGAAATGCTTCCTCCCGGTCGGGCAGTCCCGCAGCCCATCCTTGAAGTACGCCAGGCGGCTCGGAATCGCAGCCTCCGCCGGCCCTGGGGCTTCATCCAATGCCTCTACCCGGCCAACAGCCTCGGCATACTGCGGGAAGAACGGCGCAATCGCCTCCAGGTGCCGGTGAGTCAGGAGGTCGAGGACGGGCCGATCCCACACGCGAATCCTGTCATCCCCCAGCGCAACGTGTTTGCCGATGGACGTCACGTCCCCAGACGTCATCAGGCACATCACGGTCGGGCCTATCCCGTCGCCGTCGAGCGCCGTTTCGAGGCGCCGGATCGCGTTGACGGACACACGATCGTCACTGGCGGCATGCTTGAATTGGAATGCCCACCGCTCCGCGCGTCGAAAGCCGCCCGGCTCGCGCAGGTACACGGTGCCCGTCGCGTCGGCACCGTCGTCCGTCGCCACTCCTACCTCATGGTCGAGCTCGACCCCCTCAAGCCGCAGGAGTGCCAAGCAGAGCGCGTGGAACGTGGGCGCATCCAGGATGCGCCAGAATATCGCGAGCGCGTCGTCGAGGGCCTGGCGGAGGGCTTCGGACTCGGCAGCCTCCGCGTCATATCGGCGCGCCGACAGGTCGAAGCTGACGAACGGCGTTCCCCAGCTGGCGGCGATGTCGAAGATGTTGAGCGTGGAAGCTGGTGGGTCGAGGTCGTCGGGCCGCAAGACGCGCACCTCTGGCGCCGCGCCCGGCCTATGGCCGATGATGGCGCCCCTATCATCCAGGCGTAGGACGAGTGACTCGAACGGATACTGCGCGTACAGCGGTATGTGCGGGGCTATGGAGGGAAAGAAGGTGTCCAGCGTGCGCCGATATCGCGCGAGGAAGGTACGGACATACTCAACGAATTGCTCATCGGAGATGGCGAACATGGCCGCCCTCTCGTCGATCTCACGGCGGTGCTCCTCGCTCTCACGCGGCGTTAGCGAGAAAGGGGAATAGAGCACGGGGCGCGACGCGGTACCCGACGTGACTTGGGGCGGCACGACCGTGACGTTGTGGGAAGTCGGGCCGAGGGGAGATCGCTCCGCAGTTGGCCAGTGCTCATCCAGCCAAGCGCCATCCCGCGAGAGAAACATCCACAGGTCGGACGGTGGCCCTTCCGGCATCGCATAGTCGAGGCGGACCGATTGACGATCGATGTCGACCTGTTCGATGCCCTGCTCCAGCGTAGTGGCGACCCACAGATCGGGCGAGCCCTTCATTTCGAAACGCGCGCCACCAACATCGCTCCCCGCGACGGTCACCGTGAGCGTCCTGGGGGACAGGACGATGCGGTCGATCCATGCGTCGGTCTGTGCGATGCGCACGGTCACTGCCTCGCCGTCTAGCTGCATGAGGCCCGACGGCCGGCGCTTCACGCCATACACGAGATCCGACACTAGATCGTGGAAATTGGGGAAGGACTGGCAACCGCTCACCCCGACGAACGGTCCCTCCGGGCGCTGTATGGCGCGGACCTCGATGGGGATCTCGTATTGCGTGTACGGCCACGGGGCAGTGGTCGCGCCATACGTCAGGTGGCTGGCAATTTGGCGAGGTTGGATGTTCGGCATGCCCAGCGACAGGATCGGGGGCATCGTGAAGGAGTATATGCTCGCTTCCTCCGTCGCCTCAGCCATCGTCACCTCGCCGCATCCACGCGTCAGCCAGTCGCCAATCGTCTGGCCAGTGGCTTGGCTCGCTAACGTCACGAGGTGGTCGTAGACGCACACGAAGGGTTGAAACGACCGGCCGTTAGATGGCTGCGGGAAAGCTTCGACGAGGAGGGCATGGAGATGCCACGGCGATCCAGCCGCGTCCTGCTTTAGGAGCATCCAGTAGTACGCGGCGTCCTCTTGCCCCAGGGCTGCTGCGACCCCCGCCGCGTCCAAATAAGCTATCACGATAAACCCTTCACGAAACTATGTCGCCCGCGCCCCACGCGGGGCGTCGTCCCACCAGAATCAGCCCGTGCGACCGCTAACCGTGCATTGAGCGCGGCGGTACAGAGACCCGCCGCCTCATCCGGTAACTGCGCTATCGCATGGCATTGCTGGATGTCGTGCGCCGGATCTGAGTGGCGCAATAGGGCGCGACTCCATGCGTCCACCTCTGCTGACGAGCCCTCTCCCGGCTCATGCTATCGGTTATCACGGGAGTTACTTATCAATCGAGCCGCGATGCGCTGTCGGTAACGACGGTTTGTCTCCCCGTCCTATTGTCATGGCGATGGGTAAGGCGAATAGGTCACGAGTGTCACCCCAAGCGCGCGACAGATCGGACTATAGTGCTTGCTGTTGCTCGAAAGCAACTGGCCAGCCGGGCGAGCCTCTAGCCCGATAATGAGATCACCCAAGGGCCAGCACCGGCGTTGACCAGTGGCCTTGAGTGGAACGGCGCTCACGATAGCGCGAAGCACCTCTAGCATTTTTGCGTCGTCGAACTCCCGATCGGCCTGGCACTCGGCGAGCACGGCCGCCAACTCCGGGCGATGGTGATCCAGGAATATGCTTTGGCGACACTGCGCCAACTGCGCATTGCAGGATAAGGGCCAACGCCGCCCCTGTAGGCGCTCGGGACGCACCAGGTCGCAATCCGTTTCGTCGACGACCCGCTTGATGCCCGCCCAAGCTAGCGTTTCTACTAGGTGGATGGTGGCGTTTAGGAGGCCCACCACCACGGCGCGCGCCGCTGGCGTGGACCCTAGCCTCTCCATCACCATATACACGGCAGCCCTGCTACGGCCCCGCTCACGCGGACTCAGAAGGCGGCCTTGCCCACCGTGACCACGGTCGATGGCGCGCAGCATCCATGGAAATATCGTGCGGTCATCGGGCGCGATCGTGGCGAGCCGCCGGGCGACGTCCAGCGCGTGGCCGGCAGTGCGGCGAAACTCCATCAGCACATACCGCGAACTCCACCCTTCGTGGGCCGCCACTAGCTGCTCCAGCTCTCGGCGCACCTCCGGCGCGCCCAGGGCAAGATCAACATGCGCGGTCGTTTCGACGAACAGCGACTGTAATTGAGGGGGGCCCACGGGCGAAGACATAGGCTGGGTCATGTTTCTTTCTGTCATGCCTCGGGCACCAATGACTCATCCCTCGCCTCGTCGTAATCGACCGCCATCGCCACGCTCGCTCCCGCCATACCGGGCATGACATCGATACCCGCTTCGCGCAGCCGGCGTTCGTATGTGGCTAGCGCCGCCGGCTCGATGCGTTCATCCCCCGATGTGCGTATCAACTCTCGCAGCAAAGCCACCTGTCGATAGCTCGCAGCGGTTCCGCTAAGTCGATCCGCGCCTATGAGCGCGAATGTCAGGAGGGAGATTGTCAATGGCGGCGTCCGGCCGTCCGACTCGCGCAACCCCGCTAGGATCTCGTCCCGCACGCGGATCAGTGCCTCCTCACGAGCGCGGCGCGAATCCGCGCTTTCGGCCAGTCCGAGCAACCGATCGACGAGGGCGAGCCGCTCGTTCTGCGTCGGCGACACGTCGAGTGGGAACAATCGAGGCGTGTCGTCCCCCTGCTCATCGGGACCCCGCGTCGTGCGATCACGGATGGCTTGCTGCTCGTCTGCGTCCAATCCGAGGACATCGAAAAGGATGGCGTCAATCTCCCCAATCGCATCGGTAGTCGGCAATCCCAGGCGTGTGGACTGCGCAGCTCCGGCCGCAAGCGCGGCCAATCTCCGTGTTAGAGCACTTTCGGTCAATAATGATCCCCACGGGAAGTGGAATGCTTTAATTTCACCTGGGATCATCCGTAAATAGCCGTTCTGAAAGCGGGTCGCCCGGTGCGAGAGATACCAGGTCATCACGGACGAGTTGAGTACACCGAGGAGCACGTTTAAGGAGATGCGCGTTTCGTCCTGCGGCAGGATCGCCGTGCCCCCAACCGGGACATAGTGCCCCTCCTCATCCACGGCGAAGGTAGCTTCGGGAACGAGATCTCGTGTCAGCAGCTTCGGCCGGTCCAGCCATCCCTCCGCCGCCCGTGCCCAACTCAAGCCATACCACGCGCCACCGCGCGCGACAGTGCTCCGGCCGGCCAACCGGTCCCGACACTCCATTAAATAGGCGTGCGTCGCGGGGAACATGGCTTGGAGATCGAATAAATCTAGGAGCCGCCCATCCTGGTACGGATAGAGGATGTAGTCCAGAGCGCGGCCGGCCTCATCCTGGCGAATGACATAGCGGCCTATGTTTCCGCCATGCACGCATGGCCGGAGGAGATCAGGTTCCAGCTCGAGGCGTTGGCCTAGCCCGTTGCGCATGATCCATCGTCCCGCCCGAGCATTCGTTCCGATGCGCTTCAAGAGGAAAATACGATTGTCCCCTGTCTTGACGCCCTGACGCAAGAGCGCAACGGAGCTGAGGGGCATGGACTCTGCTGCCAGTTTGCGGCGGATGCGATCCTCGACGCTCGTGGCCCACCAGATCCACGGGCCGGACCCTGATGGCTGCGCCGTGGTGAAGATATGAGAGTAGTCATCTCGCCAATCTTTCCCGTCCAGCAGGTCGGCCCGACGCAGCTGAAGTCCGGGATACTCGGCCCGGCGGAGCACTTGATGCACGCGCACCCTCGCGCCCTCCCCCGGGGCGATCGCTCCAATGCCACCAGCCTCGGCGGGAGCCGTCCGCTTGCGCACGATGAGCATCGCGATGTATGATGTTCCTTCATCGAAAGCTCGCTCGTGTCCGAAATCGACGACGTGCTCGATCGTCGCGGTATCGACGAGCAAATCGCGCAAGAATCGCGCGTCCGCGTTCGTGAACAGCCGGTTGGGCAGCACGAGGCCGACGTATCCACCGGGCCGCACCAGTCGCAGGGCCCGCTCCATGAAGACGTAGGCCAGGTCGAAGCGCCCGGTCGCGGAGCCGTAGCGACGTCTCAGGCGTTCCTGCGTGGTGCGATTTAGCTCGGCGGCCGGACGGAACGGCGGATTTCCGATCACGGCATCCAACGTCCCCTCCAGGGCATCCAGTTCGGGCGCGACGAGTGCGTCAGCGGCGAAAACGGATGCCCCAAGTTCGGGGAGCGGGCGGGGAGGTTCGCCCATCGTCGTCAGTATCCACAGATTGACGCGCGCCAGCGTGACCGCGCGCTGGTCGACATCAACCCCGATCAGTCGCGAGATGACACGTCCCCGCCAACTGCTCGCTGCCGTCTCTTGGTCGATCTCCCGGGCCCGTGCGGCCATGCGTTCGGCGGCGCGCGTGAGAAAGGCGCCCGATCCGCAGCTGATGTCCGCCACGCGCGGGAACGAGTCCACGGACGCCGACTCCGCGAGGAGGCGTTCGACGGTGTGCTGGACGATGTAGTTCACCATATACGGCGGCGTATAGAAGATGCCCTGTTCACGCCGCCGAGAGCGGATCTCAATCTCCTGACTGGGGGTCTCTGTGTCGAAGAAGGATAACTGAGACTCCTCGTGGGCTACGCGCTCCAACACCGTCGACACATAGCGCTCGTACACTTTGCCCAAGACGTCGACATTCAGGTACGAGAAGTCGTAGCGGTACTGGGGCAATCCGGGGAATGGGGAGTACAGCTGTTGGATGATCTCCGCTAGGACCCCATCGTCAAACGACGGGGGCCGGTCGTCACCATCTATGAACAACTCCGAGTTGAAGTCGGCGGATAGCCGCGCGAACAGCTGTTGGAGCGTCAGGCCGAGTGGCCGCTCCGCGCTATCCTGAGATCGGAGTGCCAACAACGACTCACCCGGAATGATGTTGCGATCTTCGCAACTACGGATGAAGAACAGCCGTCCGATCAACTCGTGGACCTGCTCGTCAGTCGCATCGCGCGAGTTGCGGAGGAGGAGGCGCCGCCATGATTCCAGACGACTCATCAGATGCTGGTCTATGGGACGGAGCACCTGTCGCTCCCGCTGTGCCACCTGTGCGTCCTCGGACAGCCGCCCATCCACCATAGATTGGGGCGATAATAGTTCGAGCTCGCGGAGTCGTCGCGCATAATCCGTCGATTTGAGGGTGATGTATGTGGGGTTGTCGGACCACCGCGCGTGTACGAGCTTGGTCGTGCCAAAATTGGTCACGGCCGCCCAGTCGATGCCGCTGTTGTAGGCGACGTTCGCGGCGGTGCGAATGAGATCGTCGTGCGGCTCCTCGGGGGCTATAAACAAATACGCCGTCGTCTCACCAGCCACGTCTAATCGGTATTGCTGCCTACTCCCGTCGACGCGCCCGGGCTCCAAACGGTACTCGCCGCCGTCCCATCCCAGGACGCGGAACAAGCTCAAGGACAGGCTCGGATCGGCTTGGCGCTGGTACGCCTGGACCAGATCCTCCAGTTCGCGCTGACGTTCGGCTGTGGTCGACATCACGCGGAACCTCCAACTTCCAGCACATGCCGCCCGACGATGACGTGATCATCCGTCATCATGGGCGACATAGCTTCGTCTTCCACCTCCGCCAACAGGTCGGCCAGGCAAAAGCGCAGCACGAATTGTTGCGTCAACGGATCGAGAAGTTGCTCATCAGACCGCCTGATGAGGACGCGTTTCCCGTCGGTGAGGATTTCGAGTTCGGCGAGCGGCGCGGGCTCGTCTGGCACGTCGGCGAGGTAGTGGAGCGCACGTCGTATCTTCTGTAAGGATAGCCCCGTCTCTCTGAGGCGACGTATGAGCTTGAACTGGAGTACGTCCAAGAGAGTATAGAGCCGCCGGCTTCCCCGCCCCCGGGCGGCGCGCCCATTGGGCTGCACCAGTGCGATCTGGTCCCAATAGGTCAACAGGCGTTGTGTGAGACCGACAAGCCTCTGCACGTCGCCTGCGGTGAACACGTCGTGCCGCTGCATGGATGCGTCCAGTCCAATGTTTGTTTCTTGTTATTCAGAGTACAAAATTATAGAACAGAAGTCCAGTCGCCATCACCTCGCACTGGTTTTCGATGGGCACAGCCTTATCGTGCATGCGCCGCACGCCGGCGTCGGACGGTCAGTGAATGGGCCCTATCGGGCGTTCCAGAGGAAGCGTTCCTCCGTCCCCTCGGACACCGGGCATCGTCTCGACGGCTACGGCGCTGAGGGTCCACCAGATAGCGCGTCGCCTTCGGGCACGAATAAGGCGACGTTGCGTCGTTTCGTTGAGGCCGCCAAGCGCCACGCCTCCATGATCATGGTCACCACGGGAGCTTCTCGCTCGATGTCGCGTCCCTGCGCGTGTGCGGCGGCAATACGGCGCTCCAACACGGGCCAAAGGCGTTCTTCCGCGAGCATCGCTTTAGAGGGCGGGCGCGGGGACGGCAGCGGGAAGCCGGAGGAGCGTAGCCGCCCCCAGAGATGCTGCAGTTCAAATCGCCCGATTGTGGTGCGCAACCAGTGTATGTCCGCGATGGGCACACGAAGGGCGGACGCCAACTCGTCCGACGAGAAGTTGGCGAACTCGAACGATTCGTCCCACGCATAGATCGTGACGTATTCTTCAAGATCCCGCTCGACGGAGTCGGCCCCCCGCAGGTCGCGTGGCAACTCTTCGATGATCGCTCGTAAGCGCCCCCCCTCCACGAGGCGCGATCGTCCTCCGTCCTCAGTTGCCGCCCCTCGGGATCGGCCGTCACCATGATTTTGGCCGGCGGCCGCGTGAAGGGGTACAGATCGCCCGCTGGGTCGCCCAAGCGGTCGCCGAGCGCGGGTGCGACGACATAGCGCACCAGGAGATGGAAGCTTTGCTCGACACCGCCGTACTGGAAGAGGCGGATGAAGTCGGGCGCGTCCTTAACCCCCAGCAATCGCATGAGTCGGGGCACGATGACCATCTCCGTTTCGCCTTCCAACGCAAGGACAAGCGAGGGATGCGGCGAGAGGCCCACGTCCATGAGCACCTCGTCGAGCTCGGATCGGTCGGTCTTCAGCCGCTCCCGATGCGGCTCATCCATCCTCCCCGGCGGGACGCCCTGCGGTATCAGCCCCGTGATGATTAGGTCGTCGTGGAAGCGCAGTAGCAACTCGGAGGCTATGCGCCGATCTAGGGCGACGAGCGTGTCCCCCCGCAACGCCTCCCAGATGTCTGGGTCGTACAGGCGAAGCGCTTTGTACCAATCGTCGTACGGTTCTAAGTGGCGTGCCTCGCGGAGGAGCTGCCTCGCCGTGTCGAGTAGGCGGTCGGCCTCCCATCCGATCCGGGCGAACATGCGCCCGACAGCGAAATGCTCTCTATACGCGAGATCGCTGTTGGCCAAGGCTCCCCTGAGATGCAACCGCGTCTCGTCCGGTATCTCGGGCAGGTATCGCGCCTCGAGCGCGCTCAACGCGACGACAAGTGCGCTGTTCTTCTCAGTTGCCTCGCGCACACCATCGTCACCATCGCTGAGTTTCAACATGTAGCGCATGTCGACCAGGCTGCGACCATGTGCCCGCATACGCCCGGTGAGCACTTTCAGCAGCGGGGCGAGCAGCAGTTGGTAGCGTGAATATAGGAAAACGCTGGTCCGGCGTCCGGTCCCCGGCAGAGTGTAGCGATCCCAGGGAACGAACCGTTCGCGGCGTGGGTCATGGAGGGTGCCTGCGGCGAGGTGATCGCCCAGACGCGTCGCCACCGCGACCTGACCGATCGCCCTCTCCAGCGGAATGCCCGCCTCCCGGGCGAGGCGGCGCGCGTGCGGGCGTACATCGACGCGAAAGAGCGGCAGAAGGATGCGCGCGCGATGTAACGCCTCGATCTGGCCATGTCGGAGCGGCGCGCCGCAGCGGTCGCATGCCGCGCGAAGATCGTCGACACTGAGCAGACGGCGCTGCGTGAAGACATAGTCCAGACCGACCAAATCCGTGGCACCCCGCAACTCGGTGTCATCGCCGGCTTCCACAATCATCCTCCACAGTGCCGCTATCAGCGACATCGGGAACATCGCGGGATAAAGTCCTACCCCATCATAATCATAACCATCTGAGAGGGCCGATGCCGTCGTGTCTATCCCGCCAGATGTGGGCACCTCCTTGGAGTTGGAGCGGAGTTGGAGCGTTCCCTAAGCAGAGCCTTCGGCACGGATGCTCCATGTCGGTCGGTCGAGGCACGGCCTGCTCAAGGGAAGGGGTGGGTCGTGTTCCCGTGGACCAGCACCGCGAGCAGGCCGGCGATGACGTAGTGACCGTAGGGCATCGTGTCACGCGGTGTGCCCCTGCCTGAGAGGAACACGGCGAGCGCCCCAAGGCCGCCTAGGACAATGCCCAGCGTAAGCGTGCCGACGACGAGCGGATAGCCGGTGTATACGGCAACGAGGGCGAGATAGGCGTCGCCCAGGCCGAAGGCCGGCGCGCCGAAGATGAGGCGCGCCGGCCCGACGAGGAGGGCGGCCGTCGCGCGGGATGCGGGGTCAGGGGGATGCCCCGAACCCCGGTACCGTCACCGGCGCGGCCGGGAGGGGATGGCCCGCAGGTCGCACCCGCAGTATAGCGCGGGTCTGCTCGCGTCGGGGCGAGGGCTTCGGACATCCCCATCCGACACCCGGCGCTATCCGTATCCATTATCGTCGCCGCAGGGGGCCGACGCCACCGTTCGCATCCCACCAGATTGAGGCCCAAGGCCCCTGGTCGGCCAGATCGGCCGCCGTGGTGGCGCGCACGTCGAGGAGGGGGCGGCGCCCCGTCCGGGCGATGGCGCGCGCCGCAGCCAGCGCTATCTCCCCTCGTTCGCGGCGGGGCGTGACGAACAGCACGGCGAACCCGTCGTCGCCGGTGTCGGCGCGGTAGGCGTCGTATTGCGCGACCTTGCCGGCGAACCGCTTGGGCGCCTCCTGTTCGCGGTCATATTCGAGGAACGCGCGGAGCGGGCCACCTAGCCCGTCGTAACGCAACTCGGCGTCGGGTCGCAGCGTGTACTTTCGCTCCACACCTCGCCGATCGCGGGTACGATACGTCCGCGTGCAGGCCCACTCGCCGTGCCACCATAAGCTGCCGCCGCGCGCCCCTGCCGCCGTGAGGAAGGCCAGGTAGGCGGCAGTGATGCCGTCGGTATGTTCAAAATTGCCCCGCGCATAGGAGAGCCCGTGCTCGCCAGAGCGCCGCGCGTCATCGAGCACGCTGTAGACACGGCGGTAGTCCGCCGGAGTCAGTCCCGCTGCGTGCGCCAGGAGGGTGGTGCCGCGTTTCGTCAGGCTATAGCGCCAGGCGTGCCCGTGCCGCTGCGGTCGCCAGACGTGGCAGAGCCCATGATCGCGCAGGGCACGCAGCAACTCCCAGGTGTCGAAGGGATCGCGGCCCAGAACGGTCGCTAGGTCGAAACGGTCCAGGAGCGGGTGCTCGCCCACGCAGCGCAGCAACGGCCAGGCGCGGGGCGGCAGCACCAGCGGGAGGATCAGCAGATCGCGCGGCGCGGGCTTAATGGTGGGAGTTGCCTGCACCCGCGCCGCGCGGCGTCGCAGCGCGTCCCCCGTGGTCGGAGCCGTGAGGGTCGTAGACACCGGCACGACCGCTGCCGGGGTTGCCCGCAGGGGCATGCGCCCCAGGCGATCGAGCGCGGCGCGTAGGTCGCGCCCCTCACTGCTCCCGTCGCGCTCGCTCGTGCTGCGCCATGCAGCCGACAGCGGATCGGACGCGGCGAGCAACTCCGTGGTCGTCCAGAGTAGGCCGGGCCGATAGCCGGGCGGGATACGCGCGGCAGCGACTGTCATGAGGAGCACCGGCGGCACGCGGAGCGCGTGCGGCGTACTGTAGGCGGGGCACGCCCGTGCTGCGGCGAGGCGCTCCAGACGCGCGGCCAGGACGCCCTCCGGCGCGTCCGCGTCGCCATCCCAGAGATAGCCGACGACGACGCGCGCGCCGTCCGCGAAACGCAGCGTCGCCTCGCCGTCGAGCACGAACGTCTCCTTGTGACCAGCGTGCGCGAACGGCCAGCGCACCGGATAGGCGCGCCACTCCTCCAGTGCGCCGCCCGCGCCGGCCAGCGCGGCAGCCAAGCACAAGAGGACCAGGCGCCCGGCACGGAGGCGCTCCAGAGCCGGCACGCGCCGTAGCAGGGCGCGCTCAGTCAGGCCGTAGCGGCTGGCGATCTCCTCCGGCTCAGCCGCCAAGAGATGGGCAACGGCCGTGACGCCTGTGGCGGTCAGGTAGTAGAGGTGGCGTCGTGTCGCCGGGTCCACCACGTCGCCAGCCTCGCCCGCCCGAACGCGGGCGTCGAGGGCGCGGCGCGCGACGCGCGGGGCGATGCCGCGCAGGAGCGCCAGATCGTCGGGGGCAAGCAGCGGCGTGCGCGCCAGGGCCACGAGTGTGGCGTTACGCATGAGGAACCTCCTTTGCTGTTTCTGTTGGGGCTGTCGTCGGTCTGTGGGGCGCCGGCGACGGCGCCGCAGCATCGCTCCCCACCGGCAGGCGGAGTTGGACCGGGCCGACCGGCACGAGGCGCGGGCCTTTGTGGCGCCGGCTCGGCCGTTTCGGCCGGAGGATGCCCGGACCGGGGCGTTGGACGGACACGCCGAGCGCCGGCTGTGACCCCGGCGGCATCGGCGATGGTGGGTGATCGCTGCGGTGTCCTCCCTCTCCCTTCTCCCGATCCGCCCCGTCAGCCGGCGATGCGGTGGACTGTGTCGCCGGCGCTTGTGCCTGCGTCGCCATGCGATCGGCGTGGTAGAGCTCGGCCAGCCACTTTTTGTAGGCCGCCACGACCGCATCGCGCGGCCGGCCGTAGCGCCGGGCGCAGGCGGCGGCAATCAGGCGCGCCGCCGCGGGCGAGGTGGTCGGGGGCGGCGGCAGCGTCACCAGCACTGGATCAAGCGGGCGCTCCCCGTCTGTCGTCGCCACATAGCACTGCCGCAAGCCGAGCAGTTGCAGGTCGCGATACGACAGCGTCTCGCCGTCGAGGACATGGGCCAGATAGTCCGCGTCGTGGTAGTCGCGCGTACGGAAGAAGACGTGCGTGGCCGCGTTGTTGAAGACGGTCTGGTGCAAGCCCTCCTGCATGGCGTCGACCTGCGCAATGCCCTGGGCGATGCAGACGTAGGAGCCATGGTGCTTGCGGATGCGCGGCAGATACTTGTCGTAGAGCGCCGGCGCGTGCTGGAACTCGTCGATGATGATAAGGACCTGCCGCGCCGCCTTGTCCCCCTCGGGCCGCGCGCAGACCAGGCTGTGTAGCACGTTGATGAGCGTGGCGTCGAGCAGCGCCGCCGCCTCGTCGGTGATGACCTCGGCGGCGGAGTTAAAGAACAAGGGCGCGCCGCTGGCGAAGAGGGCGCGCAGGTCGAGCGTGCTGGCCGGCTGGCTCAGTAACGCCAGGCTGTACTGGTTGTCGGCCAGCTTGCCGACGCGCGTCAAGACGGGCTTGGTGGCGTTGAGGCGCTCGGAGCGGGGCATCTCCAGGTAGTCCTTGTGCCAGTAGCGCGCCACGCGGATGTCGTCGGCCTGGCGGATCAACTCGGCGCGGAAGTGCCCGTCCTGCAACAGCGGCTTGACGTCGAAGAGGGTGAGTTGGTCGTCGGGCCGGCGCGTGTGGTTGACGAGCAGGAGGGTGCGCAGAGCGTTGCGTAGCAGGTCTTCGAGGCGCTCGCCCCAGGCGTCGTAGTAGCGGCGCCACGCCTCGACGATGGCGCCGACCACCTGGTCATCGTCGCGCCCCGTGTGCGCGTCGAGCAGGTTGATTCCCGGCACGAGCGTGGGATGGCCGACGTCGACGATGACGGCGCGCAGCTTCTGGGCGTCGGGGAGCCAGCCCACGATGTCGTTCACCAGGTCCGCGTCGGGGTCGATCACGACAATCTGCACCGCGTCCTCAGCAACGGCATGGTGGACGAGGTGCTGGGCGAAGGTGCTCTTGCCGGTGCCGGTGGCACCGAGGACGACGGTGTTGCCCCGGTGAATCGCCGCCGGCAGGTGGATGGTTTCCGTATGCGTGCCGATCGTGGAGACGCCGATGGGGACGCCGGTGGCGAACGCATCCGATGAAGGCAGGAGGGCACGGGGGCCGCTGCGGGCCAGACCAGGCAGGTCGACGGCGTCAGCGGGTAAGTGCCACAGGGCGGCCACCTCATCGGCGCAGAGGATCGGCCACGAGCGCGGCCACAGGCGGGGGCCTCCACCCATGGTGACGGCCATCACCTGGTCGGCAGCACAGCGGCGGGCCACGAAGCTATTGCCCGTTTCCTCGGCGAAGGCGCCATAGGCCGCGATGAGCATATCCAGGCCGCGCGCGCACGTCTCGCGGTCGCCACCCGCGACGAGCAGGCGCAGGCGCGCGGTGAAGGCCGGCGAGGCGGCCTTGCGGGCCAGCAGCGCCGAGGACAGGACGCGTCGCCCACCAGTTAGGCGCCACAGGGCCACGAGCCCGACGAGGCCGGTCCCTCCCGCCTCGCCGAAGGGGACCAGGCCCGCGAGGCCGTGCAGGGTATAGGCGTGGTAGGCGGCGACGCCGCCGAGGGCGCCCAGCGCGCCGAGGGCGGCGAGCGGCCCCGCCACCGCCGGCACATCCTCCTCGCGGACCATACCAAGGGTGCGCTCGCGCGCGATGGCCCGGTCCCGCTCGCGGGCGATGTGGGCGCCCCAGCGGCGCGGCCCCGGCCAGAGAATGAGCTGACACACGCCGCGTGTGCCGCTGTCGAGCCGGCGTAGCGCGCCGATCGCCCGCTGGAGCCCGGCCGAGGGGTCCTCGACCGCGGTCGAGGTGGTGGGACGGTCGGCGATCTTGAGGGGCAGCTCCGGCCGCTGGCGCAGCCGCAACTCCGCCGCCACCGCCGCCTCGCCGGGTCGCACGCACGCCGGGTCACCGGCCGTAGCGGGGAGCGGGACGACGGAGCCCTGGGGATAGTAGCCGGCGAGCGCCCCTTCCAGCGCCAAGCGGGCCGACGCGTTGGCAGGGCGGGCCAGGAAGCGGACGTGCCCACCCTCACCGACGATCTCCACGGCGACCCCGCGCCGCGCGGCGCGCCGGGCATGGGCTAATCCGGCGAGCATCTGCGCCTGCCCAGCTAGCGTCACGGGGCTCGTGCGCGGCGGAGTCACGGCCAAGAGGAACGCGGTGTCACGCATGGGGCGCCTCCTTGGCGGCCCGGGATCGTCCGCCCCCTCCGCGCCCCTGGCCCCATCCGGTGGCCGGATCGGTGAAGACGAGCGGCGCGAACTCCGGGCTGACCATGATCTCAAAAGGCAGGCGCAGGCGCTCCCCTTTGGCCGACGGGTGCTGCGCCAAGAGCAGGCCCTGCCCCGCCGGGGCGCGCAGCAGGGCGGCTTGCTCGCGCTCGCTGAGATGGGCCGCCCGCGTCAGGTCGGGCAGCGCCACCTCCTCGCAGCGCAGCAGCCAGGTGCGACAACTGTTCAGGATCAGGGCGCGGCCCGCCGCCGTGGCCGTGAAGTCGAGCGGGTCCTGGCTCGCCGCGATCGTCTCGCACCAGTGCTTGCGCGCCTGCTTGGCCAGACGCGCCAAGAAGTCGCCCGTGCTGGCGAAGCGCGTCACGGCGTGCGCCTCGTCGACGAGGACGGAACGCCGCCGCCGCTCGGAGAGCACGGCCCGCCAGACGTGCTGCGTGACGAGGTGCATCAGCCCGGCACGCAACTCCTTGTTCTTCTCCACGCCATGCAACTCGAACACGGTCAGGTCGTTGTCGAGCGCGACGGTGGTGCGGCCGGCGAAGAGGCCACTGAGGGCCCCGTCGCAGTAGCGGCCGAGGCGCTCGGCCAGCCCGAAGTCGTCGCCCTGGGTGTCGAGGGTGGCGCGCAGGTCGGCCAAGAGTGGGGCGGGCCGATCGTGCGTCTGGCGGTCATGGGTGATGCCCGCCTGCCGGTACGTGCGGAAGAGGGCCGCTTCCAGCCGCGCCTTCGGCCCCGTGCCCAACTCTGACCCCTCGCCGGCGATGAGCACCGCCAGCAGGTCGAGCACCCCGGCCACATGCTCACGCAGCGCATCGTACTCCTCATCGCCGTCCGCGCCGTCATCAGCGCCCCCGATGCGGACCTGGGGAAGGTCGAGCGGGTTGATGCGGTCATGCGAGCCGGCCGAGAGGCGCACCACCTGTCCCCCGACCGCGGCACAAAGGTCGCGGTACTCGCCCGACTCACCGGGGTCGATCACGATGCGCTGTGCGCCCAGCTCACCCACCCGGAGCAGGTGGACCTTCGTCCAGGCGCTCTTGCCGGAGCCCGATGAGCCGATCACCACGCTGTTGCTGTTCGTGAAGGCGTAGGGGTCGACGATGAGCGGCGTGTTGTTTTGCGTATTGCGCCCGTACCACACCCCATCGTCCATGCACAGGGTCGGCGTACCGAAGGGGTAGGTGGCGGCGACGATCTCACCGGGGACGGGCCGCTGCCAGCCCAGGCGGTCGCGCGCCGTGGGCAGGGTCCCTTCCAGGCCAGCTAGGTGCTCAAAGAGGGCGCGCCGGGTGCCCATGCGGGCGGCGCCAAAGGCCCCCTCGACGCGTCGTGTGCGCGCCTCCAGATCCTCGCGCGTCGCGCCGTGGACCTGCGCATACAGGGAGACCTGGAACAGCTTCTCCTCATTGGCCTCCAGCGTGGCGACCATGGCGGTGATCTCCTCGATGGCCTGGCGGCGTCCCTCGCTGGGCAAGCGGCCGCGCCCCTGGGCGAAGAGGCCGACCGACTCTAGCCCCACCAGCAGGTCTGAGAGTTCGGAGACGGCGTGGGCCGTGTCCTGCGGCGTCAGGTGGAGGGACAGGACGAGCCGCTCACGCAGGGCGGTGAGGCGGGCGAGCCAGCCCCAGGGGACGGACCCGGCCCAAGCGGATAGGCCGAGGGTACGCGTCCACTCATCGTCGAGCCGCAGGCGCCGGGCGCTCTCCTCGATGGTGTCGGGGGCGAGAGCCGCAGCGGTCGCCCCCGACGCCGCCCCAGAGAGTTGTGCGCCCCGGCGCCAGCCACGGTGGGAGACGTTAGGTATCGTCGGCATCATCCGTCTCATCGTCGTCCTCCTCGCTCTCGTCATCCGCATCAGGGGTCGCTTGGTCGAAGCGCACCCGCGCGGTCGTGACCGGGGCGGCGTGCCCCTGGTCGAATGGTTGCAGGCGCGCCGTGCGCGGGCACAGGCGCCGATAGTAGAGGTGCTGTAAGGCGGGGGTATCGAGGCGCCAGGCGTGGACGCCGGCGGAGGCCAGCCCCGCGCGGATGGCCGCGCACCGCTCAGCCAGCAGGCGGGTCGTTGCATCCCCCTCCTGCTCCGCCATGTGGTCGCGCGCCCACCTGGCAGCCGCCCGCTGACGCGATCGCAGGACGGCCAGGGGGCCGGCGCTCACCAGGACGGACGGCGTCGGCCCCGACGCGTCCGGGATCACGACGTAGACGCGCTGGTCGAGCGCGTCTACCTGGGCCAGCGCGCGCCGCATGTACGCCGCGTCAGCGCTGCCCAACCGGCGCACGGCCAGGGGCTGGCCGGACAAGCGTGCGGTGCGCCGGGCGGCGTAGGGGCCGAGGTCGACCGGGTCGGCGCAGACCAGGATCTGCATCGGAAAGGACAAACCGAGCACGAAGGCGTGATAGGCGGCGTGCAACGCTCGCTGCTGCTCGACGTCCATGCCCTCGACGGTGGCGCCACTGCATTCCAGGACGGCGCAGCAGCGCCCATCGGCAAAGGTGATGGTGTCCGCGGCGATCTCCACCGGAACGAACGGATGGCCCGACGACGGGGGGCGCCGCACCGGACGTGGGGCACCGCCCGACGACGCGGGGGATGCGGGTGGCGGCGGAGCCGACGTGCCTGTGCCCGTCGCGCGCGTGAGGTGCGGTGGCCGGAGGGGCGCGCCAGCCGATGCAGTGGAGGGCGGCGCGGACGGGAGCGTCCAGGCGAAGGTCCGTTCGCCGAGCAGATGTGTCGCGGCGAGCCGGCCCCAGGCCACGAGCGAGCGGTCACCGGGGCGCACCAGCCCCACGGCGCCCCCCAGCACGGCGACGGCCAGGGCTTCACCGACGCGGGCAGGGGGTAGGAGGTGCGGCTGGCCCAGGACGCCGGCGGCGCCGAACGCGCCGGCCACGACGGGCACGAGGTCGCGCGCTGTGTAGCGCCCCACGATGGGGTTGCGCCCGTCCAGGTGCGTGGGTACCTTGAGGATGAGAGACATCTATCAGGTCCTTTCTTTATCTTTGCACGGTCTAGCGGCGTCCGTCAGGAGAAGAAGCCCCGCAGCGAGGCGACGATGGGGGTAGCCGCGATGACGCCGATCAGGCCGATGGCGGCGTGCCACCAGGTCGAGATGGCGGTGCGCCGGAGTTGTGGGCTCGACCCAGACACGATCCAGAGCAGGCCGCCCCAGCCGAAGACGAGCGTGCAGAGCGAGACACCGATCACCAGGAAGTGGGCGCTGATGAAATCGGCAATCTGGGCGATCTTGTCGAGCGCGTCGCCGAGACCTGTTGGCGCGCCGCTGGGCGCGACGCCTCCCGGCGGCGCGGGGGTAGGCTTGGCGGCGGCGATGACGTGGGCGACGTGGCCGAGCTGCGCGGCGACGAGGTGCGCGTGTGGGCCGTACAGGGCGAGAGTGTGCGCGATCATGCGATCCTATTCCTTTCAATCTATCTGTGTGCGATCTGTGTTACCTGTGTGTGCGCCGAGCGCTATCTATGAAGATGTGACATCATGCGCGGGGGACTGCGGCACGGCGAACAGAGGAGCTTAACCACCGCCGCCTCCTCTCCCGCCCAGTCCGCCGGTCAGCGTGCGGACGGCCAGCAGACTGACCGCGAGCGGCGTCCCGGTGTAGCCGCGCAGGATGCGCGGGACGCGCAACACCACAACGAAGACGCCGAGCGCGACGAGGTACTGCGCCCAGGTGATCATGTTGCCCAGGCTGGTCTCGCCCACGATGGTCGCGCCGTCCTTGCCAAAGACGAGCGGCGCGTAGAGCACCAGATCCTCGCCCATGTGCAGCACCACGATCTGCACGAACTGCGTGATCAGGGTGACGACGAAGAGGCGGCCCCACAGCTCGGCCATCCCTTGCAGACGCGGCCAGGCGTAGCATAAGAGGCCGGCCGGGGCCAGCACGATCAAGGCGTCGAGCAGGCCGATGCGGATGACCATCTGGATCGCCAGCAAGAGTTCCATCAGGCCATCGACGAGGCCCAGGAGCGCCTCCAACAAGACCTGATTGGCGGCGCCGCTATGCGCGCCCACGGCGAAGAGGTGGGTCGCTTGCAGCGCCACCGCGCCGTCGGTGGCGGCGTTGGCGAGTTGGATCGCCGCGCCGAGGACCGGGAGGCTGCCGTTGGCCAGCAGCGCGACAAGGAGCAGGCGCCAGAAGCGTTCGAGCGCCCCCGCGTAGGTGCGCTGCGCGGCGGCGCAAAGCAGGATCTCGGCGCAGAGGCCGAGGAATACAAAGATGATGAAGGCGTCGGCGAGCGTGCGCACGCCCCCCCCAATAGGTGGCGACGACGGGATTGCCGAAGGTCAGGGCGGGGTCGGTGTTGGTCCAGAGGTCGGAGGCGCCGATGGTGGCGTTCACATTGTCGACGGTGTCAGCGACACTGCTGACAGTCGCCGCCGCGATGCAGGGTCCCCACGTCCCGATGTCCCAGAAGCTACAGCGGCCACCTCCGCCCGTGCCGTCGCGCGGCGCGGCCGCGGTGCCCGTCGCCGAGGCGGCCGGCGTCGGGGTGGCGTAGCGCACCAGGCAGGAGGTGTGGTCGGGCGCGCAGATCGTATAGGGGGTGGCAGTGGGTGTCGGCGTCACGGTCGCCGTCGCCGTGGAACGCAGCGGGGTGGCTGTCGGGTGGTGCGTGGGCGTCGGCCGTGCGACCGCTGCGGCATGCCCCATCGGCGGCATAAGCCACATGGCCGTGCCCAGCACCGACACGACGATGCGCGCCGCGCCCCTGCGCCCACTCCACCTGCTCATCTCCTGACCTCCTCTCGCGCATCGGATCACGCCCAACGGTGAGGCCCAGCCTACGCGAGGGAGTTCCGGAAAATCTCCGGCCGGAGATTTTCCGGAGAAATCGGGCTTGGGCATAGCGGCTTGGGCGTGCCGCCCAACAATGTCCGACGCTTGACGAGGGCAGCAGCAACGTGAAAGCAACAGGAGGAGGTTAGACTCTCTGGGGATGAGTTTCATCCGTGAGGGCACGTACAGTACGCACCCCGATGGTTTTCTGCATAATGAGCGGTGCTATGTCTGTAGGGTGCGTACACTACAAGATGGCGGGCTGCGTTTCGCGGCTCCCGCGCCGCGACTCGCGGGCGATGAGGAACGCGAGCCGGTACTATCCATACAAACGAATCGCGTTACTCCGCGTCAGGCTGCACAACATCATGTCACGAACCCGGTCTACGGTCATGCGAGCTGCGATACGCCAGGGGGAACTTCCGCCGTTCCACCTACTGGACGAATACGATTTTCAGGGCCTGTGCCGTGACCTCTTGGACGTCGAGCCAGAGATCGCTACATGCGAGGTCTACGGGAAACGGGGTGAGCCGCAGGACGGGATAGACCTCCTGGCGCACCGCAAAGGCGTCGATGGCATCGAGGTTGGGCAGTGCAAGTGCTACGAGGACTTCCCCCCCGCTAAGATAGAGGCCGCGTCGGAAGAGTTCTTTAACCATTGGGAACGGTGGCAAAATGAGGACGTCAGACGTTTCATCCTCTTTGTCACGAGCGACCTACAATATCGGCAGCGACAGGACAAAATCCTGGAACAGGAGAAGCGCTTCCGCGAGCACAAGATTACCTATGAGGTGTGGTCTCCCGCGACGATACGCAAGAAACTGCAGCCTCATCAGGCAATAGTGACAAGGTATTTCCCCAACGCCGAGTATTGGGTACGAGACATCTGCGGCGTGGTTCCGCCACCGTTGCCGTCGGCTGATACGCGTGGAGGACACGCCATCGGCGCTCCGTCAGCGACGGATGTCACACAGATGGAGCAGCTGATCACATTGGTGTCGGGGCAGACGGCGCGTCACCTCGACGACATCCGCACGGCTTGGTTGGAGGGGAAAAAGAGCGAGGCGCGCGACGGCCTGCGCCACCTCCGGGACGAGGCCGTTCTGTGGGTAGCCCTCCCTGCGGACGTCAAGGCGCGCACGCTCCGGCTTGAGGCAAGTCTGGACATGGACTCAGGCGGCGATGTCGCGCACGCGAGGCGGCTGGCCGATGACGCACAGGCGCTCGCACCCTCGGATGGCAACCTCAGGCTGCACGCTTTGATTGCCTACAAAGAAGGGGATCTGGATGCCGCACTGCGGCTGCTGGACGGCAAAGAGGACGCCGATAGCGTCAATCTGCGCTGCGGTCTCCTTCTCGAGGCGGGACGTGTCGACGACTGCCGGGGCATCTTGATGGGCGAGGATGTCGGGGAACAGGTAAACGCCGAAACGTTGCGATTGCGCGCCCTCGTCCATCTCGCGGACGGGGACATCGATTGGGCACAACTCGCGATGGGGCGGGCCTTGGAACTCGCGCCGCGCTGGGTGAGCAACCGTTATACGGCGGCGGTCGTCGACTATTGGAGCGCGGTGTCTCCGGCTATGCAGCCGGATCGGATCGGTGCGTGGCCCGAACCGGTGGATTGGGCGTTCGTCAAGCGCGACGATGAGAGCCTGACCCGTCTGCGCAGGGCGGCGGCTACGTTCGATGATCTCGTCCGCGAAACGGATGGGGAAGAGCGTCGGGCGACCCAGGCATGGCGTCTGGCTTGTCTGGCGAACGATCCCGTGCAGCTTGAGGAGGCGTCCGCCTATTGCGCGGACCTGCTCGCCGTCGATCCGGCCGACTTCCGCGCGATCGCGTGGGCTGTTGCACGGAACTACGACATCGACCGGAAGGCCATCGAGACCGCGTTGCGCAGGCTCATATTTCGCGGGAAAGCGTCGCCCTCCCACATCCTCGCCCTCGTGATCTCCTACATCGCGGATCGCAAAGCGTCCAAGGCCCTCACCCTGCTCGATGACACGCACCCGATCTTCGAAGAGCACGGTGAACATGCACTGTGGACCTCCTGGTACGCCCAAGCGTCGGTGGCGGCGGGAGCCGTCGCGGAGGCATTGCAGGCGCTGGAGGGCGCGGCACGGCAAGAGGACATGCGCTATGTTCGGACGCTCGTTCTGCGGGCCCAGGCACGCGACACGAAGGATTGGTCCCCACTCGTCCGACACCTAGAAGACAGCTTTGAGGAGACGGGGGATGTCCTGTTCCTCTTCGAGTGCTGCGCGACCATGTACCGATTGGGTGATTGGACATATGTCGCCGACCGCGCCGATCTAGTGATCGATGGATGCGCGACCGAGGCCGCTCTCAGGATCGTTGCGAGTGCGGCGTACCATGGTGGGCGCTACGACCTGTGCCTCCGGCTCCTCGACGGGCATCTACACCTCTTCGCCGGACAGAAGCTGCCTCCGGACCTACGGCGACTCAAGGTCGCGGCGCTACGCGAGCAGGGGGTGCTCGTGGAGGCCGTCACCGTAGCGGAAACCCTGGCCCGGGAGGAGCCGACGACGGAGAATATCCTGGCCCTCATGCAAATCTATGCCGACAAGGGCGATCTCGCGGGCCTCGCCCTCGTCGCCCGCCAACTGGATGGCCGGACCGATGTGGCGCCCGCGCAGGGGCTCCGGGTTGTCTCCCTCATCGTGCAGGACGCACCGGGGCTCGCGTCGTCGCTCTGGAGGCAGATCGTTGGCCGGCCACACCTGCCCGATGAGGCGGCGATAGCTGTCTTCGAGTTGGGCCTGCGCCTTGGCCTGGACGCTGAGGCCGCCCCTCTCTTCGAGCGCGTCCGAGGGCTTGCCGATCGGGGGCAAGCCGGCGCGCGGACAATGACCATTGACGACGTCATCTCCCTCCTGCGACAGCGGCGCGAGCGCGAGGCGGAGCTGAACGATCTCTACCGGAGAGGGGGCGCGCCGATACACATCCTGGCCGCGCAGCTCAACCTCCCGTTGGCAGACATCTATCATCAACGGCTGGCGGACAACGAGGCCGCGCCCGATCCCGTCCGGCAATTCGCCCTGTTCGCGCGGCATGGCGGGCGAGCGCCAGTGCCCGATGTCGCGAATGACGCACAGTGGCGTCTGCACATGGACGTCACAGCCCTCCTCCTGGCCGCGCACCTTGAGGTGCTCGCCGCAGTGGAACGGGTCTACAAGCCGCTGCACATCCCGCCGGATCTCATGCCCGCGCTGCTGGAAATGCGCGCGCGGGTGACGCCCCACCAGCTGTCCAAATTACGGGGGTATCGACAGATTGTCGACCTGGCCGAGCGTGGGACCATTCGTGTCGTGGACGACGCGATCCAGCCGCGGCCCGAGGAGGATACCCTCGTCGCGGAACTCGGCGTGCCATGGGCCGCCCTGTACAGATGCGCGCGCGAGGATGGCGGATATATCGTCGATTATCTCCCGCTGCAGAAGCTCGATCGGACCGGTCCCCCCACAGCGTTGCAGGAGGATTGCGCCCGGCGCGTGATCAACTGCCGCACGTTAGTCGAGGCGATATGGGAGCATGGGGCGATATCCGACAAGGCGCGCGACGAGGCGTTGCGTGTGCTCGGCGTCGAGGGGCAGGCGCCGATGGGCGAAACCAGGCCGGAACCCCGTGCAGCGGTCTACTGCTCCGGCAACACCGCAGAGACCCTCAGCGACGCGGAGTTGCTGGTGACAATGGCCGACCGCTTCACCATGCACATCGGCGCGAGTGAGCTGGCCCGTGCGCGCGCCGAACGCGCGGGGAGCGAACGGGCGCGAGCGCTCGCCGATTGGCTGGTCGAGATCGTGGACAAAGTCAGGCAAGGCATCGCCGACGGAACGTATGTGGTCATGCCCAGGGACGCGGACGTGGGGGCCGATACTGTCACGGGCGTCGACACTCCCGAGGTGCAGTGTATCTCCGCCCTCCTACGACTGCCAGCTCGGCAAGGGGATGTGGTATGGATGGACGACCGCTTCATGAACGGGTACGTCCAACAGGAGCGCGGGGCGTCGATCGTCGGCATTGGCGAGATCCTCAAGGGCCTGCGCGGGGTGGGGGAACTGGCGCACGACGACTATTACGACACGATTAGCAGACTTCGCGCGGCTAACGTGCGCTATATACCGGTCGAGGCGGACGAGATCCTGCACCACCTACGGCTCGCCCGGGTCTCCGATGGGACCCTTGTCGAACACCGTGGGCTCGCCACCGTGCGGCGCTACGTCGCCGCATGCCTCGTCCACGCGCGCGACCTGCAACGCCCATTGCCGACGGGCCGCGCGCCCGAGCAGGCCGGGGAGGACGCCTTCCTGCACAGCCTCTCCCGTGCGATCTCCGATGCGCTCGAGCAACTGTGGGCGCTGGACGACGACGGCGAGGTATGTCGGGCACGCGCCGAGTGGGTGCTCAACTCCTTGTATCTCGACGATGTGAGTTGGCAACGCGTCATCCTTGTGTCACCACCGGAGCGAGCGGATATGTATGCGGCCGCAGGCGGCTTCCTGACCTTGCTAGCCCATGGCCTGCCCATCGATCGCCAGGCTCGCCCTGAGGCCGCGTCGGCGCGGCAGAGGTACAAGGACTGGCTCTATGACCGCCTGCTCGGGCCGCGTTTCGAGTCCGAACCCACCCTCGCCGTCGCCATGGCGGACATGGTGAAGAACGTGTTGCTGCTGATTCGGGAAGACGCGTTGCGCGATAACCCGGTCGCCGTGGTCGTCAAGACCCTCCAGACTCTTCATGAGGAGCTACCGCCCCCCATAAAAGCTGAATTGGAGCGCGACCACGGCTTCGTGGCCCAACTCGGGTACGAGTTCCGGGAACGGGTCAGCGTCGGCGGCCTCGACTTCGAGCCGGATGCGTTCTGGGTGGCGGCGAGGGACGCCATCAATGGGCACGGCGCGCCCATCGTCCCGGACAATGTGGCCGCGCCCGTGACCTTTAAAAGGGTGGACGATCGGCCAGGTCAGGACGCCATCTTCTTCCAGGACCCCACCACGGGCCACCGGGTTGATGTAGCGATCGACGATCTCGGGTTGATGCGCGACTCTGTCACCGAGCGCGAGGCGCTCCTACGCCAACACAGGGAATGGTTCGACGGCCCGGATGAGGTGGTGGATCGGGCGATCGCGGAGATCGCCACGACCGAAGATCCGAAAGAGCGAATCGACAAGGTCGCGGCGGGGCGCCGAGTGAGCGTGACCATGTACTACGGGCTCCTGCCGTACCGCCTCTCGCAACAGAAGGCACTCCCCGTTGCCGACCTCTTGCCACCCAGTGTCGAGGGTCTCTTGCGGCATTTACGCCTCGACGCACGTATAGGGGCTGGGGCGGCCTTCACGCAGGCGGTCGACGAAGCCGCGCGAACCCTCAGGCGCGACGAGGGGATCGCCATAGCGATCGAGCGTTCAGTTAGTCTGCCCGTCCCCCTTCCAGTGAGTGTGACGGATGCGATAGGGCGCCTCACCCCAGGAGAGGGCCGAGAACTCGTCAAACGTCTCCTGAGGATGCATGGGTCGCCACTGTCACAAATACACCTTGTCGGTATTCTGCAACGCCGCATCGACGACACGCCGGCGTACCAACGGCTGGCCTCGCGTCTCGTCACTAAACTGGTGGGCGACCGCGGCCGGATACAAGTGGCCGCCTACGTGTCCCTCTTGCGCTGGGTTGACGACCATATGGCGAGACGAACCGACGTGCAGGCGCTCGCGCCGCATGTTCGGCTGGCGGTCGTGTGGGCGCACGCCCACCGACTCTTCGCCGCGTACGCGGCTGCCGGAGCGCCGGCGCAATGGGTCGCGGCGACTTTCGGGAGCCCAACCTGGCAGGCGATGTATGCGCCGTTCGACCGCACCCCCGACTACTGGGTCGACTGCGCGCATCCCGAGAGGGTCGACCCGGAGAGATTTCTCGTGGCTGGTTTGGTCCAAGCGACGGGCACCGGGACAAGCGATCTTGTATCGAAGGCGATGGCCGCTTTCGCTTTAGCGTATGAAAGCCACGCGACGGAAACCAGACCGACGATACTCTCACACCCGTCGCTGGTCGTCGATGTCACACGGGCGCGCAACAGCCTCGACTCGTTCCTGGGAGGCAACCTCGTCGATACGTTGGGGTTCCAATCCGGCGATGGGGCCGTAACGAGCGCCGCATTGGGGGCGCTGGTGCGTCAGGGGGTAGATAGCCTCACCGTGGCGCGCGACGATGCAAACGCGTGGCAAATCCTGCACACGGTGCTCGACGACCTCCCGTTGTATGAAGACCTAGCCGACCGGTTCAAGGCCATTTTGCTTGGCACGGACTTCACCCAACTGCTCCGAGAGCGGTCACCCGGCGCTCTCACGGCGTTGCTCGTCGCCACGCTTCAGATCGTCAATTATGACGACGAGGCGTTACGCGATCGCCTGAGAGATCAAGCTGTCCAGGTTGCCGCTTACCTCGCTGAGCGTGAAGCGAGTGTGTGGTCCGGTGTGAACTCACGCGACGACGTTAACCGCGAAAGGCAGGCAATTGGCCGCATCTTGCTAACATTGGCGCAAAATCTAGGTGTAGGCGCCCGGGTACCAGGGGGTGGGTTTGCGGTATTTATCGATCTCGTCGCCCGTCTCATCGAAACGTGTGATGCTCTGATCCCCATATATAGGCCCGTCGTGCATAATCTATGGGAGAACTTGCCGCTATCCGTCGCCCAGGATTTCACACTATTGCTTGTTAGGATGCGTACACTGGGCCACGCGCCGGGCACATAGCACGCAATTGTCGCCACCTTGTCTATCCGTGACGGCAGTGTGATGGGAATATTGCTTGTAGCCCTCCCATTAGGAGGACAAACGAGCGACATTGAGGCGCGGCATGGCATGGTGTTCCCGTGGACCAGCACATAGAGCACGGCAGCAATGAGGTACGGGCCATAAGGTATCGCCTGCCGGAGCACCACCCACCTCAGTAGGAACAGCAGCCCAGTCCCGAGACCACCGAGGACGATACCTAGCGCGAGCGTGGCGACGACGAGCGGATAGCCGATGATGCACCCAATGGCGAGGGCGAGCATGGCGTCGCCCAGGCCGAAGGCGTCCGCGCCATAAAGCAGGCGCGCCAGCCCGCCGAGCGCGGCGAAGCTGGCGAACCCGATCGCGCCGCCGATCATTGCGTCGCGCAAGCCCAAGCCCGGCCAGAGGTTGGCGCTCGCCAGGGCCACCACCACGAGGAGGCCGACGATCGGGGTAGGGACGAGGCGCACCTCGAGGTCGATGACGAGCAGCAGGAGGAGCAGGGTCGCCTCGACCACGCTGATGAGGAGGAGCGTCGGCGCGGTAGCGTATTGCAGCCCCAGCCCGTCAAAGGTCGTGGCTGTCACGACACCGACTGAGAGCAGGCGCATCAGCGCGGGGCCGCGGCGCGCATAAGGGTCGATGAGCGCGCGGGCGTACGCGCATCGCGCACGCGAGGACGCGCCATAGCCACACACGCGGGCACGCGGCCACGGCCAGAAACGCCGGTCGGCGCCGTACGACGCGGCGACGGCCGCGATGGTCATGCCGACCATGCCGCCCAGGGCGCTGAGCGTGAGGACTACCACGGCCGCACCTCCCCCGTGCCGTGCCGGCTCACCCGCGCCGGCGGGGACGCCCCACCGTGCGGGCTCACGTCCGACCATCCCGTGCTGCCCACCGGGATTACCCGGCCTTCTCGGACGCGCCCCGGAGCTTCCGGCGCAATTGCTCGTACAGGCGGAGCGTATACGGGTCGATCTTCTGTTTGTCGGTTTTATAGCGTTCGCGCATCTCCGCCATGTGCGCGTCGAGCCCCTCGGCGTCGCCCACCTCGGCCAGCAGGTTCAGCGCGAGCTGATGGGTGTGGTCGTCGTATGGCTCGTGGGCCAGGAGGCGGCGCGCCCAGTGCAGGGCGGCCTTGAGGTCGCCCGCCTCGCGGTCGTGGTCGGCCAGGCGGTAGAGCGCGGGCGCGACCCGCCGCATCCAGCGGTAGCCGTGCTCCTCGACGAACCCCAGCGCCTCCCCGCCGCACAGCGGCCCGTGGTAGAGCGCGAACGCCTGGGCCAGTAGCGGGCCAGCCTCGGCCTCATCCAACCCCTCGGCCTCACGGAGCAGCGCATCGAAGCGCCACAGGTCCACCGCGACCACGTCCTCATTCAGGAGGTAGCCACCGCTGGACCGGCGCACGAGGTCGCGGGCCTGCGCGCGCGGGAGGCCGGCCTCACGCAGGGCGGCGCGCAGGTCGGCGAGGGCGTGCGAGAGGGTGTTGCCGCCGTCCGCGTCGTCGGCGAAGAGCGCCTCGATCAGGTCGCCGCGCGGCGCCGGGCGCGGCCCCAGCACGGCGAGCGCGGCCAGCAGGCTGCGTTCGCGCGGGAGGATCGTGATGGGCCGATCGTGGACGAAGACCAGCGTCCCGCCCAGAAGGTCGAGCCGCACCGGCGGGCCGGCCGAGGGCGCGATGGGCGCGGAGACGGCATCGACCGCGCCTCCCTCGTCCGCGTCCGCGTTATCCTCCTCCGCATCCGCGTTATCGGCGTCCGCGTCATCCTCAGCCGGCGACGTCCCTCCCGCATCACCGGTCGGAGCGACGCTGCCCTCCGCCGGCTCGGCTGGCGGTTCCGGTGCCGCTGAGGGTGGCGCTGCCGGCGCTGTTGATGGACCCAGCGTCGGTGTTGACGGTGTTGGCGGCGCCGGCGGCGCCGGCGGCGCCGGCGGTGTCGGCGGTGTCGGCGCCGCCGGCGGTGTCGGCGGCGCCGGTGGGAGCGCGGGCGCGGGCGGCCACGGTCGCGCACACCTCGCGCACCTCCGGCGGCGTCAGCGTGAAGGCGCGCAGCCGCCGCGCCGCGCCCAGCCCGGACAGGGCGACCTCGTGCGGGCCGAGCGTCCCCGCGTCGGCGTCGGGGCAGATCAGCGCGTTGGCGTCGGGGGCGAGTCGCCTGGCCAGGCGCGTGCGGAAGAGCGCGAGCATCCCGCTCGCGGCGAGGGCGGCCGGGTCATGCGCGGTGGCGAGCAGGTGGACGCCGCAGACCGGGCCGGTGTGCGCCACCGCGTCGAGGCGGTCGAGCGCCGCGTCGTCGAGCCCCTCGATGCCCGCCAGCAAGAGCAGACAGGGGACGGGTGGGGCCTGTGCATGGGGCGTCCCCGCATCCGTCGCCGCCGTCATGGGCGCGCCGTACCGCTCGAAGCGGTCGAGCACAAGGGTGTGCGCCTGGGCGATCAGGGCGGCGACGGCGTGCGGGTCGCGCGCGTCGGCCGGCGGCGCCTCCAGGTGGTCGAGTTGCGGCAGCGCCTTGCGCAGCTCGTCGTCGTCGCTGGCCACGAGCAGACGCAGCGCGGCGGGCGGGGCCTGGTAGACCGCGCTGGCCAGTAGGGTCGCCGCGAGGGACTGGCCGCCGCCGGCGACGAGCAGGCCGCCGGTCCGCGCCAGGTTGAGGTGGACGACGGCGCCCGCGGCGGTCGCGCCGAGCGGCACGAGCAGCGGGGCGGGGTGGGGGCGCACCGCAGTCGGCGCGACGAGCGCCCGGCCGTCGACGGTCAGGGTCAGCAGGGGCGTCCCGTCGCGCTCCATCGCGCGCGTGGCCGTCACCGGGACACTCAGCGCCGCGCCGAGGCGTCGTGCGATCTCGTCGTCCTGGGCCGCGCGGAGGCGGGTCGCCTCGATGACGATCTCCAGCGCCGCGGCGCCCTCGACCAGGAGCCGGATCGCGCCGGCCAGGCTGTACGGGACGCCCGCCTCGTGGCCCACCTGTTCCAGGGCCGCCACGACGTGGGCGGCGCGCGTGCCGCCGGTGGCGGCGGGGGCGCGCCGCAGGGCGCGCACGAGGCGGCCCTCCACCCCATCCAGGGCGGCGCGCAGGGCCGCCTGGACGGAGGGCGCCAGCGCGCCGCCGCGTCCGCCCCGCGGCGGGGGTTGCGTGCCGCCCTGTCCGCCCTGTCGGCGCCGTCGCGCGCGGCGGCGGGCGGCGGCGACGGCCGTGGCGAGGGCGAGGAAGCCCAGCGCGAAGGCCGCCGGGAGATCGCGCCCCAGGTCGGGGACGTGGACCAGCGGACGCGCGATGCCCGGCCTGTGGACGGGCCGCGGCGCCGGGGACCCGACGGGCCGCAGGCGTCTGGGCGCCCCGCGCCGGGGGACGAGGCGCTGGCGCGTTCGCCCGTGTTCCGGCTGATCAAAGCTGTGGTGGTGGGGCAGCGGGTGCGGCGCATAGGGCGGGACCGGGCGCCGCTCGGCCGGATGGGGCCGCGTCGGCTCGACGGGGGTGGGGCGCGCGCCGGACGGGGGGCGCGTCCCCCGCGCGGGGTGGACGGGACGCGGCCGTGGCCGGAGGCCTGGGCGGGGGTGCGGACGCGCATGCCGCACACGCCCCGGCGGAACTAGGGTCGGATGTCCACGGCGGGGCGGGGTGGGATGGAGCGGCGTGGGTGCCGGGCGCGCCGCACGGCGGCGGGGATGCAGCCCCCGGCGCGGGCGGAGCGGGCGCACCTGGTCGACGACGACGCGCCGCGTGGCGGTCGTGCCGTCCGGGCGCGTGACCACGTAGACCTGGGGCAGGCGCAGCACCCAGCCCGGCTGGATGAGGTTGTCATTCTCCAATGCGCCGCCATCGGGCTGATGCGCGCCGTGGTTCAGCGCCGCGATGGCCGGGTAGGCCCGCCAGTCGCCCAGGACACGCGCCGCGATCGCGCTGAGGGAGTCCCCTTGCCGCACCACGTACAGCGCGTGGTCGCCCGCGAGGCGCAGCGCCGGGCAGGGCAGCGGGATGAGCAGGATCTGGCCGGGCCAGATGCGGTTGGGGTCGGTGATGGGGCCGGCCACCGGCTGCGGTGTTCCCCGCGTGGCGCGCATGATCGGCCGATAGTCGGGCAGGCCGAAGCGCGCGGCCACATCGTCCAGGGTGTCGTCGGACTGCACCGTGTAGCGCAGGGCTAGCCCGACGCGGCGCACGGGCCGCTGCGCGCCAGGATGAACTGTCCGGCGGCGCGATGGTGCGCCGACCGCTGGCCGCGTGGGCGTGGTGGGCACAGGTCGGGCGTCTGGTCGATGGATGAGGGTCGCCTGCGGCAGGGAAGCGGTCGCGGTGGTGCGCTGCACCGGTCCAAGGGCGCGCGCCACCCCACCGCCTTGGAGCACGGTCAGGACGACACCGACGAGCGCGCCGGCGCGCCGCACCAACCGGCTGGCGAGGGCCTCGGCCAGGTGGGCCAGGGCCGGGTAGTCGCGCCCCAGCAGCCGCAGCCCCGAGCCGAGCGCGCCCAGGGTCCCGCACAGGGCCGCCAGCGCGAGCAGAAGCAGCGCCCCATCGCGCGCCAGCACGACCGGCTCGGCGCCGATGCGGGCCAGCTCGGCGCTCCACGGCACGGCGGGCGGAGGTGTCACGGCCGGGACGCCGAGCACCGTGGCCGCTGCGCCCAGGAGCGCCACCAGGACACCCGCGACGAGGGCGTCGCGCAGGAACAACCGGAACACCGTCTCCACCACCTTTCGCTATGTCTCGTCAGATCGCCTGTCCACGAGGGGGCGTTCACCAACGCGCCGCTCGTCGTCTGACGCTAGGCCGCGCTAGCGCCCGCTACGGTACGATACCCCCGCGTTCTCCGGAAAATCTCCGCAAATTCTCCGCATCGCCCGCGCCTACCCGACAGAACCTCCGCAAAATCTCCGCAAAATCTCCGGATGGGGCCCGTCAGGCTGCGGCGCCTGCGCCAAGGCGCGCTGTAAACGCGTGGCGAGCCGCGCGACCACACTCGCGGCGGGGCTGCGCGGGCGCGCCACCGTGAGTGGCAAGCGCGCCTCCTCTGCCGCCAGGACGTTGCGCGCGTCGAGCGGGATCGTCGCGGCCACGGGTAGCCCCGTGTCGGACGTCACGCGGGTCGGGCCGTGGCGCAGCAGGCTCCCCCGCCCTTTGTTGAGGACACACCACAGTGGCGGCCCGACTCCCGACGCCCCTCTATCAGCGGGACTGAGCCCGCGTAGGTCGAGTCGTTCGGCTAGCGTACGGATCTGCAAGAGCAGGTCGGAGAGGCCCAGCGGGCTAAGCGCCCCCACCACCAGGACGAGGTCGGCCGCGCGCAACGCCGCCAGATGCACGTCGCCGAATTCGCGCGGCGGCAACGCGGCGCCCACGTCCACCAGGATGAGATCATAGTGCGCGCGTAACCGCATCAGTAGCGCTGCCAGGTCAGCGGGATCGAGCGCGACCTCCTGCGCCGGGCCGGGCACACCGCGGATGAGGGTAAAGCCGGCGCGATGGGCATGCAGGTCGCGCGGCCGGCAGGGAGCGCCGGGTGGTGCAGGCATCGTCGCGGCGGAGGCGACGTTGCCGCCGCCCATGACGCCGAGCAGCGGGCCGAGCGCGCCGCGCGCGCGATCCGCGTCGACCAGCACGACCCGCCCAGTTGGGGCCACGCCGCCGGCGAGCGCGGCGGCCAGCGTCGAGCGGCCGGGGCTGCCGGTCGGTCCCCACACGGTCACGACACGGCCGGGACCGTCCCAGGGGAGTGCCGACGCACGCTGTCGGAAGAGGTCGACCACGTCACGCCCCTCCACCCAGGAAGGTGCGCAGTGCGCTGGCGAGGACGGGGTAGAGCAGCGTCACGCCGATGATGGGCAGACCGAGCGCCGTGCCCAGCGCGGTGGCGCGCAGCACGGCGTAGGCCAACTCCTCGCGCCGCTTCTCGTCGATCATCGTGCGCACGCTGCCAGCCAGGTCCTTGAACATCGCGGCGGCCCGCTCCAGCGGCACCGCTCCACCCAGCGTCGCCGCGATCAAGCTCATGGCCTCGCGCACCTCCTCGCTCCCGCAGCGGGCGGCCAGCACCTCCAGCGCCTCGCCCATCGACACGCCGTTGACGTGCAGCTCACGGGCGAAGGTGACCTCGCGCGCCAGTTCGCCGGGGCGCAGCGCCAGCCGGTCCAGCGCGCGCTCGACGGGGCGGCCGCGCACCACGAGCGCGGCCAACCCATAGAGGAACGTGACCAGCTCGATACGCAGGCGCGCCCGGCGCGCCGCAGCCAGGCGCCGGAGCGCGAGGAGTGGGAGGTGGTAGCCGGCGAGGAGGGCCGGCGGCGCGAGGAGGAGCAGGGCCACGGGCTCAACCCCCAATGCCAGGGGCAGGGCGCCGCCGAGAAGCAGGGCAGCGAGCATCGCTTTGGTCTGTTGGCGCCGCAGCCAAGCGACCGAGCGCTGGCCGTAGCCGGCGTGCAACAGGAGCCAGCGCAGTACGGGGATGCCCTCTGTTGCCGGCCGGTGTGCCACCAGCCCCGGCCCGACGGGGCCGCGTGTGTCGCCCACCACGACGCGCCGCAGATCGACCCATAGGGTCACGAGCCGACCGCGACGCGGGCGGGGCAGCACGATGGTGCGCGCCCGCCGGCCGACCCCCGTGCGGATGCGTGTGCCGCTCCCGCCGGATAAGACGGGTGCGGCGAGGACGAGGCCGCCGGCCGCGAGGGCGACCAGCAAAGCGAGGGCGAGATGCGCAATCATGTCCATGGCTACACCGCCCGCCCGGCCGCCTCGCGTGCCGCCCGGCGCTGGGTCCAGGTGGCGAGGCGATACGTCCCCACGCTGCCGCCGGCCACGAGCGCCGCCACGACCCAGCCCAGCGGCGACCCATACGCTGCCGCCACCATGGTTGGGTCGAGCAGGCGCAGCAGCAGGGTGGTGACCAGCGGGAAGGCGACGATGACCAGCGCCGTGCCGCGCACCGTGGCGAAGGTGGCGCGCACCTGCAGGCGGAAGGTCAGGTCGAGCCGCGCCAGCGTGGCGATCATCTCCAAGGACTCCGAAAGGTCCGCGCCCTCGGCGGTATGCTCCTCCAGGGCGGCGCGCGCCAGGCTGAAGGCGGGGCTACCCAACCGCTCATCGAGGTCAGCGATGATAGCGGTGAAGCCGACCGTGGCCAGGCCGCGCTGTGGGTCGGCGCGGCGCAGCACGGCCTCCAGGGTCTCGGCCAGCGGCGGTTGCGTCGCGCGCGGTAACACCTCGCGTAGGATGCGCAGGGGCGGGAGGCCGGCTGCCGCAGCGCCCGCGATGAGCAGGAGCATCTGCGCGACCTGACGCGCGAGCAGCAGATCATGGCGCTCGGCCCGGTGGCCCAGCCAGGCCCAGGGCAACCAGGCGGCACCGACGAAGCCGACGAGGGCGAACGCGGGCACGCCGAGCAGCAGGAGGCCGACGATAGCGCCGCCCAGACCGCACAGCAGGCTCACAATGGCGAAGCGGTGGAGTGACCAGTCGTGCAGGTCGGCCAGGGTGAGGCGCCGCCGCACGCGTGCCCGGATACGCTCGTCCAGGTGCGGGTGCGGCGTGCCACCCGCGTAGCGCAGCCGCGCCTCGTAGCTGGAGAGCAGGGCCACGGTGTCGAGCGGCGGACGTGGCGGGACCAGCACGAGCAGCACCACGGCGGCGCAGGCGCCGGCCGCTGCCACGGCGAGCAGCGTCCCGAGTACGGGCGCCACGGGGCTGAGGGGATTAAGCGCGGCCATGCCCGCCTCCTCTCTGGCCTCGCGCCAGGGGTAACGCGTCGAGCGCGGGGAGACGGCCGCCCGCCGCCTCGACCCGGTGCCGCAGGGTCTCCGAAACGGCGTAGCGTGTCCGGCACAGCCGCCCCTCCTCCCACACCAGCAGGTCTTGCAGCGACCAGTTCGCACCGACGCGCCCGACCACCTCTGCCAGCGCCGTCAGGCGGCGTCCATCCGGCCGCTTCTCCACAACGGCGACCAGATGGACCGCCTGCGCGATCAGCTCGTAGGCCACCTCGGCCGGCTTGTCCGCCAGCATGCACAACAGCACCAGCCGGTTGAGGACCTCGGCCGGTGTGGCACCGTGGACGGTGGTGATGCTGCCGGCGTGACCCATGCTCATGGCCATCAGCATGTCGAAGGCTTCCGGCCCGCGGCACTCGCCGACCACCACGCGCTCGACGCCCAGACGCAGGCTCTCCTGCACCAGGTCGCGCTGCGTCACCTCACCCGTGTGGGCGGGATCACCCGGCTGCCCCGGCCGGCACTCCAGTTGTACCACCTGGGGACCGAGCAGGAGCTCGTTGGTGGTCTCGATGGTGGCGACGCGGCAGGTCGGTCCCAGCGCACAGAGCAACGCTTGCATCAAGGTTGTTTTGCCCGAGCCCATTGGCCCACCGACCACCACGTTGGCGGCACCGTGGACGTAGAGAGCGGTCAGGTACTCCCAGGCGACCTGGGGCAGCAGATTACGCGCGACGAGGTCGGCGCCGGAGAGTGGCGCGGGCGGGTGGATGCGGATGGCGATCGACCGGCCGTGCAAGGCGACGGCTTCGTGCAGCAGCGTGATGCGGATGCTGGGTCTCCGCGCCGTGACGCGCCAGTTAACCGCATTTAAGGGATGCTGCTCCGTCGCGATCCAGTGCTCCACGTAGGCATCAATCTCCGGGGCCGAGAGGGTGAGGTCGAGCCGTTCCAGGCGGCCGTGCTGCTCAACCCACACCGGTAGATTGGGTCCGTTGATGAACACGTCGGTGATGCCGGTGGCCGGCGCGTCCTCGATCAGGGCGGCCAGCAGCCCGTCACTGCGGCGCAGGCGCCCGAAGATGTCGCGCACGGCCGCCTCCTCGGGCAGGATGGGCAGGCGTCGCTCCAGGGCGGCGCGGTTGTGCCACTGGATCGCCGGGCGGATCAGCGTTTCGCGGATCTCCGCGTCGCGGGCCTCCTCCGTGAGGTCGGGGTGCGCGTCGAGGGACGCTTGCGCGCGCTCCTCCAGTGCCCGGACCTGCGCCGCCACCGCAGCATAGTACGCCTCGCCCGCGAGCACCGGCGGGCGCGCGTGGCCGCCCTGCGGCGCGGTGATCGTCTCGCGGCGCCGGTGCAGCGCCGAGTCTCTACGCAGGACCACTACCCCCTCCTTCTAGTGAGATCGCCCCGCCAGTCCGGGGCGATGGTGTCCGTGAGAGCCGGGCAGGGAGGCGCGTGAGCGCTGCGGCGACAACAGCACGCAGGCCCGCGACCAGCCCCACCTGGCGCTCCGGCAGCAGCCCCGGACGGATGTGGCGCACCACGTCCTCGACCCCGCGCACGAAGCGGGAGCGGCGCGCCACCCCGTCCGGCAGCAAGACCGGCAGCAGCGGCTGGTCGGGGTCGGCCAGGCGCGCCCGCCCCACCAGGTCGCCGTCGTGCGCGACCACCCCGGCGACGGCGATGCCGCCGGCCTCATGGAAGCGGCCCATGATCCGGTGCAGAGGTAGCAGGGCGCGCTCGTCGGCCGGCGCGTGGTTGATGACGAGGCGGCAGCGTTCGGACGCCAGTCCCGACGCGCGGAGGAGGCGGGCGTGACCGCGCGCCACCCGCTCCACCGTGTCAGGCAGCGGCCCCGTCACCACCAGCACCGTGTCGGCGCGGGCGGCCAGCTCCTCGTGCCAGAGGGCGTCGCCGCCGATGCCCAGGTCGAGCACCACGTCGTCGTAGCGTTCGCGCAGCAGGTCGACCAGCGCATGCAGGGTGAGCAGGTCGCCGGCCACGCGCTCACCCCCGTCCGGCGTGGTCACGCCGAGCAGCACGTCGACGGCCGGGCCGCCCTCGCCGCGCGGGTACGGGATCAGGGAGGGCGCGAGGTCGAGCCCACGCACGGCGTCGAGCGCGGCGGCGCGGGACAGCGCCGTGAGATCCGCCTCGGCGCTGTCCGCATGCCGCCCCTCATCAAGCGTCGCCACAGCCGCCGCGACCTGCGGAGCAGCCACGGCGTGCAGCGCCTCCAGGTCGCGGCCCGGTGGGACGACGAGCCCGAGCGCGTCGTGGAGACTGCCACGGAGCAGGTCAAGGTCGACGAGCGCCACGCGTCGCTCACAGACGACGCCCAGGTAGGCGGCCAGGTTGGCGGCGAGCTGCGTCTTGCCGGTCCCGCCCGCCTCGCCCACGAGGACGATGGTCCCACCCGTCGCGGCGCTGCGCGCGCTGCCCAATGGACCGGCCTGCACGAGCAGGTGCGCGTGCTCCGCGGCCTGCTCGGCGCGCAGCAACAACTCGCCGGGAACGGGCGGCCAGGCGGCGATCCCGACGCAGCCAAGGCGTTCCTGCTGAGCCAGCACGTAGGGCGGGTACGGCGGGCCGGCCAGCAGGTCGTCGGCGCGGCGCAGCGCGGCGTCGACGAGCAGGAGCGTGGGGATGCCGGCGCGGGCGAAGGACGCCACGAGCGCGCTGTCGGCGTGGGGCAGCGCGGCGTGCAGGAGCGCGACATCGGGACGGACCGCGGCGACCTGCCGCTTGAGCATGCCGGCCGTCGCAGCCGTAGCGGCGACGGTGAGCCCCTCGCCCTCCACCGCCGCAGAGGAGGAGGCGTCGGCGACCGGCACGCCCAGGACAACGCGCGGGCCGCTCGTAGGACGTGGGCGTGGGTTAGTCGGACGGGACATGGTACAGCCTCCGGAACTCGCGCACGCCGACGCCGCGCATATCGCCGCTGCGGTCGGACGACCCGACCAGGGCGAAGGAGAACGCCGCGTGTTGCCCGCGCAGCCACAGCAGCGTCGCCAACTCGCTCCGCGGCACGACCAGGGTGATGGCGGCGGGGCTGGCTTGAACAGCCGCCACCAGCGCGTGCGGATCGACCGGCTGGACCGTCGCCGTGATGTCCGAGCTGGCCGAGTCGCGCGGCAGGGCTGCCAGCACCTCTACGGCGTCGCCGACGGCAAGGCTCGGCAACGGTTCGGCCAGCGGGCCGACCGGGACGGTGTAGCGGGCATAGCCGCGCGGCAGCGTGGCCGCGTCGACAACCAGATTATCTCCACCTGCCCCCGCGAGGCGCGCCCGCGCGAGCGGCTCGTCGGCCAGGATCGGCGCCAGCACGCGGCGGCCCAGCACGCCGGACAGGTCGGTCGCCAGGGCCGGGCTGTCCCCCAGCGGCGCGCCAGCCGGGGCCAGCCACACGCGCACCATGTCGCGCGTGACTGTCTGGCCCACGCCAATGTCGCGTGTCGCTACCAGCACCACCGTGCCAGGGGGCGCGGCGCCGTGCGCCTGCATCCCCTCCAGTGCAGCGAAGAGGCCGAGGAATACACCCGCCACGACGAGCGCGGCCACGACGCCGCGGCGCGGACGCCTGAGATATGTCATAGAATGTCTCCTCCTATGTGTCGCTTGTTCGTCGTTTAGCGGTATATCGCCTGGGCGCAGGCGTGAAAATGGTGATGGATGAACAGCCCTTCGTGCGCGATGACGCCGATGGTGGCGTCGGTCGAGAGGCAGACCGTGGGGTAGTGGTACACGCGATTCGCGTCCTCGGGATCGTGCGCCCCGAAAGTGAGCGTCCAGACGCGGGTCGTCGCGAGCGTCGTCGCCACGTCCAGGCGCGGGTGCGCGCCGGTGTAGACGTGGCTCAGTCCTTGTCGCAGCGCCCGGCACGCCTGCCCCGTGGCCGTCGTTCCGCCAGGATCGCGCGCCAGCGCCACCGGGCAGGTCACCGGCGCGCAGGACGGGTCGAGGCAGGCTAGTGCTGGACCGCCCGCCACCAGCCCGGTGTCTACGGTGCGGTGGCTCGCGTCGTAGGCGGCGTCCGCCACGAGACGCCCGACCAGGGTATGGTCGGCCCCTTCCTGGATGCCGGCCCAGGCCGCGACGCCGAGCAGGACGATCACGTAGAGCGTGACCGCGGCCACGACGGTAATCGAGCCGCAGGCGGCGTGACGCCGCAGGCGGTCAAGGCGCGCGATTGTCATGGCGCCAGCCCTCCGTAAGCGCCGGTGCTCTCCTGAGAGAGCGTTGCCCCGAGTGACGCCACGCCGCCGAAGAGGGTGAAGAGGAGCGGCTCGTGGTAGGTCAAATGCACCGTCACGGTCCCGCTGTAGCCGGCCGGGGGCGGTGCATCCGCTGCCTGGGCCTGGTCGGCGCGGTGGGCGTGCCCGGAGCTCGCGTCGGTGTCGATCTCGACCCACAGGCGATCCCCCTGCAGGCCGTTGGCCGCCACGACGTTTAGGAGCGCCGTGTCGACCGCGTGGGTCTCGCCGTTGGCCGCCGCGGCCTGGCGCACGAGCGCACCGGCCACACCGTTGAGTTGCCACCAGCGTACGCCGAGCACGCAGAGCTGAAGGCAGAGCAACCCCACGGCCAGGAACACCGGCAGCACGAGGGCGAACTCGACCAGGGATTGACCGCGCGCTGCATGACACACCCTCACGGCGCCACCTCCCGGCTGACGAGCAGGTGGTAGTGCAGCGCCACGGTCCGCTCGACCGTGACGGTGATCCGCAGCAGTGTCCCCGTCGCCGTATACGCCACGTCGGTGAGGGCGCCAGCCGGGTCGGCCAGGGACACCTCCGTCCGCCAGTGGTCGAGGGCCTGACGCGCTGCGGCCAGGCCGACGGTGGCGGCCACGCATGGTCCCCCCGGCGCCTGGGCCGCTGTGAAGGCGGGCGCCGGCGCGGGGACGCCAGACTCAGCCGAGAAGGGCGTGGCGGCGGGGAGAGGTGCAAGTTGATCCACGCAGTCGGCCACGCCGCTAGCGGACGACGCCAGGGCGGCGAAGCGTGCGGCGAAGATCAGCGTTTCGTGGATGCGGTAGGTCAGGGTCGCCGGCCCGGAGGCGGTACCGTCCAGCAGCGGCGCCACGTCGCACCGGATCGTCGTCGCGGGCAGCGTCCCGGCCAGGGTGGCCGGCGCCCAGACGAGGGCCACGCGCGGGCTGAACGGGTCAACCTCAGCGGGATAGCGTGGATCGTGCGTGTACGCGTGGGGCTGCGCGGCAGACCCTGACGGGAGGCACGGAGAGGAGCCGAGCGCACCGGCGTCGAGGAGAGTGTAGTCGGTTGCCGTGACGCTCTCGGCGTAGAGTACCGCGCTGCCTCCGTTGCCGAGGTCGTCGATGGTCAGGTGCGCCTCCGCTGGGTCCTCGTCCACGGCGGGCAGCAGGTGCAAGGGACGCCCGACCGGCCAGTAGAAGGTGCTCGGGTCGGGGTTGTGCCCCCAGGGAGAGGCGTACAGGCGGTCCTGCGCCGCCGGGTCCTCGGCGTGGGCGGAGCGTACCCAGGCGTAGGGCACGACCGTCTGTGCAAGCGTCGCGTCGCCGCGCGCCGGGGTGGGCGTCGCCGTTGGCGGCACGGGGGTCGCCGTGTTGGTCGGGGCAGGCGTCGCAGTAACGGTCGGCGCCGTTGTCGACGTGTCCGTTGGCGGCGCACTGGCCTGTTTGAGACAGAAGACGTTGTTGTAGTCGCCGAGATTGTAGCCAGCGGGCACGAGGTCGCTGGACAGGTGCAGTTGTCTCTTGACGATGTAATTGACGCGCAGTTGCGGCCAGTAGCAGTCGCCCGTGCCCGTCGCGCCGGCCGGTAACCCGGTCCATGTATCGCTCGTGCTCGTGGTCCGATGCGGGCTGCCGGCCACCTCTACCCCGACCGTGCATGAAGAGAGGTCGGAGGTGGAGGGGCACGCTACCTTATATACGTGCATCTCGTACTGCCAGGCCATCGCCGCGCCATTTGGCTGCTCAACCGCGCCGGAGGGGACAACATCGTAGCGCGACAGCGTGACGTCTGTCGATGGCGCGGACACAGTGAGCGTGGTCGCGGGCGGCTCCGGCGTCGAGGGGTTGACGTAGAAGCGGAAACCTTGCCCCTCGCCCAGGTTGTCGGCAGTGCCCTGCCAGCCAGCCGGCCCCGTGATGCCGTTGTCCAGCACGTAGGAGCCGGCGTGTACGAAGGTCACCCCGCCGCTGCGCAAGAGGAAGGGCTCGTCGATCTCGACGTGGTAGCGGTAGACATGCCCACCCAGAGTGTACGACCCCCGCTCGATGGAAACACTGCCCGTGTCATCGACCGAGACGCCGCCGAGGTCCTGCGAGAAGGTGAACTGCTGTGATTGCCGGTCCCAGCCGTCCTTATAATAGGGGACGTGCGGCGGCGTCCCCAGGAGGAAGACGTTGCCACTTTCGAGATTGTTGTCCATGCCGCCCCGGATGACGGTGGTCGAGGCAGAACCGGGCCCACAGTGATCAGAGTCACAGACCGTGGCGGGGTTGGCGTCAAAGTAGAAGCTGGTGTGCGCCGTGACGGTGTCGGAGGCGCCGGGCGAGAAGAGGTTGTAGGCGGCGCTGGCCTGCTGGTAGCCGATGCCGGAGAGCCAGGTCTCCCAGTGGATCGAGCCCCCTGTAATCGTCTCGGGTGGGTCGCGCACCGTGATGTTGGCAAAGTACTCGACCAGCGTGCCGTCGGCGAACTGGAATGAAACGGAGAGATAGTACATGCCCTGATGCGTTGGATCTGACGGCGTCGTCCAGTCGGCGCTGTACGTGAACAGGGACGTGGTCGGCTGCGGGCCGGCCTGGTTTTGCTGGCATCCCGTCGCTCGCACGGCATAGGGTTGATCGAGCAGCGGCGTGAAGTCCTTCTTGAGGACCTGGAAGGACACCATGGTCGGCGGCGGGTCATCGACGGGCGCATAGGCAGCGAACACGAGATGAACGGGCGCGTTGACGCCGTAGGAGAACTGTGGAGCGTAGTAGTCGGCGCTATACGGGCCGTAGCCGGGGTCGCCGGGCGCGGCGAGGCTACCCACTTGGCAGGTTCCGTGATAAAAGGAACGAGCGGATGCGTGTGCGGCTCGCACACCCCACAGCCCGGTGACGGTCGCGGCCATCCACAAGGCCGCGGTAGCGATCACATACTGCGCGCCTCTCACAATCCGCTCCTCCACCGGTAGAGACCACCAGCATATCCGCTGGTGAAGACAATCTGATGCGCGTGGTCTTCCCACAGGCGCCTGACCGCCTCACCTTGCATGTCGTCATAGGCCAGCGCCCCGCTGTAGGCAATGGTCCCGAAATGGTTCGTATCGACGAGGAGTTGCCACGGCTGCCCGTCCCTCTGGGCGTACAAACCGGTGGACAGCGTGCGCGACTGGGGCCCGAAGGCCGCGATCCACCCCCCGGCGCCCCTGATGCCCTGGACCATGACTCCCGGAACGGGGTCGGGGATAGCTAGGCGCCAGTGCTGGCCTCGGTCATCGCTTGCGTAGATGCCCTTGTAGGCCGTGACGTAGAGCAGGCTGCTGGCGAGCGTCGGGTTGTAGAGATGCTGGTTGCTCTTCTCCCCGAAGTCGGAGACCAGCGCCCAGGTTCGGCCGGCGTCCGCACTGCGGTAGACGCGGCCATTGACACGGTCCACGGCATACACCACAGAGGGGTTGCGCGGGTCGATCAACAGGTCGCACTGCACGTTCTCCCAGCCATACTGCGGCGTGTCGGAGTAGCGCCACGTCCGCCCGGCATCGTCGCTGCGCAGCACGCCGATCCCGCTCATGCAGGCGTAGACGCGTCGACTGTCCGCGGGGTCAATGGCCACGTCGAGGGCCTGGCCGGGCAACTGCGAGGGTCCCGCTTTCAGGACGGTGTCGAGGGCCGGCGTCTTGGCGATGTTGGTGGTGAGATTGGCCAGGCCCGTATACAAGAGAGACTTTGTGTGAAATTGGATGGCGTCGCTCCAGGTCGCGCCACCGTCGGTGGAGCGTAGCAGGCGATGTTGCCCCGCCGTGCTCTGGCACAGTACGTTCGTCCCCGTGCAGCCCGCCGCGTAGATCGTGCCGGGCTGACGCGGGTCGACGGCCAGGGCGTTGGCTGTGAAGTCGGCGGGCCAGGTGTGGTGGTCGATCCAGGGGAGCTTGCCGAACGCCGCCTGCTGCACGACGGCCACGCTCGTCGTGCTGACGCGCCGGGTCCAATGCGCCCCCTGGTCGTGCGAGACCAGCCACACGCTGCTGGCCGGTACGACCGGTGGGATGGCGAAGGCATCGGCGCTCTTGACCATGACGTGGCCGCCGGCATAGACCGTCCCGTCGGGCAGGGCCACGAGAGCCGTCACCAGTACATCCGGTAGGACGGGCTTGCCCCCGTCGAGCGCGCCGAACGGGATCGGCGCGCGCCGCACCTGGCCATGCGCATCCACGGGCGCGAGGAGGGCCACGCCGGCCAGGACGATGCTCAGCAGCGTGCGACCGGCCGCGCGACGGTATCCGATGCCAGAGATCATGGCCGTCCCCTCCCTGTGCCCGCAGTGGTGCTGCCACCGCCCTGAAGCGGCGCGTGCTCGACGACGATGACCTGATCGTGCCCGTGGCGGACGCGAATAAACCAACGCGCATGCGGCAGCCGGAGCAGAGGATCATGGGCGCGAGCCTGCGCCAGCAGGGCGGGAACCTGGCGATCGGGCACGGGCTGACCAGCCGGGATCGCCGGTGTTAGGCGAGCCTGTGTGTGCGGTGGCAGGAGTCCATGCCCCGCACGGTAGAGCGCCGCGAGCGCCACGGCGCCCATCAGATACCGTGCGATGTAGCGCTGGTGTCGGGCCATGCCCGATCGGCGCGGTGTGGTCCGCGCTGCCATCCGGCTCATCTCTCCACCGCCCGATCACGACAGAGGGGGTGGATGATGGCTACACGTGTCGATGTAACGTCAAACATGTGTCTGTTATCCCTGTGTCGGAGTTCTGTTACGGCCCCGGCGTTGGCACTGTCGGGACCGGCGTGCTGCTGGTGGTCAGGGTGGTTGTCACCCGACCAAATGTATCGACGATGGCGGGCTGCAAGAACTTGAACGCGATCACGGCGGCGACCGCGACGAGCGCCAAGATGAGCGCGTACTCGACCAGGGCCTGCCCCGGTTCGGCCCGCGTGGCCCGCTCACGCAGGCGCGTCACAATGTTCTGCCCGGTGACTAGCCCTGTGATGATAGATTCGTTGATCTTGTCCACTGTGTCCTCCCTACTCCTGTGCAACGAGTCGGGCACATTGAGCATCCCCACCAGCCTCTATCCGGCCCGTGAGATGTGCCCGCGCAGTCCAACCACCAGGTCCAACGATACCCGGCGAATCTCCGCAAAATCTCCGGCCGGAGATTTTGCGGAGAAAAGACAGCCATATCCTCCTTCCTTAGGAGCCGTTAAAGATTAACTTCCCGTTTTGTCCGTCGCATCCAGGCGTCTGAGGAGGCGCGGTGGCGGGAAGTTATTTCTTAACGAGTCCTTAGAAGGCAAGAGCCTCGTCGTGCGACGCCGCAATCTCCACATGCGCCGCGCCGACCCCTGCCCCGCGTGAGATATACGGGCGTCGCGCAATAGGGTATCATGGGACCATGTGTGCGCTGCCATCAAGACGAAGCAATAGAGACGATAAATCATCGCTATAGCTTTGGATGGGAGCATAGCAGGGAGAAGAAGTCGTGTCAAGGAAAGACAGCCCACCCTATGAGCCTGACCCTCCCGTGGAGGAGGCGCCCACCGTCACGCGGATGTTCCGGCGCCTCCAGGAGGCGCGCCCCTCGCCGGCCGGCCGCCCCTACAAGCTCTCGGAGATCGCCCAGGCGACGCAGTTGCCCGTGGCCTACCTGCGCGACCTGCGCAACGGCGGCTTCACCATGCCCACGCTGGATCGCGCCCAGCGCCTGGCCGACTTCTTCGGCGTCGCGCCGCGCTACTTCCTGGGCCAGGAGGAGCCGGGGGAGCAGGTGGAGGTGCGGGCCGAGCCGGACGGGCACCATCGGTTCACCGTCCGGCTTGATGCGAACAACTACCGACCGCTCGCCGACGTCGCGCACCGCTGGAGTGTCTCGCCGACTGAGCTGCTGCGCACGATCGTCGCCACGGTGCTGGGCGACCTGGAGGCGGTGACGCCGGCGATGCGCCAAGACTCGCGATTAGGGTTGGTGACGATGGATGCCGTCTTGCAGGCGCTCATGGTGGTCTACGAGCGGCAGCTGGCGGCGTACCACACGGAGGTCCGACAGGATGGTGGAGCTGTGGACACCGGCGGATCGCCGCGTGGGCGGAGTGAGGACGGCGCACAAGAGCAGCCAGCGCCGCAGCGGAGCAACCGGCCCCGCCGCCGCGCGGTCAAGGGGGCGGACGCGGCGGGACCGACCGGTTAGGCCCGCTGGTTCGTGGGTCGGATGAGGAGTTCGGCGATGCTGACGCGCGGAGGCCGGGTGAGCACGTAGAGGATCGCGTCGGCCATGTCCTCGGCGCTCGGCGACGCAGGACTACCTATATTCGACCCTAGCGTGAAGCCAGCGGGCTCGACGACAGCGACGCGGACGCCACGCGAGCCGGCCTGCCGGCGCAGGGCATCGCATAGCGCCGCCACCTCCAAAGCGATCTGGGCTGAGGCAAGGCCGCCGACCCCGGCGCGCAGGGCGTGGCCGGCGACCGGGGCGACCACGACAATATCGCCGTAGCCCTGGCGCATCATGATGGGCAGCGCGGCCGTGGCGATGTGCAGCAGGCCGCGCAGGGCGGGGTGGGGCTGACCCAGGCGCGGCAGGGTGCTGGCCCCGTCGCCGTCGGCGGTCGCGTCGTAGCCGTCGGCGACGATGAGGATGTCGAGGCGGCCCCATTCCTCAATGACTTGGCGGACCAGGGCGCGCGCCCGCGCCCGCGTGCCGAGGTTGGCGGGGAGCGGGAGCGCCTGGCCGCCCGCATCCCGTATCTGCGCGGCCAGGATATCGAGGCAGTCGGACGCAGGGGACGCCGCGAGCGCGACACGCGCCCTCTCGGCAGCGAGCGCACGGACGGTCACCGTGCCGATCGCGGAGGAGGCCCCTGTAACGAGCGCGACGTGATCCGCTAGCCTCTCCATCCTCCACCCTCTCTTTCTTCTCCCTGCGGACTCTGTTGGGAAAGTCGCCGTACAAGATAAGTAGTAGGCGATTCCACGCCTACTAGCTTTTTATCAACTCACCCGCCCCAACCCTTTTTGCAGTTGAGCTTTGCCCTTGGAACAAAAACGGGACATTAGATTGCACTGAGGAACAGCGAAAGGGACACGTTTCTGGGCGTGACAAGCGGTTATGGCTCGACCACGAGGAGCGTTCGCCGCTCATTTCACTCCTGGCAGAAATCTGCAACTCCTCTTTGCACTGAGGAATTTGCAGCTTATTGCTGCCTTGAGTGCAAAGATGCTCTTCAAAGCACAGGTACCGCGCCCATGCCTCGCCACGACTTTCGGCTCTCCCGCGATCCCGGTGAAGCTTTTGAGCGTCGTTTACCCTACGCAAATCGATCAGATCCGACAACGCATTGGTGGCCTTCAATGGCCGAAACAATGGCCGAGACGCCGTGCTCGTGTCACACTCGCTTTTCCGTGATTCTCGATCACCTAATGTGACTCGACTTTGGCCCTTTTTCGCCTACACGGCGCATGATGCTCCCTGAGATGGCCGCCGTGGGCGGGCGAATTGGCCACATGCGGCCCCGAAGCGGGAGTTGGTCAATTCGCTGCCGTTCTTTTGCGGCCGTCGTTATGCGGGCGTGGCAGCGGCGAAACAGCACACATCCGGTGCGGGAAAAGGGCCAAAGTCGAGTCAAATGTGCCGGAGAGCCAACTTCTGGCGACGACCGCCCGCCTCAGAGACGGAGGTCGTCGCCTCGCCAGTCGTGGGCGGCAACCAGGAGGCCGCAAGGCCGTGATGGGCGGCCCAGACAGCGGCTGACCCTCTTAGGCGGTGGCCTGCGCGCGCTCGCGCTCGCGCGCTGGGGTGAGGACGCGTGTCCACCACAGCAACTCGGTCAGCGTACCGTCCAGGGTGCGATCGAGGAACGCCGCGCTTGGTGATCCGGCCTCGGCACCGAGACCGGGAGTCACACCGGGAACCAAAGAGAGGCCGACTTGCTCACGAATGGGGACCATCTTCACCTCGATGAAGACTTGCCGCAACTGCTCCGCCGCGCGATAGCCTGACGCGAAACCGCCGTAGTTGACGATGGCGGCCGGTTTGTGGACCCACTGCTGGTAGAGGTGGTCGATGGCATTCTTGAGCACGGCCGGATAGCCGTGGTTGTATTCAGGGGTGACGAAGATAAAGCCATCGGCGCGCGCGACCTGCGCCGCCCACGCTTCGGCCCCGGGTGCGATCTCGCCCTGTGCCGGGACCACCGGCGCATCGAACAGGGGAAGCGCAAGGTCGCGCAAGTCGACCAACTCGAATGACGCCTCGGGCCGCGCGGCGAGCCGCTCCATCAGCCAACTCACCACGCGGTCGCCCCTGCGACCCTGCCGCGTGCTCCCGAAGATGACCAGGATCGTCGGACGCTCGTTCATGTGCCTCTCCTCTTCTCTATACTGTGTTCTCTTACCGTGGTCCATCCGCTGGACTGGGTGCGGATACCCTCATCGCCGTGGTCAAAGACGCACGTATCTACGTTGAACGTGGACCGCTGGCCTGCGAGCACATCGCCAGCCGACCGCGGCCCGCGCATGCCTCACCTCCCTTCATGGCCGACACAAGCGAACGGTGCAGGCTACCCCAGCATGCCAAGCGTTGGTTCTGGGCGGCGGAGCGGGTCCATGATCGTCGGCAGATCGTCGGCGCGATCCATATAGCCCGTCCCGTGGTAGGGGAGGACGGTCGCGACATGGAGGTCGAACGACTGCCACCGCTCGCGGAGCTGTGCGTCGTCGACCTCCATGTCGATCGGCGGTCGGACCAGGCGCTCCATGCCGGACTCAGCCTGCGCGGCGGTTGGTCCCATCGCGGCATCGCCCGTCAGGAGCAGGCCACCCTGGTCGGCGCCGTACAACATGATGTGCCCCGCCGTGTGACCCGGGACATGTAGCGCTGCGAGGCCGAACGCTGCCAGCAGCGGATGTCCCATCGGGTCCTCGTAGCGCACATCTATGGCGGCCTCGGGGTGGTGGGCGTCGAGCGGGTGCAGCAGCACGGGGATGGCAAACTCCGTGGCGAGGGCATGCACTGCGTCGCCGTTGCGGGCTACGTGACGATGCGATAGCACGAGGCCCGCCGGTGCGAAGCCGCGGTCACGCAGTTGCCGCACGAACGGGACGAGCGGCGACGCGCCCATGTCGAACAGCAGGACGCGGTCAGCGACCGCGATCGCATAGCTATTGGTGGAGAGCCCAACGCGCCGCGCGCCCGGATCGCTGGACTCAAGCAGGAAGAGATTGTCGCGCAACTGGTGCATCTGCGGCTCGGCGAGTCCGCGAAAGATAAGGGACATACAGTGTTCTCCGTTCCGAGACCAACGTGTACCGCCGGTTCCTATTCAATAAGAGACGTTGTCAATGTCGTGCTGTCGTGATCCAGTCCACGGGTAGGGATTGGGACGTTCACCGCCAGTGGCCTCAAGGAGGTGAAGTTGCTGCTCGACCCAGGCCGCATCCGCCGTACTGATCGCCCGCCAGCGATCTAGGGTGGCCAGGATCCAGGGCCGGTCGGGGAATGGATCCCTCTGTGCGGTCACAGCTTGGATTCCCTCTGCCAGATGGGCGAGACGAGCGCGGCAATAGTCGTGATAGTCGTGAATCAGCGCCAACCGCTGAGCGGGCGGCACATGGCCCATCAGGGCCAGCTTGACCCCGAAGGTGAACTCGTATTCCGGCTCGGGCTCACGCGGCACCGCCATCAGGGCATGGAAGCGCGCACGCCCGGCATCGGTCAGTCGGTAGCACTTGCTGGGGGGGCCACCGCGAGCCCCGCCGACCTCGATATGCGGCTCTTCGTCCGGCACCGCCTCGATTAGCCCCGTCCCCTGCAGCTTCCGCAGGGTGGTGTAGAGCGGTCCCCAGGCCACGGTACGGTAGGGGCCGATCATCCGGTTCATAATCTGGCGGATGCCGTAGCCGTGCATCGGGCCGGCCATTAGCAGCGCCAGCACGATGAACTCATACACGCTGTCACACCACTTCCTTCTTGCTATACATTTTGAGTATACACTTAAAATATACTTCTTAGATATAGTAACCGCTGTGTCGCGATGTGTCAAGCCCGCTGGCGTATAGTGGGGAGCGTTAAAAAGGGTCCCGTTGGGTCTTGTTGGGGTCGGGTATGCTGCTGCTTGGCATAGAGAGGATGATGGGATGCCGCGCCAGTGATGCTCGGGCAAGCGATTCACCAAAGATGGGCACGACCGGGACGATGGCCGCGATGCCCCCTCACCGTCCCGATCGTCGAGCCAATGACGCCGGCGAGCGCGTGCCGAGGAGGGCGACTGCGCTCGCCAGCGTGGACACGCCGTAGCGGTGCGTGTGGGCGTCCCGGTTGCTCGGCTCAGCGTCACGGGCGAGCGGACGGCGGTAATCATGTGCCGGGAACTGCACGCGCCGACGCATCCCGAGGCACCAGCAGCAGGCCACGGTCCGTCTATCTGCATACGTGACTATGGTCGAGGATAAGCGACGCTACATGACGGAGCTTGACGCACATTGGGAGCGTGAGAGGGCGGGACCTGCGTGATCAGTGACAGCAGCTATCGTGACAGCGACAGCCATCCCGCCAGCAGGAGCATGAGGGCTCATCCACAAGCGACACCAGCCGAGGCAGCAGGGCACCGCGAAGACGCGCAGCCTGAGGCAGGCACCAGCATCCATGTCCGTACGAGCAACGGTGGTCCCATCGAGCGCAGCGGTGAGCACATCCTGGCGGCACCAGGCCCAGAGCCAAATATGCGCTGGCCGGAGAAGCGGGCAGGCGTGGTCGAGCGGCAAACAACACGAACAACAAAACAAAAGAAAAAGGGAAGAACGTCAGGGTGCGCGTCATGATCCGGAGAATGCCATTTCACCAGAGATGGAGGCCGGTTTGGACACCTTTTTCGTGACATGCGATCGTTGGCTCCGCATGGACCACTTTTTGGCCCAATCGTTGGCTCCGCATGGACCTCCGCCGTTTCTCCGCAAAATCTCCGGATGCCGTCGCCGCCGCGCTGATGCCGGATGCCATCCGATCGGGGACGAGGAGGCGCCGATGACGCCCCGCCCTATGTTCGGGCCCCGCTCCCCTCTCCTCGCCTGCCCGTCCTGCCGCCCAGCGGCCCTCCACGCGGCGCGATCCCCTCCTCTACGTGTCATCCATCCGGAGATTTTGCGGACTTTTCGGCCTCGGTCGGGCTGGCTGCACACTCCATCCGGAGATTTTGCGGACTTTCCCCTGCTATCGTGGAGGCGTCTGGTTTGAGGCTGCACCGTCATAAGAGCCTCCGGTGATGCTGGGTTCCACCGCAACGCCCCGGCTGGCGAGAGTCGGAGACCGCCATCTCTGGTCCGACTGGTTTATGCGATCCCACCACGAGCGGATCGCCACACCGCCCACGGTCGCGGGGGAGAGGTCGTCCACGCCCATCACGCGTCAGTACACGTCCATGTCGGCGTTTGAACGCGCGCGAGGAGTCGCGGACCGGTGCCTTCTCGTCGGCAGGGGGGACACATCGGGGTGCTATGCGTGAATGGTCCATCGTGTGGGACCTTCCGCAGAGCGTCACCCCAAGACCGATACGCAGACGACATAGCGGCCACCGGCCGAGGAAGGAGGTTGATCATCGCCATCATGTCCACCCTGTCGCGGCATGTTGAGTCCACCATGATGTATCACGTCTGTCGCTAAGAAGGAGGTCTCGCCTATGACGTCCGATCATGTTATCGCCCTGTCCCATCTCATCGGTATCGGCCTTGGCCTAACCCTCGTCGCCTCCGCTGGTCGGAGTCTGACTCGCAGTCGGCACACCCGCGTGCGTACGGAGGATATAGCGCCGCGTCGGCAGTGTCTCCGCACACTCGCCCGGCTCATCGGCCACCTTTTGCGCGACACGGCGCGGCTCGCGGTGAATGTCGCCCTCGTCGTGGTCGCCCCGGTCGGGTTGCTCTGTGCGAATCAGCGCTATCCCCTGGTCGCGCCCGTCCTCGCGCCCTTCGAGGCGCGATTGGCGGCGCTCGGCCACCGTACGGGCCATGCGCGCTGCTTCCCGCTGCTCGCCTGGCACGTCTGGTTGGTGCGCTGTGCCGGTTGCCATCGCCGTAGCGTCTTCCGTGAAGTCCCCGCGCCCGGCGGCACCGGAGTCGAGCTCAAGGCGCTCGGCACGAATGGCTGGCGCACACGCCGCTGCCCCGTCGAGTATCTGACCGCACAGCCGGCGCAGGCGGCAAGAAGCGCGCGACCCGTGCGCCCGACCCAGCGTCGGGCGCGCTCGGCTCAGCCCGTCTCCACCGTACAGCAGGCATCGGCGGCCTTACCATCGCTGCCCCACCCACCGGTGACGGACAAGATGGCCTGACCCGATGCGCAGCGACATGGACGAGAGGTGATCAACCCGATCACCTCTCGTCCGTTGACCCATGCCCATCCTCTGTTCCACACGCCGTTTATGGAGGCACGATGCTCGATCCCGATCAACAAGAGGCGGCCACCAGCGACCCGCGCCGGCCGCTGCTCGTCCTGGCCCACGCCGGCACCGGCAAGACGCGCACCCTCGTCGAGCGCCTCGCCCTGCTCCAGCAAGCCAGGCGCTCCGGCCTCTTCGGTGCGCGCAGCGGCGGCGCGATCGCGGCGCTCACCTTCACCCGCGCCGCTATGCGCGAGCTGCGCGACCGCCTCGCCGCTCGCGTCGGCGACGATGATGCCCTCGACGGCTACGAGGTCCGCACCTTCCACAGCCTGGGCTTCGCGCTCTATCGCGACGGCTGGGCGCGCGACTACGACAACCGCCCGCGCGTCCGTGTCGCCACGCGCGCCCAGGCGCAGCAAGCCGCGGTGGACGCCGCCCGCGCTGTCGGCCTGGACCTCACGCCCCATCAGGCCGTCCGGCTCATTGCTGACGCCAAGCTCAGTCTGCCCCTCCGCCGCGCCGACCCGGCCCTGGTGGATGCGGCGCTGGCCGTCCACGATGACCTGCTGGCCCAGCGCGACCTCCTCCACATCCACGACCTGCTCGTGCGCCCGGTCCACCTCCTGGCCGAGGTCCCGGCGCTGCGGCGCGAGCTGCGCGCCCGCTACTGCTGCGTGGTCGGCGACGAGGCGCAGGACTGGTCACCCTACCAGGCGGCGATCTTCGCCTACCTGGCCGGTCCCGAAGGCTACGCCACCGCCTGCGGCGATGTGCGCCAGTCCATCTTCGGCGGCAGCTCGCCCCGCTTCCTCCTGGAGTTCCCGGCGGTGTATCCCCAGACGCGCGTGGTCACGCTACGGACAACCTATCGCCTGACCGGGCCGCTCCTTGATCTGTCACGCGCCATCGCGCCCATCTCCCCGGCGGCGCCATCGTAGGGCTGTGCCAGCGCCCCGACGGCCCACTCCCTCTCGTGCATGTCGCGCGGACACGGGCCGAGGAGGCCGCCTGGATCGCTGCCTACCTGCGCGATCTGCGCGGAGGCGGACTGCTCGACGTGTGGACCGACGCGGTGGTGCTGGTGCGCACGCGCAAACAGCGTGCAACGATGGCCGATGCCCTCCGCCGTGCCGGCCTGCCCGTGCGCGCGAGGACGCAAACGCTCGCCGCACGACCGGCCATCGGCGCGCTCATGGCGTGGCTCACCCTGCTGCGCGATCCCGACGACGACGGCGTCCTCCTTCGCGCGCTCGACGCCCCTCCGCGCGGGACGCAGCGCACGCCCCCGCGCTCGCTGCGTCTCGCCCTCGCCCACACCGGCCCCTGGACGATGGACCGCCTGCATCGTGAGGCGCCACCGGGCCTCTCCGACTGGCAGTGCCGGGAACTCGGCGCGTTCCTCCGCCTCTATCAGGGGCTGCGCTCCCTGGCCGAGACCGTGGAACCGGTCGTCCTCGTCGACGCGGTTCTGGAACGGACCGGGATCGCGGCCTGGCTGCACGCGGAGATGACTGCTGTGGCTAGCGACATCGCGACCCTCCGTGTGCTCGTTGATCAGGAGGGCGACATCGGCGCGCTCGACCACCTGCTCGCCGAGGAGCCGATCGACGACGCGGACGACGCCGTGGCGGTCCACACGATCCATGGTTTCAAGGGGCGCGAGGCGCGCGCCGTCGTCGTGGCCGGGGTCGAGGAGGGTCTGCTGCCCCACCCAGCGGTGCTGCGCGACGGACCGACGGGCTTCGAAGAGGAACTGCGCGCCTTCTACGTGGCCTGCACGCGCGCCCGCACCCACGAGGCGATTACGGCCACCTGGGAGCCCGATCCGGGCCAAGGCGCGGGCGGTCCCTCACGCCTCTTCCACCTCATCGACCCGACGTTGGTCAAGGTCGCCTGACCAGACCGAGGTGGGGGCATCCGGAGCTTTGTCGATGGATAGGAGGGTGGTTAACCGTCACTAGACGACAAGACAACGCCCGGCTATGTCGCAGGGATAACCGAGCGCGACGTTTTCGCAAGCCCAGCAAGGAGGTACGCATGGTCGCAGCAACAGCAGCTGGTTTTGTTGTCCCCGTTGCCAACCGAGACGGATACTTTGTGACGGTGACCCTGTTCGTGGCGACCGCCACGGAGGCCGAGGCGATCGACTGTGTGAGCGCGGTGTTGCGGGGCCAGCAACGCGCCTGGGCTGACCGTAGTGCCCTGCTCGATTATGCCATCAACGGGATCGCGCACGCGCCACTCACGGACGGGGACGCCTACGCAGAGGGTGATGCGTTCGAGAGCGCCAGGGTGGATGGCGCGGGTGCGCCACCAGACTAGGCATGTCGGAATGTGGGCCTCGGTCACACCATCGACAGGGCGACACTGCATACTCCGCCGCTCTTTCACCACCAGAATCCGGGGACCCGCCGTAAGGAGGTCACGATGCTCATCCCTCAATCTGAGATCGACCGCATCAAGCGCGAGGTGACGGTCGAGCAGTTCCTCGTCAATCCCAAGCGTCAGGGCGGCTTCCTGGTCGCCCACTGCCCCTTACCCGGACACGAGGACAAGACGCCCAGCTTCCGCTACAACCTCGCTGAAGGCTGGTGGAAGTGCATGGGGTGCGGGCGTGGCGGCGGTGACGTGATCAAATTTGCCTGCGCCTACTGGAACCTCTCGTGGCCGCACGACTTCCCGCTCGCCCTGGAACGGCTCGGCGCGCGGCGCGGCGACCCCGGCGAGCACCGCTACCTGCCGCCTGGCATCAAGGGGACGGCGGCAATGCCTACCCGCCCCGAGACGTGGCCTCGGCTCCCCGACCGCGCGGTTATCGCTATCTACCAGGCAGCGGCCGAGGTGTGGGCCACCAACCTCTGGCGCCCGACCAATCGCGACGCCCTCGCCTACGTGCGCGGGCGCAGCATCCCTGACGCCCTGATCCGCTCCGAGTGGATCGGCGTCTCGACCGACACGCTCGGCGCCGCGCTGCGCGAGCGTGGCCTCTCGACCGAGGTCGCGCAGCGCGTGGGCCTGCTGCGGCGGGACGGCCGCGAGACCTTTGCCGGCCGCATCACCTTCGTGGAGTGGCGCCTGGTCGGTGGAGAATGGGCGCCGGTGTGGGCCACGGCCCGCGTCTACGGCGACGGTGCCGCGTGGGGCGAGGAGAGGAAATATCTCAACGTGCGCGGCGACCGGCTCGTGGTCGGACTCGACCGCTGCCGCCAGGCAAGCGAAGTGGTCGTCGTCGAGGGCGTCGTCGACCGCCTCGCCGTCCTCCGCTTCGGCGACGCAGCCGTGTCGCTCGGCTCGAACCAGCCGAGCCCCGGCATGTATGCCGAGTTGCGCGCACTGTCCCTCTCTCGCCGCCTGATCCTGCTCGGCGACCCCGACCGCCCCGGGCGCAAGGGCCGCCTGCGCATGCTGGCCACCCTGGGCCTGCCACCCGCGGCGGAGGCATACCTCGCCGATCTGCCGCCAACGGTCGGAGACCCCGGCGCGCTACTGAGACGCCCCGAGGGCGCGGCGCTCTACCAGGCGGCCAAGGAACGCGCGCGCCGGGTCGACCTCGCACGCTTCGGGCGCCTGGTCGCGGCCTGCCACGCGGCCTACGCGGCGCGCAAGGCGGTGGCCCGCGCCCGCACACGGGCGATCACGGCGGCGCCTGCCCATCCCGCGCTACCCAGGAAGGAGGTGATAGCCATGGGCGACTAAAGCGGGGGACGCCCGGCGCGTTTAGACCGGCCTAAACGACAGACACGATCGGAAGGGACGGGGCGCCACGCGGCGCCCCGTCCCTGTTGTCTCCAGGAGGTAGAAAGATGGGTTTGACCTTGCGGCGCACGCGCGCCGACGACCTCGAACGGGAGGCGGAGCTAGCACGGACGATCGACATCGGGGCGCTCCACGCCCTACTTCACGCGCACGGCGAGACCGACCTTGCCGCCGCGCTGCTGCTGCGGCTCACGCCCGAGGGGGCGCGAGACCTCGCCGCCTTGCTGGCGCGGTTCCGCCGCCGGCACAGCACGCCCAGCCTGTTCCGCTCCTACAAGCGCTTGCTCGACGCCGAGGGGGCGCGCCGCGTCGACCTGGCGGTCGCGTTCCTGCGCGGCGCCGGCCACGCTGGCTGCCGGGTCTACCCCGACCCGCAAGCCGACGATGACAACGCGTCCACCGAGCCGGTGCGGCCCCGCCCGCTCTATCCGCTGCCGCGCGACGGCGAGGGCGCCCGCGATCCGGAGGGCGACGGGGAGGACGCTGACGTATCCGGCGGCACGCCACGCGCACACTCGCCGCGAGGCATCATGCCCCCGTGGCTCCCCCGGCCGCACGGCTCCTCATGGGACCGCTAGGGCGGCATCGCCCCCGCCGACACACGACGGGTGAACGGGCGCAGCGCTGTCGCACCCGTCCCGCTTATGCGCGCCTCCCGAGGGCGCGGAGTACGAAGGAGGACATTCTTGGTCAACCGCAACGACAACGGCAACGCACCCCCTTCTTCCCCGAAAGGAACGACTGATGGGCGTCATCCCGACGGACCCGGAGGAGCGCCGCGCCTATTTCGCCGCGCTTGGCCGCGCTGGCGGTGCCGCGGTCTACAAGAAATACGGCAAGGAGCGAATGGTCGCCCTGGGCAAACAGGGGTTCGCCACCACGCTCGGCCGCTACGGCGGCGATTTTGTGTGGCGGCTGCTGCGCGACTCCTACCTGCGCAAGTACCCCGACCGCACCGGGCCGCGCCGCCGCACGACGGATGAGGTGCGCGAGAAGGACCGGCTGCGCGCCGAGGCGCGCCGACTCTACCCCGCGCCGCAGCCCTGCGTCGACTGCGGCGAACCCGGCACACAGCGCGACCACATCCGCAGCGTGCGCGCGGGCAACGCGCCCGACAACGTGGCGTGGCGCTGCGACCGCTGCCACGCGGCCAAGACGCGCGCCGAACGCGACGCCCGCTGGGGCAGCAAGGACGCCAACAAAGAGAAGGAGGACGCAGCCTGATGACGACCAGATCTAAACGCTGCGGGGCGGCGCGATCGCCGCCCGAACTAGGCCAAGAGGGACACAGCCATGGAGAGGAGGTGATCGCCATGGACGGATGACGAACTCGACAACGCCATCCACGATCGTTCGCCCAACAGCAGAAAAAGTGAGCCGATCCGCAGATATCAGCTGCGGATCGGCTCGTCAGTTACACGGGAGCATCGACCCATGCAACACCACGATAGCACATCCACAACGGTACGAGAAGGGGTTGTTCACGCCATCGCCCAGTATGCGCAACACCACGAGGTCCACCGCGTGCGCGAGGTCGCGGCCGGGGCGTACAGCCTGCGCTACCGCCATGACCGGGACGGCCACCTGGACGAGCAGGTCTTCCTCGTGGCCATCGCGGCGCACCCTGCCATCGCCCGCGTCGAGCGCACCACCCACGCTGAGGACGAGGTACTCGGCGTGGACGCGCTCGTGACCGTGCGCGGCGCGTCCGGCCCCGTCCCCATCGACGTGACCACGCGCGGACGCACCAGCCGCGGCTACGTCACCAACCTGCTCGACACGCTGCGGCGCGGCGTCGTCCCAGTCGTCATCGAGCGCGTGCCCACCAACCTCACCCCTGACGACGCCTTCGCCGCCTTCGCCTTCTGGTGGCACAAGTCCGAGGAGTACTTCGCGGCGAGCACATGCCTCACCCCCTCCGGCGCGCCGCGCGACCTGTCCCCCCATCGTTAGCCAGCGACCGGCACCTGTATCCGCCCGTCGCCCATTGATCGAGGGGACGCTGCCGTGCGCGGTGTCCCCACCACTATATGAAGGAGCATGTCCACATGACACCCATGTATGCGATGTCCCCGTTCGGCCCCGAACTCAGCCAGCGTGCCCTGCGGCGCCGTCTGCGCGAGCGCGGCATCCAGATCGTGACCTTACCGGCCGGTCACTACATCCTGGCCGCCCACCGCGCCGCCGCCGATGCGGTCGTGGCCGAGATCAACGCGCACCTGCGTCACCTGTCTGACGGCCGCGCGCCGCGCGCCGACGAGCAACTCCGCGTGCGCTACCGGCCGATCCCGACGCCGACCGACGGCGAGGCGGCATGACGACGCCCGACGCGCACCGCAACGGTGGGAGGACGCGGTATCGCGTCCATCCCGCCGTCGCGGCCATCCCCCTGTCCATCGCGGGCCTCTACGCCGTCCACGCGCCGGCCGATCGGGAGACCCGCGTCTACTACTGCGAGCCGGCGAGCGGCCGCTGCTCGTGCGGCGTCCTCTCCGGCTCCTGTTCCCACATCGCGGCAGCCATCTCTCTCATCGAGGTACCCCGCCATCGTCGGCGGGGTGAATAGGAGGAGACAATCATGTGCATCCCCAACACGCTCACGCGCGACCAGGAGGAGATCGTCACCACCTTGCGCGCCCTGGCCGGTCTAGTTGCGCAGGCGTTGCGGCAGAAAGTGGCCCTAGTGGGCGATATGGATGCGGACAACGTGCAGGCGCTGGAGCGAGCGAACACGGAGATCCGTCGCCAGCGTGACACCCTGCTCTACCACACGCGCCGACTCCTGCCCGCCCTGATCGGTGAGGACGAGGAGCGCGACTATCGCCAGGTCGCCGAGTGGCTCGTCGGTGATGTGTACCTGCAGGACCTGGAGGCTGTCGCCCACCACGGCTGCGACCCCCTCACCTGTACCCACAGCACCCACGAGCAGGGCTAAACATGGCCACCAGTGTCACCCCGTGCACCCCTCCATACGCTATCGAAGAAAGGACGTGAGCATGACCGCTATCCCCTGGACAAGCGAGATGGGCCGTCCCGCGACCCTCTCCCTCCCCCTTGTCCCCGAGCCGGCGGCGCCCGTGCTGGCCCGCGTCGCCGGCATCGCGCCGGATGTTGCCGCCCGTTTGCTGGGCCACTACGGCTCGCTCGGCGCGCTCCGGCGCGCCGACATGTCCACTCTGCGCGTGGCCCACGGCCTCACCCACCGGCAGGCTGACCGCCTGGTGGACGCCCTCGACTTGGCGATGTGCCTCCTCGTCGAGCCGCGAGAGGAGCGGCCGCGGGTGACGAGCCCGCGCGACGCCGCGCAGCTCGTGTTGGCCGAGATGGGCGCGCTGGAGTCCGAGCAGATGCGCGTCCTGCTCCTCGACACCAAAAACCGGCTCATCGTCGCTGTGACGCTCTATGTCGGCACCGTCAACGAGTGCCGCGTGCGCATCGGCGAGGTGTTCCGCGAGGCGGTACGCCGCAACGCCACCGCGCTGATTCTGGCGCACAACCACCCCAGCGGGGCCGTCGAGCCGTCCCCCGAAGACATCGCCCTGACGCGTGAGGTCGTCCAGGCCGGCAAGCTCCTGGACGTGGAGGTGCTCGACCACTTGGTCGTGAGCGCGGGTTCGTACACGAGCTTGCGCGAGCGCGGCTTGGGCTGGGGGTAGGGTATGGACACGCAGGCGATACACACATCACCGAATAGGGCGCTGGCGCGAGAGGGCGCCACGGAGCAGGTACTGGCGGCCGTGCGGGCGCACCTACGCGGCGTGGAGGTCGCCCCGCTCTATCTCGCCGCAGGGCAGCCGGGCCTGGCCACGGCTCTCCTCGCCGCGGCGGACGCGGAGGTGCGATCCGGGGGGCGGGGTGAGCGGACGCTGGCCTGCACCGGCGCCGACTTCGCCGCTCTGTGGCGCGACACCCTGCGCCGCGGGATGACCCCGTTCGTCCGTCGCGCTCTGGCGGCGAAGCGAGCCATCCTCCTCGACGGTTTGGAGGCGTTGCGCGGGGAGCCGTTCGCCCAGGGGGAGTTGGCGTGCCTGATCACACCGGAGCGCCTGGTCGTGCTCGCTGGGCGCGGCCATCCCCCGCGCCTCGCCGCATGGAGCCCCTCCCTCGACGCCCCATTGAGGGTGGCCATCCCCCTCTGCCTCCACGAGGGGCCATGCGTCGCCGACGCGGACGCCTGGGCCATCGTCGACCAGGTGGCCGGCTATTACGGCTTCACGCGGGCGCAACTCCTGTCACGCCGGCGCACCGCCCCCGTCGCGCTGGCGCGCCAGGTCGCCATGCATCTGCTCCGTCAGGAGGGACTGACCGCCAGCCGCGTGGGCCAGCTCCTCCACCGCGACCATTCAACCGTCCTCCACGGCGACGCGCGCATCCGGCGGCTTGCCGCGGGCGAGACGCCTATCTGCCACGACCTCGCCACCCTGTGCCGCTATGCCGGCGCGGCGTAGCGATGGACGGCGCCACGACAACCACACAACCACGAGGAGGAACACATGCCCACTCTGGAGATCGTTCGCTGTGCGATGACGCTCGCCATGCCGCCGCCGCTGGATCAGTACGGCTGGGTCTTTCGCGGCGTCGCTACCTTCTATTGTCTGCCCTTCCGCTCGCCGGGGGAGCGGGAGCGCTTCGTCGGTCTGCTCGCCGACCATGTGACCGCGCCGGTGTCCGTGGAGGAGGTGGACACGCTCGCCGCCCTACTCTGCCTCGCGCGTACCCCCGACGAGTCGGCCTCTGATGCCGCCGCGGCGTGCCTGGAGCGGGAGTTCGCCACCCTGCTGTCCATCGCGGCGCTGGGGGAACTCGACGACGCCGTCGACGGGCTGCTGGAGGTCGCGCGGGGTGAGCGGACGGAGGACGAGAGATGAGCGCGCCGCACCGCGTCCTCTCGTTCGGGGGCGGCGTGCAGTCCCACGCCCTCCTCGCGCTGCTCGGCCAGGGGCGCTACCCCGGCGACGCACCCGAGGAGATATGGTTTTGCGACCCCCGCAACGAGCGGCCCGAGACCTACGCCTTCATCGAGCGCGTCGCCACGCCGTACTGCGCCCGCCTTGGTGTTCCCTTCGTCACCCTGGAGCGGCATGTGTCACCCTCGCGCGGCCCCGATATCCGCGAAGCGTATCAGCGCCGCGCCGCCTATCCGCTGCGCTCCAATCGCGTCTGTACGGTCGAATGGAAGGTTGGGGTGATGCAAAGAGAATGCAAGCGTCGCGGATGGCATCTGGACGGTGGCGTGGAGAAGCACCTCGGCATCAGCCTCGACGAGTTGCACCGCGCTCGCACCGGCCAGGAGCAACCGTGGGAGACCAAGCGCTATCCCTTGATCGAGGCGCGCCTGTTCCGCCGCGATTGCGTCCGCCTTTGCCAGGAGGAGTTCGGCGCGGTCCCGGTGAAGGGCGGCTGTTGGTGGTGCAAATATCAGCATCCGGCCCAATGGCGCGAGGTGTGGGAGCACCGCGCCGACGGGCGCTGGCAACAGGCGGTGGACTGGGAGCAGGCGGTGGTCGCGCGGCGTGGCCCCGCCTGCGTCTTCATCGACGCACGACCGCAACGCACGCTGGAGCACTGGGCGCGGGCGTGGGGCTGCGGCGAGCAGCTACCGCTGGACATCGAGCCGGTTGCCGCGTGCGACGGTGGCTACTGCATGGTCTAGCACATAGCCGCGCCGTGTCGCCGCAGGCATCGTTGAGGAAGTCGAGGAAAACGGGAGAGACGAGAGAAGGCTATGCCAAGGATTATGGTGGTGTGTCCCTGGTGACCTATCATCGGACGCTCACCGACCTCGTCGCCGCAGCCTATCGCGTCCCTGAGACGTGGTCGGCATCGCATGACTATAGGGACCCGCCTACCCGTCACGGATGCTCAGGCGGGTCTCTGACCCGACGACGGATCACAGAGATCAAGGAGTAACGACATGACGGAGATGATGGACCGAGACATGGACTGCATCGACACGGACGGGCCGACGCCCGATACGGCACAGGACGAGCACGATGCCGGCGCCCGACACGACGGGGCGCACGGCGCCGAGGGGATGCCCCAGGCGGCGACCAAGAACGGGACAGCGGGCAAGGGGGATCATCGGACGGGGACGCCGATGCTCCCCGTCGTCGCGGGCGACGGCCTACAGATCGAGAGCGACGGCGGCGCCATGCGGGCGGACGGCGCGCTGCGGCTCCTGAGTCTGTGGGGCGCGGCCTCGACCGCCCGCTATCCCTCGGCCCAACTGACCACAGGCAAGCGCCTGGACGTGCAGGCGACCCCGCCGCTCGGATCCTGGGAGCCGCTGTGGGGCAGCAAGGAGGGTGGCTACAAGCGGCTACGGCGCGGTGTGTCGGCGCGCCTCTCGCACACGCTCGTCCTCGGCCGGGAGTGCGATGCGACGCGGCTGGACGCGGGCGAGCGCAGCTTCGTCGTCACACTACGGCGTGACCGGCTCGACCAGATAGCCGAGACCGTCTACACCGCCTTCCTGATCGCGCTACTCGACGAGCCGGTCGACCCCGCGTGGGCGGGGTGGTTGTGGCGGCGGGCGCGCGCCAAGGGCGAGGCCCGGCCGCTCGCGGTGTGGGGGCCGGTGCTGCGCGAGGCGTGGGAGTGCGACGTGCCGATGGGGCTGCGCGCCGACATCTCGGCCGCGCGGGCGGGCGACTCCCCCTACGGCGAGCTGCCCGTTCCCGTCGTCGCCCGAGCCGCCTGACGTGACCGGTGACCTAGCGACCACGAGCCAAGCTGATTAGTGGGCCGACATGTTGATCGGCCCGTCGCGCTCCGATCCTCCCGGACGGGGACGTGGCGACAGAGCGAAGGAGGACATCCGATGCCGTCTGCGTGGGTCGAGCCGGAGGTATTCATGGAACACGCGGGAGTCACGATCTACCACATCTAGGAGGACGACCACCCCGAGGGCGGGGCGCGCGTTTACTGGTACGGCACGCGGCCGGGCTGCTCGGACGACGGGTCCGCGGACGGCGCGTTCGACGTGCGCGACCTGCCGGGGGTGGACGGCGCGCGCGACGACGACGAGGAGGGCCAGCGCGCGATCATCCGCGCCGCCAGCGACAGCGGGCTCTTGACAGAGGACGGCATCGGCGGGGGCGCGGATCGGGAGGATGCCTGAAACGCGTGGGAGGGTCGGCCGCCCCGCTTCCATAGCGCTCGCGTCACATCAGACGCGTGTGCATCACATGAGATCACATCGGGAGGACAGGATGGCTACCTACTATGGCGTCGCGCGCACCAATTACTTCGCCGTCGTCGATCAGGCGCTGTTCGGGGACTTCTGCGACCGCTGGGGCGTCGAGGCGATCGCGGACGACGGCGATCCCGCCCTCGTCGGCTTCCTCTGCACCGGCGATGAGGACGGGTTCCCCGCAGGCTATCGCGACGCGGACGGCGACCTCGTGGAGGCCGACATTGCCGCGGCCCTCGCGCCGCTGCTCGTCGAGGGGCACGTCGCCATCGGCATGGAGAGCGGCCACGAGGCGTTCCGCTACGTGGCCGGCGTCGCCTGGGCCGTGAACAGTCGTGGCGAGGTGCGCAGCGTCACCCTCGACGACATCTACGACCAAGCCACGGCCCTCGGCGATCACGTCACCGAGGCCGTGTATTGAGCGCGACGGTCTGGGCCCCCTCTTCGAGGTGATCCATGCCCGCGCTATGCGGGGAGACCACGGCGCGCCTGTCGATGATAGTCTCGGCGACCACGGCGGATCGCGTGAGCGGCCCCCCTCGTCGACACACGGTCCGTCCCATCGCGCGCCACGGACCTGCGGCATCCCCTGTCTCCCTCTCGCCCCTGGCCGTGCTTGTTATGGGCGGAAGGGACGTGTGTACGGCCACGTTACAGCACAGAACGGAAGGACACGTATGAGTCGTGAGGCTGGAATCGCGGCGATGGGCTACTTCCCCATGCCGCCGCACCTGATGGCGCCGGTGTGCGCCTACCTGCGCCGCCCCTACGGCGGCGGCCAGATCCACATCGTCGACACCTGCGCGGGCGAGGGCAAGGCCCTGCTCGCCCTCAAGGACCACCTCGACCCCGACGCGGTGGCGCGCGCCGTCGAGTTGCACGAGGGACGCGCTGCTCAGGCTGCGGCGCTGCTCGGTGAGGGGATGATCGTGCAGGCCGACGCGCTGACCGGTATCGAAGTCTCGCCGGAGGCGTTTGGGCTGCTCTGGCTTAACCCGCCCTACCACCTCGGCCAGTTCGAGCTGGAGTTCCTGATGGCGCACACCCCCCTGCTCCGCTCCGGCGGCGTGCTCTGCCTCGTCGTGCCCCAACCGGCGCTACGGGTGCTGGCCGAGTACCTGGCCGCCTGGTACACCACCCTCACCTGCTATCAGTTCCCGGAGCAGAACTATCGCGCCTACAAGCAGGTCGTCCTCTTCGGCGAGCGCAAGCCGTCGCCGCTGGCCGTCCCACCCCAGGCCGAGCACCTACGGGGCTTGGCGGAGCTCGACGCCGACCTGCCTGTGCTCGGCGCCTACGGCTACCGCTACATCGTCCCCACGACGCAGGGACCGACGGTGTTCCGCGCACGCTCGGCCGAGGCGGTGCCGGGGGCGGGCGGTCTGTGGGACGACCCCGAGGTCACCAAGCGGCTCTGGCCCTCCCTGACGCCCGCGCTGCTGCGCCCGCTCATGCCCCTCTCACGCGGCCACCTGGCGCAATTCGGCGTCAGCGGCCTGCTGCGTAACACGGTGCTGCACGCGCGGGACGGCACGCCCTACCTCGTCAAGGGGCGCGCTATTAAGGCCCAGAACGTGCGCGCCTACGAGGAGGAGAACGACAAGGGCCACGGCGTCAGCGTGCGCGTGACGCGCGAGAGCGCCGAGACCGGCGTCACGCTGCTCAACCTCCAGACGGGTGAGTGGGTCGATGCGCGGCCCGCCAACAAAGAGCGGTCGCTGGGCTGGTTCGTGGAAGAGTTCGGGGCCAGCCTGACGCGCGCCATTCTCGACACCTGCCCACCCGTCTACTCCCCCGCCCTGTATAAGGAGTATCGCCCGCTGGTCAAGCGCCTCGCGCGGCAGCCGCTGGGCCGGCAAGCGGACGCCCTCGCCGGCACGGCCCTCTCGCTGGAACGGGGCTACCGCTGCACCATCCTCTCGGCCGAGATGGGCAGTGGGAAAAGTTTCATGGCGCTCGCCGCGTTGTATGCCACTTGGCGCCGCACGCGTGAGCGCGACCCGCACGCACGGATGCATGCCCTCGTGATCGCCCCCACCCATCTGGTCGGCAAGTGGGTGCGCGAGGCCAAAGCGACCATCCCCGGCGTGCAGACCACGGTGGTCGACAGCATCAGCGAGATCGAGGCCGCGCTGGCGCGGGCGCACACGGCCGCTCCTCTGATCCTGGTCATGAGCAAGGAGCGCGCGAAGCTCGGCCACCCCCTCCGGCCAGCCGTCTGGGAGCGGTTGATGCCGTGGACCAAGGAGCGCCGGTTGTGCTGTCCCCAGTGCGGCACGATGATCTGCTACACCGAGAAATGCGGACGCGAGGGCAAGGAGCGGCTCGGCGTGCCGATCGTGGACGCGCGGGTGTGCGTCCGCTATCGCCTGTTCTGTGAGAACGACGCCTGCCGCTCGCCGCTGTGGCAGGCGGACACCACGCTGCTGCGCGTGCCCCAGGGCCGGCTCGCCGGCTTGCAACCCACGGGCCACCCGGTCGCCCTGTTCGCGCACGGTCGGACGGTGAAGGCGAGTGGTGGGGGCGCGCCCCGGCGTGTGCCCTTGGGAGCGTACATCGCCAGGCGCCGTCGTGACGCGTTCGACGTGCTTGTGCTGGATGAAGTGCAGGACTACAAGGCGGACGGTTCGGCGCAAGGCATCATCGCCGGTCAGTTGGCCGCCGCCATCCCCCAGGTTCTCGCCCTGACCGGCACGCTCTATGGTGGGGTCGCCAGTTCGCTGTTCCACCTCCTGTATCGGCTCGACCCCGTGACGCGGGAGGAGTTCGCCTACACCGACCTGGCGCGCTGGATCGAGACCTACGGCCTCTACGAGATCACCGAGAAGGAGACGGAGGGGGACGGCGCCGAGATCGGCCACGTCACGCGGCGCCGCACCAACCGCACGACGACGCGCCGGGAGATCCCCGGCCTGATGCCGCAACTCATCGCGCGCCTGGCCCGGCACACCATCTTCCTGCGCCTAGCCGACGTCGCGCCCGACCTGCCGCCCTACGAGGAGCACGTCACCAGCGTCGCGATGCTCCCCGCGCAGCAGCGCGCCTACGACCGCCTCAAGGGCGACCTGCTGGCCGCGCTCAGGGAGGCGTTGGTCAAGGGCAGCAAGCGCCTCCTGGGCGCCTACCTGCAAAGCATCCTGGCCTACCCCGACGCGCCCTATCGGGACGAGATTGTGACCGACCCGAAGGACGACCGTGTGATCGCGCGGGCGCCCGCGCTCGACGAGGAGGTGGTGTACCCGAAGGAGCAAACGCTCCTCGACCTAATCGCGCGGGAGTTGGGGCAGCGGCGCAAAGTGCTGGTGTACGTGCAGCACACCGGCCGCCGCGACATCACCGCACGGCTGGTGCGGCTGCTGGCCGAGCGCCACGTCAAGGCCGTCGTGCTGCACTCCTCGGTCGAGGCCAAAGGGCGCGAGGCGTGGGTCGAGGCGCGCCTGCGGGAGGGCGTGCAGGTGCTCATCACGCATCCCAAGTGCGTCCAAACCGGGCTCGATTTGTTGGACTTCCCGACGCTGGTGTTCTACCAATGCGAGTACAGCGCCTACGTGGTAGCCCAGGCATCGCGCCGCAGTTGGCGCATCGGGCAGCGCCACGCTGTCCATGTCCATCACGTCGTCTACGCCGACAGCGCCCAGGAGAATGCGCTGCGCCTGGTGGCGCGCAAGCGACGAGCAGCCAAGCTCGTCGATGGCGATCTGGACGAGGACGGGCTGGTGGCGCAGGCGGAGATGGACGGGCTGCTCAAGGAGTTGGCGCGCTCGCTGGTGGACGAGGACGCGGGGGCGGCGATGGAGAGCGCCGAGGATCTGCTGGCGCAGGCCCATGCCGATGAACTGGCCGACACGGAGTTGATCGTCGAGGCCGTGCCGGACGAGGACGCTGTGAGCGACGATGACGCGGCCGAGCATGCCGCGCCCGACCGCGCGACGGATAACGTGATGGGCCAGGAACCGGCAGTGGGCGGCGCCCAGACGATGACACTTTTCGACTACATGGCCGCGCATCCGACAGCACGCCAAGGCAAGGCCAAGAAGAGGCGCACGAGCCCGCCCTCCGCGCAGCTCCTGCTCTTCGACCTGTTCACGGAACAACCGGAGTCGACGGACGCGGTCGATGCTCCCTCCGCGCCGATACAGCAGCGTGGGCTCTTCGCCGATATGGATGAGCGGCAGGAGGTCGCGTGAGTACACCTGTCCGCGCCCAATATCTTCGCCTCAAGCAGCCATTCCCCGATGCCCTGCTGCTGTTCCGCCTTGGTGACTTCTACGAGCTGTATGGCCGCGATGCCACAATCGCGGCGCGTGAGTTGGAGCTACCGTTAACCGCGCGCGAGTTCGGCGGCAGCGAGTGTATTCCGATGTGCCCTCTCCCGTACCACGCTGTCGAGACGCCCATCAAGCGCCTCGTC